>Ga0207864_1000638_pt1 | contig 45969 bp, 39 predicted proteins | sample HigsolmetaAR202D_FD_184834 | JGI IMG/M metagenome (GOLD analysis project Ga0207864, IMG submission 184834) | Ionic liquid and high solid enriched microbial communities from the Joint BioEnergy Institute, USA - AR20-2-D (SPAdes) (version 2) ...
CCATTGAACTACACCCGCAGAGGTGGTGGAGGGGGTAGGATTCGAACCTACGAAGGCATAAGCCAGCAGATTTACAGTCTGCCCCCGTTGGCCGCTTGGGTACCCCTCCGCGGACATAAGAGCCGGGTATTCTCGTTGGCGGAATATTGAGTGTCAACACGAGTTGCACTGCCACGCGGCTCTTTTTGCCCTCCCTTCAGGCTCAAGTTGAGACCTAGATCCGCCGATAGTCTCAAGTGAGGCCATCCAGAGCCTCAGTTCAACCCCTTATGTTGCCGCAGGACTTCGAAACCCGACTCAAGGCCCAGGTGGATTTCCCGAGTCCGTCGCGCGTCGCGACGGAGATCATCGCGCTCGCCCGCGATCCGGACATCGAAATGGCACGAGTCGCCCAGGCGGTCGGCCGCGATCCTGCGATGACGGCCAAAATTCTGCGCATCGCGAACTCGGCCTTTTACGCACAGCGCCGGCCTAGCCAGAACCTGCGGCAGGCGCTCGTCGTCATCGGCTTGAATGCCGCACTGACGTTGGCTTTGAGCTTTTCGCTCGTCTCGCCGATGCGCGCGCTACGTCCGGTGGGCATCGACTACCCGAGATTTTGGCGCCGCGCCCTGCTCGCCGCGACCGGTGCCAGAGCGTTTTGCGAGGCAGCGAAAGTCACGCAGCCCGAGGACGTCTTCCTGGCCGCCCTCTTGCAGGACATGGCAGTCCTCGCCCTCGATCGGGTTTCGCGGGATTTCTACAGCAAGCTGCCGGTGCCGGCGACCCACACCGACTGGATAGCTTACGAGAAAGCGGCGCTCGGCAACGATCATGCGGTCTACACGGCCATCCTGCTGCGTTCCTGGAATCTGCCCGAGCGGATCTGCACCGCGGTGAGGTACAGCCACTCGCCGCAGACTTTGCCGAAAACCAGCGACGACGTGCGGATTGCGAGCTGCGTCGCGCTCGGCAGCGACCTTGCCGAAGCGGTCTTGTCGCCCGATCGGCCACAGGCACTCGCGTCGCTCGCCGATCGCGCACGTGCCCTGCTCGGCATCAACAACGAGCAATTCAATGCGGTCGTCAACCACATCATCCAGCTCATCCCGGAAACCGAAGAGCTCTACGAGACGGAGTTGATCGGTGCGGAGGACGCCGAGAATCTGCTTGCCGAAGCGCGCGAGCTGCTGGCCGTGCGCAATCTGCAGGCTTTGCAGGAGGTGAGCGCGCTCCAAGCCACGACGAGCGTACTGTTGAGCCGCACGGAACAGGCCGAGGACGCGAGCCGTCGCGATGCACTGACGGGCGCGCTCAACCGAGCCTGGCTCGACCGGTTGCTCGACCGCGAGTTCACGCAGGCAGTCGTCTTCGGAAGAGACTTGAGCATCGCGCACATCGACCTGGACCATTTCAAGAACATCAACGACACCTATGGCGTCGATGTCGGCGACAAAGTGCTGCGGAGCTGCGCAGAGGTTCTGCAGCGATGCGTCCGCGGCAGCGACCTCGTCGCCCGTTTCAGCGGGGAGGAATTCATGGTCGTCCTGCCGGGCGCGGATCAGCAGATTGCGGGGCAGGTTGCGCAACGGATTCTAGATGCGCTCGCCAACACCGACCACGATCCCGAAACCGGCAATGTCCGCATTACGGCATCGATCGGCATTGCGACCTACACGCCGAAGCGGCGGTTCTCGAGCACGCTCGCCATGCTCGAGGCCGCCGACCATGCGCTCTACGCGGCCAAACTCTGCGGACGGAATCGTTTCGAATATTTCGAGGAAGTCGCCCCGACCGCGCGCCCACGATTGGTCTTTGCGCAGCGGTGATGCTCACCCGGCCGCCGGCATCCCAAGGTCGACCACTTCCACGTCTTCAGGCGCAAACGGCTCGCCGAGGAACAGCGTTCCCACGCGCGCAAATCGCTCGGGACCGTCGGTTGCCAACAGACTGACACGCCCCGCCGAAGTCCGCGCCGATCGATCCTCTTTCCCAAGTTGATCCGCAAGTTCTGCAGCCGTCGTCGCCGCAGAATCCACAATGGCGACTTCGGGACCGACGACATTCCGGAGCGCATTCGCAAGCACCGGGAAGTGCGTGCAACCGAGGAGCAGCGTATCGATCCGAGGCTCGGCCTCGAAAACCGGATCGAGGTAGCGATGCGCGATCGCTTCGACGATAGGACCTTTGGTCCACCCTTCCTCAGCAAGCGAGACGAACAAGGAGCAGGGCGTTGCGACGACGTGCGCTTCCGGCCGGATCCGCGCGATGCATCGCTGGTACGCCCCGCCGCGAACGGTTGCCTCCGTCGCAATGACAGCAATCGAACCCGATTTCGTCGCCCGACAACCTGCCGCGGCGCCGGGTTCGATCACGCCGATGACCGGCATCGGCGCGAAGCGCTCTCGCAGCGCATCGAGCGCCACCGACGACGCCGTATTACACGCAACCACCAGATACTTGATTCCTCGACCGACCAGGAATTCGCTGGCCTGCAACGAATAACGCAGCACCGAATCCGCGCTTTTGGTGCCGTAAGGCAGCCGCGCCGTATCGCCGAGATACACGAAACTCTCGTGAGGCAGGCGGTCGCGCAACGCGCGCAGTACGGTGAGCCCGCCCACGCCGGAATCGAACACGCCGATCGGCAAATCGCGGAGCGACGAACCTCGATTCTTCGATATCGCGCCTAGGCCATTCCCTCGTTCGGCCGCATCTCCTTCGGTCACACGTCACTCCGCGATCAGTTGTGCGTAGCTTTGCGCATCGATGTTGCTGCCGCACACGATGACGGCGACGCGCTTGCCCCGCAAGTGGTCCCGCAACGGCCCCAGCAATGCGGCAGTCGATGCCGCACCCGCCGGCTCCACGGCGAGCTTCGCCGTCCGCAGCAATACTCGCATCGCCGATCGCAGCTCCGCATCGCTGACCAGAACGAGTCGGTCGACGTTGCGGCGACAGAGCTCGAACGAGAACGGCAATGCGTACGGCGCGCCGAGACTGTCGGCAATCGTCGCGACCCGCTCGATGGACCTCGGCTCTCCAGCCGCAAAGCTGCGATGCATGCTATCGGCGCCTTCGGGTTCGACACCGATAACCTCGCAGCCGGGCGATAACAATTTCACCGCCGATGAAACACCTGCGCACAGCCCTCCTCCGCCGATCGGAACGATAACCGCATCCAAGTCCGGAACCAGCTCGCAAAGCTCCATCCCGAGCGTCGCCGTGCCGAGCGCCGTCGTGCGCCCTTCGAACGGATGAATGAGCGTGCGTCCCTCCGCCTCGATCTCGCGAACACGCTCGAAGCCGGCATGCGCATCGGCGGCAAGCTCGATTTCTGCGCCGAACGCTTTGCACAACTCGATCCGCAAGGGATTGGCCGTAGCAATCATCACGACCTTCGCGTGCGTTCCGACTTCGCGTGCGGCGAACGCCGTCGCGATCGCGTGATTGCCGGCACTGATCGCGGTGACGCCCCTCGCACGCTGCTCGTCGGTCAAAGCCAACGCATTGAGCAACGCGCCGCGAGCCTTGAACGTCCCGGTGTGTTGGAGCAGCTCGAGCTTCGCGTACACCGTCGTATGCGAGCCGAGCGCACCGTCGATCTCAGGCGAGCGTAGTACGTGAACCGGCGTACGTACGATTCGCGCGGCAAGCGCACGTGAGGCCTCGCTAATTTCCGAAAGCGACAACGGCTCGATCATCGATGTGACCCACGCGTCGGCAGATACCGATTTGTTGCGACATAACATCCAAAACTCGGACTTCGCAGTACTAATTCGCCGCGGCATAATGCAACCGCGGCTGCTGTCCAGCCGCAAATTGGCGCTCGTGAACAAAAACGATTGAGACCGTTCGGGGTTTGACTATGGAGCGACGCCTCCACACTCGTCATCGCGCACGCACTGCCGTTTACGTTTCGATTCCAGGTCGCAAGGGCAAATTGTGCCGAGCGCGTAACTTGAGCGCGAACGGCGTCTTCATCGAAACCGAGAATCTCGGGTTGAAGAAGGGCACGACCGTTCAGTTGGCGTTTGCGATCAACCTGGGTGTGGTGACGAAGATCCATCGTCGCACGGCCATCGTGGCCCATGTCTCTCGCGGCGGCACCGGCCTGATGATGGAAAGCCTGACGGGGACGAGGTAACCGCAAAGGCTTGGGGTTCGGGGCGTGAGGTTTGAGGCCTCACGCACTTGCCCCATGTTTCAAGTCCTTCCTCTCACAGATGGAAGAGAGGCGCCGAACGATGATCTCCGCGCGCACGCCTGCCTTCAGCTCAACCTGAAAAGGCGCGGGCCCGCGCTACCTGCAGCCTCCGCCTAGAGCCTACAGCCCGGATCGCTCAGCCCGCCGGCTGCGCGTTTTTCTCCGGCAACGCGACCGAAAGCTCCAGCACTTCGTGCCCGTCTTCCTTCTCGACCGTCACGACGATCGCATCCGGGTCGACGTTCACGTACTTGCGGATGACCTCCAACAGCTCGCGGCGGAGCAGCGGCAGGTAATCGGGTCCGCCGCGCTGCGAGCGCTCCTGCGCAACGATGATGCGCAGACGCTCTTTCGCAATGCTCGCGGTCTTAGGTTGGCGTTTGAAAAATGCTAGCAAGCCCATGATCAACCTCCGAAGACCCGAGCGAAGAACCCCTTCTTCGGCTCTTCGAGGAAGCGCAACGGAATGGTCTCGCCGAGCAGCCGCCCGACCGCGTCTTCGTAAGCACGAGCAGCGTCGCTGTTCTCCTGCAGGATGACGGGCGTACCCGCATTCGAGGCGGACAGGACATCCGGAGACTCCGGAATCACGCCGATCACATCGATGCCCAAGATTTCCTTCACGTCGTCGACGCTCATCATTTCCCCGGCGGCGACGCGGCGCGGGCTGTAGCGCGTCAGTAGCAAATGCTCCTTGACCGAACCTTCGCCCTTCTCCGCCTTCTGTGTCTTGCTGGCGAGCAACCCGAGGATGCGGTCGGAGTCGCGGACCGACGAGACTTCCGGATTGACGACGACGATCGCACGGTCGGCGAAATACATCGCCAGATGCGCACCCTTTTCGATGCCCGCAGGCGAATCGCAAATGATGTAGTCGAAGCCGTCTTCGGTCAGCTCATCGAGCACCTTCTTCACGCCTTCGACCGAAAGCGCATCCTTGTCGCGCGTCTGGGAGGCCGCCAGGATGAACAGCGAATCGAGGCGCTTGTCCTTGATCAGCGCTTGTTTGAGCGTGCAGTCGCCGTGAATCACGTTCACGAAGTCGTACACGACGCGGCGCTCGCATCCCATTACCAGGTCGAGATTGCGCAGGCCGATGTCGAAATCGATGACTGCGACCTTCTTGCCGCGGCGGGCAAGTCCGCACGACAGGCTCGCAGAGGTCGTCGTCTTACCGACGCCTCCTTTGCCCGATGTAACGACGATGATCTCGGTCAATGGAGCAACTCCTGAAGAATGGCTTTGGCCACGATGACTTGGCCGCTACAACTGACGGCGCGGGCGCTTCTCGTTGCCATTACGCGCCCACCCGCGCCAGCTTCAAATCGTCCCCGTCCAACCATGCCTGCACGGGCTTGCCGGCAAGCTCCGGAGGAATCGTTTCGAACACCCGGAACACGCCCGCAATGGAAATCAGCTCGGCGTGAAACTCTTGGCAGAAAACTCGCGCGGTCACCTCTCCGCCGACGCCTGCGGCAGCCCGCCCACGCAGGGCGCCATAAATATGTACGCAGCCGTCGGCCATGACCTCCGCACCCGCACCCACAACGCTCGTAACGACCAAGTCCCGGTGGCGGGCGTAGACGCGTTGACCCGAACGCACCGGCTGGTGGTGCATCAAGGTTGGATTCATGAACGCAGCCGGCTCGGGTGTCGGCTTCCGCTCGACGGGAGTCGGCGCGGTGCGCGGCTGTACTCGGAATTGAGTGAGCACCGGCAGGTCGAGCGAGCGCGCCAACGCATCGACCGTCGATGTCCCGTGCGCGAGTCCGACGGGATACATCCCCGCCTGCCTGACCGCATCGAGCACGGCACGCAGTTCGCCGATATCGGGTTCTTTATCCAAGGCGCTGAGGTCGAGACACACAGCCGTGCGTTCGAACATCTGAGGAGCGGTCGCGACACGGGCGGCGAGCTCATCGCGCACCTCGTTGGCATCGAGCGTTCGCAGGCGCACCTGAGCCATGCCAACCTGGCCGAAGCGAATTTCACAAGCTATTTCGCGGGCGCTGGTGGCTGGCTTGCTCATCGCCGACGCATTCTTTTCATCGTTGCTCCCCAAGCTCGAAGCAACACGCTTCACCGAGTGAAGCCGTGTCGTTCTCGGGTGCGGAGTTTAGCGGGAGAATCGCGCGATGTCAGAGCCATTTGCTGCGTTCAGTCCGCCTACGAACGGCCACCGAAGCGCTTGTCATCCACTCACTGTCGCAGTTTCGAGCCAGTCGGCCTAAGGACGCGGGATGACGATGCTCAACGACTGGTCGACTCAGTCTCGAGAGCACGGTCGCGACGGCGCGATCACTATACGCCAATCAATCCGCTCCGAGCCCGCGCCTTTGAGCGTAGCTCTCTGCCCATTCGCGCACTAGCTTGGCTCGGATCGCCTCCTTACGGTGCAAAGCGCGAAAACTTCACCACACCAAGGAGCATGGAATGGCAGCAGGTGATCGATTCGAAGGAAAGTGGGCCCGGAGCGTCGGCTGCGCGATCGCGCTTGCGTGTCTTGGTGCGTGCGGCGGCGGGGGCGGCGATCCGAGCAACTCTTTCGTCAGCACTCCCCCTCCAAACAACAGCAACTGGACACCCGGCGTATTCCTCCCGTCGTCGCAATTCCAAGACCAATGCGCCAGACCCCGAACTGGCGTGAACTCGCAAGGCCGTCCGTATCCTGATCGCCAGGGCTCAGTAGGCGGAGAACAACTGGCTTCGCTCTTGGACGAACGAGCTGTACCTCTGGTACGACGAGGTCGTCGACAGGAATCCGGCGCTCTACTCGAATCCGCTCGATTACTTCGACCTGCTGAAGACGACGCAAACCACACCGTCTGGGCAGCCGAAGGACAAATTTCATTTCACCTGGCCGACCGACGAATGGGAGTCGTTCAGCCAGTCCGGCGTGACGGCGGGTTACGGTGCGCAATTGCTGGTCGTGAGCAGCCGACCGCCTCGCGAAGTCCGGGTGCTGTACGACGGTCTGCGCGGGGTTGGTGTCGAGGTGATTCAGATAGGCACGACGACTTGCGGCAAACCGTACGGGTTTTACCCGTTCGACAACTGCGGTACGACTTACTTCTCCGTGCAGTTCAAAGGCGTCAATGACGCCACGGCGATTACACCGACGGCTTCTCGCCCAACAATACCCAGTTCAACCGCGGCGAACCCGTTCCGGGCTGCTCGGTAGCCGACGATCTGACACATGAGCTCGGCGATCCCGACGAACGCATCCTTTCGGTGGCGCTCGACTATCGAATGAGCGGACAGTGCTCGCTCCCGCCGGCAGGACTCGGTCGATTCAAGCCGGGCGGCGCTGTCGAGGAGCCGAAAATCGCTCGACCTGCGTATCGGGAAATCCGCTTGATGCGCGACGCGATCCCATGACCTCGCTCGCGCCGTATCGCACGCTCGCCGTGTGCGTCGCATCAGCGGTCGTCGCATCCTGCACGACCGCGACAGGCACGCCCGAAGATACTCCCGCACTGATTGCGGCGCCGACGCCTGAGTCGCGTGCGGAGCTCAAGCGTGTCGTGGAGGACATGTTCGGAGCACCCGTGACGCTCGCCGACGATGCCCTAACGCGCGACAGCACACTGATCATCGAACGAAACCCTCTGCGCGACAGCTCAGGGAGGCGCATCGAAGTTCGCGAGCGAGAGCCGCCCGCGATGTTTCGACTGGTCAAGCGCGGCGAACAATGCGTGCTGATTCGCGAGCGTACCCAGCAGGCAACGGTACTCAAGACCGCAAGCTGCGTACCGCTCTGATGAAATCGAACACGCTTCCAAACAGACGCTCGTCCCCTCGTTGGGGACGAGCCCTAGCCCAAGTTCGTCGTCGGTCTTCAGGTGAGACTCGAAGAGATCGGGCTTCGCCCGATACTTCGCCGCTCGCCTCTCTTAGCTCCCGCGCGTGATCGGCATTTCCACGGAATCGGTCGACTTACCCAGATACGGCGCCAGCTCGAGTTTCGCAATGGCGTTGCGGTGAACCTCATCGGGTCCGTCCGCCAAACGCAACGTGCGTTGACTCGCCCACAAACGGGCCAGCTCGAAGTCCTGACACACACCCGCGCCGCCGTGCGCCTGGATTGCCCAATCGAGAACGCGCAAGGTCATGCTCGGCACGATGACCTTGATCATCGCGATCTCTTTACGTGCCACCTTGTTACCCACCGTGTCCATCATGTGGGCCGCGCGAAGCACCATGAGGCGCGCCTGATCGATGCTGCAACGTGCCTCTGCGATGCGCTCGTGCCACACCGATTGCTCGCCGATCGGCCGGCCGAACGCGACGCGGCTGACCAAACGCTTGCACATCTGTTCGAGTGCATACTCGGCCACACCGATCGAGCGCATACAGTGATGGATGCGGCCGGGACCCAGGCGACCTTGTGCGATCTCGAAGCCCCGGCCTTCGCCGAGCAGAATGTTCGACACAGGAACCCGAACGTTGTTGAGCTCCACTTCGGCATGGCCATGCGGTGCATCGTCGTAACCGAACACGTGCAAGGCACGCACGACTCGCACTCCCTTCGCGTCGGCCGGCACCAGAATCATCGATTGCTGTTTGTGCCGCGGCGCCTCTGGATTGGTCTTGCCCATGACGATGAAGAGCTTGCAGCGCGGATCGTTGGCACCGCTCGACCACCACTTTCGACCGTTGATCACGTATTCGTCGCCCTCGCGACGGATGCTGCACTCGATGTTCGTCGCATCGGATGAAGCGACGGCCGGCTCGGTCATCAAGAAAGCGCTGCGAATCTTTCCGGCAAGCAATGGCTCCAACCACTCGTCCTTCTGCGCTTCGGTGCCGTAGCGCTCGATGGTTTCCATGTTTCCGGTATCGGGCGCCGAGCAATTGAAGACTTCGGCGGACCACGGTACCCGGCCCATGATTTCGCACAACGGCGCGTATTCGAAGTTCGACAGGCCTTCAGGTGCGCGCGACGATTTCGGCAAAAACAGATTCCACAGTCCCGCTGCCCGCGCCTTCGGCTTCAGCTCTTCGATGAGCGGAAGCGGCGCAAACGGCTCGCCACGCTTGCGGTTTTCGAGCAGCTGCTCGTGATAGGTCCGCATGTTCGGATAGATGTACTGGTCGAAGAACGCACGCAGCTTCTTTTGCAGCTCAATCGACCGTGGCGTGTTCTCGATCACGGTGCACCCCTCTCTACAGCTGACTGCGTAAAGCGTGCGCTATCGCGAACGGGAAGGCGAATGAAGAATCTGCATGGACGCACATTCGAGTACAGAATGAGGGACACCCCTCCAGGCGTCCCCGCGCTCGGTGCGCCTGAGCGCACAGACGCTTCAGAACGATGTGCGCAAGCTCGGTGGGATGATCAAAGGAATCGAGCCTTCGCGAGCCGTTCCTCCATCAGATCGATTTCGCGGACGAGCGAACGCGACTTCTCATCGGAAATCTTGTTCGAGCGGGCAAGCGAATACAGCGTTTCGCGCTCCGCCTGCAGTCCGGTGATCCTGAGCTGACGCTCGATGTCGTTCATTCGCCGGATACGGATCGAATTTTCGCCGCCGACCTGCCCTTCGATTCTGCGTCGATAGAGATCCATCACCCGCGCTGCAGCCTCGGCATAGAGATCGACATCGCTGTCCCCGAGCGCCATGTTGTGAGCGGCTTCCTCGACGGCCCGAATCGCCGCCTTCGCCGCTTCCGCGCGTGCACGCTCCGTGTGTTCGTCTTCGATGGATTCGGTCGGCGACTGCAGCCCTTGCAACAGACGCGGCAAAAGAAAGCTCGCCGCCGTCAACGAGAGAATGATGACGCCCGCAGCGAGAAAGATCGTCAGGTCGCGCGCCGGAAAGGGTGTTCCATCGGCGAGCGCCAGCGGTAACGTGAGCACACCCGCCAACGTGATCGCACCGCGCACGCCGGCCACCGACATCGCCGCCGTCAACCGCCAGCCGGGCGGATGTGCAGCGGGGTCGCCGCGGCGTTTCGCGAGCCGATAGGCAATGTACAGAGATATCCAAACCCAGATGAATCGGGCCAGCGCCAGACCGAAATTGATGACCAGCACGTAAACAGCGAGCCACGCAGGGTTCTCGTGATTCGACTCGCGAACTGCATCGACGGCGCCGGCGAAAATTCGCGGCAGCTGCTCGCCAAGCAACACGAACATGATGCCGTTCAAACTGAACTGCACCGTGTCCCATACCGCGGTACGCTGCACGCGCGTGCCGGCGAGCGCTCGTCCGCTCAACTCGACGTAGCTCATCGTGATCCCTGCAGCGACGGCGGCGAGAATGCCCGATCCGCCCAAATGCTCGGCGAGCTCATAGGCACCGAACGGCACGAGCAGACTGATCAGGACCTGCGATCCCGACTCCTCACCGAGATGTCGAGTGAGCCAAGACTTTAGGGACATCACGGCGAATGTGAGCGCAACGCCCGCCAGCACGCCGACGATGACCAACTGCACGAACACGACACTCGCTTCTAGCAACGAAAAAGTGCCGCTGACGGCTGCTGCCACCGCAAACCGAAAACACACCAGGCCGGATGCATCGTTGAGGAGCGACTCGCCTTCGAGAACGTGCAAGACGCGTTTGGGGATCGGGAATCGGGCGCTGATCGATGACACGGCAACCGGATCGGTCGGCGAGACGATTGCCGCAAGCGCAAACGCGACAGGATACGGAACGGCCGGAATGAGCCAGTGAATGAAGAACCCCATGCCGACGACTTGCACCACCACGAGCCCGAGCGCGAGCTCCAGAATCATTCCCTTGTCGTGCAGCAGCCCTTCCTTGGGAATGCGCCATCCGTCGAGAAACAACAGCGGCGGGAGGAACAACAAGAAAAAGATCTCCGGGTCCAATTCGACATGCTGAAGATCGCTGGCCGCAATTGCCGCACCGAAAGCGATCTGGACGAGCGGCGTCGGCACGGCGAAAGGAATCGCACGGACGAGGATCCCGCTCACGACCACGGCCGCAAGCATCGAGAGAACGACAGCAATTGTCCCCATGGAATTCTTAGGCTCCCGCTCTTACACGAAGGCTGCCGGGTCGCGACGCTGCACACCGCCCCTGCACAGCGATGAGGCCAGGAAAGCGAACGCGATGTCAGCCAGGCCAATTATGATGCAACAAATCGGCTTTGCCGCGAGCACGGCGATGCCGGCGACCGGGAACGATCACACCGGTCGATTCAGTTTGCGGACAGACCGAACAAGGAACCGACCGCAGCCGAAAGGCCCATCGCCAGGGCTCCCCAGAACGCGACACGAAGCGCACCTTTCAACATCGACGCACCGCCGATGTAAGCAGCACATCCGCCAAGAACACTGAGCGCCATCAATGCCGAGCCCGTAGCGATCTGCGACACCCAATCCCTCGGAGCAAGCAGCACCGTGACGATAGGCACGACCGACCCAGCGAAGAACGAACCGGCGGATGCAAGCGCGGCTTGAACAGGTCGGGCACGTAACGTCGAAGTGATGCCGAGCTCATCGCGGGCGTGCGCCTCGAGCGCGTCGTTCGCCATGAGCTGCCGAGCGACCTTTTCCGCGAGCGGCCGGTCGAGCCCCCGTCTCATATATATCTGGGTGAGCTCCTCGGTCTCGCGCTCCGGGTGCTTGCGTAACTCCTCCAACTCGAGCGCAAGATCAGCCTTCTCCGTATCCGCCTGGGACTGGACCGACACATACTCGCCAGCCGCCATCGACATAGCACCCGCGATCGTACCGGCAACACCAGTGATCAAAATGGTGCGGGCGTCGGCGCCCGAAGCGGCAACACCGACGATGAGGCTCGAGATGGAAATCGTGCCGTCATTCGCACCCAGTACTGCGGCTCTCAGCCAATTCACGCGGCCGGTGCGATGAATTTCCTTGTGTCGTCTCATGACTACACGCTACGTGCAGCAACCGCACAACGTCAAATCGAACAAGCATCGCCTCAAAGCTTTCCCACGCCGCCCGCTCGCTAGTTCGATACGACGACTCTGCTCTCGGTTATGCTGTGCATCTTCAAACGATGCGAGGATGCACAACGATGCGGACGGTCGTTCTTGGACTGTTATCGGTCGCAACGTTCGGGCTCGCACCCGCCACGCTCGAAGCCGCTACCTCCGAACCGCCGCGCACGATGCGCGTCGACTATGTACACAGCGGTAATGCACTGTCCGAGCACTTTGCTTTGAGCAGGGTGTTGGTCGAGCCGCTTCCGTGGCCCGGGAACCCTGCCCGGCCGATCGATACGACCAACCGTGGGGTCAACTTGTTCGAAGTTGTCGACCCGAAGACCCAGCGCATCCTGTATTCGCGCGGCTTCAGCACTATTTTCGGCGAATGGCAGACGACGGAGGAAGCTCAGAAAACGACGCGAGCGTTCGAAGAGTCGCTGCGTTTTCCAATGCCGGCGCACCCAGTGCGCATCCGCATCCTCAAGCGGGATGAACGCAACCAGTTTTCGGTCGTTTGGTCCTTCGATGTAGACCCCTCCTCGACCGACATCATTCGCGAGACGCTGCCGGCACCGGCGACGCCCATTGCCATCCGTAACAGCGGACCGCCGAGCGAGAAAGTCGACCTATTGATCCTCGGCGACGGCTACACGCAGACCGAGGCTGCGAAATTCGAAGCGGATGCCCGCCGATTGAGCGATGTGCTGTTTCAAACCGAACCGTTCCGCTCGCGCGCGAACGACTTCAACGTGTGGGCGTTGATGGTCCCGACGCCGCAATCCGGAATCTCGCGGCCATCGACGGGTCAGCATCACCCGTCTCTACTCGGCACGCGCTACGACATTTTCGGCAGCGAGCGCTACGTACTCACGCTCGACAATCGAGCCTTCCGCGATCTTGCCCAATACGCGCCGTACGATTTCGTCGAAATCCTCGTCAACAACGAGACCTATGGCGGCGGCGGCATCTTCGGACAGTTCAGCACGGCAGCCGCGGGCAGCGACTGGGCGAATTACCTGTTCATCCATGAGTTCGGACATCACTTCGCCGCGCTCGCCGATGAGTACTACACCTCGCCCGTTGCTTACCAATCCGGCGAAGAGCGGCCGGAACCTTGGGAGCCGAACGTAACGGCGCTTTCGGATCCAGCGAACCTGAAATGGCGTCACAAAGTGAGCCGCGACACCCCGTTGCCGACGCCATGGCCGAAGGCGGAGTTCGAGGCATTCCAACGCGACTATCAACGCCAACGCGCAGAGCTGCGCGCGGCGAATCGTCCCGAGTCGGAAATGAATGCGCTGTTTCTCAAGGAACGCGAATACACGCAGCGCCTGCTCCAGAGCTCGCCTAACTACGGCAAAGTCGGCGCCTTCGAAGGCGCAAACTATCAAGCATCCGGGTATTACCGCTCGGAGATGCAATGCATCATGTTCAGCCGCATCGAGCATTTCTGCGGCGTGTGCCGCGACGCCATCGAAGAGATCATCGATTTGTATTCGCGTCCCGCAAAGAGCGAATGACCGGCACGGAACGTTCATGCACAATGTCGTCACGCTATTCCTTGCGCAAGTCCTGACCGGCTCGGGCCTGACGGCTGTCGTTTTATTCGGCGGCATCATCGGCGATGAGCTCGCGCCTCGACCGTCATGGGTCACGCTGCCAGTCTCCATCGCCGTCATCGGCATGGCGCTCTCGACGGTGCCGGCATCGCTACTCATGCGCCGCACGGGTCGAAGGCTCGGACTCGTTCTCGGCGCCGGCATCGGCATCGCCGCTTCGCTCGTCTGCGCGTTCGGAATCGTCGAGCACAGCTTCGCGCTGTTCTGCTCGGGTTCTTTGCTCTATGGAACTGCCACGGCATTCACCGTTCAGTATCGGTTCGCCGCTGCGGAAAGCGTCGCACCCGAGCAGGTCGGACGCGCCGTCTCGTATGTTCTGCTCGGTAGCCTCGGGGCCGCATTGATCGGTCCGCAAGCAGCGATGGCCGCTCACGCCTGGTTACCAAGACACGAATACGCCGGATCGTTTCTGCTCGTAGGCTTGCTCTACAGCGCAGGCGCCCTCGTCCTGCTGCGTCTCCGACGGATCGAAACAACCGCTGCAACAATCGTTGCCTCAGGGCCGACGACGCGCGAGTTACTCGGAGAGCCAACGTTGCGTAGAGCCATGCTTGCCGGTGCGGTGGCGTTCGGTGCCATGACCTTCATCATGACGGCCGCGCCCGTCAGCATGCATTCCGTCCATCATCACAGCGCCTCTGCAATCACCCTGACGATTCAGAGCCACATTCTGGCGATGTACGTACCGTCGCTGGTCAGCGGACAGCTCATCAACCGCTTCGGCGAGCGGCCGATAATGGCTGCCGGCAGTCTCCTGCTTGCCCTGAGCTGTCTTACGAGCCTGAGCGGACACGATGTCGTTCACTATTGGATCGGCCTCGTGCTGCTCGGCATCGGCTGGAACTTCCTTTTCACCGCCGGCACGACCTTGCTCGCAACACACTATACGGGCGCAGAGCGGCATCGTGCCCAAGCGATCAACGATTTCGTCGTGTTTGCATCGCAAGCCTGTGTCTCGTTGCTCGCCGGTGTCGCCGTCGCAAAGTTCGGGTGGATCTGGACGAACCTGAGCGTCATTCCGCTGCTCATCGTCATGTTTTGGGCTGCATTGCAACAGGCGACCCCGCCGCTACGCACAGCGCAACCTGCACGCGATTGATTCGGTCGGCTCGATACGGCAGCCCGAGGATGTGGAGCATCCCGCTGAGTCCGACGCTTGTAATATGTGTCTCCATTGCACGGAGGATGCGCCATGTCCACATCGACACAGTGGCAACTCGCGAGAGAAGCGGCCGAGCGTTACGAGCACATCCTAGTGCCCGCGATCCTTGGACCTGCCGCCCAAACGCTCGTGGATTGGTCTTCGATTCGAGCAGGCCAAGCCGTGCTCGATGTGGGATGCGGCACGGGCGCTGCAACCCGATACGCAGCCGATCGCGCAGGCAGTTCCGGGCGCGTTGTGGGCCTCGATGTAAATGCAGGGATGATCGAGGTCGCCAAAGCCAGTTCGACGACCACCGACATCGCTATCGAGTGGTTCGAAAACAGCGCCTACGAACTGCCGTTTGCCGACCGCGAGTTCGATGTCGCTCTGTGCGCGCAGACATTGCAGTTTCTCGACAACAAGCCTCGCGCGCTGTCGGAGATACACCGCGTTCTGAAATCAGACGGACGCATCTGCGTCAGCGCCTGGTGCGAGTGTGCATTGAATCCCTACTTCGCAGCATTGGTCGACGCCATCAGCCGGCACATCGGTCCGCAAGTTGCCGCAGGTTTGAATGCAGCGTTCGGGCTTGCCGATGCGAACGCCGTGCGTGCGCTGCTCATCGACGCCGAATTCAAGAGCGTGACGACGGCGGTCCAGCAACTCGATCTTGATCTGCCCCCCGTTCGAGAATTTATCCCGCAGCACGTGAGCGCCACACCAATGGCTGCCGGGTTTCAGGCGGCGACGGAGCAGGCTCGCGAATCGGTCATTCGCGAAGTGGCGGGCCGGATGGCGGCCTACGAGACCGACAAAGGAATCCGCGTACCTTTCCGCACGCATCTGGCGATGGGAGTCGCATGAAATCAGCGACGTCGCGAATGTCGTCCCAAGACACGCAGTGCCGCGCCGGGATCGCCGAGCGCTGAGACACCGCAGCAAGCGGTGAACGCTCCCTTCTACGCGCCACTCGATGACTCCCAGATGCCGAACCGGAGACGCTGGTTTTCGCCCGTAGCCGCGTATCTGCTGTCCGCACTCTGCATACAGGCTAGCCTCGGAGCCTCGTTCGCTTCACTATTACGGCCATGTGCTACTCCGCCCAGCTCGTTCAGGACCTGCGCAAGCTCTTTCGTGAGCTGCACGTGGTCATGGACTACGAGGAGGCCGAACGAATTTTCTTGCTTCGCCTCGACAATCCCACCTTGAACATCTCCAAGGGGTTCGAAGCGAACTTCGACCATCCGACGAACGAACGCGAACGAAGGATCAAAGCCCTGATCGACGAACATCGCTCGCGGATGGCGACGAAATTCGAAAAGGAGCTCTTTACTCAGAAAACCCGGCTCGTGAACGCCGAGCGCAGCCTCAAAGTGAAAGAAACGAAGAAGGCGCGCGAAGATGTGCGCATCGCGACGACCAAGATTGAGACGCTGACGAAGAAGCTCGCTTCACTGCGGAGCACCGAGCTCACATTGGACGATCGCCGCGTGTTTCCGATGGTGTACGGCGGCGTGATCGTCAGACGCGACGGACAGAATTGGCTGACGCCGATGCGCTACTTCTGTCGTCCAGCGGGCAAGCCGGAGTTCTACGACCGGAAGTTTCCCGGACTCTACAACGCCCGTCGCGACAATCTTCTCAAGTTCTGGCGCGAGCAGTTCGGCCACGATCACGCCATCGCCGTCGTCGACAGCTTTTTCGAATGGGTACCGCTCCACAAGAAGGAGCGCCGCGAGCTCGCGCCGGGAGAACAAGAAAAAAGTATCGAGCTGCAGTTCATTCCCAAACCGCGACGCTCGATGCTCGTTGCCTGTCTATGGTCGCACTGGACCGATCCGAAACTGCCGTACGTGAATGGATTCGCTGCCATCACCGACGATCCGCCGCCTGAAGTCGCCGCCGCCGGTCACGACCGTTGCATCGTGAACATCAAACCCGAGAACGTCGAAGCCTGGCTCACACCGCGAGGACGTAGCGCCCGGGAGCTGCTCGATATCCTTTCCGACCGGGAGACCCCGACGTACGAGAACGAGGTGGTGTTGGCGGCGTAGTGCACTCTCATCCTGAGTGTTTCGACTTCCTCCTCCCGATGGACTAACGAACCGATGCGGCGCGACTAATCGAAGCCCCTATCGAATTACGATTGAGTTTCTCGATTTGCCGGTACCCATGAGGCAGTCGTCAATCGACGTCGTTGCCACCACTGAAGAGCGATTCATCGCAGACAAGCGAATCAGCACCGCTCTCAACGAGCCTTCTGCAATACGCCAGAGTCAGTCGGCGCTCTTCCTCGGACTCGGAAATCTTCGCCATCCGATGGACCACCTTAATCAACACGGGTGTTGCGCTGGCATTACATACATTATTTGTACCCATCAAATCTTGAAGCGATGCAAATGCAGCCGACCGTGTCCTCTGTTCGTCGTAAGTACTTTCCTTCAAGTAACTCAGCCGCTTCATCGATTCCGAGTCTAACGTAATCTTAAAAAACTGGGGCGGACCGAGCATGTTCGACTGGACTCGCTCCATTCTCACATTACCCATCCAGCCTTCCGCAAAGGTTGAAAACGTAACGTACCTACTGATGAACGGACCTTTGAAGGCGAGGCGATTCAACTTGAAGACACCTTGTTCGTTAGTTTCGACCACATAAGACGCCACGCAAAGTGAATTTCTACGCCGCGAATGCGGAACAGGAACGTATGGCCGATCCCCGCGGATGGTTACGATAATCGCAGCAGACGGAACTGGGACGCCATCCCTAGACTCTACGCGTCCGCGCATCCAATATCGATCAACGAAGATCGAAAGTAGAATTAGGCCTCCGACCAGGAGCACACCTATGGCGCAGATCCCTCGCTTCGAGCAGAACTTCCCTGATCTCATACACAACTCAATCTTATCCGACTTAACCTCAATCTCTCGGCAGCAATGTCCCAGGAAATGAATCCGCTGGGATCCAGTCAAGATTTCGACTTCTCAAGCGTCTACCTTGATTGGAAACATTTTCCCATAGCTCGATTTCTAACGGATTTCCGGCCCCATCCACAAAGCCGTTTGCCTTTAGCCAATCGTTAAGAACTTTCACTCTCTCTGGTTCTGGAGCTCGAGATGAATTGAACTGCTGGAGGACAACGGAAGCATTGTAGACAGAGCCAATATCTTTCTGGCGCGAAAACCCACGCGACGCAGCCCAATCTTCGAATCCTTGCTCGAGACCGATTCGCGCGTTGGCCTCGGGATTGGATTCATCCCAATCCGGTAAGCCGGCGATATCTGCCCAAGTGAACCTTGGGCCGCCATTCGCAGCAATCTCGTCCGCAAAGTGCTTGCTGATAAGGTCAAAAACCTCGTATTCCATACGAAGCGTCCGTAGCTCATTAAAGGCCCAGATCTGTCCACTTCCGGGTCGGTAGGTCACTCCAATGACGGTCGGCAAGCGTCCTAACTCGGCGCACTGCGCTTCCGTGACACCTCGCTCCACAGAGGTGCCGCCGAGCACGTAGCGTACCTCGCACTCCGGCGTGTCGTCATCCACTGCCGGCTCGTATCGCCCATTTCTAGCCTCGCACTGCGCGCGACTCAAGTTTTGAACAACGACCGTACGTCCGTTACGCGCGACGTAGTGACAGCGCGACGGCGAAGCGTAGTTCTGGTTGTACGTGCGATCCGGTGCATGCCCAAACGTATCCGGAACGCCAGGTCCAGCATGACCCACCAATGCCACGGGCGTATTCGCCGAGTTAGGCGCTATCGCGTACGGCATGTTGTAGGCATCACGATGAGCAAACGTGTCCTCAAAGGCATGCAAGAACTCTCCGAAGAGTTGATACCGTGCTCGATTGATATCCTCGAACGAAGGGATGGAACATGTATTTGGGATCGGGCTCGGATGTGTCTGCACCCATAGATCGCGTAACCGCGCGGGGTCGGTGCTCGCAAGAAGATTTTCCAACTGTGCAGATTCGGGCGAATAAAACCGTGTCAGCGGGTCGGAATTTTTGTCGCCGTACGCGCCTGAGTTGTAGTCCAGAACGAAATGGTAGAGCGGCAAAGCAACATTGTTTGGATAGACGCCAACATGTGCCGGCTCAGTTGGCCAGTTCTCATCCACATACTGCGTCGCGATCGCAATCATTCTTGCGACATCTTGCGGAAGCCCTGCGACGAGGCCTAAGAAATAAGTGATGTAGTAATGGACCATCTGGTCGTACAGGCCCAGCGTGTCCATCCTCTGAAGCGGCGCATTGCTCACGTACGCGAACGAATTGATCCCTCCCATCAATCCAATCGGATCTGCGGTCAGGTAACGCCCCGTCGCGGGGTCGTAATCTCTGAAATAGTTGTAGTGAGTACCTGTTTCGTCGTCCGCGTACTGACCCGGGAAGCGTAGATTCAGCGTGAAAAGCTTCCCGTCGCCATCGGGATCCGGATCCACCCTCGCCTCGCCAAACGGTTGCAGCTCGCTGCGCCAAATCACACGTCGGCCTTCGTCCGTAACGGCAATGGGCGCACCGAGATGGTCGGTGTGAATCCAGTAAGTGCGACCGCCTTCGATCAGCGCGACTGGATGGTGACCGAGATAGACGTACTCCCGCGTCACTCGACCGCGTTCATCGGCCTCCGCGACGAGTTTGTTCTGTTCATAGATATAAATCGTGCTCCCACGACGGTCTGTCGAGTGCACTCGTTTCCGGACGCGTTCGCCCCAGAAGTTGTACTCGTACTCCGCGACCAATTCCCCGCCTTCGTAGATGCGCGTGGGGCGACCGTTCGAGTCGTATTCGTAGCGGCGATCCCCGATGGAAATCGCAAGTCCCGCCTCGTTGTAGACGTACTCTTTGTCGTCGACGGCCACGAGCCGGTTAGAGCGCTGCGCGTACCGATACCGGGAGTTGCTGTCTTGCGCTTCGCACGAACCTCCTGCATCGCAAGACGGTGACGACTCATCGACGGCAAGTGCAGTCCGATTGCCGTTGAGGTCATACTGAAACTCGATCTGCTTTGCCGGGAGAATTGCGCGAACCAGCCGCCCAACCCCATCGTATTGAAACATGCGCTCCTGCTCTCCTTGCTTGATGCGCGTGAGGCGACCCGAGGCATCGTAGTCATAGTCAATCGATGTGACTTGTTCGATCTTCCGGCGACTCACGTTGCCGAATCGCGCATCGAACTCCGTTTGAGCCGAAAGACCGTTGCCATACGTGAATGGATGGAGCGCATCGAGCCGGTGAGCAAGTTTCGATTCTGCATTGGCAATGGCCCGATCGCCCAACAAACGCTCTTGAACGATAGACTGCAATTTGCCGTTCGAGTCGTAGCGATATCGAAGGCTGACGCCTGAGGGCAGTCGGCGTATCGTTAAACGGCCTCGACCATCGTACTCGAAGCGTGTCGTGAACTCATGACCACCGACGGTGCGCGTATGTGCGATGAGCTGCGCATCGGCGTCATAACGGTAGCGCTCGATGACCTTCTCCCCGTGGACAGTCGTCAGCAAGCCGTTCGCATATTCGAGCTTGGTCGTCCCTTCCTTCCGATCGACACGGACGAGGCGGTTTGCCGCATCGTACGCCAGACGGATCGTTGCTCCGCGCGCGTCAGTTCGTTCGATCAGGTTGTCCGCTGCGTCATAGACGAACCGGAGCTCGCCTCGATCCGCACTGGACTCTCCCACCCGACGCCCGAAATCGTCATAGCTGTACGTTGTGCGCGCGCCGTTCGGCGCGACCACCGCCGTAACGCGTCCGAACTCATCGCGCTCAACTTGAGTGACGCCGCCATCGGCGGCCTGAACCGACGCCAGCTGACCTAGTGAGTCATAGGAAAAAAGAGTTTCGTGACCGAGCGGATCGATGCGCCGGTCGGGCAGCGCGTCGGCATCCAAGTGCACGAACTGCTGAAGCGGCGCACCCTGTCCGTCCCGAACTTCGATGAGCCGACGATGTTCGTCGTAGGCGAAGTACAGTGTCTTGAGTAATTTTCCTTCGGGTCCCACCGCGAACAGCCGCTCGATGCGATCGTCCGGCGCGTAGCGCGCGAAAGTCGTGATCCACGAATCGCTGCGCGTGAGCCGATTCGGTCGACCTGCGGCATCGTACCCGTAGCGAATGCGTCGGCCATCGGCGTCCACGATCTGCACGAGTCGGCCAGCATCGTCGTACTCGTATGTGTACTCGAGGGGGCCGGAAGATCGAAGCTGAGCAATCGCCGCGATCCGCCCATGCGCGTCGTATCGCAGTTTCAGACCGGGACGACCGCGGCGCTCGATGTGCAAAGGCCTGCCGGCTCGATCGTAAGAAAGAACCCGAATCTCTCCGTACGGCGAATCGATGCGCACCAAGTGCGAAGCATCGTCGTAAGACAGATCGATCCAATCTTGCACATCGGGTCGCGGACCATCGATCCGGCGCAGACGCTTCTCCTCATCGTACTCGTACGCAACTTCCCGTCGTATCGGCGCGTAGCCGGATGGCGTTGGCGTAAAGCCGCTCTCCCGCCGATTGACGATCAACCCGTCCGAGTACGTGAGCTCGATCGCCGCAACCGCATTCGGTTTCACGCTCGGACGCTCGATGCGCGAGATCCGATAACTCTCGCCATCGTACGAATACCGGACGAGCCACTCGCGCCGCCCTTCGACTTCGCGCTCGACGCGGACGAGCCTGCCGCGCTCGTCATACGTGTAGCGGAGCGTCGGGTCATTGACACGCGAATATTCGACCAGGCGCAGAAGATCGTCGTAGCGATACCGGGCATCGCCGGTACCGCAGACGCCGCAACCGGGGCCTCGAACTTCGCTGACGTAAGCGACACCGCCTCTCCATCCGGTGATGTAGCGCGTCTTACGGCCGAAGGCGTCAATGACGTCCGTATAGCCTTCGTTGAACTCGAGGCTGACCTTGCCGGCATCGACGGGATGCGAGGAGTAGATAGCGCGTCCTTGCTCGTCGTAGGCCCAGCTCGCAATCCGTTCGTACGTCGAGCGCTTCCCGTATGCCCGCAGGCGGACGTTTCCCACCGAGATTCCGGTGAGATGATGCGGATGACGAGCGTCGGTGTACGCGTATCGGCGTGCGCTGCCGTCGCTCGCCGCGGCCAATTCGAGATTGCCGACAGCGTCGTAGGCATAGCGCACGACCGTTCCCGGACCGCGAACGCTCGCCAGCCGTCCGTTGGGGTAGTACTCGAAGTACAGCTTGCGGCCTTGCGAATCCTCCACACGTTGCAACTCGCCTCGATCGTCGTAGCGCAACACGAGTGAGGCACCGGGCGCTTCAATCCGAAGCAGCCGTCCCGCACGTTCGAAGGAAAGCTCGCGTCCATCGGGCGTCAGCCATTTATAGATATCCCCTTCGACGACGACTGCACCGTCGCCTACGCGTTGTGCGATGAATTGGCCGGCTTTTCCAGCAGGATCGAAGCGCACGAGCCGGCCGTCTGCTTGCACGATATGCAGTCCATCGTCGACATGCCGCAGCGATGCTTGATAGCTATGTCGCCAACCTGCGCCCAAGACGCTGCGACCATGGACCGCGCTGCTGTTGTAGTAACGGCGAAACTCGAGACCGAGCCTTCCAGGAAACGGAGCAATGTCGGTTTCCTGTTGAAACTTGTTGCCGGTAACGACGTGGATCGGGTTGCCGACCGACAGCGAAGCCAGCGAGACAGCCGACAACGTCGCACTGCTGCCTGTACTGCTACCGAGAACATCAGGCGTGAGTTCGACGCCGATCGATGCAATGTTCGCCGAAGCTCCAAAAGGGAACGGCGAACTCGGCTCATCGATCAGACATTGCTGCGGATTGCCGCCATTGAGGCCGCCGCCCGTATCGTTGTTCCACCAATTCCCTTCCCCGCCGCCGCTTCCGCCTCCGGCCGGATTCTCGTAGCTGCCTTCGCCGAAACCGAAGAAGCCATCGCTGAGACTGGAACCGTCGTCATCGTCTTCTTCGTCCGGCGAATGCGGATCGTCGTGTTCGTCGCGCTCTGTTTCGTCCTGCTCATCCTCGCTTGCGCGTGGCGGTACGGATCCGCTCGGAATTCGTTCGAGCTCGGGGAAATCGCTGACCGAAACCACCGCATCGCTCAACCGAGCGGGCGACTGCATCCGTACCGTAGCCGTAGCGATGATCGGCAGCCGTGTACGCCGCAGAAGTTGCTGCTCGAAACCATCCGCATCGCTTCTCACTCCCAAGAGCACACGCGCAATGAACCAATTGACGAGCGGCACATGCAGCTCGTAGCCATACGTGATCTCCACTCTCAGCAGGTTCGCGTCTTGGATGTTCACACCGCTGCGGGGACCGACGGCCGTGCTGCGCGTATGCAAGCGATCGTTCGGAATTTCTCGTCGACCGTCGACGTCCTCGCCGAAATCGTCGAACGCTTCGCGCGTGGGATTGAGAATGCGAATGCGTGCGTCGACGGCCAACTCGGTTTCTATTCGATTGATCGTGCTCATCAGCCCGGAGAGCGATGACTCCGGCGAGTACAGAGATGCCAGGCCCCTCGCCAGTCCGCGCCGAATCGCATCAGGATCGGCATTGCGGACAGCACCGAGTCGTGCTGCTTGCAGACTCGCATGGTTCAGGGTGGCCTTCGCTTCGTAGATCAGCGCGAACTGAATTGCGCCGAGAATGACGACCAGGAGAATCGGCAGCGCGATCACTGCCTCGACGATCGAAGTGCCGCGTTGACGATATGCACGAAGGGCGCGATGAATCGGCCGGGCCGGACGAACGCATTCCATGCGTGACGAATCTCCGTTCGAGCGAGAAGCGGAATATCAGGCCGGAACGGCGTTTTGTTGGCACGATTTTCTGGGCAACATCCCCAAAAATTCGTTTCTGCTACCGGCTATCGCCCTTTAGTCTGTGACGCCCCGCGTCAATCACGGATCGCACGCTCCGTGGCCCGAACAACACAGGGAAAACATCGCTCCAATCGCCTTCGTTGCGACCAGGCGACCGCCTTCGACATCGACATCAATCGCGAGAAAACGAATTCGAGCAGCCCTTAAGGTTTCCGCCCAAGAGTGAATCGACCTGTTTGCGTGTACAGAGTGCGACATGGATTGCGATTTCGATTTTCGGAACTGCACCGAATCGAGTTGACGACGGATCGGGGAGCTTGGCACTCAGGATTCACGCGAACATCGGAAAACGGTTCGCGATGTCCTTGTGTCTGCTCGCAGGCACCATCGCGACTTCAGCGCAGACATTGGAACCCGCACCGACCAAGGTCTTCGCCTTCTGGCGAGTTCAGCAGCTCGAGCTCGATTATCGCGGCCATCGCACGCTGTATTCGTGCGATGGCCTCAGGCGGAAGATCGCAGCCGTGCTGCAAGCCATCGGCGCCGGTCCCGGCTTGAACGTGCAAGTGCAATGTCAAGGAGTCGGATTCATGAGCACGGCTGTCGCGATCATTACCGTCACGACACCGGCCGAAGCGACGCCGGAGAATGTTCAGGCAGCGACCGCCTACTCTGCCGAAGCCCTGCTGGTTGCGCGCCTCAAAGGGATTTCGCTGCCCACGGCAACCGACCTCGAGCGCTTTCCTGCGCAATGGCAATCCGTTGCGCTCCATCGGGTACGAGCGCTCGACGGCGGAGACTGCGATTTGCTACGGGCGCTTGCCGCACAAGTGTTTCCGCAACTCGCGGTACGCGAGGAGAACCGCTTGATCTGCCCGCTGAACCCGAGTGCACGGATGAGAACCAAGTTCGTCGTCAGTGCGCTCGTCCCGACGCCGATCGAGCCGGTGTCATACGCTCACCGCATCGAACGCAGCGGCAACTAGCAGTCAGTGCTTCGGCCGATGCTTCCAGCTATCCGACCCCGAGCCAGGATAGCCCGGCTGACGATCGCGTCTTTCGAGCGCCGCTTTGATTGCATCCGTCCAGTTCGTCGGGGCGGGCACTTCCGGTTTGGCAGCCGGCTGAACGGCGGGCTTCGACTCTCGCGGGGCTTTCTTCGCTGGCCGTGCTTTTCGGGTGGATGTTGCAGCCTTCGCCGGCGCCTTCTTGGCTTTTGCGACCTTCGAACGGCCGGCAGCACTCGCGCTCTTCACGCTGCTCTTGGAACTGGCACGCGCACTCGCAGATCGCTTTTTGGACGCAGCGGCCGCTGCCTTGCTCGCTTTCTTTTTCGTCGGCTTCGCCATCCTCGCCTCCACGCTTGGGTTGAGTCGTGACTATGATGCGCCTACGAGCGGCGCGCACGCGAGCAAATTCTCGAGACCGACGTGTTCTACGTACCGACGGACCTCAACCTACCGCGCGCCCGTAGGTCACCCCACACGCGCGCCACCCTACAAATTGCGGGCCTCGAGCTGCATCAACGCTGCATTCTCCGCATCGAGCAAGACGAGCCGATCGCCCTGCAAGCGCCAGCGAGCCACGGACTCGAGCGCATTCAAGAAGCGATGCTCCAGGTCACCGTCGGGACACGCCATACGCGTCGTCGTCACCTCGCTGATTCTCAGCGCATCCCCGTCGATGCGATAGCCCCCGTTCAAACGGTTACAACCGGTGTGTCCTGCGATCTCTTTTGTCGCCGCCTGCAGCACGATATAGGGCTCGGGCCGACCCTGGCCGACGATCACCGACTCATCGCCGAGCTGCACCAGTACCCATCGCGACCCTTCGAGCTCGTGAGTAACGCCGCGCATCGTGCAGGATTCGTCCGGCCAGAATCGCGCTGTTGAAGTCACAATGAGCTTGGCCTCGCCCGCACCCGGCGGCGCTTCGATACGGCCTTCGGCGGCGACGAGCAGTTCCTGTCTCCCCTTTTTCAGCGCCATAAACTGCTCGGCGAGCTTCGCCGCAGCTTCGCCTTCCAAGCGCAGATCGAGTCCGGTCGTGCACTCTTTGACGACGGCACGGCCGTCCCTCAGGGAGTACAGCCCGCGCAACGGTATCTCGGGCGTCAGAGACGCATACGTCTCACTGCGACTCAAGTTGTAATTGAGCTCGCTCTCGATCGGCTGGCCTTCGGCGTCGAGCTTACGCAGCGTCGTCGAGTCCGCTATCGAAAACAAAATCGGCGCCAATCGCGATCCGCGCAAAGCCAAGGTATGTAGATCGGAAGCAATCGACCACGTACCAAGATCCTCGTACCGGCGATCGAACGACTCATCCAGATACGTCATCCGCAGAAAGTAGATGTTGTTGGAGCGCAGATCGAGCTCGTAACGGATGCCTGGACAATCGGCACACGGCAACACACCCGAGAAGAGCGCGGGCAACGGATCGATCGACATCGGCGCGGCAGGCTGCTGAACTTGGTCTGATTCGATGGCGAGATCGGGAGTCGAGGTCGTCGTGGGCGTTTCGCGGCCGCAGGCAGCAAGCATTCCTATAGATATGAGTACGACCGCCGCTCTCATAGACGTCCACCGAGGCAACCTTCCCGCCCGCAACCTACCAAACATGCTCGCACCGCGGCTATACGGACCCTGCCGCCTGCAAGTTCAAAAAAGGCCTGACGCTCACTGGCGCCGTTCGCGCATTTCCCGCGCAAGCCGCTCTTCGAACGCCTGCCGCGCCCGATTCGAGTAAGCACGGCATGCATCCATGTCATAGAGCGCATCGCGCTGGCCGGCGTCGCGACGCGCCAAGCGCCCCCACAAGTCGGAGGCCTCCGGGTGCGGCGTCAATAAGATGTCGCAGTACAGGTTGCGGACGATGCGGAAAGACCAGCGGAAATCCGACAACGCGGTGCGATAGCGCGTCCCGTCCGTGTATCTGAAGTCTGGATCCGAAATCGCGGTGAGGCTGTCCGCATAGACGAAGTTCGCGCACTCCAGCTTGTCGCACGAATACCAACTCCAGGACATCCCGCCTGGCGTGTGGCCGGGCGTGTAATAGCCGGTGATTGCGATGTGTCCGATTTGCAGCGTCTCGCCGTTTCCGATCGTGCTGACGTGCTCGATGGCCGGGAAAGCCTCGGCGCTCTCGAATTGCGGATCGTCGGGACCGGCACGTCCTTGTCGCAAGACCTTGGCGCCGTGTTTGCTCGACACGACGTCGGCGCCGGTGAGCTCCTGCAGCTCCGCCAATCCGCCAACGTGGTCGAAGTGAGCGTGCGAATGCAGGATCGCGCGCACGTCCCGAAGCTTGAAACCGAGTTTTTCGATGTTGGCGGCAATCATCGGCGCTGCATCCATGACGCCGCCGTCGATCAAGACGTGACCTTCGTCCGACGTGATGAGGATCGAGCTCAACCCTCGCGTTCCGACGTAGTAGGTATTACCGAGCAGCCGGATCGGCTCTTGAGGCTCGAGCCACGTCGCCGGAACTTTTTCCGCACCGACCGTCGGAACATGCGCAATTAAAAACGCGGCGAGCAAGCCGGCGATTCGAGCCGGTACACGGGCTCTCTTCGATGTGCGATACGGCACCATCATCCGATCAATTCGATGAGCTCTGCCTTCTGTTTCGCGTTGAGCAAGGGCCCGAAACCCGCCTTCAGATTGTCGGATTGCCGGTCAGGCTTACCGGTCGCCGGAATCACAGCCGTCACGGCCTCATGGCTCAAGGCGAACTTCAAGAACATTTGCGCCCAGGAAGTCACGCCGATCTCGGCAGCCCAGCCCGGCAACGCAACGTTGCGAACGCGGTTGAACAGCGCGCCATCGTTGAAGTTGCGGTTCGTGAGCACCGCTACGCCGAGATCCTTCGCGAGCGGCAACACACGCTTTTCCGCGCCGCGCGCCGTAACGGAATAGTTGATCTGCAAGAAATCGGGCTTGGTCTGTTCGACGACGTCGGCAAGCGCATCTTGCGCCGACTCCATGAAATGCGTGACACCCACGTACTTGACCTTGCCTTGCTCCTTCAGCTCGCGTGCCACGGCAATCTGCGTCTTCCAATCGCCCAAATTGTGGACTTGCAGCAGCTCGACTCTGTCGGTCCGCAGATCCTCGAGCGTCTGCGCGAACTGCGCGAGGCCTGCTTCGCGTCCGTTCACGCGGGAGAGCTTCGTCGCAATGAACGCCTGCTTGCGCCAGCCGCCTTCTTCCAGCAGCGGACCGAGAATCTTCTCCGCATTGCCGTAGGTCGGGGCCGTGTCGATCACCGTTCCGCCGCCTTCGAAGAATCGTTTCAGCACTTCTCTGAGCGCCCGATGCTCAGGGCTGCCCGGCGACACCTCGAAACTTCCCGACGTTCCCATGCCTATGACGGGAATCGCTTCCCCCGTCGATGGGATCGTGCGTTTCAGCATGGCCGTGCCCTCGCCCGCTTGCGCCCAAGCGGTCGTTGCGGAAGATCCGAGCACCGTCGCCCCGATCAGCGATAGCGACGCAGATTCGATGAACTCGCGGCGTGTAGTCATACGGCTGCCTCCAGAGTGAAACAACGATACCCCCGGCAGGTGAGCTAGGGAAAGGGGAAATGGGAAATGGGAAACGAACACCGGCCGGCAAATGACCCAACACTGCGTACACGTATCGTGACGTCACAGTGCAAGCCCGCGGCTGGTGATCCGCGAGAACGGCAGGAGACTCCTCCCTTTTCCCTTTTCCCTTTTCCCCTTCCTTCTTCCCTCCTTCCCTATATTTCCCGATGATTCCCTCAACGCACCCGGAGGCTCGATTGAAACTCCACGCTTCGTTGTCGCTCATCCTGATCAGCGCGGCCGCATTCGGTCAGTCCGTCGACGGTCCGAGCTTCGACTGCAGACGAGCTCGCGGCATCGACAAGATGATTTGCAGCGACCCGCAATTGGCCGCACTCGATCGTCAGCTCGCCGAGCTCGTTGCGCTCGCTTCCGAACAGGCGCCTGGGGAGATCAAGCGCAACCAGCGTCCGTGGCTTCGGGAGCGCAATGCGTGCAAAGAGCCGACTTGTGTCAAGAACAGCTACGAGCGCCGCATCGACGAACTCGTGACGCTCACGGGCAAGTTTCCGGCTTCCATCGTACAATCGCTTTGCGCACTGATGGAATCGCCCGAGCAACGCGCCGAAACTCTCGCGCAGAAGGCAGGCGCTGAGGATCTCAACAACGACGGGATCCCGGACGTAGCGTGCGAGGCGGCTCCCTGCGCTCTTTCGATCGACTCCGCGATCCCTACCGCTCCGGTGGAGCGACAAGCGCCTGAATCGGATTCGACGACGCCGCGCGGACGCGCCGCGTTCCGATACGGAAACCGCACGTTCATCTACGCTTCGAGCGATGCCGCGCTCGAAATGCCTTTACGCATTTCGTATATCACGCCAACCAACCGCGAGGTTCGCTTGTGCGAGCTCGAAACCATCGTCGGCAGCGCAGTCGTCGAAGGCGGGCACGATGTCTGCGCAGCCGTAGAAAATAACGCCGGCTTCGAATCGATCGAGCTCCAGCGAATCGATTTGCCTTCTTCCAGCGCATTCGGGCGCCCGAACACTCGAGTGACCGGCTCAGGAACCATAGATGTCGACAACGACGGACTCGATGAGCCGATCGTGGAGCTGCGCTACGACAGCGGCGAATCCTGCACGATCAACTATTTCGAGATGCTCGCTGAAGACGGAACATCCATCGTCGAGAACTCGAAGAGCATCCCACTACGCGAACTGCAACGACCGGCGCTGAACTCGATTGGCCGTACTGATTGCGGACGCATCGCGAACCGCTTTCTGAGGTTTGCAGGCAAGAACTATTACGAGACGAACGTAACGAACGAACCAAGCGTACCGCACGAAATTCGAGTACTCGAGGGCACGGCGGACGCAACGGTCTGCACGCTCGAGCGGCAGATCAGGACACGAATCAAGCAACTCCACGCGGAATGACCGCGTGCGCGCGAGTAGCGCGCTCAGAAAGCGGCCGCCCGCGGATGCGGGCGACCGATGGATCGCGCGACCGGCAATTGCCGGTCGCCAGCCGAAGGCTCGCTACTTCGCCGCCTGCGGGAACGGCGGCAGCTTGTCGATATCGCGCGCGTCGTGCTGGATGATCACGATCGCATTCAAATTCTTGGCAATCGCCTTGAATCGATCGAGAGAAGCGAGCGTATCGCCGCGGTGCGTGTTGAACGTCGGAACGCCGTTCGATTCGTAATTCTCGTGGAAATGCGCAAGGTCGCCGGTCAAGAGCACGTTGCCCTTTTCTTTGAGCCTCACTAGCAAACTGTGATGACCCGGCGTGTGGCCCGGCGTATCCAGCATCACAACGGTGCCGTCGCCGAACACGTCTTTATCGCGGACAACCGGTTCGACCTTGCCGTTGCCGCTCACCCAATGCTTCAACGGCGCAGGATTGACCATACCGGCCGCTGCGCCCGTGAGCGCATCCCAATCGCCTTTACCGATCAATAGCGTCGCATTCGGAAATGAGCCGGCTTGACCAATGTGATCGCCGTGATAGTGGCTGATGCCGACGTACTTGATCTGGTCGGGACGAATGTTGAGCTGCGCAAGCTGATCGACCAGAGGCGTCTTGACGGTGGGTGCATTGCCTTGCGCAAGCCCGCTGGCAGCAGTCGGATAGCCCACATCCCAAATCATGTAGTCGCTGCCATGCTTGATCAGGTAGCAACTCACGGTGAGCTGAATCTTCTTTCCCTCGAGAGCGAAAGTGTCCGAGAAGCGCGCGACATCCGAAGGTGCCGTATTTGCGCTCGCGCAATCCAGACGAGTAAGAGTGACTTCGGGCGTTTGCGCAGCAGCGCTTGCGCATGCAACCACTGCGATCAAAGGGAGAAGGCTCTTCTTGTTCATGGTTGCTCCCTGAAAGGCTAAAGGGAGAACCGAGAATGGAGGATCGAGAAGGGAGAATTCAAGGCGCGTTAGCGATTACTGCCGCCCCCTACCCTCCCTTCTTCGCAGGGGAGGGAATCCTTCGCGCTCCCGCTGGGCTCTTGGCGCTAGGCTCTGGTCAAAGAGCAAGGCGCGCAAACGCGCGCCTGCCTTCAGCCTAAAATCGAAGCTTTATCCCCGCCCTCAACGTCCTCGGTTCTTCGGCGCGGCTGACGCGGCCATCGAGCGGACCGAGACCGGGTACGTTGGTCTCGTAGCTGTACACCATGTCTTTGCCCTTCTCGTCGAAAACGTTCAGCAGCTCGGCATAGACATAGAAATTGTCGTGCTTCCACGCGCCGCGAATGTTCACGCAGGTTTCGGGATCCGATCGATCGGAATTGTCTTCGACCAGCGGGAATTCGCCGAGATGACGCACACGCACGCCGGCTTCCCAGCGTTCGCTCACGAACGCGATGCCGAACTCGCCGGCGTTCTCGACGGCGCCAGGGACATAGATCCCATCCGGGTTGTCCACGTAACGCGCACGACTGTCGGTCCACGCCGCGTCGAATGCGAGCCAGTCGGTCGGCCTCCAGAACGCGGTGAGTTCGTAACCGCGCCGGCGCGTGGCGGGACCGGGCTCCACGGAATTCGAGTCGCCGACGAACTTCAGCTCGCTGTCGAGATTTAGCCACCAATAAGTCGCGCTGAAATTGAACTTGCCCAGCTCGAACCGCGCACCGACCTCTCTGCCTCTGCCCTCGACCAACGGTTGGACGGGATCGGCGGGATCGACGATGCCGCGTGCGTCGTTGGAGTGAAAACCTTTGCCCCAGTTGGCGTAGAGCTCGATCGAGTCCGTCGCTGCGAACGCGATGCCGAGCTTTGGCGACACGATCGAATCGGACTTGCCGCCTTCGGGTACGTCGTCCATGCGCGCACGAACTTCGAAGTCGTAGTAGTCGGCACGCAAGCCGGCAAATGCCCTTAATCGCTCGATCGGTTGCCAGCTCGCCTCCGTGTAGATTGCCGCCGAACCTTCCTTCACGGCGTGACGGCCGATCGCTTCGACGAACACGCCTTCTTCCGTGTGCTCGACACCGACATTGCCGATGTCGTCGTAGCGGCCCTCGATGCCCGCCCGCAGCGACAGCGTCGGATTGATCTCGAAGCTGCGTTCGAAGCGTCCGCCCGCAATCCAGCGTCGATCGAATTGACTGATCTGATAGTCGTACGTCGGGTTCGACATCATGTGCCAGTCGTAATACTGGGCATACAGCGTCGCCCGCCAATCCTGACCGAGGAGCCTTGCCGAAGCGATCCACCTCAGCGTTTCGCCCACGGCCGACGGATCGAGGGAGCAGAACTCGTTTTCGCAAACGCTCGTACCGATCGCGGCTTCTGGAATCTGTTCCGTCGGACGCCACTCGGCGTGATAGCCGGAAAGGCTGACTTCCAATGAGCCGAACGATGTCGGGTGCGAGTATTTCGCCCATAACGACTTGTGATCGAGATCCTCCGGTTGCTCCCACGGACCGTCGTACGTTTTCCATTGGCCGAGGACCGTGAACTCCCCTCCGCCGACCGGAACGGTTCCGCCCGCGGCCAGTCGCTGCCAGCCGTAGTCGCCGAGCTCGCCGCCGACGAAATTGTCGATGCGGGCGACCGTCGTCATGAACGCCGCGCCCGCCATCGAGAAATCGCCGCTATCGACCCGATAAGTGCCCTTGCGGTAATCGATACGCTCGATCGTTTCGGCAATAAGCCCGTTCACGTCGAGATAGCCTTGACCGTGGCCATGGGTCCGCAAGTTCAGCGGCACGTCGTCCACGTACGTGGTGAAGTCCGTGCCATGGTCGAGATTGAACCCGCGCAGGAAGTACTGATTGGCCTTTCCCGACCCCGAGTGTTGAGCCGCGATCAGACCTGGAACGACCTCGAGCAGCTCGGCGACGCGTAGCAACGGACGCACGGCCAAATCTGCCCCGCCGACCGCACCCTCGCTCGCAGCATCGGCCACGCCGATCAGCCGCTCGCCACGACCGAAGACGATGACCTCTTCGAGAACCTCGGCGGCACTGGCGCTTGCAACGAGCGCGACGGAGGTTGCGCCGGCGATCAACGCCGCGCGGACAGCAGCTCTAATCTTCAAGGAACTTCACTCCCGGTAATCGAGGCTCGGCAGACGAGCCCGTAATTCGTTCGGGGCGAAGTCTTCCGTCCACGACCATCCACGACCAGTTACTTACGGTTAACGGGACGGTAACGGTACGTTAGTAACTGGGGGGCTGCGGGCGCTGGGCTCTGGGCGCTGGCTAGAATCCCCCGCTCCGCACACACCCTATGCAGTGGAAAACTCGCGAAGTGGATGCCTTGGCACTCTGCACCCGATCGAAAGACGGTTACCAACCCGATGAGTTCGCGCGAGCACTCTGACCAGCAGCCCAGTGCCCAGCGCCCAGAGCCCTTGGTAGCCTTCACACCTCATCCCTCACCGATGTGCCGAGTTCATGTTGAAAAGCGGATACCACAACATCCAAGCCCAAGAGCGCATCCTGTTCGGCAAACCGGCGGGCGAAGCCGTCGTCGAAGAAGTCGAGCGATACGGACACGAACGTGCGTTCGTCGTGTCCACGCGTTCGCTTGCAGTTCTTGACAATGGTCCGCTGCAGCAGATCGAGCGCGCACTCGGGCGGCGTCATGCGGGGACGTTCGCTGCCATTCGCGGCCACACGCCGCGCGAGGATGTCATCGCTGCGGCCAATGCAGCGCGTGCCGCGAATGCGGATGTGCTCGTCGCTGTCGGGGGCGGCTCGGTCATCGACGCCACTAAGGCCATGCAGCTTTGTCTTTGGTTGGGACTCGACTCGCCATCGGCACTCGAGCCGTACCGCGGCGGCGCAGCACCGGAGATCGCACGCAAGATCGTTCCGCCGCCCGATCCCATTCGCATGATCTCGGTCTCGACGACCCTGTCGGCAGCCGAGTTCACGTCATCGGCCGGCACGAAGGACCTGACGACCCAGGAAAAGCACTCGGTGAATCACCGTCTGCTCGTTCCGCGGTCCGTCGTTCTCGACCCGGCTGCCACATTGAACACTCCGCTGTGGCTGCTTTTCTGCACGGCCATCCGCTCGGTCGACCACGCGATCGAATCGTATTGCTCGCCGCGCGCCAATCCCGTCACCGAGCACTCCTCTTTAATGGGACTGAAATTGCTGGCCGAGGCGCTCCCCAAGATCAAGTCCAACCCGCAAGATCTCGAGGCGCGAATGTTCGCTCAGTTCGGAATGTGGCAGGCGGTTGCGGCAAATGCCGCGGGAGTGCCGAACGGCGCAAGCCACGGTATCGGCTATGCACTCGGCGCGCTCCACAACGTCCCTCATGGGCATACTTCCTGCGTGTTGCTGCCCGCAGTGCTGAAGTGGAATTCGGCTGTCAATGCAGATCGCCAGCGCGCACTCTCCGCCGCCATGGGCGCTCCCGACCGCGACGCCAGCGAGATCGTGAAAGCGCTCATCCGTAACCTCGATCAACCGACATCGCTTCGCGACGTCGGCATCAAGCGCCAAGATCTCGATGTCATCGCCGAGCGAGCCCTCAATTACGGTCCAGTGAAAGCGAATCCACGGCCGATCCTATCCGCAGCAGAAGTGATGGAGATTCTGGAGCTTGCGTACTAGTTCGAGGCCACAGGCGACAGCGCCTCCTGGAACTTTTCACCCATCGATACGTTCGCCAACGCTACGACTCCGAGGTCGGCGGGCTCTACGTGCTTGCGCTGAGGGTTTCACCGACGAAAACCATGGCTGAAGCCAAACAGCAGGTCGCAACGACCGCGTGACATGGACGCTGGCAGGGGGAATTACGGACACGTAGATGAGCTGCGGCCGGTGTGAGCCGTCGGCTTTCAACGCTTAACGAGAGCAGCAGCGAGTGCGACCTGTAGTGCCCCAATCGAATCAGGAGACGTCAGTGCCGAAATGGCGAGAGGGGGCGCTCGCTCGCGAAGCTCATTTGATTGCCGCAACGCTCGACTGTCTCGATGCCGGTGTGCTTGCCATCGATGAACACGGTATCGTCACTCATCACAACGAACCGTTCCGGCGCATGTGGCAGTTGTCGGAAGTCGAGCTGCAATCGGCCGATCACGATCGTGTGCTCGCGAAGATGGCCCAGCGACTGGCGGAACCGAAGAGCTATCTCGAAGCGACGCGCCGGATTCGCGACACCTTCGATGCCGAAAGTCACGAATTACTGAAGCTCTGCACGGGCGAGATCATCGAACAGTTCTCGAAACCGCGCATCGTCGACGATCGGCCGGCCGGACGTGTCTGGACGTTTCGAGATGTGTCCCAAGAACGCGCGTTCGAGCAGCAGCTGCGCACGGAACAACGCATCATCGAGCGTCAAGTGGAACAAAGCAGCGCGGCCCTGACCCGCAGCGAACAGCTCTTTCAGCAACTGGTTGCCGGCGTGACGGACTACGCCATCTTCATGCTCGATACAGAGGGCTATGTGATCAGCTGGAATCCCGGCGCCGAACGCATCAAGGGCTATCCGAGCGAAGAAGTGCTCGGCGAGCATTTCTCCAAGTTCTACACGGAAGAAGATCGTGCCGCGGGCAATCCCGAACAATCGCTGAAGCTGGCCATTGCGCGCGGTAAGTACGAAAGCGAAGGTTGGCGCGTACGCAAGGATGGCTCGCGATTCTGGGCCAACGTGCTCGTGGATCCGATCCGCGACGAATCCGGCAAGTTGATCGGATTCGCAAAAGTGACACGAGACATGACCGAGTACCGAGCCATGCAGGAACAGCTCCATCAGTCGCAGAAAATGGAGGCGATCGGTCAGCTCACGGGTGGTGTCGCACACGATTTCAACAATCTGTTGACCGTCATTCTGGGCAATCTCGATACGATCGAGCGCAACATTGCGCCCGAGAACGAACGCGTGCGGCGCGCCGTCGAGCAGGCAGCGCGCGGTGCACAGCGTGCTGCGACGCTGACGCAACAACTGCTCGCGTTCGCTCGCCGGCAGCCGCTCAACCCGAAGTCCTGCGACATCAACGAGCTGGTCGCGGACATGTCGGACCTGCTCAGCCGTACCCTCGGCGAGAACATCACGGTCGAAACGCTCCTTGCACCGGGCCTCTGGCGAGTCGATGTGGATGCGCATCAGCTCGAAAGCGCCATTCTCAATCTGGCAGTGAACTCCCGCGACGCCATGCCGAACGGCGGCCGGCTCACGATCAAGACTTCGAACATAGAAATCGACGAAACATACTCCAGACGCTTCTCAGATGTCGGTCCTGGTCAGTACGTGCAGATTTGCGTAACGGACACCGGCACCGGCATGCCCCCAGACGTGCTGGGGCGTGCGTTCGACCCGTTCTTTACGACCAAACCCATCGGCCAGGGCACCGGTCTGGGGCTGAGTCAGGTGTACGGTTTCGTCAAACAATCGAACGGACACATCAAGCTCTACAGCGAACCCGATCGCGGGACGACAGCAAGAATCTATCTCCCGCGCTTGAGCACGGCAGCGGTCGATGCCCCCCCGAAACACCACACACTCGTTCCGCGTGCGCGCCCGGGGGAAACCATCCTCGTCGTCGAAGACGACGACGACGTTCGAATCTATAGCACCGAGAGCTTGCGCGAGCTCGGCTTCGAAGTCCTGGAAGCGCCGAGCGCGGAGGCTGCGATCGACATTCTGAAGCAGCATCCCGAGATCGATCTCCTGTTCACCGATGTCGTGCTCCCGGGCGCCAACGGCCGCGAACTGCTCGATCGGGTGCGACGCCATCGACCGGGCCTAAGAGCCCTCCTCACGACCGGCTATGCGCGAGACAGCATCGTGCACAACGGTCGCCTCGACGCGGACATTTTCCTTTTGCCGAAACCCTTCACGCGTGCCGAGCTCGCCCTGCGTGTCCGCGAAGTTTTGGATCTGACTCAGGCCACGCCAGCCAAACATCCCGTTGCGCTCGTCGCAGAAGACGAAGAGCTCGTGCGCCTGTTCTTGACCGAGAACCTGGAGAGCCTCGGTTTTCGCATCGTCGAAGCGTCCACGTCGGCAGGCGCGCTATCGATCGCAGAGACCACCTCGGACCTCGACGTCGCAATCATCGACATCGGATTACCGGACCGCAGCGGTCTCGACCTCGCTCGCGACCTGCGCAACAGGTTCCCGAAGCTGCCGCTCGTGATTGCAAGCGGCTATGGGTCCGGTCAGCTCGGCAGCCTGTCGAACGACTCCAGCATTGCGTACTTGCCCAAGCCTTACGATGAGCGCGCGGTGACGAGCGTGCTCGAGCAACTCGGACTCGTGCTCAGCACAGGCTCTAGACCGTAGGATGTAGATCGCGCGTTCGCGCGACTACGATCCTTGTCTCCATCGAGGTCGCACAAACTTGAGGTGCGTGACTTGCGGTGTCGCAACCGTGCGCACGAGCTGCAAGCCATGAAGATCGGTTCCGACACGCTCGAACAAGCGTTCGCCTCCGCCGAGTAGTATCGGCACGAGATGGATCTCCATCTCGTCGATCAATCCGGAAGCGAGATATTGCTGCGCCACATTCGCGCCGCCGCCTAGCCATACGTCCTTGCCGCCTGCGGCCGCACGCGCTCGATCGAGCGCCGCATGAATCCCGTCGGTCACGAACGTAAACGAGTTACCCCCTTCGAGTTCCAGACGCTCGCGCGGGTAGTGCGTCAGCACGAACACGGGATGCTTGAATGGCGGATTCGTGCCCCACCAGCCGTTCCAAGGCTTGACCGGATCCCAGGGACCCGGGTGGCCGCCAAACATGTTTCGCCCCATGATGGTCGCGCCGACATTCGTAATCGACTCCTCGACGACCGCCGAGCTTGCATTCGTCTCGCCGCCTTCGAGTCCGTGCATCGAGCGCCAAACGGCCAGGGAGAATACCCATTCATGGAGGCGCATTCCCCCGATGCCGAGCGGGTTTTCCACGCTTTGGCCGGGACCTGCGACATACCCGTCCAAGGACATTGAAATCGCGAAGCGCAACTTGGACATAGCAACCCACGGATGCACCTGATCGATGCTCTAATGACGCTCGAGCCGCGTGGAATCCGACATCCATAGGGTCGACTCGCACATTGGCGCCTGACGCTCTACTCTTGCAATCCAGCCTCTTTCGGGAAGGTAGCTTTCGATCATGAAGCTTCGTGTCCAGCTATTCGTAGTTCTCTTTTCGTTCGTTTCGGCAACCGTCAGCTTCGCCGGCGGCGCCATGCAGCCCGAGCGGGCGGAGAAAGGCATGGTTGCCAGCGTCCATGAACTCGCTTCGGAAGCGGGCGTGGAAATGATGAAAGCCGGCGGGAACGCCGTCGATGCGGCCGTGGCCACGGGTTTTGCGCTCGCGGTCGTTCATCCTGCCGCGGGCAATCTCGGCGGCGGCGGTTTCATGCTGATCCGGATGAACGACGGCGCCACGCATTTTCTGGATTTTCGCGAGAAGGCGCCCGGCAAAGCCCACTCGAAGATGTATCTGGACGAGAACGGTAACGTCGTGCCGCAATTGAGCCGCATCGGCTACCTCGCCATCGGCGTGCCAGGCTCCGTGAAGGGCCTCGTCCATGCGCAGCAGAAGTTCGGCAAGCTTTCGCTCAAGCAAGTCATGGCGCCGGCCATCCGGCTCGCCAAAGAGGGCTTTCCGCTCAGCTGGCAAGAGGCGCGCGCGCTGACCAACGATCGAGGTCTCGCTCGTTTCCCCGATTCGCGCCGCATCTTCCAAAACGACGGCAAGGGCTGGAAGCAAGGGGACATTTTCAAGCAGCCCGAGCTTGCCCGAACGCTCGAGCGCATCGCGAAATCTCCCGACGATTTCTATACCGGCAAGATGGCCAAGGAGATCGCCGAATTCATTCAGGCTGGCGGCGGTCTGATCACGGTGGACGACTTGCGCAATTACGATGTCGTCGAGCGCGAACCGATCCGCGGTACGTATCGTGGACTCGAGATCATCAGCGCACCGCCGCCCTCCTCAGGCGGCATTGCGCTCGTCGAGACGCTGAACATCCTCGAAGGCTTCGATATCGCGAAAGCGGGCTTCATGTCCGCCGAGGCCATTCACCTGATCACGGAGGCGTACCGGCGTGCGTTCTACGATCGCGCGCAATTCCTCGGCGATCCCGAATTCAGCACGCTGCCGGTCATCGAGCTCACCGACAAGAAATACGCGGAACAGTGGCGCGCTTCGATCGATCCGCAGCGCGCTAGTCGATCGGCCGCGCTCGAGCGTCCGCAGCTTTCCCAAGCGCTCACCGAATACATGGAGAAGAATCCCGTCAAGGCGCCGGCGCCGGAGCCGAATGAAACGACGCACTATTCTGTCGTCGATGCAGAAGGTAACGCCGTCGCGGTCACGACGACGCTCAACGGCAGCTACGGCTCCAAGGTCACGATCGGCTCGCTGGGATTCCTTTTCAACAACGAGATGGACGACTTCGCCGCAAAAGTCGGTGTCCCAAACATGTTCGGACTCATCCAAGGCGAAGCCAACCTCGTCGGACCGAACAAGCGACCCTTGTCGGCCATGACACCGACCATCGTGCTCAAGGACGGAAAACTGTGGCTCGTGCTCGGCTCGCCCGGCGGCCCCACGATCATCACGACCGTCGCCAACATTTTGATCGGTGTCGCCGATTTCGGCCTCGACATTCAACAGGCGGTCAACGCCCCTCGCTTCCATCACCAATGGATCCCGGATCAACTGCGTCTCGAGCGCAACCGGTTCTCACCCGATACGATCAAGCTGCTCGAGGAAAAAGGACACTCCATTGCCTACGGTCTCGGCGGCGACGGCGAATGCATCCAAATCGATCTCGAAACTGGGATGCGATTGGGGGCAAGCGATGGACGAAACGTGACGGGCAAGGCGGTGGGATACTGAGGCTGAAGACTGAAGACTGAAGGCTGAAGGAAGAGCGCGCGTTGCGCGCACGCACTTTACTCTCCCGCGGGAGAAGGCCAGCTGAAAGCTCGCGAACCCATAACGAGAACGGGGCGCTATCGCGCCCCGTGTGCCTTCAGCCCACAGCCTTCAGTCTTGTGACGTGCTCAGCCCGAGCCCCTCAGTTGCAGCGAGCTCCTCACGTCTTTCACGCCGTCGACGTCCTTCGCGATCTCCACCGCACGTTGGCGGGCTTCGTTCGTATCGACGAAGCCGCTCAATTGCACACGGCCCTGGAACGTCGTCACTTCGATTTGGTGCGCCTTCGTTGTCGGATCCGCAACGAGTGCTGCTTTGACCTTGCCGGTGATGACGCTGTCGTCCACGACCCGACCCGCGTTCGCCGCCGTGCGTTGCGCCGCGCCGCCTTCTCCAGTCGTGCTACACCCAACGAGCGCGCCTGCGCCAATGAGCGCTCCGAGCAACAAAGCCGATGTCTTCTTGAGCATGCCGTCTCTCCGCAGTAAACCTGCTCGTTAAAGAGCGGGCAGTGCATTGAAGTTCCCCGCATGGCGAGGGAACTTTTCGGTAGGTTGTGATTGTTGGCGCGCTTGCGACGCACCATGTACGCCGTTATCGATTCGACGGACTTTCTTGCAGCAGAACGGCCCTCACCTGCGCAATGACGTCATCGGCCGTAAACGGTTTGCCGATCACCGCTTGAAACAGCTCCTGATCGAACGGACGCGACACACCTGTGCAGGCAATGATCGGAATCGCTGCCGTGCGCTGATTCGCCCGCAACCGCTCGGCGGCTTGGAAACCGTCCATGATCGGCATCGCGATATCCATCAGGATGACGTCCGGCAATTCGCGAGTAGCTTTCTGTACGGCTTCGACGCCGTCGCGTGCGTCGATGACGGCATAGCCGGAGGATTCGAGCATCATCGAAAGCGTCTGACGTGCGATATCTTCATCGTCTGCTACGAGTACCTTCAAAGTGCCTACCTCGGAAATTCCCAGTGCTCGACTCGAATCGGGCATCCTGCCGTTTCGGACGGAATTGCCATAGATGGAATTTACCGACAATCAGGCATTCGTCGGCGCGCCTGCTCAAATCTCCACACAAGTCTTGCCGAAGTGCGAACCCGATGCTTCGTAACGGAATGCATCGGCCAGCGCCGCCAAGGCGAACGATCGATCGACGATCGGCTTCAGCTGCGTGGCCTCGATCGCGCGAATCATGTCGAGCTGATGCCGGCGACTGCCCACGAGCAGCCCTTGCAACTTCACTTGTTTCACCATGAGCAGCGCGGTTGGCACTTCGCCAGCACGGCCAGTGAGCGTGCCGATCAACGAAATGTGACCGTTGACGCTCGCGGCCGAAATCGATTGCGCAAGCGTTCCCGCACCGCCCACCTCGATCACGTGATCGGCGCCTCGACCGCCGGTCCATTCGCGCACGGCGCTGCCCCACTTCGGTTCGGTCTTGTAGTTGATCGTGTGGTCTGCACCGAGCGCCCGAAGCCGAGCAAGCTTCTCATCCGAAGAGGACGTTGCAATGACGCGTGCGCCCATGGCCTTTGCGAATTGCAGCGCAAAGATTGAAACGCCGCCTGTCCCGAGCACGAGAACCGTATCGCCCGCTTTCAGGCCGCCGTCGACGACGAGCGCACGCCAGGCTGTCAGCCCGGCGGTCGTCAACGTGGCCGCTTCTGCATGACTGTAGCCTTCCGGCGCTCGAGTGAACCACGTGGCCGGACACACGACCGCTTCGCGCATAGCCGTCGACGCCATCACCGGGAACGGACGCGAAGTCGCTCATCTGCGGTCGGCCATCCAACCAGCGCGGAAAGAAACACGAAACGACACGATCGCCGACCGCGAACTCGGTCACGTCGTCTCCGATCGCTTCGACGACGCCCCCTGCATCCGACAACGGAATACGCCCGTCTGCCGGCTTCAGCATGCCGCTCACGACGCCGAAGTCGTGATAATTGAGCGAGCTTGCGTGTATGCGCACTCGAATCTCGCCGGGTCCCGGTGCGCCAGGATCCGGCAGGTCGACGAACTCCAAACGGTCGAGACCGCCAGGCGCGCGAACAATGATGCCTTTCATGGGTTGCAACTCCGAATCAATCGCCAGGCGCGACACGGCGCGCGATCGAAGCATCGAGCGCAAGCTCGATGGCGTCGGCCAGGCCGCCAGTATCCACGTGTCCCGCAACGTAGTCAGCTGCTGCGATGACCGCCTCGTCGGCATTCGCCATTGCGACGGCGCATCCGGCAATGCGCATTGCGGACAGATCGTTGCCCGCATCGCCGATGTACATCGTCCGCGCGAGCGGTATACCTAGACGCTCGGCGACCGTACGCAGCGCGCTGCCCTTGCTCACGCCCGCCCGCGTCAAACCGATGAATGTCGTGTGCGGCATCAGCGGTGAGCTCGACTTCGCCAACTCGACCTCGTTCGGTGCGGCCGCAACGATTTCATCGGCCTCCTGCGGCGAAACGAGCCACTGGGCGCGCACGGCGGCTTCTCGCAGCCTGTCGAACGAACCGCGAACGAATTCGACCCCGAGAAGCTCGGCATGCTCGCGCGCCCACTCGGATGCGCTCTCGGTGACGTACTCCCTATCGCTGTAGAGCTCGAGCACCCGACCCGTTCTTCGGGACTGTTCGATCACGAAATCCGTGGCGTGCAGGGGCAATCGCACCGAAAGCGACTCGGCAGAGCCAAGATGCACGATGCTCGCGCCGTTCTGAAACACATGCCAACCGTCAGGATCGAGCGTTCGTGCATACTCGACTGCAATTCCGAACGCCGGCCTTCCTGAGCACAAAACCAAACGAATACCAGCGGCACGGGCGCGCGCCGCCGCCTCCCAGACTCGGGAGGAAACCACGCCGGATGCGCCGACGAGCGTGCCGTCGACATCGATGCCGATGAGTCGAATGGAATCCATGGGCGAGACGATTCAGTGCGATTGGCTCATTATCCAACGTGGCCTTGCGAGAGTCCCCACTTGTATCGCCAACCCACGTGACGTGCGAGACCTTGCAGATCGGGGAACAGCGAAGCGTAATTGATCGCGCACGAATCGAGCACGAGCTTCAAATCCCCGCAGGCGCGTTCCGAGATATTCCACTTGCGCAAGCCTGGATCGCAGAACGGCTCGGTCGGATCTGGATGGATCGTGAAGACGCTGCGCTGCGCGGAAATGCGCGTGTCGATGTGCGGCGGCCGATACACATATACACGATCGACGGCAAACGGGTCGTTGCATTCGTCCGGTTTCAGAATCGGCAATCCGGAAACGCCATAGATCGACGCCTCGCCGTGAGAGCCGGCCTGCTCGACGGCAAAGAATGCAGCGACCAGCAAGCTTTCGGTCCAGTCGAGCAATCGCGTCGCCATGCCGTGGTGCTGTGCAATCGCGAGCCACTCGAGGTCGGAATGCGGCGTATAGCGTACGTACGGCTGCGCGTCGTAGCGAAAACGCCTCAGCGCTGTGCGCTCGTTGTCGACATCGTATTTCAGCGTCGCTGCCGCATCGACCTGCTCGCCTTCCCGGCCTGCCGAAGGTCGAAGCTCATAGGTCGTCGAGAGCACGCCGCGGAAGATCCAATTCGTATTCTGGCGGCCGAGCTCGTCGATGAGCTGGGCAAGATCGAGCCACGACTCGATTGTGCCCACCGGAGGGCTTTTAACCTTCGCGCGCATCGTTACGCGAACGCGCGCTCGCCCCGCTGGTTCCCAGGTCTACATCGTAAACACGACGCCCACCAGCACCAGAGCGAAAACGACGTACAGCGCCGTGATGACTCGAGCCACCCACCTTCTTGCGCTGGTCTCTTGCGGCACCGTTGCAAGTGCGTCGCTATGTGCGCGCTCGCTCCATTCGCCTTCTGGTTGCTCGCGCATTTCGTCGAGCAAGGTTTTCCGCTCGCCACGAGCGCGGGATGCCGGAAGTACATCGAATGCGCGCCGCACAACGGGCGCAAGCACGAACGAAACCGAGAGCAACACGGCCGACATGATCAACAGCATCTGCCGGCCTTCCGAAGGTTCGGAGCTTCTCAGCTGATCCGCCAATGCGAGTACAGCCAGGACGAGGCCCGCGATACCCGCCATCAAAGCCCAACGCGCAGCGACAAGGGTCCAACGAGAGCGACGTGCGTTCATACGCACATGATAGCGGGCGGCGCCCAATGAGGCTCGAGCTGAAGACCGAACACTGAAGGCCGAAGGAGGACCGTGCGTAAGCGCGCTGCTGTGCCTGGAGGCCGTCGCCTCGAATCGCCGTCGCGCTCCTAACCAGGCTTCGAGCCCATCTGCTGCCTGTAGCCTATTCCGCCGCTACCGTCAGCGGCGTCCCCACCGGTTTCACAAAGACAACGAGCAACTTCGCAGGCGTCGTCGAGCTCGGATTGCGCGAAACTTCGTGCACGTCGGTCGGGGATTCGTAAAAAGTCTGTCCGGCACGCAGCGTGACAGCCTTTCCGCCTTTCACTTGCATCACGACCGATCCCTCGAGGACGTACACGAACGTATTTGCATTGTGACGATGCGGAGGCGATTCCGCGCCTGGCGGGATTTCGACGGTGATCATTGCCGCCTCTTGGCCTTCGAAGCCGACGAGCGGCTTCGTCATGAGGGGTGTCACCCTGACCGCAAGCTCGGCTGCGAAGGCGGGGCTGATCATCAAGCAACTAAGAAAACAGAGCGCGAAAGACCTCATGCGTCCTCCTCAGTAAGAAACGTATCGTGACACGCGATCCCCTCTTCCCTTGCGAAAGAGGGGTCGCGGCTGGAGACGCAAAGCCTGCTGCTAGTCGTCGTGCTCGCCGACGCGATACGTTCCCGGCACGGCATTGAACGAAACCATGAACCGGTTCCAACCGTTGATCTCGACAACTGCAAGTGTGAGCGCGACAAGCTCTTCATCGCTGAACGCCGCCTTCGCCCGGTCGTACACGTCATTGGGCACTCCGTCCTTGCCCAAACGCGTAACTGCCTCTGCCCAAGCAAGCGCAGCGCGCTCGCGCTCGCTGTAAATCGGGGCTTCGCGCCAGACCTGGAGCAAGTACAACCGTTGCTCGGATTCGCCGGCTGCGCGCGCGTCCTTCGTATGCATGTCGATGCAATACCCGCAGCCGTTGATCTGCGAAACCCGCACTTTCACCAGTAGGAGCAGCGAACGCTCGATTCCAGATTCTCTGACCACGGCACCGAGACCGCGCATGGCACGATAGGCGGCCCCGAACCGTTCCGGTACCAAGGGAAGTCGTGGTTGCATGTCATCGCCTCCGCAATGAGGTTGGATTGCGCGGCGAAGACGAATGACGGGGGCGGCGTGTGACAGCTGAGCCGACAGATAAGTCGTGATCCGTGACTCGTGATTCGTGATTCGTCGTGCACGCGCAGCGCGCCTGCACCCTTCAGCCCTCAGCCTTCAGCCTTCGATCACGCCGCAAAAGCGGCAATCTTTTCCGGATTGCGCAACGAATAAATCGAATGCACGACCTGTCCGTCGGTTTCGATGGTCATCAAGGTGCGCACTTTGCCGTCCCACACGAACGCGACGCCCGGCTCGCCGTTGACGGACACGAAGCGCACATGCGCTTTGGAGCCGAGATGACGAGACAGCGCATACCAGAACCACGAGATGCGCTCTGCACCGAGGAGCGGACGGCATATTGCAACCGCCTTGCCACCTCCGTCCGAGACCATGACCGCATCAGACGCGAGCAGCTCGATCACTCGCTTACGGTCGCCGCTTTGTGCAACGGCCATGAACTGCTCGAGCATTCGTTGCCGCGTGGCATCGTCCACCTGGAAACGGCGCCGCCGTGCAGTCACGCGCTCGCGGGCACGATGAACCATCTGCCGGCATGCGGCTTCGGATTTACCGAGCGCCTCGGCAATATCGGCATAGTCGTCATCTAGCACGTCATGCAGGATGAAAGCGGCGCGCTCCTCCGGAGCAAGCGCCTCCAGCATGGCGAGAAAGGCGATCGAAACGTCATCGCTGAGCTCGGCCACCGCCTCGGGTCTATTGAGATCCTGCGGCGCCAGCGGCTCGGGAAGCCAAGGGCCGAAGTACGTCTCGCGCTCGATTCTCAGCTTGCGCAATCGGTCGATGCACAAACGGGTCACCGTCGTCGTCAGCCAAGCCTCCGTCGATCTTAAGGTCGCGCTATCCACCTCCCGCCAACGCAAGAAGGCTTCCTGGAGCACGTCTTCCGCCTCGGCTCGCACACCAAGCATGCGATACGCCAATCCGAACAGCCTCGCCCTGTGAGATTCGAAAATACGCACCGACTCCATACTCGAACAGTTTCCACGCGAGCACGACACGCCCGCAAGACTAAGACGGATGAGCGGGTGGACGTGTGACAGTGTCAGGCTCCAGGAGAGGCGACAGTTGGGCGCGCACGCGC
>Ga0207864_1000639_pt1 | contig 45923 bp, 39 predicted proteins | sample HigsolmetaAR202D_FD_184834 | JGI IMG/M metagenome (GOLD analysis project Ga0207864, IMG submission 184834) | Ionic liquid and high solid enriched microbial communities from the Joint BioEnergy Institute, USA - AR20-2-D (SPAdes) (version 2) ...
GATCTTGTTGATCACCGGAATCGCCTGCGTCGTCGTGGCAATGGTCTCGACGTTCCCAGCCGACTGGTCGACCAGTTGCTGCAGCACGCCGCTGAGATACGCATCATCCAGGTCGATGCCCTGGCTGAACTTCGGCCGGGCCCTGGACGAATGCGCCGAGCCGTTGGACCCATTCGACCCATTGGCCCCATTCACCCCGTTGGACCCGTTCGATCCATGGGAACCATTTGAGCCCGTGGCCCCCTCGGCTGCCGATGCACCCGCCGCGGCGGCGACGGGCGTGGCCTTTCCCTGGCGGATCAGCTTGATGAGCATCGCCCGCACGTCGCGGGGCGTGCGGTGCAGATGGGCGTGGCTGACCAGTTCACCATCCTTAAAATCGAGGGCTTTCTCCAGCCGCCGCAATTTTTCGTCGCTGGGCGGATTGGGGACCCGGCCGGTCTCGATCAGGGAGAGGTACGGCTTGGAGATGCTGGCCTTCTGCGCCAGCTCGTCCAGGGTCAACCCCAGCCGCCGCCGCTGCCGCCGCAGCTTGGTTCCCAGTGCCTCAATCATGTGTCCGCCTTTCGGGCATTTGACACGCAAACCATTTCCAATGCCTGGCTTACAATTTATCCGCCGCCCGTTCTCCCGAGGCGCGGCCGCCCATGGACGTCGCCGCCATCCCGCGGCGCCGCCCTGCATTGACACCCCTTACCTGACCGTTGGCTAACTCCCCTCTGCCATACTCTTACATCATCCTAATAAAAAATGCAAGGAAAGACTTGACACTGCCCTAACTTTGGGTATAGTTAGGGTTGTTTTGGGGTTATTGAACACGCCCCGCCGCCCGGCATCCCGCCGGGTCACGTTCAGCAAGATCGGTCGAGGGAAGCGACCACCATGCTCCAGGAACAACTGCTCTCAACCCCCCGCCCCCTGGCGGACCGGGCCATCGATGCGCTGATGCGCCGAGCCCGTTTCCTCCTGCCGACCGACCAGGCCCTGCTCGATCTGGTCCTCGTGCGCCAGCTCCCGGTCTACGCCATCGCCAAGCTCCGCGGACTGCATCCCGGCACGACCGCGCGACACGTCAAGAAACTCATCCGCCGCCTCCAGCAGCCGATGGTCATCGCCCTGATCGACCGCGGCCGCCAGCAACTGCCCGAGGAACTCTGGCAGGTCGGCATCGCCTACTTCGTCCAACGGCAGTCCATGGCCCGCATCGCCGACCTGCACCAGATCACCCTCTACCGCGTCCGCGTCATGCTCGACCAGGTACGCGGCTGGGCCAAGGCTCATCATCGGAGCCTGTAACACCTCTCTCGCACCCGAGAGAACGGCGGCCGCGAAGGCGCGAAGTTCCCGAAGGGGGCGCGAAGGCTTGAGCGCAACGATCGCAGAGAGCTCAAAGATGCAAAGAGGTGATCGAATGGTCAGAACCGCTGCCTACTGCTGTAGGGGCACATGGCAATGTGCCCCCTCCGTCCGCAGGCGTGCTGAGTCTCGTCTGCTCAACTGCGCCACCGGAGGGCGGATTGCCATCCGCCCCTACGAGGTATCCCACAGATCTCCGCGTTTGACACTTTCTTCCTTGATCCTTGGAGCTTCCTTGGAACTTCGTAGTTGGAACTTGGAACTTCCGCGCACACCCGTCCGTTCCACCAAGTCGAACCCTACCCCCCCAAAGGAGGACCCTTCATGCCCACACTCACCTCCCCCAACGTCGCGCAAGTCACCCGTTGGTTTGACCTCGATCCTGCCAAGCGTCCTGCCGTCGCGCCGGCCGACCTTCGCATCGACCCACCGCCACCGGGACAGATCACGCTCATCCACGGTCCGAGCGGATCGGGCAAGAGCATGCTCCTGCGGCGGCTCAAGCGTCGCTGGCGGCGGTCGCATCCGCACACCGCGCTGATCGACCTCGATCGCCTGCATCTGCCCGATCAGCCGCTGGTCGATTGCTTTGGCGATCGCCCGCTGATCGACGTGCTGCGTCTGCTGGGCCGATGCGGGCTGGGCGAAGCCTGGTGCTACCTGCAATCGCCCGCGCAGCTCAGCGACGGCCAGCGATGGCGCTTCCGCCTGGCGCTTGGGTTGGCACAGGCTGATCGCCACGCGCACGCCATCCTCCTGTGCGACGAGTTCGGCGCGCTGCTGGATGACATCACAGCCGCTGTCGTCGCCCGCTCCCTGCGACGCATCCTCGCGCACACACCCAATCTCGCCGCTGTCTGCGCCACCTCACGCGAACTGATCCACGCCCTCCAGCCCGATCGCGTCATCACCTGCGATTTCGGGAAGATCGCCGTCAACAACGGGTCCCGTTGACCAACCATCGTGGCACGGGCGCCTCGTCCGTCCCACAGGCGATCGCGTCCACAGCAGTCGCAACTCTGCCCATGCCTCCCGAATCCCTGCACATTCCCGCCATTCCGGGCGAGTTCACGATCGGCCCCGGCCAATGGGCTGACTATCTCGCCCTCGAGCGATTCCACTACTGCCCGACTCGCCCCGCCACGTGCGCCGGCGTGTGGACGATCCGCCATCGCCGATCGTTCGATCAGCCCACGCGGCCGGTGGCTGTCGCCGTCCTGTCATATCCCGCGCCGCGCGGGCGATTCAGGCAGATGATGATGCGCGATCTCACAGCCGACGACGAACGCCAGCTTGCCTTCGCCAATGCACATCTGCGCACGATCAGCCGCGTGATCGTGCATCCGCAGTTTCGCGGCATCGGGTTGGCGACGATCCTCGTCCGCTGCGTGCTGCGAGACTGCCCGACGCGCTTCGTCGAAGCCATCGCGCGCATGGGGCATGTGCATCCGTTCTTCGAACGCGCCGGCATGGTGCGGATCGACAGCCACCAGCCCAACCGCCCGGCTCACTTCCTCTTCGACCGCCAGCTCATGTCGCCGACGCACGACACACCGCATGCGTAGGCGCGCTCCGTTGCTCGCCCACCTCGTCATCCCCCCTGACAGGAGCACCCCATGGACTCGAACCTGACGACGCCCTGCACATCCGTCAATGAGCTTCGCCGCTGGGTGGCGGAGCATCTGCAGCTCAGCATCCCTGTGCGCCCCGTCTGCGCGCATCACAACGCGCCGATGGAGTATCTGCGACTTGCGTACTTCGAGCCGGCGCCGGATCTGGTCATCTGGGCGCCGCGCGGCGGCGGCAAGACGCGCCTGGCAGCCGTTGCGACGCTGCTCGACCTGCTGCACAAACCCGGCATCCAGGTGCGCATCCTCGGCGGCAGCCTCGAGCAGAGCCTGCGCCTGTGGGAACATCTGCTGCCTGATCTTGAGCAGCATGCCAGGATCGTCAGCCGGACGCGCACGCGCCGCATCGTGCTGGCCAACCGCTCGCAGGCTGCGGCGCTGCCCCAATCCGAGCGAGCCGTCCGCGGCCAGCGCGTGCAGAAGCTGCGATGCGACGAGATCGAGCTGTTCAATCCCGACATCTGGTCGGCAGCCCAGTTCGTCACGCGATCGGCTGAACTGCCGCCGGGATCGTCGCAGCTTGTGCGCGGATCGGTCGAGGCACTGTCGACGATGCACCAGGCCGGCGGGATGATGGAGCGGATCGTCGATCAGGCCCGCGCCGCCGGCAAGCCTGTCCTCCATTGGTGCCTGCTGGACATTCTCGAGCGATGCCCGCCCGAGCGCGAGTGCATCCGCTGCGCGCTGTACGACGATTGCCGCGGCGTGGCGAAGACGAAGTGCGACGGGTTCTTCCACATCGATGACGCAATCTCGATCAAGCAGCGCGTCAGCATGGACCGCTGGCAGGCGGAGATGCTCTGCCTGCGGCCGTCAACGCACCTGAGCGTCTTTCCGATGTTCGATCCATCGGTGCATGTGCGCGAAGAGGCGTGTCCGAACGGCCGCATCTCGCTGGCGATGGATTTCGGCTATCGCAATCCGTTTGCCTGTCTGTGGATCGCGGATGACGGACGCGTCGTGCACGTGATCGACGAGCTGATCGCGCCCAGCCGGCTGCTGAGTGATCTGCTGGATGACATCGAATCGCGCCCGTGGCGGATCGAGAAGTCGATCGCATGCGACCCAGCCGGCAATGCGCCCAACGAACAGACCGGCCGATCGAACGTGCAACTGCTGCGCGCTCGTGGATACACCGTCCGCACGCGCGGCAGCAGCATCCAGGATGGCCTGGAAGCCATCCGCGCCCGCCTCCAGCCCGCAGCCGGCTCACCCACGCTGTTCATCCATCCCCGCTGCAAGCAGCTCATCCAGGCGATGCGCAGCTACCGCTACGGCGAGAAGACCGGCGAGAAGCCGCTGAAGGATGGTGTGAACGATCATCCGATCGACGCACTGCGGTACTGGCTGGTCAACCACCAGCGACACGAGGTGCGGCTGCGGAAATATTGATCGCTGTGGTGTCTTGTGTCTTGTTGTTTGGTGTTTTGTGTGAGTAATGCGTGGTGATCGGTGATTGATGCGCGAAGACAGCACGCGTCCGCACGGCCATCCTTCTGCCTTCTGCAGTCTGCATTCTGTCTTCTATCTTCTGTCTACTGTCTTCTCCCACCCAGCTTCTTCAGCTCCTTCCGTATCCCCGACTTCTGCCCATCGCGCAGGCTATGCGAGCCGACCTTTTCATCCAACTCCAGGCCGCGAAGCTGAGGGTTCACTTCCGTCAGGTCATCCTGCGGATCATATCCCACCAGCTCGCGCGCGTCGGTGATGTCCAGCCGCTTGAAGCGGTTGTCCGACAGCGCGTGGAAGATCGCGAACTTCAGCCGCTGATCGTCGATGCATCGCTCGATGAGCTGATGCAGATCCCGCTGAGACACCCACGCGTCGAGCAGGCCCACGCCCGACGCCGCGACCGCGCTGCTGTGCGGCTGAAACGCGCCGATGCGCAGGCAGATCACCGACAGCCCCTCCTGCTCAGCCATGTAGCGTCCGAGCGATTCGCCGAAGCATTTGCTGACGCCATACAGATCGCCGGGATTGACCGCCTCTTCCGTATGGACCTGATAGTCGGCTGGATAGCCGGAAACGGCATGGATGCTCGATGCGAAGATCACGCGCCGCACGCCGGCGGCCTTGGCAGCCACCATCGTGTTGTACGTGCCGCCGATGTTGATCTCCTTGAGCGTCTCCCAATCGGCGCTGGGGCTGGGATCAGCCGCCAGGTGCAGCACCGTATCGACGCCGCGGCAGGCCTTCTGCATGAACAGCAGGTCGCGCACATCGCCGAAGATCACCTTGCCAAAGGACGTGATTTGGCTGACGTCTTCACCTTCGCGCTCCATGAGGACAAGCTTGTAACGGCGATGGGCATGAGCGGCGAAGTACGAGCCGATGTTCCCGGCTGCCCCGGTGACGAGGACGGTCTTCTTCTTCGCGCGCGACCTGGCAGGGGCGGCGCGATCGGCTGTCGAGAAAAAGGAGTAGGACTGGGCCATGGCCAGCCGATATGCGAGGCGCGTACCAGTGCGGCTGAAATAGCAGGCAGCAGGCAGCAACGCAGGGGCACGCTATTGCGTGCCGGGATCAACCGAACGATCGCTGCTGCGGCAGGCAATAGCCTGCCCTACGAACGGCTGCCGTCTCTCTCCTGTCTTCTCAGTTCCTCGCCGTCGCCTCGCGCACGCAATGATCAAACAGCATCCGCCATTCGATCTGCTGGAGATTGGCCAACAACGACTTGCGCGATTCATCGCCGCTGCGGACTGCCTCCTGCACGAGATCCACCAGCACATGCGGGTTCCAGCCGTTGTGCGTCAGGCGGACCAGCGACTTGTCCATCGGCAGAGGATTGAGCAGCGTTCCCGCGTGCGCGGCAATCGAGGCATAGACCGGATGCTCGCCGACGCGGTTGTACCAGTACTTGCTGTTGGAGAAATCCCCTTCGCGGCGATGCATGATGGCATGCCAGAAGCTGCCTGTCGGCGTCTCGATCGCCTGGCAGATGCGATGCGCCTCATCCAGCCAGTCATGCCACAGCCACATCCCCGCCAGCACGCCGGCTGCGTGGTTGTGATCCGTCACCGGAACCCCCAGCAGATCGGCAGGCTTCAGCGTTTCGAGCATCGCGCGCGCATCCTCATCGCCATCCCCATCGACCACAAGCCGGCGATACTTGTCATTGAAATTGAAGCGCAGCAGCTTGCGCCCGATGGACGACAAGTTGTCTATCTGTACGTCAACTCCGTCGTGCTCAGCCATGAGCATCCTCCAAAACAATAACGTACTGATCCATTCCAGGCGAACACATCTTTTTCGGCCGCCGGGCGTGAGATTACGGCGGAATCAGCCGTTATACACGCGTGAAAACCGATCATAGGCGCAAATCCGCGCCCGTGCGGCCCCGTCCGGCATGGCGTTTTCTAGTACGGCTAACCATCGTTCGAGTGCCTTGCCACAAAACTCAACCCTTTTCGGGAAAGGAGCATCACATGCTTCGCCGTTCACTCGCTCTTCTGGCGGTCGCTGGTCTCACCGGATGCGCCGCCAGCGTCGAACCCGTCGGATTTGGCAACCGCGACCGCACCGGTCAAGCCCAGATGGCTGCGTATGCCGCATCCGAGCAGAACCAGTATCCGCGTAATCTCGACGCTTCCACCGATCGTGCCCTCGCGGCTGTCGTCAATCACGACCGGAACACCATCCGGATTTACAACTACTCCGGTGAGGTGCTCACAGACGCCAAGCTGTGGGTCAACCAGGCCTTCATCCATCGCCTGGACAGCATCCCCGCCAACTCCAGCGTGACGATTCCGTTCAGCGGCCTGTATGACAACACCGGCAAGACGTTCGCCGCCGCCAAGGCGCCGATCACCTCGGTCGAAATACAGGCGGGCGACAATCTCTACACCGTGCTCGGCCCGGCGTACGAGTAAATCACGCTTCTCCGGAAGCGCGCCCGACCGCGATCGGAAGGATGCGTCCGCAAGACCAGCTTTTGCGGACGCATCCCCGCGCGCGGGGTGCCATTGGGCCAAAGAGCCGCCACCCGGCGAATGGCAATCGGATTGCGGTGTCGAACCCAGATCTCAGATCTGAGGTTTCAATTTTCAGATTTCAGATCTCAAAACTGAAACCCAGAATCCGCAATCCAAGATCCCAGATCGCAACTACCTCGTCCGATCCTCAATCGCCACGGTCGCGTCGAATCGCTTAAAGGGCGTGACATACGGCTCGACCTGGCCGGTGATGCGGGCGATGGCCCACAGCGCGACCCAACGGTTGCGCGGCACGGATGTTTCCTCCGCAACGCGTCGCAGCTCGGTGCTGGTATCAGCCAGTTTCAGCCGGCCGACCGCCTTGGCGGCCTCGAAGATCGCGGGAGCGCCTTCGCCCTCTTCCTGCAAGACCTTCAGCAGCGCCTCGCGAACCGCCCGATCGCTGGAATTGCCGGCTTCTCCAAGCGCCCACGCCGCGGCGGCGCGTGTCTCAGCCGGGAGCATCGCCGTCTCGATCCGCAGCACGCCCATCGCCTGCTTCACGATCTCCGGATCGCGAAGCTGTGCCAGCGACACCAGTGCCTGAGACACAGCCGCACTGGCCAGGTAATCATCGGGATTGCCCGATGCATTCACGATCGCCTGCAGAAAGCGCGTGCCGCGCTGCACGACCGATCGCAGCGCCGGAATGGCTGCCGGATCGCCGATCTGCCCCAGCGACTGGGCGACCTGCGCCAGCGTCGCACCGTCGACCTCTTCCAGCGGCGCCCGGCGCGTCTCCACCAGCTTGATGTGAGCCTCGAGGTTCGCCTTGCTGGCAAACGTGCCCAGCAGGAAAGAACCATCCTGCCGGCGCCGCGCGTTGGGGATGTCCAGCATCTTCGCGGCCTGATCGATGATCGCCTGGCGAACGCTGTCATCCGCCGGCTGAGCCAGCGCCGCCAGCGAGGCATCATGCAGCGGCAGATACGGGCTGCTCAGCCGTTCCAGAAGCGCCTCGGCGATCTGCACCGATCGCACCGGCGCCACCAGCGCCACAGCCGCCGTCTGCACCGACAAATCCGGATCGGCCACCATCGACTCACCGATCTGGCGCGCCCGATCCGCCGGGATCACGCCCGGCAGCGCCCGCAGCGCCGCGCGGCGCAGCGTCGGATGGTCAGCCTTCAGGAATGCCTCGATGGCGCTCGCCTGCGAGGTCGCCTTCATCGCGCCCAACGCCTCGATGGCTGCGGCGCGAACACCGATGTCATCTTCGTTGAGCAGCGGCGCCACGGCATCAGCCATGCCGCTGTCAGCGACACGTTCGAACGCGGCGATCGCCGCCAGCCGGGCCTGGCCCTTGAGAGACGGCAGCACGTCTCGCAGCGCCGCCAGCTCGGCAGAGTTCGCGACATTGGCCACAGCCGCCAGTCGCACGACCGGATCTTCATCCTTCAGCCCCGCGAGCACGGCAGGCGAGGCATCGGTGCGATCGACGGTCAGCTTCGCATGGGCCTTGATGGCGGCGGAGCGGACAGCCGGCTCAGCATCCTTCAGCAGCGTCAGCAGATCGGCTTGCAGATCATTGATGCGGCTGATGCCGGCAGCCGTGGCTGCGGCTTCGCGGATCTGCGGGTGGGTGTCGTGCAGGCCCTGGCGGATGAACGGCACGCATTCGGGCAGCGCCGTCCGGCCCAGATCGATCATCAGCTCGACGCGCCGCGCCACGTCCGTGCCCGGTCGGGCGAAGGCTTCGCCCAGCAGTTGTGCTGTGCGCGCCGATGCGCCGGATCGGGGGTGTGCCGGGGGCAGCGTGAGCTGCGGGCTGTCGTACGGCACGACAATCTCGTCGGGCAGATCGGTGACCGACGGGATCGGCTGGGCCGTGGCGACCGGCAGCATCGCCGCGCCGATGAGGCTCACCACGCAGTAGCTGAGCAAACGAGTTGGCATCATGTCATCGAACTCCACTGGATTCGTCTTGCCATGGATCGCGAACGCGGCGCGAGGCGCGGATCGGGCTGAATCAGCCGCGACGCATCAGCACAGCCAGGCGCAGCCAGGCCACGATCAGCGTCGCGACCGTCATGCCGCCCATCAGATACAGGTGTTTGCTGTACAGGCGATACTCCGCAATCGCCGGCCAGGCTTCCTTGAGCTGGTTGACGGCCACGACCACGGGGCTGACAAACGCGATGTGCGCCGCCACGCGCTCCGACAGCACCACGCCCGACGCCCACCAGGCGATCATCGGCAGCACGAAGATCGCGGCTGTGACCACATATGCCGTCACCGTCGCCCGAGCCGTGCTGGCAAAGAGTGTCGAGCACATCAATCCCAGCGTGCAGCAGAAAGCCGTCGCCAGCACGACGATCGGGATGATGTTGAGGAAGTACTGCAGGTACTCCTGCTGGATGTACCACAGCGCACCGTATGCCGGCAGCAGTGCGATGATCGGCAGCAGCGCCGGCATGAAAGCCGGCAGGAACTTGCCCCAGAAGATGCTCCACCCGCTCAGCGGCGTGAGGCGAAGGATCTCCCATGTGCCGGTCTCCAGCTCGGTGCTGACGGTGCTGCTGGTGAGGCTGGGGCTCACCAGCGCGACCAGGCCGACCTGGAACATCACGACAATGGCTGCTACGTAGTTGAGCAGGTTGGCGTGATGCATGTCGCCGCCGTACAGAGCCATGGCCGACAGCAGCAGCGAGATCAGCAGCGACGCGTAGAAGATGCGGATCATCCACCGCCCGCTGCGGAGCTGGCTGGTGCGACGCTCCTTGGAGATCACCGGATTGAGCCGACCAAACGGCTTGGGCGTCTTCTTCGGGTCGATCAGGTACAGCACGCGGCGAAGCTTCGAGTGCTGGGCATCGCGTGCGCCGTGGCCGAATCCCTCAGCCGCGTTGGGGGCTGTGCGGAGCTTGGCGACCAGCACGCAGAAGCAGATGATCGTCACGCTGATCGCCGCCGGGAGGAAGACCGTCCACAGCGACATCAGCGATTCGCGGCTGCGTCCGCTGAAGTCAAACTGATCCGGCGCCAGCAGCGCCAGCGCCGCTGCCACCGGCGACAGCGAGCGGATGTAGTGCAGCAGTTGCGCGACCAGGCCGCCCTGGCTGGCCAGCATGATCGCCGCCGGCACCAGCACCGCGCCGCACATGACCAGCACGGCGATGTACGAAACCACCAGCGCCGTCGAGCTCTGCTTGCACAGCGCCGAGATCATCAGGCAGACCATCGCCAGCATCACGGCCGTCACAAACAGCAGCACATACGACCACAGCAGATCCGACGGGCGCACATCGCCGCGGAAGTACAGCAGCGCCACGAATGGCAGCGCCGTCAGGAGCAGCAGCAGCGGAAAGGCGATGGCGAATCCCACCTTGCCCCAGATGATCTCCGCCGGCGACAGGCGCGAGGCGTAGAGCATCTCCAGCGTGTTGGCTTCCTTCTCGCTGGTGAGCGCAACCGATGCGATTCCGGGCACGAACAGCAGCAGGAGCACGATCTGCCCCAGCACCAGCGACAGCAGAAGCTGGTCCTGCCCGCGTGCCGCCGACGCCACCTCGGCTGCCTCAGCCGATCCCGCGCCGAACGTGCCGGTGAGCACGCCCGACTGCGGCCAGGTCAGCATCACGAGGACCCCGAGCACCAGCAGGAAAAACACCTGGATCGCCGCGACCCGCTTCAGCCGCAGCAGCCCAATCAGATCTTTGAGAAGTACCGGGTTCATCGACATTTCCTGTGCAGGCAAAGGCCTGCTGAGCTAAAATACGACTGAGGACCGACGATGGCAGTGAACCAGAAAGACAGAGTGCTGGAACTGCTGCGGGAGCTTCCGCAGGAGCAGCGGGCAGAGATCGCCGCCACCGTCCTGGCATGGGATTGGCCCGGCTGGGAAGACGGCCCCGCCGCTGCGCGGCGCGCCGCCCGTTCGCGTGGCCTTGACTGGGACCTGCTCACCGACGAGCAGCGCATGCAGTTCGTGGATGACCTGATCCACGAGGATCGGCCGTGAGAGCGGTCTTTGATACGAATGTGCTGATCTCGGCTTGGCTGTCGCCGGGCGGAACCGCGTCGCAGTGCCTCGCGGCCGCCGAACAGGGCCTGATCACATCGCTCACCTGCGAGCCGATCCTCGACGAGTTCATCGAAAAGTTGCACGTCAAATTCGATCAGACGCCCGAACAAGCCGCTCAGATCTCCCGGAGAATTCGCCAGATCAGCATCGTGATCAGCCCCATTCGCGGGGGCAGCCATGAGATCACCACCGATTCGAAGGACAACCTGGTGATCGAATGTGCGGTTGTCGGGCAGGCAACACACATCATCACCGGTGACCGGCGGCATCTGCTGCCGGTCGGCAGCTATCGGGGCGTGGTCATCATCACGCCGGCTGAATGTGTCAGGCTGCTGCGCCATCCTTAACCCAACAAACGATCGTGGACACTGCCTCGCGTGGCCTCACTTCGTCAGCGACATGAACACGTCTTCCAGGTCGGCTGGGACGTCGGCGAAGTTGGTGACGGCGATGCCGTTCTTCGCCAGGTTGTACAGAACCGTCGCCAGTTGCTTGTCGTCGGCTTGCGCTTCGTAGCGGAGGCGGTTGCCGTCCTGGTGGACCAGCTCCCATTCTCCCGGGCCCTGGGCGATGACTTCGCGCGTCTTTTCGACGTGCTTGAGCACGTTGACCTCGATGACCCGCCGCTGGCGGACGGTCTTGAGGATCTCATGCACCGGCCCGCAGGCGATCAGCTCACCCTTGGTGAGGATGCCGACGGTGTCGCACACATCCGCCAGCTCCGGCAGGATGTGGCTGGAGACCAGCACAGCCTTGCCCAGATCAGCCAACTGGCGCAGGAGCTGCCGCATCTGGATACGCGCCCGCGGGTCGATCGTCGCGGCTGGTTCGTCCAGGATCAGCACCTGTGGATCGTGGATCAGCGTCTTGGCGATGCCGACGCGCTGCTTCATGCCGCGCGAAAGCTGGCCCATCAGCTTGTCCTTGAACTCATAGCTGTTGGCGATCTTCAGGCAGGTGTCGATGCGCTCGGCACGCTGCTTCTTGGGAATGCGGTAGGCCGCGGCGAAAAAGTCCAGGTACTCCCACACGCGCAGCGTCGGATAGACGCCGAAGTTGTCCGGCAGATATCCCACGACCTGTTTGATCAGGTCCTTGTTGCCGGTGACGTCCTTGCCGGCGACGACGGCTTTGCCCGATGTCGGATCCAGCAGCCCGCACAGGATGCGGAACGTCGTCGTCTTGCCCGAACCGTTGGGCCCGATGTAACCGAACACCTCGCCCTTGTGGATCGTGATGTTCAGGTTCTTGAGCGCGACATTGTCGCCGTACTGCTTGGTCAGGTTTTCGGTCTTGAGGATCGGACTGGATCGATCCACGACCGAGGGTTGACGACCTGGAACGTCCTGCACCTGCGTAGTCATAATTACGGTCCTCTGTTACATCCGGCACCTGCCCGCGGGGCGAGGGTGCATCTGTTATCTTCTGGCGGGACGATTGTTGGGCTGTGGGTTGCCGGCGGTATCACGCGTCGATGACGCGATCGCGCCGTCCAGCGTCAGTGCCGGCGGCGGGCCGACCACCTGCGCTTCATACGAGACGCGCAGCCACTCGATCCACCACTGCGGCTGAAGCCCGGGCGTCATGCTCTCGCCGGCTGGTTCCACCTGCAGCAGCAGCCAGATGGTGCCGTCGGCATCGGCGTCGGTGGGATCGAGATCCACCGTCAGATCCTGCGGACCGACGGCCTGCGTCCATTGGGCCAGCACCTTGCCGTTGCGGTTCTCCTGCAGCCGGCCATTGCGCATCTGCTGGCCCCGCAGCGTCACGCGATGGCTGGGCGTGTTCAGGTTGACGTCCAGCGTTGCCCGGATCGGCCGAAGCTGGCCAATGCCCCTGGGTGGCGTGAATCCGACCACCCAGTTGCCGGTATTGGCGGACGGAATCCACTCGTTGTTCGCAGGATCGTACGGTAGGGCCATCAGCGGGCCGGGCGTCAGGCGCATCAGCGGCGACGGCACGCGCACCGTCTGCCCCGGCTGGCTGGCTTCGATCCGCAGCGGCGTGCGGACGACGACCTGCGATCGCGGCATCACGTCCATCTCCCCGGCGGGCTTGATCAGGGCAGGCGCGACCGTGTCATCGGCGAAGGCGACCACCAGCGGCGCCGGGTCCTCAAGGGCTCGGGCCACGAGCCCCTCGGCTTCGCGAAGGCGAAGCGCCGCCAGCACCGCCTGCCGCAGAGCGTCCTGATCGCTGACCAGCATCGACTGCTGATCGCCGCGCTGCGCCCGCCGCTGGACATTGCCCTGTGGGATCGCCTCGCCCAGCGACATCGCCGCCGATCCCCACAGCACGCGCGGCGCCTGCAGCGCACCGCCAAGTTCGTTCTCGATGGTGACGGTCAGGCCGTTCTCATCGAAACGCCCCACCGCGTCGACGCGGCGCGACGGATCCACGCCGCCAACGGCGGTCCAGACGCGCTGATAGCTCTCAGGCATGATGCCCGCCCGCACGGCTGCGAACGGAAGCTGACGCACCAGCGGACGATCGTTGGGCGTAAAGCTCTGCAGCAGCCGAAGGGCCGCATCTTCGCGGGCGACTTCGAGCGAGAATTGCGGGTCATCGGCCCCGACGAAGACGGCGACTTCCTGCTGCTGGCCGCCGCCATCGCCGCCAATGTCGATCGTCGCGATGCGAGCCGACATGGGCTGAGTGTCCTGCTGCCGGATCTGCGATGCGACAACCAGGCCAGCCGTCAGGATGCCGGCCAGCACCATCGTCAAGCCGAATGCCCTCGGCCGAGCCGCGCCGCGAAGCACGACCTGCGCTCCCAGCACGCCCAGCACATAGACCCCGGCGATGCTCGCCGCCAGCCCCCATGCCGGGACCTTGCGGCCGATCATCCGGCTGAGGATGCCGTCGCGCACCGCGCTGGCGTCGCCGATGGAGTCGGTGTCCGCCAGCCTGGTGACGTTCCACGGAACGGGCTCGTACGGCGGCGTCAGCAGCAGCCGCCAAAGCGCTTCGGCAGCCGGCTGATCCTTCAGACCCGACAGCGGGAAGCTCGTGAAAACGATCCGCCCCAGCCCCATCTCGCGCCAGGCTGCATGCACGTAGTGATCGTCGCGAAGCAGAATCTGCCCCTCAGCCGCCAGCGCTTCGGTCAAAGGCAGCCAGCCGGTCAGCTCGAGCTCCGGCGCGTCGTGGCCTTTGATGCGATCGGCCAGGCGCGAACCGATCAGCTCCACCGGCAGGTGATGCATCAGCCAGCTCCGGCCGACGATCTGCGGGTCGGGCGCGGCAACCACCAGTACGCCGCCGCGGCGGACATACTCCAGCAGGACATGCCGCTGGGCTGGGTCGAGCTCATCGGGGTCGCAATCGCTCAGGGCGATGACACGTGCCGCAGCCAGACCGGCTGGATGACGCGGCAACTCCTTGGGCGCCTGTGTCTGCGTGGATGTGGCGTAACGGCGGGCCTTCTGGACGATGTGCGAAAACCCCGTGCCTTCGAAGGCTTCATGGCTTTCACCGGTGCCGCTGGTGATGACCAGCGTGATGGCGGGCGGCAGCAGCGTGGTTCCTTCGCCACCCTCGCCCAGCGGGCGGCCGAGCAGCGGCTTCTGGTCTTTTCGTGCGCCGGTGGTATCGCGCAGCTCGGCTGAGACAACCGTCGGCGCGAGCTTGTTGCGCTTTTCCTCCGCCGTCATGGGAACATCGCGCGGCAGCACGACATACGCATGCTTGCGCACGCGGCTTCTGGCGGGCAGGTGCACGGGCACCTGATACTCGCTGTCCCCCCGCTCGCTGCGGACGGTCAACGCGACATACCCATCGAAGTTCGAATCGGTGTCGTTGCGCAGACCGAGCAGAAGTCCCGCCCACTGCTGAGGCGGGTAGATCAGGCCATGCAGCATGGAGACGGTGACTTCCTGTGCGACAGCAGCCGAGGCAGCGGCCAGCAAGAATCCCAGCACACAAACGAGCCCCCTCAGCCGACTGATGACATCCCTCATGCTGATGCGTACCTCCGGGTGGATTGGGACCTGAAGCGACCAGTGTAGCAGGCGGCTGGCGTCGATGGAACAGATCGCACGGCATTCATCATGCCACCACATGAGCCTGCACCATGATCGCCGGAACTTGCGATCTCCTGCCCTTTTCGCATCTCCATCACGGTGCCGCTGGCAAGTTGTTCCTTTTGCCTGGCTGAGCAGCCTGTTATCCTGAACAATCGTGGTGGGCGCCATCCTGCACCCTTGCGGGATGGCCGGCAGCCGAAACGCTTAGACGGGAGGACCGGCTATGAGCCTGTGGGACAAGCTGCGCGGCGAGCTGATCGACATCATCGAGTGGATCGAAGCCGATCGCGAGACGATGGTCTGGCGTTTTCCCCGCTATGACAACCAGATCAAGAACGGCGCCAAGCTGATTGTGCGCGAATCCCAGATGGCCGCGGTCATCACCGAGGGCATGCTGACGGATCTGTTCAACAACCCCGGCACCTACACGCTTTCGACGCAGAATCTGCCGATTCTCTCGACACTCAAGGGCTGGAAGTACGGCTTCAACAGCCCGTTCAAGGCGGAAGTCTACTTTGTCTCTCTGCGGACATTCACGGATCGCAAATGGGGCACGAAGAACCCGATCATGCTGCGCGATCCGGAGTTCGGACCGGTGCGCCTTCGGGCGTTCGGCAATTTCAGCATCAAGGTCAGCGATCCGGCGACACTGCTGAAGAATGTCGTCGGCACCGACGGCCGGTTTACCGTCGATGAGATCGGCGATCAGCTCCGCGACATGCTCGTCGCCCGGTTCGGCGATGCGCTGGCCGAGAGCAAAATCCCCGTGCTGGATCTGGCAGCCAATTACGACCAGCTCGCGCAGTTCATCTGGCAGCGGATCGAACCGGATTTCGAGCGGTTCGGCCTGCAGGTCGTCACGCTGCATGTCGAGAACATCTCGCTGCCGCCGGAGGTGGAGAAGGCGCTCGACCAGCGGACGAGCATGGGCATCATCGGCGACATGGGCAAGTACATGCAGTTCCAGGCCGGCCGGTCGATGGAGGCGGCTGCCAACAATCCCGGCGGCGCCGCCGGCGCCGGCATCGGCATGGGGATGGGCTTCGCGATGGCCAATACGCTCGGCCAGGCGATGGCCCAGGGCGGATCGGCTGTCCAGCCGCCGCCGATCCCGCAGGTCACGGCCTACCACGTCGTGCTCAACGGCCAGCAGGCCGGACCGTTCGATGTGCTGAAGTTCCCCAATCTCATCGAAGCCGGCCAGGTCACGCCCCAGACGCTCGTCTGGAAGCCGGGCATGGCCAACTGGACGCCGGCTGGGCAGGTCCCCGAGCTGGCCAGCCTGTTTCAGCAGCATCAGCAGGCGACGCCACCGCCGATACCGCCTGCAGTGTCATAATCCTGCCGCTGCCGCGCCGACGTCAGGACCGTAGCTTTGCCGATGGATTAGCCGAAATGCATCTCTTATGATGGCGATGTCCTTTCCTCGCCGATCGGGGTAGGTTTGATGGTTCTGCACGTCTTGCGAGCACTGTTTGTCCTGCTGATGGCTGCCGTGGGGTATTTCTATGCCACGCAGACCAATATGTGGGGCGACCAGACCTGGCTGGCCATGATGGTCGCCCTGGTCGTGGGCGTGCTGTTTGTCTGTATCGATATCCTCAGCCCACGACGCAAGCTGGCGGTCTTTTCCGGGACGTTTTTCGGGCTGGTGGTCGGGATCCTGATCGCCTATGCCCTGAGCTTCGTGGTGAACCTGCTGATGGAGCAGTTCATCGCCCCGCAACTCAACGAGCGCGGGCTCGACATCGCCGCCGCCCAGCGATCGACGATCGCCAACTTCATCAACATGCTGATCGGCGTGATCACCTGCTACCTGGCGATCAGCTTCATCCTGCAGACCAAGGACGATTTCCGCTTCGTCATTCCCTACGTCGAGTTCTCCAAGCAGACCAAGGGCGCCCGGCAGATGCTGCTGGACACCAGCGTGCTGATCGACGGCCGGATCAATGACATCGCCTCGACCGGCATCCTCGAAAGCCAGCTCGTCGTGCCGCGCTTCGTCCTGAAGGAACTGCAGCAGGTCGCCGACAGCGCCGACAAGCTCAAGCGAGCCCGCGGCCGCCGCGGCCTGGATGTGCTGCAGCGCCTGCAAGCCAACGAGCGGGTCGAAGTGATCCTGTATGACCACGTGCCCAACGATTCGTCGGGCGATGTCGACCAGCTTCTGGTGGCGCTGGCGCAGGAGATCAACGCCCGCGTCCTGACCAACGACTTCAACCTCAACAAGGTCGCGCAGCTTCGCGGCGTCGACGTGATCAACATCAACGACCTGGCCAACGCGCTCAAGCCCATGGTCCTGCCCGGCGAGCGGATGACGGTCCGGCTGATCAAGCCGGGCGAGGAATCCGGTCAGGGCGTCGGCTACCTCGAAGACGGCACGATGGTCGTCGTCGAGCAGGGCCGATCGCATGTGGGGCAGGAAGTGCAGTTCACCGTCACCAGCGTGCTGCAGACCAGCGCCGGACGGATGATCTTCGGCCGGCTTGGCAATGGCGATGCCGAAGGCCCGGCAGGCCGCGGCCGCGGACGGACGGACCCTGTCGAGCCGGCGGGACGGGAACGGTAAGCGATGACACGCTTCGCAGTCATCCTGCCAGCCGGCGGCAGCGCCACACGTTTCGGACGGGACAAGCTCGCCGAGCCCCTGCGCGGCGAAAGCGTCCTCTCCCGCACCATTCGCGCCTTCACCATCCGCCGCGATGTGGCGTGCATCGTCCTGGGCGGACGGCAGGCTTCGCCCATCGCCGATGAGCGGATCATTCTCGCCCCCGGCGGGGATTGCCGGGCGGCAACCGTCTTCAATGCCCTCCAGCAAGTGCCAGCCGACATCGAATGGGTGGCTGTGCATGACGCCGCGCGGCCGCTGGTCTCGCAGGAGCTGATCGACCGCACGCTTGCCGGCGCGATCGAGCATGGCGCAGCCGTCGCGGCGCTGCCCGTGACGCTCACCATCAAGCGCGCCGCCGGCTCGCTGCCGGCACGGGTGATCGAAACGATTCCCCGCCATGAGCTGTGGGCCATGCAGACCCCGCAGATCATGCGGCGCAGGGACCTGCTCGAAGCCTACGCCAAATGCCCCCTCCCTCTGCCGCAGGTGACGGACGACGTTCAGCTTCTGGAGCTGATCGGCCTGCCCGTCTGGCTGGTGGAGGGCGAAGAACGAAACATCAAGATCACGACGCAGATGGATCTGCGGATTGCGGAGATGGTGTTGGCTTGATGTTTTGTGTTTGGTTGTTTGGTGTTTTGTGTTTTGGTGTTTTGACTGCAGACTGCTGACCGCAGACAGCAGACTGCCACCTCTGCGGCACGCAATAGTGTGCCCTGCTTGGGCTGCAGACTGCCACCTCTCCGGCATGCAATAGCATGCCCTACTTAAGCTTCGGCACGCAATAGCGTGCCCTACCTCGGTCGTCGGTTACACCACAACGCCTTCGGCCCGGCGCCAGCTATGCAGCGTCCGCATGTAGTTGGCGCGTTCGAAGGCTTGCGGGTCGGGGCAGTGCGATTGCGACATGCTGCCGCGAAGTTGGCGGAGCGAGCGGTACTCGTGCTCGGTCATCCACTGCTTCACGCCCTCGATCAGCTTCGTCAGATGCTCAATGCCGTTGCGCATCAGCGACGAAACGACCTGGACCGTGCAGGCGCCGGCCATCAGGGCCTTGATCGCATCCTCGGGCGTGTGCACGCCGCCGGAGCAGGCCAGGTCGGCTCTCACCTTGCGCGACAGGATGGCCAGCCAGCGGAGGCGAAGCAGCAGCTCCGCGCTGTCGCTGAAACGCAGCACCGGCTTGGTCTCCAGCTCGACGATGTCGATATCCGGCTGGTAGAAGCGGTTGAACAGCACCACGCCGCGCGCGCCCACTTCGTCCAGCCGCGCCACGACGTTCGGCAGTGACGTGAAGAACGGCGACAGCTTCACCGCCACGGGGATGCTGACGGCTTTGCAGACAAGCTCCGCCGTCTCGATCATCCGCTGCTCGACGTCGGCGCTGCTCTCCTGCGGGTTGGTCGCGACGTGATAGACGTTCAGCTCCAGCGCATCAGCGCCGGCTTCCTCGATCAGGCGGGCGTAATCGGTCCAGCCGCCGGGGGTCGTGCCGTTGAGCGACGCGATCACCGGGATGTCGACCGACTTCTTGAGCTTGCGGATGTGATCCAGGTACTCATGCCGGCCGAAGCGATGCTCATCCGGCTCGGGGAAGTAGCTGAGCGCCTCGGCATGGGCGTGGGCGTACAGCTCCATGTGGTAGATCGAGGCCAGCCGTTCACCGGCGATTTGCTCCTCGAACAGCGAGTGCATGACGATCGCCGCGGCGCCGGCATCTTCCAGCCGGCGGACGGTATCCAGATCATCCGCCAGCGGCGAGGCGCCGGGCATAAACGGATGCTTGAGCGTCAGGCCAAGATAGTTGGTGGTCATTTCCATATGCGCCTCGCACTTCTTTGAGTGTCGTGAAAACCGATGACGGTTGCTCCTGCTGTCTGGTCTCGCAATGCGCCAATCATGCCTTGCCATCGACGGCGGCGCCCGACGCCAGCCGCTGGTACAGCTCGATGCGCGACTTGATCTGCTCGCGCGCCAGCTCCGTCAGCTCGTCGAAACGCTGCTTGTTGGTGCGTTCGACCATGCGGAAACGGGTTTCGTTGCGCATGTACTCAGCCAGATCGGCCTTGGGCGCCGGCGAATCGAGCTGCATTGCCGGCTTGCCCTGCGCCAGCAGGCGCGGATCGAACCGATACAGCGGCCAGTAACCGGTATCGACGGCCAGTTTCTGCTGATCCAGGCCGCGCGCCAGGTCGTAGCCATGCGCGATGCAATGGGCATAGGCGATGATCAGCGACGGGCCGCGATAGCTCTCGGCCTCGAGGAACGCCTTGACGGTATGGACATCCTTGGCGCCCAGGGCGACCCGAGCGACGTAGACATTGCCGTAGCTGATGGCCATCAGGCCAAGGTCTTTCTTCGGCGTACCCTTGCCGGCTGCGGCGAACTTGGCAGCCGCGGCGAGCGGCGTGCTCTTGGACTGCTGACCGCCGGTGTTGCTGTACACCTCGGTGTCCAGCACCAGCACATTCACGTCCGCGCCGCTGGCCAGCACATGGTCCAGACCGCCGTAGCCGATGTCATAGGCCCAGCCGTCGCCGCCGACGATCCAGACGCTCTTGCGCACCAGATAGTCGGCCAGTTGCGACAGCAACCGCGCCTCGGGCGCATCGATCTCGGCGAGCTTCTGCCGCAGGGCGACGATCCGCTCACGCTGCTTCTGGATGGCGGCTTCGTCATCGCAGGTTTCGGCCAGCAGCTCATCGACCAGGTTCTGGCCGATCTGCGCCGCCAGGCCCTTCAGCAGCAGCTCAGCCCGCGCCCGCAGGGCATCAACGCCCAGCCGCAGACCCAGGCCGAACTCGGCATTGTCCTCGAACAGCGAGTTGGCCCATGCCGGACCGCGGCCATCGACGTTCGTGCAATACGGCGTCGTCGGCAGGTTGCCGCCGTAGATGCTCGAACAGCCGGTGGCGTTGGCGACCAGCATGCGATCGCCGAAAAGCTGCGTCATCAGCTTGACGTACGGCGTCTCGCCGCAGCCGCTGCAGGCGCCGCTGAACTCGAACAGCGGCTGGAGGAGCTGGCTGCCCTTGACGTCCAGGCGGACGCGCGTGCGGTCGATCTCGGGGAGGCTGAGGAAGAAGTCGAAATTGTCGCGCTCCGATTCGCGGATCGGCGGCTGAGGCGCCATGTTGAGGGCCTTGCGCTTCGGCTGGGCCTTGTCCTTGGCCGGGCAGACTTCGACGCAGAGTGTGCAGCCGGTGCAATCCTCGGGAGCGACCTGGATGGTGTACTTGTTGCCGCGCAGATCGGCGGCCTTGTAGTCGATGCTCTTGAAAGTCGACGGCGCGCCATCGAGCTTGGCCGGATCGTAGACCTTGGCGCGGATGGCTGCGTGGGGGCAGACCATCGCACACTTGTTGCACTGGATGCACAGATCCGGCTCCCATACCGGGATCTCGGCAGCCAGGTTGCGTTTTTCCCACTGGCTGCTGCTGAGCGGCCAGGTGCCGTCGACGGGGAACGCGCTGACCGGCAGCAGATCGCCCTTGCCGGCGAGCATGACGCCGCTGACGCGCTTGATGAAATCGGGCGCCTTGTCGGGCACAATCGGAACCATCACCCGGTCGCCGGCGACCGTCGCGGGCACCTTCACTTCATGCAGGTGTGCCAGCGAGTGATCGACGGCTGCGAAGTTGCGCTCGACGATCTCGCGGCCCTTGCGGCCGTAGGTCTTCTCGATCGAGTTCTTGATGCGGGCGATGGCATCCTCGCGATCGAGCACGCCGCTGATGCCGAAGAAGCAGGTCTGCATCACGGTGTTGATGCGGCCGCCCATGCCGCTGTCGCGCGCGACCTTGTAGGCGTCGATCACGAACAGCCGCAGCTTGCGGTCGATGATCGTCTGCTGCACCTCGCGCGGGAGTTGCTCCCAGACCTCATCCGGCCCGAAGGGCGCGTTGAGCAGGACGGTTCCGCCCGGACGGGCGTATTTGACCATTTCGAAGCGGTCGATGAACGTCCACTGGTGGCAGGCGACGAAGTTGGCCTGGCCCTCGCCGATGAGATAGGGGCTTTTGATCGGCCGCGGGCCGAAGCGCAGATGGCTGATCGTCATCGCGCCCGACTTCTTGGAGTCGTAGACGAAGTAGCCCTGGGCGTAGTTGTCGGTCTCCTCGCCGATGATCTTGATGCTGTTCTTGTTGGCGCCGACGGTTCCGTCAGCCCCCAGGCCGAAGAAGACGGCGCGGAAGACGTCATCCCGCTCGATGTTGAACGACTCATCCACCTTCAGCGACAGGTGGGTGACGTCGTCGACGATGCCCACGGTGAAGTGCATCTTCGGCTCGGGGCGAGCCAGCTCGTCGAAGACGGCCTTGACCATCGCGGGGGTGAACTCCTTGCTCGACAGGCCGTATCGGCCGCCGATCACCAGCGGCTGGGCACACGGACGATTGGCGTAGCCGTGCTCCCACATCGCATTGACGACGTCCAGGTACAGCGGCTCGCCGCCGGCGCCGGGCTCTTTGGTGCGATCGAGGACGGCGATGCTGCGGACGGTGCTCGGCAGGGCATCGATGAAGGCCTTTGCGAAGAACGGGCGATAGAGGCGGACTTTCACGACGCCGACCTTTTCGCCCAGCCTGTTGAGGTAGTTGACGGTCTCTTCGACGGTTTCCCCGCCCGAGCCCATGATGACGATGACGCGCTCGGCTTCGGGGTCGCCGATGTAGTCGAACAGGTGGTACTGCCGGCCGGTCAGCGACGCCAGGCGGTTCATCTCCTCCTGGACGATCTGCGGGCAGGCGTCATAGAAGCGGTTGCAGGCTTCGCGCGCCTGGAAGAAGGTGTCGGGGTTCTGAGCCGTGCCGCGGATGACCGGGTGATCGGGATTGAGGGCGCGATCGCGCATGGCGGCAACCTGCTGCTCGTCGATCATCATGCGCAGGTCGTCATCCGTGAGCATCTGAATCTTGGAGACTTCGTGGCTGGTGCGGAAGCCGTCGAAAAAGTGCAGGAACGGCACGCGGCTCTTGAGGGTTGCGGCATGGGCGATGGCGGCCATGTCGTGGGCTTCCTGCACGCTGGCGGATGCCAGCATCGCAAAGCCGGTCTGCCGGCAGGCCATGACGTCGGAATGATCGCCGAAGATCGACAGGGCATGCGTCGCCAGCGTGCGGGCTGAGACGTGCATGGCAAAGGGCGTCAGCTCGCCGGCGATCTTGTACATGTTGGGGATCATCAGCAGCAGGCCCTGGGAGGCGGTGAAGGTCGTGGTCAACGACCCAGCCTGCAGGGCGCCGTGGCAGGCGCCGGCTGCGCCGCCTTCGGACTGCATTTCGATGACGCGTGGCAACTGGCCCCAGAGGTTCTTGCGGCCGCGCGCCGCCCACTCGTCGGACAGCTCACCCATCGTGCTGGAAGGGGTGATGGGGTAGATGGCGATGACCTCGCTGCATCGGAACGCCACCGAGGCGGCGGCTTCGTTTCCATCGATGGTCACTTGCGGGCGTTGAGGCGTGGCGATCATGTTTCGGCTCCGAGGAAAGTAGACTAACGGTAGAATAGGATATGTATATCCTATTTCAATGACGAAACGGCAAATGCCACCCTGGTTGTGGTAATTCAATTGCAGATCAGGGATTAGTGATCAGTTCGCAAGGGGATCGGGATTGGCCTGCGGGGGTGGTTGCACCAGCGGCGGCCAGGGACGCCGGTTACAAGGCGTGTTTGGGGAGCGGCGGGACACCGAGCGGGTATCGCTTCGTCTCTTCGTCTCTGACTCCCTCCCCTTCGTCGCTTCGTCGATTTCCCTGTTGCTGGTCCCCCACGGCGGACCCTACGACTGAGCCCTCTTCGTTGCTTCACATCCCAACTCTCCCACTCCCCCCTGCCCTCCTGTCGCCGCGATGGTATGATGCCCCTGCGGACGCTGGGGTCCGGCAAATCGAATCGACTCTTGCCTATCGATGGGAATGACCATGCGGATGATTGCCCTGCTGACGCTGTTGACGTTTCTGGCTGGCTGTGGCACGCCCAGCTTCCTCATCACGCCGGTAGCGAACACGAATCAGTTGAAGGAAGAGCAGGTGCGGCGCGGGCGGGGATTGTCGCCAGCCAAGATCGCGATCATCGAGCTGGACGGCATGCTCATCAACGCCCGTTCGGGCGGGTTCCTCCAGCCGACGGAAAACAAGCTCAGCCTTTTCATCCAACAGCTCGAGCAGGCTGAGCGGGATGACGCCGTCAAAGCCGTCGTCCTGCGGATCAACAGCCCCGGCGGCACGGTCACGGCCTCCGACATCGCCTACAAGGCGATCGTTGATTTCCGCGAGTCGACCGGTAAGCCGGTTGTCGCATCGACGCAGGAAATGGCCGCCAGCGGCGGGTACTACGTCGCCCTCGGCGCCGATCGGATTGTCGCCCATCCGACCAGCGTCGTCGGCAGCATCGGCGTGATCTTCCACACCTTCAATTTCGAGGGAACGCTGCACAAGATCGGCGCTCGGGCTGAAGCCATCAAGAGCGGCGATCTGAAGGACATGGGCTCGCCGTTCAAGGCACTCAGCCCCGAGGAGCGGGCTGTGATGCAGCAGATGGTCGACGAGTATCACGCCCGTTTTGTCGATGTCGTGAAACGGCATCGGACGATCGCCGATCCTGCAACGCTGGCGAAGGCGACGGACGGGCGCGTCGTCAGCGGCGAGCAGGCCAAACAGATGGGCCTGGTCGATGCGACCGGCACGCTGGAGGATGCGATCGATCTGGCGGCTGAGCTCGCTGATGTGAAGAATCCGTCGATCATTCTGTATCGACGGCCGTACGGATACGGAGGGTCGATCTACGCCAGCTATCCGGCACCGTCGGAGGATGGCGTATTGCGGCTGGAGTTGCCGGGGACACGTTCGGTGTTGCCGACCGGTTTCTATTACCTTTGGCCTGCGTGGTAAGCCCTTGCGGGCGAAACCGCGCCCCGACGCATGATCACGATCAAGTGCACAAAGTGTAAAGCGACGCTCACGATGGATGATGCCTTTGCTGGCGGCGTGTGCCGCTGCCAGTACTGCGGCACGATCCAGACTGTCCCCTCGCGCCCGCGCGATGCGGGACCGTCCAGCGGCGCCGTGGCGAAGCCAGCGGCAGGCGGCAAGGCGCGCAGCCTGTACGAAGCCCGCAAGGCGGCCGCGCAGGCGCCTGGATCGGGCCTGGACGAGCTGGGGGAAATCATCGCCAGCAGCGGGCTGACATCGAGCCGCCTTCGCCGGCCGTCGGCAGGGGCATCAGCGACGATGTCGTCGGGTGGCGAGTCCGCCCCGGTGGAGCAGACCGCGTCGCCGGTCGCGGCGGCGATGCGGCATCTGCCGATCCTCGCTGGAGCCGGGGTGGCTGTGCTGATCGTGATCGGCGTGATGCTGTGGTTGCTGCTGGGGGACAATGGCGAGGGAACCGCGTCGGCGGTCGGCAACGGCAATGGCAGGGCCGTGGCTGGGGCGGTCGAGGGGCCGAATTTTGTGGGAATCCCGCTGAGCGGGCGTACGGTGATCTACCTGTTGGACCGGGGCGGGGCGTCGGCGCCGTCGTTCGGGCTGGTGAAGGAGGCAACGTACCAGTCGATCGAATCGCTGGGCCGGGACCGCCGATATCAGATCATCTTCTGGGACAACGGCAGCGAGCGTCTGTTCCCGACCTCCGGGCCGACGCCGGCTGGGCCGGAGGCTGTACTGCCGGCGCGGCAGGCACTGGAAGACGTTTATGCCTTTGGGCATACTGACATCGGCCCAGCCATCCGCAAGGCGATGACGGCTCAGCCGCAACCGGACGAGATCGTGATCGTCTCCGCCAAGGACTGGCAGCTTGGCGATGAGTTCGTGGCTGCCGTCCGATCCGCCGTCGAGGGCCGCAATATCCGCCTGCACTGCGTGTCGATCGATTCCGACGGCATGGTGGGGCCGATGAAGGCCGTCGCCGAGGCGCACGGCGGGCAGTTCGTGGCTGTGACCCCCGCGACGCTGCGGGAAATGACGAAGTAAACGGTTGTATGGGCTTGCGGCGGTGTGATGTGCCCCACGCAGGCCGATTTCACCGGGGAAAAATGAAAGCCGCATCGGAACGGAAGCCGATGATCTGACTGGATGGGGAGCGGCCGTTTTATCAGACCTGCCGCCCCGCAGTCGTCGTAGCACCACTCCTGATCTGCAGGGACGCTTGTGAGCACTCAACGTCGCGCATCATCACGCTCGGGCAAGACAGGCAAGTCCTCCAGCGCAGCCGACGCCGCCGGCCGGCGCCCGCTGATGGTTTTTCTCACCCTGATCGGGTTCATGACAGGCACCAGCGCGCTGCTGTTTGCCCTTCAGCAGGAACCGCTCAAGCCCGATACCATCAACCCGCTGTACGCGTCGCGCGCCGATGTGTCGCTGGACGCGATCTTCCAGACGCAGACCCCCGCCACGGCCAGCCGTTGGCGGTACATCTATGTCCATCACGCCCGCTCACATGAGGGCAACGCCCGCACGCTGGCGGATGTCAACGGCAACATTGGCGATCACTTCGTGATCGGCAACGGCCGCGGCGCCGCCGACGGCGAGATCCAGATCAGCCAGCGCTGGCTGCAGCAGCAGTCGGGTCTGCCCCCCGCCGGCGCCGGCTACATCGATCCTACCTGCATCAGCATTTGCCTGGTCGGCGACTTTGACCGTGCCATGCCGACGAACGTGCAGCTTCAGGTGCTCAACCAGCTCGTGGCGACGCTCCAGCATCGGCTGAAGATCCCCGCGGATAACGTGATCGTCCGCGACGTTCCCAACAGCGCCGCCGGCATCGGCCAGTACTTCCCCACCAGCGCCTTCCGGGCGCAGTTGCTGAAGTAACGGCTGGGACAAGGCATCCGAACGAAACGCGACACGGGCCACAAGCCCGTGTTTTTTGTTTTGCCACTGGTCCCTGGTCCCTTGTCACTCGCGGGGGCTCGACGCGGGGCGTCGAACGGTTTGTTGGTTGGTGTTTTGTGTTTCGAGCTTCCTGGGACTTTGGAGGGGGGGATCGGAGATTTCAGATTTGAAATTTGAGATTCGAGATTCAGATGCCGGCACGCAACAGCGTGCCCTGCCCGCTCAGATTGGGGACTCAGATGCCGGCACGCGATCGCGTGCCCTACCCGCTCGCGGGCAACCGCCAACTGCTACTGCAGACTGCCGACTGCAGACCGCAGACTGATCTGCCGCCCGCTGCCGGCTACATTACTCGTGCCGCAGCGCCTCGATCGGATTCATCCTCGCCGCCATGATCGCTGGGTACAGGCCGAAGACGATGCCGATCGCGGCGCTGACGACGAACGATGCGATCACGCTCCAGCTTGCGATGCTGGTCGGATAGTTCGCCCCGTCCGCCAGCAAGCGGATCAGGGCCGGCAATGCCTTGGCGGCGCCGCAGCCGATCAGGATCCCGATCACCCCGCCGCTGATCGAAATCACCGTCGTCTCCACCAGGAACTGCAGCGTGATGTGACGCCGCTTGGCGCCCAGCGCCCGGCGGATGCCGATCTCCTTGGTTCGTTCGGTCACGCCCGCGAGCATGATGTTCATGATCCCGATCCCGCCGACCAGCAGCGAAATGCTCGCGATCCCGCCCAGCACAAAGTTGAACTGCCGCTGCACGCGCTCGGCTGAGCGGAGGATCGAGATCGGCACCTTCACCTCATAGTCCCCCTTGCCGGCGTGGGCCTGCTCAAGCACGTTCTGCGTCACCGCAGCCGTCGTCTCGACCTCTGACATGTCCCCCACCTGCAGCCAGATCTCCGACAGCTCGATCGTCTTGCGCTCGAACGATCCGGCGAGCTGGCGGGTGATCGTGTCGCTGAAGACGGCCCGCGCCAGCGACATCGGAAAGTACAGATCTTTGTCCAGGTCGCGGTTGATCATCGATGCCCCTTCGCCGCGCAAGCCGCTGGGCTCGAGCACACCCACCACCCGTGCCAGCACCATCGCCCCCGACGGCGAGCCCACCTGGATCACCTGTCCCAGGGGATCCTCATAGGGAAAAAGCTGCCGGGAAACGGCGGCTCCGATCACACATACCGGGGCCTGGCGGTCGTAGTCGAGCTGCGTGAAGTACCGCCCGCGCGCCAGGCGCAGCTTCATGACGTCAAACGCCTCGGGCACCGTGCCGATGGCGGAGGCATTAGCGCGGAACTCCCCGCGGACGACCTGCTGCTCGGTATCACGCAGGGGGACGATCACCTCGACATTGGGGATGGTCTTCAGCCGCTCGAGGTCGACGCGCTTCAGACCGTACTCCAGCACGCGGCTGGTCGCGCGCGTGGTGTCGGACGATTCGCCCGGCTTAACCGACCTGAGCAGTATGTTGGTCGCGCCAAGCTGCTCGAGCTGTTCCATGGCGGCCTGCTTGGTTCCCTCGCCGATGGCCACCATGATGATCACCGCCGCCACGCCAAAGATGATGCCCAGCGCCGTCAGGAATGACCGCAGCTTGTGCAGGCGGAGGTTGCGCAGCCCCAGCAGGAATGTCTCAAGCAGAAAATTGAGCATGGCCGGTCATTATACGCCCCCCAGCCGGATGTGTTGGACGCGCCAGGCAAGGGATTTATCACCTGACGAACAGATTGCGGATTCTGGCGGTATTTTGACGCGGACGCCCCTTCGCAGCGGCTTGCCGGCCGTTTAGCATGACGGCGAGCCGTGTTGCACCGGCTTGTTCAGGAGACGTTGCGATGGACCTGATGCACCGACTCACGCTTGGGCCCCTGCTGTGCGATGGAGCCATGGGGACACAGTTGATGGCGGCTGGCCTCAAACCGGGCGAAGCCGCTGAGCTGTGGAATGTCACGCGAACCGCCGATGTGGAAGCCATCCACCGCGCCTACCGCGATGCCGGCTGCGAAGCCATCACCACCAACACCTTCGGCGGCAACACGATCGCCTTGGCGCGCCATGGCCTGGAGGAACGGGCAGCCGAGGTCAACGAGCTGGCGGTGCGCCTCGCCCGCCGGGCTGTCGGCGGCAACTGCCATCTGCTGGGCGACATCGGCCCGACCGGCGAGTTTCTCGAACCCGCCGGCACCGCGACGCCCCAGCAGCTTACGCAGGTCTTCCGTGAACAGGCGATGAGCCTCAAGCGGGGCGGCGCCGACGCCATCATCATCGAGACGATGAGCGATCCAGCCGAGATGCGCCTGGCCATCGAAGCCGCCAAGAGCGTCTCCTACTGGACTGTCATCGCAACTTATGCGTTCAGTGCCCCATCGGCAGACGGCGTGTTCCGCACGATGATGGGGACGAATGTCGATCAGGCCATCAAGACCGCCATCGACGCCGGAGCCGACATCGTTGGTGCCAACTGCGGCTCGGGGCTGACGCTGCCGCAGTACGTCCAGCTCGCCAAAGCCATCGTTAAGGCGGCTGGTAAGACGCCTGTCATCATCCAGCCGAACGCCGGTCCCCCGCAGACGGCGAACGGCAAGACCGTCCACACCGCCACGCCAGCCGACATGGCCGCCATCGTCCGCCCCCTGCTGGACGCCGGCGTCCAGATCATCGGCGGCTGCTGCGGCACAACCCCCGAGCACCTGAAGGCAATGGCGGCGGAGATGCCATAGGGGTGCCATCTGTCACTGGTCACTCGCGGCAACTCGACGCAGGCTGCGTGTCTGTGGCGCGGGCGTCTCCAACATTATGCATGATCGGCGTAAGTCCTTTCGCGAAGGTCATCCTGAGCGAAGCGAAGGATCTCGGCGTTCGGACGGTTGAGATCCTTCGCTACGCTCAGGATGACGATTTCGGGCGACTACCGCCTATGTTGATGCATAATGTTGGTCTCGCCCGCGGTTTGGGGCGGCGATCCACTGTGGCATGGGCGCCTCGCCCATGCAGATCACTGGGGGATAGCACGGGCGAGGGGCGCCCGAGCCACGGCGGTGACCAAATCCACGATCCGCAATCCAGAATTGCGATCAGCCGGGCGGCCAGGTGAAGTCCCGGCCAGCCAGGACGTGCAGGTGCAGGTGGAAGACCGTCTGCTGGGCGCCGGGGCCGCAGTTGAAGACGGTGCGGAAGTCCTTGTGGCCCAGGTCGTTCATCAGTTTTTTGGCGACCACGAACAGATGTCCGACCAGCGGCGCGTCGGCTTCGGTCAGGTCGTTGAGCGTCGGGATGACTTTCCGCGGGATGACCAGCAGATGGACCGGCGCCTGCGGGTTGATGTCGTGGATGGCGATGCACTGATCGTCCTGGTAGGCGATCTTGGCTGGGATCTCACCGGCGATGATGCGTTCGAAGATCGTCATGGCTCGGATTGTAGCAATTTGGCAGGCGGCAGGCAGCAGATCAGTCTGTGGTCGGCAGTCGGCAGTCTGCAGTGGCAATTGGCGGTTGCCAGAGGGCGGGTAGGGCACGCTATCTATTGCGTGCCGGCATCTGAGCCCCAAATCTGAGCGGGTAGGGCACGCTATTGCGTGCCGCCATCTGAGATCTCAAATCCAGAATCCGCAATCCGAAATCCGCAAGAAAGAGGGTTCAAGCCCGCCGGCCCTGCCGTCCGATAACGCTTACATGGCCTTCGATGCGATTTTGGTCAATCCCGGGCGGTTGCGGATTCTGACGGCTTTGGCGGTGGAGGAGCAACAGGAGTTTGTGCAGCTCCGTGCCCGCACCAGCCTGACCGATGGCAACCTCAGCTCGCATGCGCGGCGGCTTCAGCATGCCGGCATGATCGACATCGACAAGACCTTCCGCGACGGCAAGCCCGTCACACAGTTCCGCCTGACGCCCCAGGGGCGGTCGGCGCTGGAATCGCATGTCCGCCGCCTGATGGCAGCCCTCAGCACCCGCAAGCTCCCCGATGCCGAGACGCACCATCCGGCTGGCTCGGCATCGGCTGAGGCGCACGATCGCACCCCCCAGCCCGCCCGCGAACCGCAGGTGGTTCACGCGACCGCCGGCGATGACGATTGGGTCGACTAAGTCGACAACTGGCGGCAGGTCAGTCTGCAGTCTGCGGTCGGCAGTCTGCAGTGGCAATTGGCGGTCGCCAGAGGGCGGGTAGGGCACGCTATTGCGTGCCGGCATCTGAGCCCCAAGTCTGAGCGGGGAGGGCACGCTATTGCGTGCCGCGAAGCTTCACGACCCAACCTCCAAGCTCCAAACACAAAACAACCAAACACAAAACACTAAACAACGAAGCCATCGAGCTGCTTCGAGTGACAAGTGGCGAATGCCCATTGCCCCCCACCCATGATGCACGCGCCGGTGGTCGCGAGTAGGATGGAGCCATGGCCAAGATGGGTCCGATTCCGCCGAGCCGCCGGATCTGGCTTCAGGTTGTGCTGTGCGTCGTGCTCGTGGCGTCTGTGGGCGTCGCGGCGATGGTCAGCGCGGTGATCGAACGCCAGACGGGCGTCACGCTGCGCAGCCCCGAAGCCATCGGCACGCTGCGCGTCCGCCTGCCCGACGGCTGGGACATCGATGCCGAGTCCAGCCGTGCCGGCACCGCCATCCGCGCTCACTCCCCCGCCGACGCCGATCCGGTCCGCTCGCTGCGGATCCTGCATGTCTCCAACCCCTTCTCGCTGGCGTGCGAGAAGATCTTCGAGTCGTCGAGCTGGCTGCCGCAGGATTACTTCGTCGGCGCCGGCGAGGGGAAGATCATCAACGGCTATACGTTTGAGATCGCCGGCCACACGGCGATGCTGCAGGAAGGCCTGCGCGTCGCGCGCGAACGGCCCGGCGAAGCCGTCTTTCACGAGATCTTCATCTGCGTCTCGCTCCCAGCCCGCAAGGAAGCCCTGATGATGGAGCTGCAAGCCGTTCGCACGGTCGATGACATGTACGACCGCTCCGACCGCCTGCTGCTGCGCCGCATCGCCGAATCGATCGAGCTGATCGCGCCGCCGTTGAATCCGGTGCAATAGGAAGCGACGGAGCGGCGGGGCGCCGAAGGGGATGCGGACGCGGCATTTCTGTAGAGGGCACATGGCAATGTGCCCCGGCGGACGGATTGGTCGCGACATTGCGAGCCGTGCAACCAGGGCGGATCGCCATCCCCCCCCTGCAGCACCTGGTCGTTTTCCGTCGCAACCGGTCCGCTGAAGCGGACCCTACGATGCCTCCCCCTTCTGCAGGCGATCAGCCAGTTTTTTCGTCAACTCGACCACCATGGACTGATACGCCGTCAGATCCAGCGGCTTGTGCGGGCGCACGACGACAACGTAGTCGGCGCCGGGGGGAATCTCCGACTGGCTGAGGCGATAGGCTTCGCGCAGCAGGCGCTTGATCCGGTTGCGCACCACAGCCGTGCCGACGCGCCGTGACACCGACAGGCCCAGCCGCGCGTGCGACAGGCCATTGGCGGCTGCGTAGACCGTCAGCGGCCCGCGGCTGGCGCGGACGCGCCCCTCGAAGACGCGCGAGAACGCCAGTCGCCCGCTCAGGCGGCGCGAGCGCGGGAATGTGAAACGTCCAGCCATCGGGCACGCGCGATTTGCGTCATCGAACCACGCCGATCGTCAGCAGCAGATTGGCGTAAAGCCGCTGATCGCCGGTCGCGATCGTCAGGCAGACGTCCGGCGCCTCGGCAGCCTTATAGAATTTGAACCGCTCGAGCAGGTCGAGCTTGCCGCCGCAGTCGGTGTCAGCCAGAAGCTGCCGGTAGTCGCTCCAGGCCTCGGGATCGGACGACAGGGCATAGGGTCCCGTGCGGTAGTAGTCCATCGCCTCAGCCTTCTCGACCGGGATGGCCGTCACCAGGACCTTCAGCACGTCGCTCACCGTCGTGAAGCCGGGCGCCAGGTTCAGGTAGACCACCTCGGCATTGGGGCCGCGGCGCGTCCAGTGCGGGAAATTGCCGTCGGTGATCAGGACCTTGCTGCTATGCCCGGCACGGGCCAGGGCAGCCGAAATCTGTGGATGCAGCAGTTGATGTTTGAGCATGGGCTCTCCTTCCCGTAGGCCCCGTCGCGGGATGTGTCCTCAGTGTACCGCTCAGCCGCCGGCCGGCCAACCGCGACCCGACGGCAGAACGTTTACACTCCCGCAAAGGCGGTGTAAGATTTGCGCAGTCAGGTTCCCGTAGCTCAATTGGATAGAGCGTCGGCCTCCGGAGCCGAAGGTTACAGGTTCGACCCCTGTCGGGAACGCTTCTCACATGGCACGGGCGATCCGCCCGTGTTTCTTTTTTCCCATCGCATGCGCCGTAGGGCAGGCTATTGCCTGCCGGCATCGATCGCGCAACCGGGGTGGCAGGCAGGCCCGCCCCGGCACGCAATCGCGTGCCCTACGCTCTGACTCACCTTGTCATCCTGCCAACCGTCAACCGCCAACTTCGTCAGGCCGACTGCTGACGGCTTAGGGTGATCATCATCGGGTCGGGCAATGGCTTGACGCCCAGGTGGCGGAGCATGTTGATCATCTGGGCTGTGGTGTACTGCGCGTGCAGCGACAGATGCAGCAGAATGTCGGCCAGCGGCGTGGTGCGCGGCGGCGCGGTGGGGTCCAGGGCTGACGTCTTGGCAATCATCCGGGTCAGATCGCTTTCCTTCAGCGTCTCGTAGAACGCCTGCCAGCGCGTCTCCAGCGACGACCAGGCCGACTGCAGCTCCGCCAGTGTCTCCATCCGCACCTCAAACGGCGAGATCGGACGCGGATTGCCGTTGATGGCTTCCAGCCAGACGAATTCAGCCGCGTACAGATGCACCAGCGTCGCCAGCACACTCCCCTGACCGATGGGAAACTGGCGATTGAGCTGATCGACCGTCAGCCGGCTGGCGGCGTCCATCAGCCGATGATTCGCCCACACCTGGTGTTCGCGCAAACGCCGCAACAGTTGGATGCTTGTCATAGGCAGTCAGTATATACAGCAAGCCCCAGGAACGCCCCGGGGCCTGCTGCTCGCCGTGTGATTGTCGTTGTTGACGCGATCAGGCGCCGTAGACCTCCATGCTCCACAGGGAGAAGCCCGCCGGATAGCCGCGCTCCAGGCCAACCATCCGCACGTACCGGCCCTCGCCGTTGAGGCCCTTCAGATCGTCGATGCCACCGTCGCCGTTGTTGGTCTGGTAGATCGTCGTCCATGTCTTGGCGTCGTTGGAGACCTGGATCACGTACGACTTGGCATACGCGGTCTCCCAGTTCAGCCGGACGCGATCGATGCTGTAGACGGCGCCCAGATCGACATAGATCCACTCACCATCGCGGCCCATCGTGCTGGCCCAGCGCGTGTTGTCGTTGCCGTCGGTGAGGTAATCCACCCAGTGCCACATGCCATCCTGAGCGCTGGAGGCGACCGCCTTCTTGCCGCGGGCCAGGTCAACGCCGTTCGACGGCGCCGGCTGGGTCGAGGTCGCCGGTGCGAACAACTGTGACTTCGGCACGATCTCCCACGGCTGGCTCTTGCTGGACCAGCCCAGCATCACCGAGGCGACACCTTCGTTCTCATAGTATTCGAGACGGATGTCATACTTCTTGCCGGCTTCGAGCTTGATCTTGCCGGTGCGGGTCGTGGACGAGTGGTCGACCCAGTCATCGATGATCAGCTTGCCGTCGATCCACAGGCGCACACCGTCGTCACTGGTGGTGTAGAAGGTGTACTCCTCGCTGTACTGCGCCAGGATCTGGCCGGTCCAGCGGACGCTGAACGTATCCGGGCCCATCGTGTTGCTCGGAGCATCGTAGCGCCAGTCGAAGTTGACGTTCTCGATGCGCTCGAACTTCTTGCCGGTCAGGTTCTTGTTGTCGAAGTACTCGGCCCGCAGACCGTTGCCGTTGCCGACGTGCGGCCGCTGCTCAACCTTGGACGGGTGGGACAGCGCCGACGCGGGCACGATCTCCTTGGCCTGCGACTTGCTCGACCACTTCAGGTAAACCTGAGCGCCGACCTGGTTCTCGTAGTACTCGACGCGGATGTTGTACTTCTTGCCGGCTTCGAGCTTGATCTTGCCGCTCTTCTCGGTCAGGCGCTGGTCGTACCAACTGTCGATGATCAGCTTGTCATCGATCCAGACGCGGACGCCATCGTCACTGCCGGCGTAGAACGTGTACTCCTCGCTGTAGCGGGCCTCGATCATGCCGGTCCAGCGGACGCTGAACGTGTCAGGCGCGATGCCGTCCATCGGGCTGCCCAGGCCCCAGTTGAAGTCGATCACCGAGTCGACCCGAACGCCCTTGCGGTTGGTCAGGTCGAGATTGTCGAAGTACTCAGCCAGCAGGCCGGGCTTGCTGCCAGCCTGGTCAGCCGGCGGATTGGTCGGATTCGTCGGTTCGGTCGGCTTCTCAGCAGGCGTCTTGGCGCTGGCCTCGTTGCTGAAGCCCGACACCCCGGCGCTGTTGACCGCCTGCACGCGGTAGTAGTACTCGCGATCCGGCTGGACCGAGCCGTCCTTGTACAGGTTGGCGTCGGCGCCGAGCGTGGCGATCAGCACCCACTCATTGCTGCCGGCTTCGCGGCGGAAGACCTTGTACGAAGTCTCGTTGTTGGCCCGGTCTTCCCACGAGACGTCCAGTTGCGTGGACGCGCGCGGGGTGACCTTCAGGCCCGTCGGCGCCGCGGGCGGCACGACCGGCGCGGGCTTGGCCGGTTCCGGCGTTGTCGCCCTGGGCTCATTGCTGAAGCCCGAGTGACCGGTCGCGTTGTACGCCTGCACGCGATAGATGTAAGTCGTGTTCGGCTGGGCGGTGCCATCCTTGTACGTCGTGGCGTTCTTGTCCAGCGTGGCGATCAGCACCCAGTCCTGGCTGCCGGAGACGCGGCGGAAGACCTTGTAGCCGGTCTCGTTGTTCGCGTTGTCCTTCCAGGTCAGATCGATCTGCGTCGGGCTGATGATCTTCAGGCTCAGATCGCTGGGCGAAGCCGGAGCGGTCTCGACAGGCGCGGGGTTGTTCTGATTGCCGCCGACCGGCGAAGGACCGGTGTACGGCTGCGGATTGCCCGTGCCCTTGGTCACCTGGTTGCCGGCGCGCGTCACGTTGTTGAACGCGCTGCCCGAAGCATCCCAGTATTCCTGACCGCCGAACAGCGTGATCTTGTTGTTTCCGATCCAGCCCGACGACGAACCATGGAACATGAAGGCCGTCGTCTTCGGGTTGTAGATCGTGTTGTTCTCGATGCGCAGGTTCGTACCGTTGAACTGGCCGGTGCTGACGCCTGTGCGCCAGATCGCCATCCACGTCTGATTGTAGAACGTGTTGTTGCGGACGACCGCGTCGCGGATGTTCATCAGGTGAAGGCCTTCGCGGAAGCCTTCGATGACGTTGCCCTCAACCAGCACGCCCCAGCCGCTGATCTCCAGGCCCACCGGCGCGTTGTGCGCATCCGGGTCGATCTGGCCGAACTTGCCCGACGCGCCGTGGTTGTTGCGCACGACGATGTCGTAGCCCTGGTTCACGATCGAGAGGAAGAACGACTCGTGATAGCGGTCCTTCCACTCGCTGGCCTTGTTGTTCTCGACGTAGATGCCGCGGGCGTTGTAGCCCTGCAGCTCGACGGCCATGCGCTTCATGCGGATGAAGGTGTTGCCCTTCACCTGCAGGTTTTCACCGCTCTCATACCACAGGTGGATGCCTTCCATCACCGTGTCGAAATAGTTGTTATTCATTTCGACGTTGTGGAAGCGCACGAACCCGTAGATGCCGGTCTCGCCCATCACGTTGTAGAACGTGTTGTTGTTGAACTTGGAGTTCTCGGCGCCGGCGCTGAGCAGAATGGCGTTACCGGTCGGGTAGCCGCGCGTGATGTTCTGGAAGCGCGTGTTGGTCACTTCCATGTTGCGCGCCATGCCGTTGCCGGCATGCAGACCGCCGCCGTCCAGCGTCAGGTTGTTGATCTTGATCCCGGTGTTCTGGCCGTCGGTCGTCAGGATGAAGTCCTGGCCAGGGGCACGCTTGAGCGTACCGCCACCGGTGTAGGTGCGATTGCTCTTGAGTTCGATCGTTTGTGAGACGTCGTAGATGCCGCCGGTGAACAGGATCGTGTCACCGGGTTTGGAGGCATTGATGGCGGCGCGGATGGCCGCGGTATCGTCGATTCCGTCGTTGGGACGGGCACCGAAATCGGCAATGTTGATCGAGGCCAGCAGACGGCGAGTCTCCAGCGACTCGATAACGGACTGAAGCCTGCGCGAGTACTTCTTCTTAGGCTTACGCATCATTCTCTCCCACGGCGGCGAACTACGGCTAGAGAGGCGGGCACGGTGCCCTGTCGGCGGGATGCTGAGCTGAAGGCTGGCGGATCACTCCGTCCGAAAGCCTGGACTTGCCGCGGTTGGCGAGTTGGTGAGGTGTTCCTCCCCTCCGGAAGAACAGCGTGGTCACCAGTGGAGCCGCGTCTTACCCAGTTTTCATGACCTTCCCATAATTCTCAGACTCCCTATCCTCTCACTTCACGACATGCATCGACGCGTGGATTGCCCCCCTTAACTTGGACTGCCGGAAAATAGGCAGGATTTGCGCGGCGTGCGTGTTGGGATGGTCCGATAGTGTCGCCCGGAGCAACGCGCCAACGTGGGTCACCTTCGAGGGCAGCATTGGCGCGGCGGTCGCGCTTCAGGCTCATTGAGCGATGCAGGCATTGCTGGTGAAAGAAGATGCGCGCGTCCTGGGGCAGCATGTCCACCCCTTCCCCCCGGCTGCGCGAAATCAGCGAGAATTCCGCGAGCGCAGGCGGTCAAGTCAGCAAGAACCCTTCAAGCGGCATAGGGAGAAAACTCGAGATCGGCAGGTTTTTGAGCTGGGAGCTCTGTGCGCGAGCGTGCGCACAAACACGTTATCGGCCCGTACTCCCTGGAAAAACGGGCCAGTCAGGCGTCTGCGGCTGGAAAAGGGATACTGCGGGCGGCGCGGAAGTCAGCCGACCTGCTCGTCCATCTCGGCGCCGCGCATCTCGAAGTCGAGTTCGAGGATCTTGGCGACGCGCCGCTGATGCCGGCCGGCGCCGAAGGGGGTCTCCAGGAAGGCCTGGACAATCTGGCGGATCTGGTCTTCGGTCAGCAGGTCGGCTGAGAGGCACAGTACATTGCAGTGGTTGTGCTCGCGCGAGCGGCGGGCGGTGAGTTCCTCATGCACCAGAGCCGCACGCACGCCAACGACCTTGTTGGCTGTGACGCACATACCGATGCCCGACCCGTCCAGGAGGATGCCGACATCGGCTTCGCCGCGGCTGACGGCCTTGGCGACGGGGGCCGCATAGTCGGGGTAGTCGCACGCATCGGGCGAATCGCAGCCGAAATCGACGACAGCATGGCCGTCGCGTTGCAGCAGCGGCAGCAGCCGACGCTTGGCCTGGAATCCCCGATGGTCACATCCAATGGCGATTTTCATCATGACGCCCCGCGCGGCCCATCCCGCGGTTTCAGATCCCTTGGAGCAATCCGCGTTCGGTCAGCCGCTTTTCGATCAGTTGTTCCATCTTAGCAGCCAGCGACCGATAAACCGCTACCTCCGCGCCAATCGGATCTTCGATGTCTCCTTCATCGCTGAGCAGCACAATCTTGTCGGACGCGGAAGGCGCCATCGCCTGCACAGCCCGCGCATGGGCGCTGCTCATCACGAGGATCAGGTCCGACTGGTGGATCAGCTCAAGGGTCAGCGGTTGCGAGCGGTGTTTGGTCAGATCGGCCTGCAACTCGCGGACCGCTTCGACCGCCTGGGGCGTCGCCCGCGCGCCCGGCATCGCCAGAGCGCCGGCGGATCGCACGTAAAACCCCTTCGATTCGAGCTCGGCTTCACTGACATTCAGCCGATGGGCCAGGAGCTTGCGCGTCAGGGCCTCAGCCATGGGCGAGCGGCAGGTGTTGCCGCTGCAGACGTACAGGATCGTCGTGCGGAGCATCCGTTCGATGATCCGACGGTCAAACACGCCCTCGCGGACGATCTCGTAGTCGTCCTTGCCGACGCGCACGATGGTGGATGGTCTGGAAAAACGGGTGGGTCCGGCATCGACAACCAGCGCCACGCGGTCGCCGAGCGTCTCAGCCAGATCGGCTGGGCTCGGTGACGCCGAGCCGACACCGGAGGCGACCGTCATGACGACCGGCCCGCCCACCTGCTGCAGCACCTGCCGCGTCGCGGGGTGATCCGGGCAGCGGAGCATGATGCTCTGGCCGTCGTAGATGGCCGATTCGTCGATGTCCAACTCCTTGGCGACGGCCTGGCGGCGCTCCGCGGGGACCTCAAACCGCAAGGCGACCGGTCCCGGCCAGAGCTTTCGCATCATCCGACGGCCCAGCTCGCTGACATCGCCCAGATAGCGCGACGCGTCCTGGGCTGATGCCAGATGGATCGTCAGGGGCTTCTTGTCATCGGCGGATCGCACCTGCGCGATCCGCTCGCGGGCCGACGGCGAGGTCAGCAGCGCCGCGACGCCGTAGACGGTCTCCGTCGGGAGCACCACTAGCTGCCCCTCACTCAGCAAAGCCGCAGCCCGTGCCAGCTCAGCGGCATAGTTGTCAGTTTCGAGTATTCGGCTCAACGGCGCTCCCATGGCGAACACGCGATTATCTGCCTCGTTTGAGACAAGTGTCAAGCTGACCGAGGAATACGGCGGCCCCGGCCATCCTGCACAGGAAACAGATAAACGCGCCCGGCGGCGCGTTCATCGATCGGCAGAACGAAAGCGGACAGACCCAAATCTGAGCCTGTCCGCTCCCACCTTCTGCCCTCGCTGCTTCTGTCTACTACCTTCTGCCGTCTCGAACACTCATTCCCCGATACGGAAAACCAGCGTCACGGTCGCCTGGACGCGGATCTGGCCGGGCTGAACGGGCGTCGCCTCCATCTGCATGGTCCGCAGGCCGCCGCCGTAGACTGGGGCGATGATGCTGACGCTGTTCTCCGTGATATTGTGCAGCGATTTCAGCTCGACGCCGCTGGCGCGAGCGAGGACTTCCGCCTTCTGGCGGGCGCGCTGGGTCGCCTGCTCGAGGGCTAAGGCACGGGCGTTGGTGTCATCCTTCAGCTCGAAGTGGATGCCCTGGAGCTGGTTGGCGCCCGCGGCGATGCCGGCATCGATCACGGCGCCGACCTTCGGCAGATCCTCTACCTGCACGCGAACGGTGTTGCTGGCGCGATAGGCCACGATCGTGGGGGTGTGGGCTTCGCCCTCCTCCATCTGGCGGCGCGTGGACTGGGAGTACACCGGCTGGAGCGACAGGCCTTCGGTCTGGATCAGCTTCTCATCGATGCCCGCCTCGCGGATGGCAGCGATGGCTTTCTGCATGATCTGGTTGACCTGATCCTGCGCCCCGGCTGCATCGGCAGCCTGGGCGACAGCGCCCAGCCGCACGACGGCGCGATCGGGATCGGCGGCGACCTCGGCATCGCCGTTGACGATGAGCGTCGGTGTGTCCTGGAGGTTGAGCACGGGCGGCTGTTGGGCAACAGCCATGCCAACCAGGGCCAGCAACGAGACCATTCCGATAAGGGGGGTGTAGTGCATCATGGTGTTTATCACTGTATCCACCCCCTTCGACGCGCGGGAGGGGAAAAGGTTCCGGACGCGGATGATCCCTCGCGGCACACCATCAGCTTCATGGGCGTCTTGTACGTCCAGCCCGAAAAAGAAAGGCACGTGCGGGACGCACGTGCCACAGGGGAATCGCGTCGTGGGCAACGTCTAGCCGACGGCTTCGTTGGCGCGCACCTGCTTTTCAGCGTGATACGAGCTGCGGACCAGCGGGCCGGATTCGACATGCCGCAGGCCGCGGGCTTCGCCGAGCTCCTTCCAATGGGCGAACTCGTCGGGATGGACCCACCGATCAACCGGCAGATGCCGCGGCGTCGGCTGAAGGTACTGCCCGAGCGTGAGGATATCGCAACTGATGGCCACCAGATCGTCGATGACCAGCTCGACCTCGTGCTCCTCCTCGCCAATGCCCAGCATCATGCCCGTCTTGGTGACGAAGCCCTGCTCCTTGGCGATCTGCAGCAACTTCAGGCTCCGATGATACTTGGCTTGCGGGCGGACGGTCTTGTACAGCCGGGGGACGGTCTCGAGGTTGTGGTTGAGGATGTCGGGCTTCTGGTCGAGGACCTTCTGCAGCGCATCCCAATCCCCGCAGAAATCTGGAATCAGCACCTCGATACTGGTTTTTGGCGATCGGCGGCGGATTTCGGCGATGGTATCCGCCCAGACGCCGGCTCCGCCGTCGGGCAGTTCGTCGCGGTTCACGCTGGTGATGACCACGTGATTCAGCCGCATTTTGGCGACGGCATCGCCAACGCGGCGGGGTTCATCCAGGTCCAGCTCTGGCGGCCGGCCGGTCGCGATGTTGCAGAATCCACAGGATCGGGTGCAAATATCGCCCAAAATCATGAGCGTCGCCGTCCCCGCGGCCCAGCATTCGCCCAAATTCGGGCATTTGGCGCTCTGGCAGACAGTGTGCAGCTTGTTGTCTGTCACCAACTTATAGAGTTTTGAATACGCTTCGCCGCCGGGGACGCGCATCTTCAGCCACGGGGGCTTGCGCGCTGCAGGCGATGGCCGGGGGGCATCGATCACCAGATGATTCAGTGAGATTTTCATGTTGCTATACCGCGGTCGGCCATGGCGTTACACTCTGGCGGCCAGTTGCCGCTCCGGCCGAAGGTTGGTCGAGCGGCTGATTGTAGGAGTACGCCTTATGGGTAGCAAACCGGTCGTCTGCCTGGCCCTGCCACGGGAGACCTACGAGAGAATGTTTCGCCGCGAGGACCTGGACCGTCTGTCCGAGGCAGCCGAGATCCGCGGACCGTTCGACAACAGTGAACGTCCGAACCTGATCCGGGCGCTGTCGGGCGCGACCGTCGCTATCACGGGCTGGGGCAGCCAGAAATTCGACCGTGAGATGCTCGAAGCCGCCGACAGCCTGCGGCTCATCGCCCACAGCGCCGGCAGCGTCAAGAGCATCGTCGACGAAGCCGTCTACGACCGCGGCATCCGCGTCACGACCTCTGCCAGCGCCAATGCCGTGCCCGTGGCGCAGTTCACCGTCGCCATGATGGTGATCATGCTCAAGCAGGTGCCGTGGCTGGCTGAGCAGTACCGCCGCAACGCCCCGCGATCCGAGATGGATCGCCTGAACCACGTGCGCGAGCTGCAGGACATCGATGTCGGCCTCGTCGGCGCGTCGCGCATCGGCCGGCTGGTCGTGCAGCAGCTCAAGCAGTTCAGCCGCATCCGCATTCGGATGTACGATCCGTACCTCTCGCAGTCGCAGGCGGCGGAACTGGGCGTGCAGTTGTGTAGCCTCGAAGAAGTCTTCCGCTGTCCGGTCGTCTCGATCCATGCCCCCAAGACGCCGCAGACGCACCACATGGTGAACGCGCGTCTGCTGAGCCTCCTGCCCGATCATGCCGTGCTGATCAACACCAGCCGCGGCTCACTTATCGACGAAAACGCGCTGATCGCCGAAGTCCGCAAGCGTCCGATTTACGTCGCCCTGGATGTGACCGACCCCGAACCGCCGGCGCCGGATTCGCCGCTGCGGTCCGAACCCAATATCATCCTCACCCCGCACATCGCCGGGGCGATGAAACAGGCCTGCCTGGAGATGGGGCAACTGGCGATCGACCAGACGCTGCGATTCCTGAGCGGCAAGAGCCTTCAGCATGAGGTGACGCGTGCGATGCTGCCGACGCAGGCTTGATCCCCAGCCTCGCCGCGTCGGTTAGAATGAGCAGATGACCCAGCCTTCGCCAAAACGCGCCGAGATCCTGCAGTGCCCGCATTGTGGCAATGACGTCGGCGTGACGCTCGATGTCTCGGCATTCGAGATGCCCTGCCCGCATTGCGGCCAGGCGATGGTCATCCCGTCGATCGATGGATCGACGGAGATCGAAACGCCGTTCGTCATCGACGACGAACCGGCTGATCGCGATGCCGAGGCTGAAGCGCGCATGCGCCGCGATGCTGAAGGGCGGCTGAACAGCCTGCGCATCCAGGCGATCACCGCCGAGCGACGGGCGATCAACCGCAGCCGAGCGTTTTCGACGGCTGGCGGCGTGGCGATGCTGATCGTCATCGCGCATTGTGTGCTTGAGATCGGTGATGACGTGTCCTCCGTCGGCTGGACGCGTAGCGCGACGGCGCTGTCGGTCGTGAGTGTGATTGCGGCGCTTGTCGCCATCCGCCTTTTCCATCGCGCCCGGCGCCTGGCGGCTCAGTCCCGCCGCTCACTGCTCGAAGACCCCGACACCCCGCCCGACTTCACCCCCCTCCAGGACGGCAGCCAACGCTGGCGGAATCTGGAGGAGGTGGAGGAGTGAGGGGGTGGGTGAGCGACGAAGCGACGGAGCGACTGAGCGACAAAGGGGGCTCGATAGGGTCCGTCTTGGCGGAGCGGCTCTAGGTCAGAGTGCGAGAGCTACTTCTGCAGGGGCACATGGCAATGTGCCCCGCCACCCCGCGGGCGACACCAACTGTATGCATTAGCGCCGCAAGCCTTTTCAGAATGTCATCCTGAGCGCAGCGAAGGATCTGGTGCGTCAGGAACGGTTGAGATCCTTCGCTGCGCTCAGGATGACAGCTTGGCGTTGATGCATAGTTTGGATGGATGTCTGCTGTGCTCCGTGGCATGGGCCCTCGCCCACGCATGAACCATCCCAGACAGCAAGTGCGAAACGCCCGTGGCACAGGCGAAATGCCGTTACGCACGAATCACTGATCACCAGTGACCATCTCCTCCGCGTCTCCGTGCCTCCGTGGTTCAAAAACCCCGACATCGCATCCCTGCCGCCCGTCCATTACGATGGCTGCCGTGGACGAGCTGTTCATGGTGGCCAATCCGATCTCGGGCAGCGGGCGCGGGCGGGAGGTGGCTGAGCGTCTGCACAACGCCCTTCGCGCAGCCGGCTACAGCGTGACGCTGCTGTTCACGCCGGCTGACGCCAAGCAGCTTGCAGCCTGTTTCACCCGGCGCGACACGCGATGCGGCATCGTCATCGGCGGCGACGGAACGGTGCGATCGGTCGTCGCTGCGATGATTGCGCACGGGCCGATGGACGCCCTGCCGCCGCTGCTGATCGTGCCGATGGGCACAGCCAATCTGCTTGGCTTGCATCTGGGGTTGCGATGGAGCCAGCGCGATCTGGAACAGGAGGTGATCGCCGCCGTGCGGAAGCCGCGCATCTGCCGGCTGGATGCGGCGACGGCGAACGGTCAGCCGTTCCTGATCGTCGGCGGCGTCGGCCTGGATGCAGCCGTCGTGCACGAACTCGATCGCGTCCGCAAGGGGCCAATCGACAAACTCAGTTACCTCAAACCAGCGTTCAAGGCGCTGCTGCGGCATGAGTTTCCACGGCTGACGGTGACAGTGGACGGCCGCGTGCTGGGGCGCGGCGTGCGCGGGATGGCGTTCATCGGCAACATTCGCGAGTACGGGACGGGCTTTGCCGTCCTCCCGCAAGCCAGGCCCGATGACGGCCTGCTGGATGTCTGCCTGCTGCCGTGCAGCGATGTGCCCCAGGCGATCGGCATGTTCATGCGCGCGTGCGTGGGCGAGCACCTGCAGGCTGAGGGTGTGCGATATGCCAAAGGCCGGCAGATTATGATCGAGTCGGACGAACCGACGCCGCTACAGATCGACGGCGAAGCGGCTGGCTTTACGCCCGTGCGGATTGAGTTGTTGCCCCATCGAGTGCCGTTTGTGGTGGGGAATGCGGGTGGGTAGGGGCTGGTGGTTTGTGTTTTGGTGTTTTGTGACTCGTGGTGATTGATGATTGATGCGTGTGTACGTAGCGCAGGCTATGGCCTGCCGCATGTCACGCACGGCACGCAATAGCGTGCCTACGCGGGCTTGGAGCTTCGCTATTTGGAACTTCCTTGGAACTTGGTGGTTGGGTCTTGGAGCTTCTGCGCGTGCGGGGCGCCCATGCCACGACCCAGGGCAACTTCTGTCTTCTCCCGCCTCACGCATCAATCACCAATCACCACTCCCCCTTCACCACCTCGTCGATCACCGTCTTCACGTCCTCGTAATCGAAGCCACGGCGCTGAAGCATGCCGGCCAAGCGACGGCGGGCGGTGGCGGGGTCGAGGCGGGCGAGGCGGGGGGCCTGCTTGGCAGCCAGATCACGCGCTGCCTGCAGCGAGTCGTGCGCGCCGTAGACGGCATCGAGGGCGCGGTCAGCCACGGCTGGCGCGATGCCGGCCTTGACCAGATCGAGATAGGCGCGCCGCCGGCCGTGATGGCGATATTCGGCTGACGCCTGCGCCCGTGTGCGGGCGTACCGCTCGTCATCGACATAGCCGAGGCGCTGCAGGTCCTCCAGCACATCGGTGATGATGTCCTGGCTGTGGCCGCGGCGTTCGAGCTTGGTCTGAAGCTCCTTCCGGCTGTGCAGGCGCGACTGCAGATAACGCATCGCGTCGTCGAACGCTTCCTGCCGCAGCTCGCCCTGTTCGATCTGCCGAATCTGCTCAGCCGACAGCTCCATTCCCTCGCGCAGACGGAATCGCGCGATCACGTTCACGTTGCAGGAAAAAGCGTACGTGCCGTCGAGAAAAACGCTGCGCCGGTTCTTGCGGCGCTTCTGCTCCGTGATGCGCGTTACAACCGGCATAACCAGCACCCCAGCGGGGCTGAGAGGGGAAATAAAGGATAAGGCCGCTTATCTGTTTGAGCCGATACACCGCATAGCCGCCGTCGAGGCGGCTGGTCCGGTGTTTGGTCACGGAATCCCCTTCCGAACCAGATAGCCCCATCGGACCAGCCCCCTCGCTGGCGCCTGCGGCATCGCGACTGCCGATGAGACTTCAGCCGATGAAGTGGATTCGGTCTCGCCACTCCCGTTCACTGCTGGCATACGCAGCCAGCATCAGAAACTCCACAACCACTCGATAGCTCGCATTCGGCCGGAGCATGAATACCCCGGGGCAAGGGTGCCCCGCTGGCAGGTGCTCCAGCAGATGCCTGCTCATGGGGCTGCGATCCTGAGTTACCAGAATCCTGCCTTCCCGTTCCGCTTAGATCAGTACCTGTTGATCGGTACTGCCCAGCGGCAGGTCATCCGCATCCCCAACGCGAACGACATCAATCGGCATCTCGGAAAAAGATGGTGCCGCCGAACGGCTTTGGCAAACGTACCGCGGAGGTGCACGTCCAGCCGATATCGGATGGCCATCGCCTATGACGCCTCCGCCCAACGCCTGGCCTCCAGCCGCTGCCGAAGTTCCAGCACCGATGGTGCTGAGGCTGCCGCAGCCAACGCGCTGACGCTTCGCCTCGTCACACCTTCGCGTGAGGCTCGACTTACACCACCCCTGCCACGCCGGTTTCGATCCGGGCCTGCACGAAATCGCGCGGGTCGGTCACGTAACCGGTGATGGCGCTGGCAGCCACCGTCAGCGGGGACGCCAGGTAGACGCCCGCCTGCTTGTGGCCCA
>Ga0207864_1000641_pt1 | contig 45780 bp, 38 predicted proteins | sample HigsolmetaAR202D_FD_184834 | JGI IMG/M metagenome (GOLD analysis project Ga0207864, IMG submission 184834) | Ionic liquid and high solid enriched microbial communities from the Joint BioEnergy Institute, USA - AR20-2-D (SPAdes) (version 2) ...
GCGTGGCGAGCCGCAGCACGTAACGTCGCAGGACGTGCCCCGTCTCGCCATCGAGGACGGCGATCACGCTGCGCCCCTCCGTCCCGGGCCCGAGTCGGAGCCACAGCTCCCCGTCGACGACAGTCCCCGCGACCGCGGACCACGGAACCGGGTAGCCGTCCGGCCCGCCGTCCGCGGTCCAGGCGGCGAAGAACGTATCGCGCGCGGCCGCGATCTCTGGGTCCGCGATCGGGGTGGAGTAGACCAGCCGGCCGTTGGGGTCGAAGCGCTGCAGCACGCCCTCGGCCTGGAGCACGAGCCATGCGCCGCCGTCCGGAGCGAGGACCGGGAGGACATTGTTCCGGAACTCGCGCGGCATTTCGCCCCGCAGCGCCTGCTCGCGGATCTGCGTGCGCGAGATCATCCGCGGCGGATCGCCCAGCGGCTCGCCCAGCCGGAGGCGCGCGGGCCCGCCACCCGTCGGACCGAGGATCACCGCCAGGCTGCTGTCCATCCCGAGCGTCTCCGTCGCCACGGCGCCGCGGCCGTCGATGTCTGCGGGGAGGTAGACGACGGCCCCGATCGGCGTCGACTCCTCGTACGTGCCGTCGAGGGCGAATCGCTGGACGCGCCGGTTGCCGAAGTCGAGGACGAACGCCCCGGACTCCGAGGCGGCGACGGCCTCCGGCCCCCGGAATTCGCCCGGCCCCGCGCCTTCGCGGCCGATCGGCCGGGCCGCGCCGTCCTCCGGGTCCACGACCAGCACACGGTGCAGCACGCGGTCGGCGATCCAGAGCCGACCATCCGGCGCCAGGGCGACGTCGGACGGGACGCCGATCAGGCCGGATTCGGTCGTGATCAGGGTGTCGAATCGCGTGAGGTGGTGCTCCACCACACCGCCGCCGTCGCGGCCGCCGCCGGTGTCGCAGGCGGCAAGGGTGGTGCAGGCCAGAACGGGGAAGAGCAAGCGCTCGCGGAGCGCCGCGGCGCGAGAAGCACCGGCGTTCGGAAATCGCATCGTCGCACCTCTCGAAGCGCGGGTCGGAAACCAAGGCCCCGGGACGTGGATTCGGACGGTCGGACGCGCCCGGTGGGCATCAACTTAGGAGCCGCGTCGCTGTCCTACAACGTCGCAACGTCACCGATGACCGCACCGGCAGCCGCGCCGCCCGACGACGGTTGACACGGCCGGACGCGGGCCGCACGTTCAGGCGTCTCGATCGACCGAACGCGTACACCGAACTCGTACACCGAAGAAACCGGGGGCGGCCGAGGGCGGAACGCCCCTCACACGTGGAGGTTGCGTCTTGCGGATGCTGGTACTCGGCGCCGGGCTCCAGGGCTCGGCCTGTGCATACGATCTGCTCCAGAACGCCGCGGTCGAGAAGGTGACCGTGGCCGACCTGAACGTCGATAAACTGCCGCCGTTCCTCGAGCGATACCGCGGCGACCCGCGCCTCGAGCTGGTCCGGCTCGACGCCCGCGACGAGGCCGCCGTGCTCGAGGTCATGGAGGGGAAGCATGCGTGCATGAACGCGCTCCCCTACTACTTCAACCTCGACATGGCGCGTCTCGCGGTCCGCGCGGGCGTGCACTACTGCGACCTGGGCGGGAACACGGAGATCGTCTTCAACCAGCTCGAGCTGGACGGCGAAGCGCGGGAGCGCGGCCTGAGCGTGATCCCCGACTGCGGCCTCGCGCCCGGGATGGTCAACATCCTGGCCGCGGCCGGGATCGAGGAGCTGGACGAGCCCGAGACGGTGAAGATCCGCGTGGGCGGGCTGCCGCAGAACCCGGAGCCGCCGCTCAACTACCAGATCGTCTACTCGCTCCACGGCGTGCTCGACTACTACACGACGCTCTCGTGGGTCCTGCGCGACGGAGAGCCGAAGCAGGTCGAGGCGCTGACGGAGATCGAGCACCTCGAGTTCCCCGAGCCGGTCGGGACGCTCGAGGCGTTCCACACCGCCGGCGGGCTCTCGACGATGCCGTGGACCTACGAGGGCAAGCTGCGCAGCATGGAGTACAAGACGCTGCGCTACCCGGGGCACGCCGAGATCATGAAGGCGATCCGGGACCTCGGGCTGCTCGACCTCGACCCGATCCGCGTCGGCGAGCAGGAGGTCGTGCCGCGGCAGGTCTTCATCGCCGCGGTCGAGCCGAAGCTGCGCAAGCCCGAGGGGCGCGACCTGGTCGCGCTGCGCGTCGAGGCGGAGGGGCGGAAGGACGGCAAGCCGACCCACATCGTCTACGACCTGCTCGACTACTACGACGAGGCGACGGGGATCAGCGCGATGGAGCGCACGACCGGCTTCTCGCTCTCGATCACGGGGCAGATGCAGGCCCGTGGCCAGGTCACGCGCCTGGGCGCATGCACTCCCGACCAGTGCGTCCCCGCCGACCCGTACGTCGAGGAGCTCGGCCGCCGCGGGATCCGGATCCGCAAGACGGTGTCGTAGGCGACGACGTCGCGGAGGCGCCTGCGCGCGATCCGGCGCCCGCCGTGGCGCGAGGGCGACGTCGCACGCGACGACGCCCGGCGCACGCAACCGCGACGCGCCGCACGAGTCGCATCGCCGGAAGACCCGGGGTTCCACGACCCCGGGTCTTTTCCTTTGCGGGGAACGCTATTTGCGACTGTTGCGCCGTGGCCGGGTCGCCGGGATCCCGGCGAGAACGGAGCCAACGCGGAAGGAGGTACGCTGTCATGGCGGACATCAACGTCGAACGCAAAGGGCCATCGATCTGGCCGTGGATCATCGGCCTGCTGGTCCTGGCACTCCTGATCTGGGCCATCGCGGAGATGGTCGACACCGACGAGGAGCAGGTCGCCGGGACGGAAACCGTCGAGCAGGTCGAGGAGCCCGCCGCGGCCGTTCCGGCGCCCACGCCGATCACGCCCGAGGGCGCGCCGGCCGAACTGCGCTCCCTGCTCCCGCTCGGCATGGACGACGTCGGCCGCACCGTCCTGATCCAGGGGCAGATCGTCGGCCAGCCGACCAGCGAGGGCTTCTGGATCGCCTCCGAGGTGAACGGCGAGGCCCATGCGCTGTTCGTGCGGACGCCGGCCACGAAGCGGGACGGGCAGGTGCTGGAGATGGCCGAGATCCAGACCGGCCGCGACGTCGAGATCATGGGCACGCTGCAGCAGGCGCCGTCGGGCCAGGCATCGACCTGGATCCAACAGTCGCAGCTCCAGCAGGAGCCCGACTACCAGCGCTGGAGCGTCCACGAGGACATCGTCGTCTCGAGCCCGCAGACCGGCCAGCTCGGCACGCAGCCCGGCACCCAACCGGGGACGCAGCCCGGGACGCAGCCAGCGCAGCCGATGGACACCGCGCCGGGCGCGACGACTCCTGGCTCGACGACGCCGGGCAGCGACACCAACGGCTCGATGCCGAACCGCTGATCGACGCCGGCTCCGGCCGATTTCCGAGGAGCGCCCCGCCCGCCGGCGGAGCGCTCCTCGCCTCGGCCGCGCGCGGCCTCACCGGAGGGACGCTCACCGGAGGGACGCCCCGATGACCCGGCACGCTCGAACCGCCCGCAGCACTCGCCCGCGTGTCGTCACGGTCGCGGCGATCGCGCTCGCCGCGGCCGCCGCGGCCGTGCGTCCCGCGCCCGCGGCGGCCCAGAGCCACGACGCCGAGACGGTCCGGCAGACCTACACCTTCCTCGGCGACCGCCTCACGGTCCGCGTCGACGCCGGAGTGCCCGGCACGCTCCGCCTGATCCGCGGCCAGCCCGGCCGCCTCGAGGTGACCGCCCGCGTGCTCCGCGGCCTCCCCGGTTTCGGACTCTCCGACCAGGGCGGCCACGTCCTCCAAGTGACGACGGTCGGCGGCGAGCACACCGACTACATCCTCGTCGTCCCCGAGGCCGTGCGGGTCCTCGTCCGCCTCCCCGACCGGCCCGTCGCAGAGGTCGTCGGTGCCCGCCAGGACGCCGCCACCTTCCGCTGGCACACGCCCGGAGGGTGAACGGGCGCACGCCGCGAGGGCGAGCGGGCGCACGTCGGGAGGGTGAACGGGCGCACGCCCGGCCGGTCGGAGTGACCCGCACCGGCGGCTCGGCGTGACGGCCGGCCCCGCGACCGCCCTCGGGGACGTAGTGCGACCGCGCCCCCGTTGCGCCGCGTCCCCGCGCCCCGGTCGCACCGCGCCCGGCCACATCGCGCCCGGCCACATCGCGCCCGGCCACATCGCGCCCGGCTACATCGCGCCCGGCTACATCGCGCCCGGCTACATTGCGCCCGGCTACATTGCGCCCGGCCACACGGCGCCCGGCCACACGGCGCCCGGCCACACGGCGCCCGGCTACATCGCGCCCCGGGGCGCGGCGCCCCCTCCAGGGCATACCTCTTGCGCCCGTCGGGCCGGCGTCGTGAACGCCTCCAGCCAGGAGCCGACCGCTCAAGCAGGAGCCGACCGCTATGCCCCCGGAACCCATTCCCCCCGAGGAGCTCCTCGAGCGACTCTACCAGACCGGCCGCGAATGGATGCGGGCGCGCGCCCGCCAGCGCGCCCACGGACCGCCCTCCGACTGGGGGCGCGGCGACAACCCTCCCGCCTGGGAGGAGCCGCGCCTCGCCAACCGGGACGCGCAGGATGAAGAATCGCTCCGCCAACGGTTCCGCGAGCTCGTCGACGAATTCGTCCAACGCATCGACGAGCAGTAGCCGCTGGCCTACAACGCCATGGCGCGCCCCGCCCTCCTTCCCTACATTGGGCTCATCCCACACCCTCCCCCGAACGCGGAGCACCGCCTATGCGCCGAACCCACGCACCCGTCGCCCACCGCAGCGTTTTCGGGCTCACCACAACCCCATCACCACCAGTATCGGCGCGGCGCGGCGTTGTTTCAATGATTATTGGAAACAGAGAAAACTCGCCCCACGCAACCCTTGAGTTCGGGGGCGAGTTTTTATAAGTTGTAGCATTGATTTCTCGCGACAATGACGAGCCGGGGAACCGTTCCCGATTCTCGTTGATTTGGATGGCGTTCGCGGCCGGCGGGAGTACGTGTGTGTGCCCTCGTCGCCCCGGGAAAGGAGACCTATGGCCACGACGACCGTGAAGCCGAAGGCGGGGCTTCGCGCTCCGCTCCACGAGCTGGACGACGGCGAGCTGGTGGCTGCACACCTGGAGGGCCATGCCGGCGCATTCTCGGAGCTGTACGATCGCTACCGGGACAAGCTGGTGCATTTCATTGCGCGGAAGACCGGCGACCGGGACCGGGCCGAGGACCTGGTCCAGGAGGCGTTCATCCGCGTCACGCGGCACCTCCACCGGTTCGACCAGTCGAAGAAGTTCTCGACGTGGATCTACACGATCTGCTCGAACCTGGCGAAGAACGAGCTGCGGAACCGTTCCCGCAGCCCGCTGGTCCTGTTCCAGAAGCTGACGACGCATTGGGAGCCGGAGCATCGGCCGCTGCAGTTCGAGGACTCTTCGATGCGGCCTGACGACATGTACCGGAAGCGGTACCTCCAGGACCTGGTCGAGCGGATGGTCGACGAGCTGCCGGAGCACCATCGCCTGGTGTTCAAGCTCCGGGAGCTCGAGGGGAAGAGCTACGAGGAGATCGCCGAGATCACGGGCGTGAACCTCGGCACGGTGAAGTCTCGGCTGCACCGCGCGCGGACGAGCTTCGCCGAGCGGATCGAGCCGTACCTCAACTAGAGCGGATCCGGGCGGGCGGGCCGGGTGCCCGGTTGGTCCGTCCGGCGCGGCGAACTCTAGGCGACGACGCGCCCCTGGGCGCGGTCGCGGGGCGAAAGAAGACGGGTCGGCGATATGATGTCGCCGACCCGTTTCTTCGTTCTCGGCGCGGCGCCCCGGTCCGTCCTAGCTTCCGCCCCCCGCGCCGCAGCCCCGCTCCGCGGCGCCGCGCCGCCGCGCGTCCCGCCCGCCTACTCCAGCATCGCCTCCAGCGAGATGTCGACGTTCCCCTGGAGCGCCCGGGAGATCGGGCAGCCGTCCTTGGCGGCGTTGGCGGCATTCATGAACGCGGCCTCGTCGGCGCCGGGGACGCGGCCGCGGACGTTCAGGCGCACGCTCGTCACCCGGAAGCCCTCGCCCACTTTGTCGAACGTTGCGACGGCGCGGACATCGAGCCGCTCGGGCGTGTGCCCCGCGCTGGCGAGCTGGTGCGACAGCGCCATGGCGAAGCACGAGGCGTGCGCCGCCGCGAGCAGCTCCTCGGGGCTGGTCTTCCCGTCCGGCTGTTCTGTGCGCGACGCCCACGTCACGGGCATCGCGGTCGCGAGCCCGCTGCTCTTCAGGTCGATCCTCCCCTGACCCTGCGCCAGGCTCCCCTCCCAAGTCGCTTCAGCGATCCGATCCGCGGCCATGTTCCACCTCCTCGTCAGGGACAATACTGGGAATTGCCGGGGGAAGATCGGGCGCGGTGCGGTCCGGGGCAAGTGCGGTGGGCGGGCCGGGGCGGCTGCGGGAGCCGGCCCGGCGGGCGAACGCGCGGCGAGGGCGAGTGGGCGATGGGCGCGGGGTAGCACCGGGCCGGCGTGGGTGTCGGGTGGCGCGATTCTACCGAAGTGCACCCACAACTCCCGCCGCACGACGATGGTGCGATTTGGTCGAATATTTCCACCCAACCGAACCCGAAAATTCACCGCCCGAAACGATGGTGCGACTGGGTAGAATAGTTCCACCAATTCGCACCCGCTCCCGCGGCAAGCCGGCCATGGGTGCACTTTGGGCCGCGACGCGGTCCCTGCGAAACCCACCCGCCACCACACACTACGCACGCCCCAACCAACCGGGCCACACCACCACACCGCCACCCGCCACCACACCGCCACGCCACCCCCACCGCCCATCACCACACGCCCCCTCACCCACCCCCACCCATCATCCTCGGCCGCCCGGGCGCATTCGCCACCTCCGCCCCGACCAGCCACGCGAATTCCGCGTAACGCCGCAGCCCCGCGAAGGGGAATTCCGGGTGCCACTCGTCGCCGGGCTGGTGGTAGCGGTCCCAGCGGGCGCGGAGCGCCTCCTGCTCGGCGCGCGTGACACCCTCCCAGTCGGAGCCGGGGATGAGGAAGACGGCCGGCACGCCGGCGTGGAGGAACGGCCAGTAATCCGAGTTGGGCCGCGGGCCGGACGGCTCGGCTGTCCACCCCTGCGCCGCGGCGACGCTGCGCGCGACGTCGCCCAGGGTCGACGATGTCCCGCCCGCGACCCGCCAGCTCCGGGGCGGCGCGGGCGGCGCGCCGGCGTCCAGGTTGATGACGGCGACGGTCCGCTCCAACGGGACCAGCGGCTCCGCCACGTAGTACGCCGATCCGAGCAACCCCAGCTCCTCGCCCGTGAAGAAGAGGAGTAGGACCGACCGCGCCGGCGGCTCGCGCACGAACGCCTCGCCGATGGCGAGCAGCATTGCGACGCCCGCGGCGTTGTCCGAGAAGCCGTTGTAGATCGAATCGCCGGTCGCGTCGGCCGGGCCGATCCCGACGTGGTCGTAGTGGGCCGTGTAGGCGACGACCTCGTCCCGCAGCGCCGGGTCGCGCCCCGGGATCAGCGCCGCGACGTTCGCGGCGGGGAGCGGCGTGTCGGCGACGCGGATCGTCGCCTCGAGCGTCCGGCCGAGGGGGAGGGCGTCGAACGGCTTCGAACCGTCCAGCGCGTCGGGCGCGAGCGGCGCACCGGCCAGCAGCGCCGCGGCCAGGCGCGGCCCGGCCACGAGCGTGGGGAGCGGCGACTGCCAGGCGGGTTCGTCGACGTCGGCATCGACGTAGTAGCGCTCACCGCCGCGGCTGCGCGCGTACGCATCGAATCGGTCCCTCTCGGGGACGATGTAGACGACGCCTTCGGCGCCGCGCCGCGTCCAATCCGGGATCAGCTCCGCGGCGTGGTCGCCGAGCGTGCCGATCAGGACGACCACGTGCCCGTCCAGCCGCTCGTGGCGGGCCAGCGCGTCGCGCGCGATGGCCGCGGTCCCGGCGAAGATCGCCGCCCCGGAAAAGTCGCGGAACGCGCCGCGGCCGCCGCGCTCGACGATGAAGTCGCTGCCGCTCGCGAATTCGGCACGCGTGCCGTCGCGTACCACGGCGACTCGCGTCGCGGCGTCGTCGATCGTGGCCACGCGCAGCGGGATCGGCTGGAGGTAGCCGCCGTCGGCCGCGGCGCCGCGCGCGCCGATCCGCTCGAGCTGCCGACGGATGTAGTCGGCGGCGATGCGCTCGCCCGGCGTCCCCGTCCCGCGCCCCTCGAGCCGGTCGTCGGCGAGGAAGCGGGTGTGCTCGCGGAGGGCGAGGGTGTCGATCCGGGGCGGGGCCGGTGCGGAACCGAAGTCGGCTCGTTGCGCCGTCGCCGGCGACGCGCCGAGCGTAGCAAGCGCCAACGCAGCGATGGCCGCGGCGATGGACCTGCGAAGGACGGACGGCGCCGCCTCCGAGCGGCGTCTGCCCGACGGCGCCGCCACGAGCCGCGCGACCCGGCGGACGCGATCACGATTCCTCGATGTCATCCGGTGGACTTCCGCCTCGGGTTCTCGAACGTCGGGACACCACGTCGACCGCGGCGGGCAAGCCGCCGTGACCGCGCGCGACGGGCAGACCGCCGCGACCGCGACGGGCAGGCTGCAATGTCCGCGGGGGCCGGCACCCACGACCGCGGCGGGCGCCCGCGCGCCTTCCACGCCCTACCCCGCGCCTGCACCGATGGTGCCGTGGCCCGGAACTTGTCCTCTGGGCGGCGCGCCCCAATCTTTCGGCGTCCTGCTCCCCCAACCGAGTGCGAACCGTGCGTATCAGTCAGAACATCGCGGAGTTGACGCCTTCGGCGACCATGGCGGTCGCGGCGCTGGCCAAGGAGCTGCGCGCCCAGGGCCGCGACATCATCGACCTGAGCGCGGGCGAGCCGGATTTCCGGACGCCGGACTTCATCGCGCAGGCGGGGATCGCCGCGATCGCGAACGGCGAGACGCGCTACACGCCGCCCGCCGGGCTGTCCGCGCTGCGCCAGGCGATCGCCTCGAGTCTCGAGCGCCGCTACGGCCGCCCGTTCGATCCCAAGGGCATCGTCGTCACGGCGGGCGCGAAACAGGCGATCTTCAACGCCTGCTTCGTCCTCTTCGGCCCTGGCGACAAGGTGCTGATCCCTGCGCCGTACTGGACGAGCTACCCGGAGCTGGTCAAGCTCTCGCGCGCGGAGCCGGTGATCGTGCGCGCCCGCGAGGAGCGCGGCTTCAAGCTCGGGCCGGAGGAGCTGGACGCGGCCTGGGACGAGCGCGTGCGCGGGCTGATCCTGAACTCGCCGTCGAACCCGACGGGCGCGGTCTATACGCGCCAGGAGCTGGAATCGATCGCGCGCTGGGCCGCCGAGCGCGACGTCTGGATCCTGAGCGACGAGATCTACTCGCGGATCCACTTCGCCGCGGCCGGTCCGGCCGCGGGAGTCCTCAACCTGGACCCGGCGCTCGCCGAGCGCACCGTCGTCATCGACGGCGCATCCAAGGCGTTCGCGATGACGGGTTGGCGCATCGGCTTCTCCTACTCGGACCCCGTGCTGGCCGGCCACATGGCGGCGCTGCAGAGCCACATCACGTCGAACGCGGCGGCGCCGTCCCAGCACGCGGCGATCGCGGCGTACAACGCCGAACCGCTCGAGGAAGAGGCGATCGCGAAGATGGTCGAGGTGTTTCGCCAGCGCCGCGACCTGTTGCTCGACCTGTTCCGCGAGCGGCTGCCGGACGTGCCGTACGTCCGTCCGGACGGCGCGTTCTACCTCTTCTTCCGCGCCGACGGCTTCTACACCGGCGACGTGACCGACTCGGTCTCGTTCTGCAACGACCTGCTCGACCGCGCGGGCGTCGCGCTCGTGCCGGGCGCCGCCTTCGGCGACGACCGGTTCGTGCGCCTGTCCTTCGCGGCGTCGGAGGAAGCGCTCGACCGCGCGGTGTCGAGGATGGCCGACGCTCTGGTCCGCTAGCGCACCCGCTCGATTCGCTCTGGGACGCGACCGGCCCGGGAAATGCAACTGGCCCCCCGGGCAAGGCGGAGGAGCGGTCAGGGACCCGAGCGGAATGAGCCAAGCAGCGCGGACGGACGACGCCGGCGATGCCTCCGTGGCCAACGGTGCGCCGCGGCGGTCAGCCATCGGGTCCGGCCCACTTTGGCGGCCGTACCCCTTCCTGCGCGCCATCCGTCGCCTCCGCACCAGCCGGACGGACCGCCACCTGTTCATCGTCTGGGCGATCGCCACCTTCGCCATCATCGGGCTGGGCGTGATCCAGGCCCGCGAGGGGTGGAACGCGATCCCGCTCCCATTTGGCCCGAACCACGTCTACGTTACCCTCTATCCGCCGCTTTCCCTCGCGGTCCTCATGCTGTTCTGGCTGGGCCTGGCATGGGCCGCCATACCCGCATACCTGGCCACGCTGGTCCTCTCGCTCGACGCCGGGATGGCGCCGGCGTGGGCCGTGCTCTTCGCCCTGGCCGATCCGCTCGCGCTCTACGTCTACGCGATCATCTACCGCGCCGCCCCGCTACGCATCGATCTGCGCACCTTCGACGCCTTCTTCTGGTTCGCGGCGGCGTCGCTCGTGGGGGCGCTGTGCGGGTCGGCCGCTTCGTTCATCTGGAGCTGGTCGCACGGGCTGAACGCGGAGCAAACCTTCGCGATCTGGCAGGGGTGGTGGGTCGGCGCGTTCATCCTGGCGCTCGCCGTCGTGGCGCCCGCGCTGGCGTTGCTGACGCGCCCTATCGAACACATGAAGCGCGAGCGCCTGCGTGTGCCGCGCCGGCCCGAGACCACGGTGCGCTGGATCATCGTCGCGATCGTCGTCTGCGGCGCGACCCTCGCCTCGTTCGTGCTGGTCATGACGGAACAGGCGCGGTACCGCACCGCGGTGGCGATGGCGAGCCACATGCCCGCAGCGGCGATCGAGGCGATGCGCACCGCCGCCGAGAGCTGGCGCCTGCTGGCCTGGACCGCGCTCGTCCTGGTCGCGGCCGCCGCCGTGGGCGGCGTGCTCCTGGCGCGCCAGTGGAACTCCGTGCTGGTCAGGGAGGTCCGCGCGCGGACCGCGGCGCTACGGTACAGTCGAAAGCGACTGAGCCAGATGTTCGAGATCGCGCCCGCGGGGATGCTCCTCCTCGACCGAAAGGGGCGGATCGTCTACGCCAACACCGCGGCGCAGCAGATCCTGCGGCGTACGCGGGACGAGCTGCGCGGCCGGCGGCTCGGCCCACCGCTGTGGACGCTGACGACGCCCGACGGAAGCGAGGCCGTCGCCGGCCCGGTCGATGAAGTGATCCGCACCGGCGAGCCCGCGCCCGAACGGGAGGTCGGACTCGTCGAGGATGGCGGGCCGACGCTGATCCTCTCGTTCGCGGCCGCGCCGATCCGCACCGTGGACGGGGAGCCGACCGCGATCGTCGCGTCTTTCACCGATGTGACGGAGACGCGCCGCGCCGCCCGCCGGATCCGCGAGAACGAGCAGGTGCTGCGACAGATGGCCGAGACACTGCGCGGCGTCATCTGGGTCGCCGAGACCGACCCGTGTCGCCTGCTGTACGTCAGCTCCGCGTACGAGACGATCTGGGCTCGGCCGGTCGCCGATCTCGAGCGGGACCCGTGGTCGTGGGTCGAGGCGGTCCACCCCGAGGACCGGAGCCACGCCGCGGGGACGGTGAAGGCATGCAAGGGGGGACGCGAGACGCACGCCGAGTTCCGCGTCGTCCGCCCCGACCAATCGATCCGCTGGGTCCGCGCGCACACGATCCCGCTCAAGCGCGAGGATGGCTCGGTCTATCGACTGGTCGGGTTCGTCGAGGACATCACGGCGCTGCGCGCGGAGGAAGAGGCCGAGCGCTTCCTCTCCGACGCGAGCCGCGCGCTCGCCGGGTCGCTCTCCTTCGATGCGACGCTCGACAGCCTCGCGCACCTTTCCGTGCCCCGCCTCGCGGACTGGATGGTGATCCACGGGACCGGGCCCGCCGGGCGTCGGCCCCTCATCACGGCGCACGTCGATCCCCAGAGCCGGGAGACGCTGCGACGCATCGCGGAGGTCGAGATCGACCCCGACGCGCCGCACCCGGTGCTTCGCTCGCTGCAGACCGGCGAGCCCGTCTACTACGAGCGGATCACGGACGCGCTCATCCGCGAGGTTTCCCCCAACGAGGCGTACATGCGGGCGCTCAGCGAGCTGCGGCCCGGGTCGGGCGTCGCGCTGCCGCTCGTGGCGCGCGGCCGCACGCTCGGCGTGATGATGCTCGTTCGGAAGCGCGGTAGCCCGCCGTATCAACCCGACGACGTCGCGTACCTCCAGGAGTTCGCCTACCGCGCCGCGCTCTCCCTCGACAACGCTCGCCTCTACGAGGAGGCGCAGGCCGCCAACCGCGCCAAGGCCGATTTCCTCGCCGTCATGAGCCACGAGCTGCGCACGCCGCTCAACGCGATCATCGGCTTCGCCGACCTGCTCCAGGCCGAGATCGCCGGGCCGATCAACGAGGAGCAGCGCAGGCAGCTCGATCGCATCGTCGCGAGCGCGCAGCACCAGCTCGCGCTGATCGACGAGGTCCTGACGTACGCGCGGACGGAGGCGGGGTGGGAGGCGATCGCCCCCGCGGAAGCGGACGTACGCGACGTCGCCTCGGACGCCGCGGACGTGATCCGCCCGCTCGCCGAGGAGAAGGGCCTCGACTTCGACGTCGACCTCCCGGACGAGCCCGTCCCGATCCGGACCGACGCGAGCAAGGCGCGCCAGGTCCTGATCAACCTGCTCTCCAACGCGGTCAAGTTCACGGAAGAGGGCCGCGTATCGCTCCGCTTGCGCCGGGACGACGACGGCGCCGTCGTCGATGTCTCCGACACCGGGATCGGGATCGACCCCGAGATGCAGCAGCACATATTCGAGCCGTTCATGCAGGTCGAGGACGCGCTCACGCGCGAGAAGGGCGGCACCGGCCTCGGCCTCGCCGTGGCCCATCGTCTCACTCGAATGCTCGGCGGGACGATCGAATTGAAGAGTCGGCCCGGCGCGGGCTCCACGTTCACGGTTCGGCTCCCCTCGCTCCCGGCGGTGCGGAAGTCGCCCGGCGCCGAGGGGAGAGAGGGGCGAGAGGCGGCGTAGGGGGCGGGCCAAGCGGGCGGCTCACGTCGGCCGGGCAGGCCGCCGCCGGCCGGGCACAGCGGGCGGCCGCGCTTCCCGCTCGCTACCCGCCGAGCGCTTGCGCGAGCGCCCGCAGCGTGGCGCCGACGTACCCCGCGCCGAACAGGTTGACGTGGACGAGGAGGTAGTAGAGCTGGTACGCCGCGCGGCGCCGCGGGCGGTACCCGGGCTGCAGCGGCCACGCCTCGGCGTACGCGTCGAAGAACGCCGGCTCGAGCCCGCCGAATAGCTCCGCCATCGCCAGGTCGACCTCGCGGTGCCCGTGGTACGCGGCGGGGTCGAGCAGCGCCGGCTCGCCTCCGGCCATGACGTGGACGTTCCCGCTCCAGAGGTCGCCGTGGAGGAGGGACGGACCGTCGGCATCCGCGCCGGCGAGGACGTCGTCGAGCGTGTCGAGGAGGCGGTCGAAGCGACGGCGCTCGGCCGGGCCGAAGTGACCGGCGTCGTACGCGAGCCGGAGCTGCGGCTCGAGGCGTCGCTCGCGCCAGAAGGCCGCCCAGTCGTCGAACCAGCCGTTGGGCTGCGGGAGCGGCCCAATGAAGTTCCCCTCTTCGGCGCCCCACCGGTCCGCGCGGGCCCGGTGCATCGCGGCGAGCCCACGGCCGAGGCGCGGCCACGTCTCCGGCCCCGCGCGCCCGGGCTCCAGCCACTCGAGGAGGAGCCACGCGGTCGGCCGGTCGCCGGCCTCCGACGCGTCAAATGGGTCGAAGACGTCCAGCACCGCCGGCACCCGCAGCGCGCCCGTCGCCGCGAGCGCGCGCAGCCCCGCGACCTCCGCGCGGAACACGCCCGGCGGGACCGACCCGCGCGGGCTCCACTTCAGGAAGGCGACGTCGCCCGCCTCCGTCTCGATCCGATACGCGTTGTGGATGCACCCGCCGCCGACGGGCGAGACGTGGCTCAGCGGCGAATGCTTCCCCGCCCGCGCGTCCAGCGCCGCCTGCACGCCTTCGGCCAGGTCCGTCGGTAGCTCTCGCTTCACAATCCGCGGTCGCTGCGTATGTGATCCAGGAGCCCACGGCACGACCGCTCCAGCATCTCCTGCACGCGCTCGAAACCTTCGCGGCCGCCGTAGTACGGGTCGGGGACGTCGAGATCCCCGTTCGCGAGCGGGTCGAACTCCCGCAACCGCCGCACCTTCGCGCGGACCTCGGCGCTCCCCGCCAGTCGGACGACGTCGCGCAGGTTCTCGGAGTCCATCACCAGGACGTAGTCGAAGCGGTGCACGTCCTCCACCCGGATCGGCCGCGAGCGGCCGGTCAGCCGGATCCCGCGCCTGCGCGCGACCTCGCGCGCCCGCGCGTCCGGCGGCTCGCCCTCGTGGTAGTCCGAGGTCCCCGCCGAGTCGATATCGAACCGGTCCTCGATGCCGTCGTCCCGGACCAGCGCCCGGAAGACCGCCTCCGCCATCGGCGATCGGCAGATGTTCCCCAAGCAGACGAACAGGACGCGGACGGGTTCTGCTTGCATGGTCGTCGTTTTCGCGTTGCGACGTGGATCTCCGTACCCGTCGGACCCTAGCCCCGAGCGGGGGCGAGGTCAAGGCCGGCCGGCGCGGCGGGGGCCGCCGGGTGCCGGGCGGGCGCGAAGACCACCGAACCGTGCCGACACGTGGGCGCCGCCTCCGCTTGACGCCGCCCCGCCGCTCCGGGCATTCTTCGGCGATGAAACACGTTGCGCGGAACGGAGCGGAAAGCGCGTTCGGCTCGGGCCGGCGGACGGCAGGGCGCCCGATAGGCGGACGGGAAAACGGCCGGCGGGGCGATCGCCGCGCCCGCCGCCGGACACCCCGTCGCCGCGCACCGCTCGTACCCCGCGCCGTCGCGCGCCTCGCGCCCGCCGCCGTCGCGCTCGTCGCACTCTCCTGCTCGTCCCCCGCACGCAATGCATCGCTCTGCGACGAGCCGCGCCGCACCGGCACGCTCCCGGCCGACGTCGCCGAATCGAGCGGACTCGCCGCGAGCCGCAGCCACCCGGGCGTCTTCTGGACGCACAACGACTCGGGCGACGAGGCGTTCGTCTTCGCGATCGACTCGGCAGGCCGGCTCCTCGGCCGCGTCCGCGTCACCGGCGCCGAGAACCACGACTGGGAAGACATCGCCCTCGCCCCCTGCGGCGACGACGCCGGCGACTGCCTCTACATCGCCGACACGGGCAACAACCTCGGCTCGCGCGAGGAGGTCGCGATCTACCGCGTCCCCGAGCCGTCGCCGGACGATTCGGCGACCGCGCCGGCCGAGCGCATCGCGATCCGCTACCCCGGCGACGTCGTCGACACCGAGGCGATCTACGTGCTCCCCGACGGCACGATCTATCTCGTCAGCAAGGGGCGCCAGGCGCCGCCCACGCTCTTCCGCTACCCGGGCCGGCCGCGCGCCGACGAGGTCGTCGTCTTGCGCGAGGTCGCTCGCTTCAGGCAGACGCCCGTGGGGCTGCCGTACCAGGTGACCGGCGCCGACGCGTCCCCCGACGGCCGGTGGGTCGCCGTACGGACCTACACGTCGGTGCAGATCTACCGTGTCGCCTGGCGCGGCCGCCTGCGCCCGCTCCTCCCCGACCCCGGCATCGACCTCCAGATCCTCGCCGAGCCGCAGGGCGAGGCCGTCGCATTCGGGCCGGATGGGTCGCTCGTCCTGACCAGCGAGGCCGGGCCGAGCGACGTGCCGGGAACGATCTCGCGGATCGATTGCAGGCTGGACTGAGGCGGGCACGGATGCTGCACCCGCTGGCGACCGGCCGGCTACGGCAAGTGCGAACGATGGCCCCGGGGAGAGCGAATGGACGGTCGGTACCGTGACCGGCGCGGCGGTGCGCCGCGCCGCCCCTTCGTGCCATACGACGTCGACGTCCACGCCTACGATCGCGAATACCGCCGGCGTCGCCACCACCGATGGCCCCGGGCATACGACGCACCACCGCCCGAGCGCCGGCGTCGCGGCCACCGCGAGGAGGCGCGCAGACGCTGGGAGCAGTTCAGGGAACGGCAGGAGGAGCGGGGTTGGGTGCGCCGCGCGCGCGAGATGCTGCGCCGGTACCGCGAACCGATCATCGGGCTCACGATCGCGGGCGCGGCGGCGCCGATCGCCAAGCCCACCCGCGCGGCCGCCGAGGTGCCACCAGGGCGGGCCGAACGCGAGGCCCGCGCCGCCGCCGCCGCGCGACCCGGCGACATCGAGGAGGCCGTCAGTCAGGAGTGGGCGCGCAGCGAGGCCGAGCAGGTCCGCGAGGACACCATCGAAGGCGCTCGCATCCGTTACGGCATCTCGCGCGACCTGGCCGAGGACATCTACGACGCCGCGGTCCGCAACGACATCGACCCCGACGTCGCCTTCGGGCTCGTCAACACCGAGAGCACGTTCGACCCGCGCGCGGTGAGCCACGTCGGCGCCCGAGGCCTCACGCAGGTCATGCCCCGCACCGCTCGCTGGCTCCGGCCCGGCACCACCGCCGAGGATCTCTTCGACCGCGCGCTCAACCTCGATCTCGGGTTCCGCTACCTACGCAGCCTGATCGACAAGTACGACGGCAACGTCCGCCTCGCGCTCCTGGCCTACAACCGCGGACCCGGCACCGTCGACCGCATCCTCGCCCGCGGCGGCGACCCCGACAACGGCTACGCCGACCGCGTCCTGTCCGGCTGAACCCCGGCGCACCGAGCACCGCGCGCCTTGCCCCCGCGACGACCGCCGTTCAGATTGTCGGCCTCGCTGTCGAACCACTGTCGCACACGAGAGCCATGGCCGACTACGAACGCATCACCGCGGCGTCGATCCGCGAGGTCCTGAAGACCGCCGAAGAGATCCTCACCGAGCGCCTCCCCATCGAGAAGGTGGGCGAGGACCGCCACTCGATCACGCTCGAGGGAGGCGACGGCAAGGTCACGATCGAAGCGCACCGCCACGGCCCGGACACCGTCGTCCACGCCAGGACCGACCAGCTCCGGACGTCCCGCCTCGACATCGAGACCCAGTACTTCCTGAACAAGCTGCCGTACCAGCCCGGGGATCCGGTGCGGAGGTAGAGCGAGCGGCGCGGAGGTCAACCCTCCGCGTCGCCTCCGTTCTTCCTGAAGTACGCCTCCGTCTCCCGCTTCACCACGCCCGAGAGGAGCAGCAGGCCGATCAGGTTCGGGATCGCCATGGCACCGTTCATGACGTCGCTGAAGCTCCAGACGAGCTGGAACCCGACGGCCTGGCTCGCGCCCATGTCGAGCGACGCGGCGCCGAAGAACGCGGCGACGACGAAGAGCAGGCGATAGGGCGTGATCGCGCGTGCGCCGATCAGGAATTCGATCGCACGCTCGCCGTAATACGCCCAACCGAGGATCGTCGAGAAAGCGAAGAAGGCCAGCCCGAGCGAGACGATGTAGTGGCCCCACTCGCCCGGCAGCCCGGTCTGGAACGCGGTGGCCGTGAGCGGCGCGCCGGTCAGCGCCTCGCCGGTCGACGGGTCGACGCGCGTCCAGGCGCCGGTCGCGATGATCGCAAAGCCGGTGATCGAGCAGACGACGATCGTGTCGATGAACGTCTGCGTCATCGAGACCATCGCCTGGCTCACGGGCGAGCGGGTCTGGGCGGCCGCGGCCGCGATCCCGCCGGTGCCGAGCCCGGACTCGTTCGAGAAGATCCCGCGCGCGAAGCCCCACCGCATCGCGTCCCGCACGGTAGCGCCGAGGAAGCCGCCGATTGCCGCCGTCGGGCTGAACGCGTCCCGGAAGACGAAGACGGCGATGTCCGGGATCCCCTGCCAGTTGATCGCCAGCACGACCAGCCCGCCGAGCAGGTAGAAGGCGATCATGAATGGGACGAACACGCCGGTCACCCGGCCGATGCTCCGGATTCCGCCCAGGATGACGAGCCCGGCCAGCACGGCGATGACCACGCCCGTCCAGGTCGGCGCGACGCCGAACGAGGAGTGGAGCGCGTCGGCCACCGAGTTGGACTGGACCATGTTCCCGATCCCGAACGCCGCGATCGCGGCGAAGAGCGCGAACGCGCCGCCGAGCAGCCTGCCGAACCCGCCGCCGATCCCCCGCGACAGGTAGTACATCGGCCCGCCGGCCATCTCGCCGCGGACGTCGACCTCCCTGTACCGCACGCCGAGCACGGCCTCGGCGTACTTGGTCGCCATGCCGAAGAGGCCGGTGACCCACATCCAGAACAGCGCGCCCGGGCCGCCGGACGCGATCGCCGTCGCCACGCCGGCGATGTTGCCGACGCCGACCGTCGCGGCGAGCGCGGTCATGAGCGCCTGGAAGTGCGAGATGTCGCCCTCGGCGCCCTCCTCCTTCCGCTTGACCAGCGCCAGCCAGAGCGCGTGCCGTAGTAGACGGAACTGCAGCCCCTTCAGCAGCAGCGTGAGGTAGATACCCGTGCCGAGGAGCAGCACGATCATCGGCCACCCCCACAGCAGATCGCTCACGCTGCCGAACCACAACTGAACGTTGACCATGTGGCACCGTCCGGGTTCGAAGGCGAGCGCCGAAGGTACACGACTGGGCAGAACACTTGCAAGGCGATATATTTCCGCCGCCGTTTCCATTGACAACTCGTGTGAAGAGGGTGGGAATGCCTGACGGATTCGGGGATCTCGGGCTCAGGCCCGAGCTAGTCGAGGGGTTGGAGTCGCTGGGTTACGACGCGCCGACGCCGCTGCAACGTGCCGCGGTGCCGGTGCTGCGCCGAGGCGGCAACGCCGTGCTGAACGCATCCGCCGGCGCCGGGGTGGTCGGCGCATACGGACTTGCATTGATCGATCGACTCCTCGGCGAGGAGGCGGTGGTGGAGGAGGAGGCGGGCGCGCTGCGCGCCCTGGTGCTGGTGCCCACCCCGGAGGTCGCGGCGTGGACCGCGGCCTCGATCGCCCGCTACGCGCGCGGCACCACGCTGCGCATCGCCGCGCTCGCGCCCGGCTGGGCCGCCGACGCCCGCGAGGCCGAGGTCGTCGTCGCCACGCCGGCCGCGGCGCTCGACGCCGTGCACGCCTCGGCGCTCAAGCTCGGCGGTCTCCTCACGCTCGTCATCGACGACCTCGCCGCGATCCTCGCGCTGGACGCGCAGGACGCCCTCGAGGCGATCACCAACTCCGCGCCGCGCGAGGCGCAGCGCGTCGTCGCCTCGTCCGAGCGCACCGACGCCGTCGACGACTACATCGAGCGGCACGTCCGCCGCGCGCTCCAGATTCCGCCGATCCCGACCGAGGTCGACGAGCCGGCGTCGCCGCCCGTCGAGACGCGCCCCGTCGACTACGCCATCGTCGCCGGGGACAAGACGACGGCGCTCGCCGCGTTCCTCGCCGGCCGCGACGCCCCGGCCGACGTCGCCGTCTACTGCCGCACCGGCGCCCGCGCACAGTCGCTCGCCGACGACCTCGTCCTGCGCGGCTTCCGCGCGGCCCGCGGCACCGGCGTGGATGCGCGGATCGTCACGCTCGCCCCCGACGAGGCCGCGCCCGACGGCGCGTTCGTCGTCAGCTACGACGTCTCATTCGACGCGGACGACCTCGCGGTTCGCCACGCCGCCGGCGGGCTCGTCCTGATCGAGCCGCGCGAGCGGCCGCACCTCTACCGCATCGCCGAGCGGGCGAACTTCTCGCCCCGCCCGCGACACCTGCCGCACGCGGCCCCGGCCGCCGCCGAGCTCGGGGCGTTCCGCGCCATGCTCGAGCGCGCCATCGCCGAGGAGGACCTCGGCGCGCAGCTCCTCGTGCTCCAGCCGCTCTTCGAGCGCTATTCGCCCGCCGAGGTCGCGGCCGCGGCCAGTGCGCTCCTGCGGCGCAGACCGCCCGCGCCCGTCGAGGCACGCCCGGAGGCCATCGAAGCGCCCGCCGCGCCCCGGCCGGCCGCGCCCGCGCCGCCCGCGTTCGTCCGCCTCTTCTTCGGCGTCGGCGCCCGCGACGGCGTCCGACCCGGCGACCTCGTCGGCGCGATCACCGGCGAGGCGAACATCAAGGGCGACAAGGTCGGCAGGATCGAGATCCGCGACAACCTCTCGATCGTCGAAGTCGACAGCGCGGTCGCGGACCGCGTGATCCGCGCGGTCAACGGGACCACGCTCAAGGGGCGCAGCGTGCGCGTCGACTACGACCGTCGCCCGACCGCCGGCGAGCGACCCCGCCGCCGGCTGCGCGAGCCCGGTCGGTGAACGGCCGCGGCGGGTCGCGAACCGACACGGCCGCGGCGCGAGCGAGCATGCCCGCGCCCCGAACGAACAGGGGCACGGCGCGGCCGAATCGTGCCGCGTCCCGCTCCGGCATGCCCGCGCCCCAAACGAACAGGGCCGCGCCCCGATCCGGGAGCGCGGCCCTGTTCGCATCCTGACGAACGTCGATCTTACTTGATCGCGTCCTTCAGGCCCTTGCCGGCGCGGAACGACGGGCTCGTCGTCGGGCCGATCTTGATCTCCTTGCCCGTCCGCGGATTCCGACCCGTACGAGCCTTGCGCTTGCGCGTCTCGAACGTGCCGAAGCCGGTGATCTGCACCTTGTCGCCCTTCTTCAGCGCCGACGCAATGACGCCGCTGCCCGGGTTGAACAGGGCGTCCACGGCACGCTGGGCGTCCGCCTTCGACAGCTTGGCCTTGTTCGCCAGGTTCTGGACCAGCTCGGACTTGTTCATGGACTCGCTCCTCTCGAAATGAAACTGGTGACGAGATGCGCCGACCCGCACCCTCGCGGGAGGGCGAACTGCGGACCCAACTGGTCCGGTGCCGCGTGGCCCCGAACCGGGAGCGCGCACTTGCGCGGCTCCCCTAACTACTGCCAACTTGAGTCGCGTCGGCGCCGCTTCGAACGGACTTTTCGCCTCTCACAGGCCGCGGCGCCTGGAAAAGTCTCGGGTACAGTAGAGCGGGACCGGGATTGCGTCAAGAGATTTGATCGCGCGGACGCACGGAAACCAGCGCTCCCCTCCGCCCACGGATGCAGACTACCAACGAGATCGTGAGCTCCGATCGCCCGGCCCACCTCACCCGACCCGCCGCGGCGGAACCGCATGAGTCGTTGCAGCAACGCGAGTTAGAGGTCGTCCGCGAGATCGCCCACGCGTTCCTGAACGCGACCAAGCCGCTCGAAGTCTACCGACTCGCGCTCGCCCGCGTCACGCCGCTCGTCGGCGCCAGCTTCGGCTCCGTGTTCCTCCGCGACGCGACCGACCCCGACCTGCTCAAGCTCGTCTGCGCCCAGAATTGGCCCCAGTCGTCGGCCCGGTTCCTGAGCCAGCTCCGGATCCGGGTCGGCCGCGGACCGACCGGGCGCGCCGTCGCCGACCACACGCCCGTCGCGGTCGAGGACATCTTCGCGGACCCCTCGCAGCGGGAATGGTGGGAGCCGGCGCGGGAGCTTGGCTTCCGCGCCCAGATCGTGCTCCCGCTCGCCGTGCGCGACGAGGTGGCCGGCGCGCTCAGCTTCTACTTCGAAGCGCCGCGCGTCTTCACCCCGGAGGAGATGCGGCTCCTCCACATGGTCGCCGACCAGCTCGCGGCGACGGCGGAGAAGGCGCACCTGATCGAGCACCTCCAGTCGGCCAACGAGCTGCTGCGGAAACAGAACGAAGAGCTGTCGGTCAGGATCCGGGAGGCGGAAGAGGCGCGTCGCCTGAAGGAAGAGTTCCTGGCCAACGTCGGCCACGAGCTGCGCACGCCCCTGACGGCGATCCTCGGCTACGCCTACCTCATCGCCCAGGGGCACGTGGGCCCGGTCACGGCCGAGCAGACCGAAGCACTGCAGAAGATCGAGCGAGCGGGGACCGCGCTCCTGCGCCTCATCACGGACATCCTCGAGCTCTCGGATCTGAAGCTCGGCCGCACCTCCATCCAGGAGGCGCGGGAGGACGCGGCCGAGCTCGCCCGCCTTGCCGCCGCAGCCGCCGGCGACCCGCCCGAAGGCGTCGCGTTCGAGATCCACGCGCCGGAGGAGGAGGTCGCGATCCGGACCGACCGCGCCAAGGTCGTCAAGATCCTCGAGAACCTGATCTCCAACGCCTTCAAGTTCACCCGCCAGGGGCGGGTCACCGTCACGGTGCGGCGCCAGCCGGGCGGCCCGCCGACGCGCTGGAACGCCGGCTGGATCGAGTGGGTCGTCGAGGATACGGGGATCGGCATCCCCGCCGAGCAGCTCGCTTCGATCTTCGACGAGTTCCGCCAGGTCGACGGCTCGTCGACCCGGCTCTACGGCGGGACCGGGCTCGGACTCGCCCTGTCCCGCCGCCTCGCGCACCTCCTCGGCGGAGAGATCCGCGTCGAGAGCCGGCCCGGCTCGGGATCGACGTTCGTCCTGAGCCTGCCGAACAACATCCCGCCCGCCGCGCGGCCGTTCGACTGACGCCGCGTCGGCGTTCGACCGCGGCGCCGCCGTTCCACCGAGGCGACGCCGCCGACCGGCACCGCCGACCGAAGCGCCGCCCTCAGTTCGCGGGCACTTCTTCCTGCGCGTCGAACCGGCCGCGCAGCACCGGCATCGCCCGCGGCCGGGTCATCGCCTCGGGCGAGAGGATCTCGTCGAGCTGCTCCTGACTCAGCCAGCCGTGCTCGAGGACGAGCTCGTACACGCCGCGGTCCGTATCCAACGCCTCGCGCGCCACCGCGCTGGCGCGGTCGTAGCCGATGTACGGCACCAGCGCGGTCACCACGCCGATGCTGCGCTCCAGCAGGTGCCGGATCCGCTCGCGGTTCGCCGTGATCCCGATCACGCACCGCTCGCGCAGGACCACGCACGCCTGCCGCAGCATGTCGATCGACTGGAAGATGTTGAACGCGATGACCGGCTCGAAGACGTTGAGCTGGAGCTGGCCCGCTTCCGCCGCCATCGTCACCGTCAGGTCGTTGCCGACCACCTGGAAGCAGACCTGGTTGACGACCTCGGGGATGACCGGGTTCACCTTCCCGGGCATGATGCTCGAGCCGGGCTGCATCGGCGGCAGCTTGATCTCCGCGAGGCCGGCGCGCGGCCCGCTCGAGAGGAGCCGCAGGTCGTTGCAGATCTTCGAGAGCTTCACGGCGACGCGCTTGAGCACGCCGGAGAGCTGGACGAACGCGCCCGTGTCCGGCGTCGCCTCGACCAGGTCGGGACTCGTCACGAGCGCCAGGCCCGTGATGCTCGACAGATGCTGGCGGACCAACGGGGCGTAGCGAGGATCGGTGTTGATCCCCGTCCCGATCGCCGTCGCGCCCATGTTGATCTCGCGCGTCAGCGCCCCCACCTCGCGGAGACGCTCGACGTCCTCGCCGATCGTGACGCCGTACGCGTGGAACTCCTGGCCGAGCGTCATCGGCACCGCGTCCTGGAGCTGCGTGCGCCCCATCTTCACGATGTCCGAGAACTCCTCCGCCTTCGCGAGGAACGCATCGCGCAGGTCGGCGAGCGCCTGCTCCAGCCCCTGGAGCGCCCAGTTCGCCGCGACCTTGATCGCCGTCGGGTAGACGTCGTTCGTCGACTGCGAGAGGTTGACGTGGTTGTTCGGGTGGACGACGTCGTACTCCCCGCGGCTGCGGCCGAGGAGCTCCAACGCGCGGTTCGCGATCACCTCGTTCGCGTTCATGTTCGTCGACGTCCCCGCGCCGCCCTGGATCACGTCGACGACGAACTGATCGTGCAGCTTCCCGGAACGGATCTCCTGGCACGCCCGCACGATCGCCTGGCCGACATCCGCATCGAGCAGCCCCAGTTCCATGTTCGCCCGCGCGGCCGCTTCCTTCACCGCCGCCAGCGCGTTGATCAGCTCGGGGTACTGCCCGATCACGATCCCGGTGATCGGGAAATTCTCGACCGCACGCAGCGTCTGGATCCCGTAGTAGTACTGGTCCGGGACGTCCCGCTCGCCGAGGAGATCCTTCTCGCGACGCAGTTCGCCGGACAGGTACATGTGTCCGCCGCGGCCGACGAGGCGCGCGTTCGCGGCGCGCAGCCGGCTCGCGATCACCTGCGCCGCGCCGGCCACCAGCCGCGCGTACGTGGCCGGACGCTCCGCTGCGATCCGCTCGATCGCATCGCGCGGGATCTCCACCACCTCCGTCGGCTCGGCGACGTACGCCGACGTCGAATGCGGATAGTCGTCCAGCAGGCTCCCCTCGCCGTACGACTCGCCCCGGGTCAGCACGTAGAGGACCTCGGGGCGGCCGCGCGCGCCCTTGCGAATCTCGATCGCGCCGCGACGCACGATGCCGAACTCACGCCGCGGCTGGCTCTCGTGAAAGACGTACGCCCCGGGCAGGTAGCAGATCTCCCGCGCGAAAACCGCCACGTACTCGATCTCCTCCGCGTCCAGCCCGCGCGTGATCACGTGCTTGCGGAGCGTATCCAGGATGCTCGCGTCCATGTCTGGCCCCAGACCTTCGGAATGCATGGAAGAACCCGCCGTCCGGCGGGCCCGACAATCTAACACATAATGCCGTCGGGGCATAATGCCTCCGGGCGCGCGCGGCCAGAAAGCCCCCGGCGTTCCGATCCCGGCCCACCGGGCAGGCCACGGCCCGCCCAGCCTGTCACCGCCCGCCTGGCCTGCTACCGCCCGCCGGGCCTGCTACCCCGTGCGCCAGGCCCGCAGCCGCCGCGCCCGTTCCCCGGACCGTTTCTTGCACCGGCTCCCGGTGCGCTCGCACCCCCGGCGTCGCTCCCTGATTCCGGAACGGACGACATGCCCGAGACCCGCCCACCGACACATACGCCGGAGGACCCGGAAACGCCCGAGGTCGAGGACGCCCGCGACGCGGCTCGCCGTCGCGACCGGGCGAAGAGCGCTGGCGCGGGCCGCGTCCGTGACCCCCGTGCCCACGACGTCGGTCGCGACAGCACCGGAACCGAGGAACTCAGCCGCGGCGTCGGCTTCGCCGAAGACATCCGCGCACCCGACACGGAGCACAAGACGGGGCGAGACGACGAGGGCAGTGCAACCTGACCGAGCAACCCGAGGAGGAGACATGGCGCGCTACGACATGGACTACGGACGCACGTACGGCCTCGGATACGGCGAGCGGGAGCTCTTCGAGCCGACGCCGCGCTCCGCGCGTTCGCGCAGCCGCCCGGGCGGCTGGCGCAGCAGGATGCGTCGTCGCGAGATGGGCTACGGCGGCGAGTTCGGCGGCCGCGAGGCCATGGGGTACGGCCGGGAGTACATGGGGAGGGAACGCCCCTACTACCGGACCGGCAACCTCGGCTATGGCCGCGAATACATGGGGTACGGCCTCGGCTATGGCGCCTATGGAGCGTACGACGTCGATTACCGCGGCGCCGGGTACGGCCGCGAGTACCGGAAGAGCCGTTGGCAGACCGACTACGGCGATCCGTTCGGCGACCGCGAGCGAGGCGCGCCGATCCGCGTCACCAGGGGCGCCTACGGCGAATACGGCGAGGAGTTCATGGCGCGCGAAGGCCGGCGGCGCATCGGCGGCGCGGCCGGTCCGGGCTACGACGTCGAGTACCGCCCGCGCCGCCGCTCGCGGTACTGAGTTCCCGGCCACCCGGCCGCGGTGGATGGTGAAGGGTTGAGCGAAGGGTGGACCGAGGGCCGAGCGATGGGCCGAGCCAGGGGTGAATCGGGGCGAGTGGGGCGGGTGCCAATCCGCCCTGCCCGCTCGCCCCGCTCGCTCACTCGGGCCTTCCGCTCGACTGGCCCACCCAACCCGCTCTCCCTGCCCGCTACACCTTCGCCCAAGACCACCCCGCCCGTCCCACCAGCCGGAGCCGCCACAACGGGTAGAGGAGCACGAGGACCCACCCGGCGACGAGCGCGCGCACGCCCAGCGGCGCCAGGGACGAGTAGACGTACCGCTCGAGTTCCAACCCCATGACCCGCACGATCGCGATGGGGCCCAGGGCGAGTCGGCCGACGACGACCGCCGCGATGAAGATGAGCAGCACGAACAGAGCGGGGTAGCGCGTGTCGATCCCGAACTCGACCAGGAGCAATACGGGGAGCAGCGTCCAGACGACCAGCGTCATGAGTACCGTGTACCACGCCGCGTACTGGAAGTCGCCCGCGCTCGCCGCCGCGGCGCACACGAACGCGCCCGCGCCGAAAATGCCGACAACGGCGATCGTCGCCAGGAGCTTGGAGAGCGCGTATCGCAGAGGCGAGACCAGGTTCGAAACGAGGTACTCGTCCAGCGCCAGCTCCCGATCCTCGCTCAGGCCGAGCCTGAACATCCCGCACATCGCGACGATGTAGCCCCACACGAAGAGGCGATCGTCCTCCGGCCGCGGCGGGAGCGACGTCCAGTACGACCAGTGCCCCACGCCCAGGAGGATCAGGAACCCCGCGACGCCCACCAGCGCCCCCGGCGACCGCATCGCCCGCTGCAGCTCCACCGCGACCAGCGCCCGCAACCGCCCCCTCGCCGCCGGCGCGGCCGAACCCATCGGGCCGGCAGCGAGCGCATCCGTCGTCCGGTTCACGACATCCATCGCGACTCCTCCGGTTCGATGACCACCGCGCGCTCTCCGTCCACCTGAACGACCGGTCCCGCCGCTGCATCCGGGATCGGCTGGTTCGTCGCCACCACGACGACGGCGGTCTTCGCGCGTGCGACCAAAACCTCCGTGAGCGCGTCCCGCGCGCGGGCGGACAGGTGCTCGTACGGCTCGTCCAGGAACACGAACGGCGCCGGCTTGCGAAGCAGCGCCTCCAGCAGCGTCCGCTTCGCCTCCCCCGTCGACACCCGGCCCAACAGACGGTTCTCTGGGACACTGGGGCGAAGGACCGCCATCGGCTCCTCCGCACCCGCCGCGGCCGGCCCCGCGAGCCGCTCCATGAGCCGGGCCCACGCCCCCGCCGTCACGCCGCCCGGCAACCGCATCGCCGGCCTGTAATAGATCCGCTCGCCGGACCGGCCGGCCGGATCCAGCAACGTCACCGTGCCCGTCGCCGGGCGCATCCGGCCGGCCAGCACCCTCAGCAGCGAGCTCTTCCCCGCGCCGTTCTCCCCGATCAGCCAGGCGATACGCCCCGCCCGATGCACCCATGTGAGCGGTTCCACGACCCGCCGTCGGCCGTGCCGCACCGAGACCTCCTCCAGGCGCAGCTCGGGGACCGCCGCGCCTACGCCACCGGACATGCGTGCCATTGGTCCACCTCGTCGACGACGACGGCGATCTGCCGCGCAGCCAGATACGCCATCCGAATCGCGTTCACGTCGAGCACGTACGACCGCCGATACTCGAGCTCGGAATCCAATCGGATCACCGCCTTCTCGAAGACGCCGTCCGGGCGGATGCGGCCGCTGCGGGCCAGCACCACCAGATCGCCGCTCCGTGCGTCCGCGGCCGCCGCGATCACCGCCACCGGCAGGTCCTCCGACCTGACCTGTTCCGCCGTCCCGGCCGGCGACCGCCCCAACGTCGCGCCCACCTCCCGCGGCAGAGGGACCGGGACCCTCCGCACCGGGCCCGGCTCGCCGAGGCGCAACTCGTACGCGAACGGAATCACGTACGTGTGCGTGACCACGACCCTGCCGTCCGGGTACGCGGCCACCCCGGCCATGTTCGCCAGCAGGTTCACGACGAAATCGCCGTAGGGGACCGTGCGGACGCTGAGCGGGACCGCGTCGCCCTCCACGATCCGGTAGACCAGGTGATCCGGATGCCTCCCCATCACCATCGGCGTGACGAGCACCGCGCCGCCCAGCGACCGCACCTGCTGCGGCGGAAACGACAGGCTCACGCTGCCCCGGTCGCTCCCGTCCAGACCCAGCCGCTTGAGCATCGATCGCGTCTGATCGGCGACGTAGACCGTGTCGCCGACCAGCGTCGCCGAGCTGGGCCTGCGCACGCCGGTGGGCCCGTCCTCCGCGAACGCGACGACCCGGCGCGGCTCGAGATCCGGCCCGACGAGTACGACCTCCCGGTCCCGGCCATACAACACCAGGAACGTGCTGTCGCTCAACGTGGCGACGTCGGTCACCGTCGACTCCCGGGCGGTGAGCGACGGCACCGGCTCGCACTCCACCGCCAACGACTGCTCGACGAAATCGTCGATCCAAACGGGCTCCCCCGCGTCCGACGCTGCGCACGCGACGAGGAGCGGCACCAGGGGTAGGGGCAGGTTCTTCATGGGACGCTCGTGGTCGAAGTCCGAACTACTCGCCGCGCCGCCACACCCGTGGGCGGCGCGCCAACGGCCGATCCTCCGCTAGAACTTGTTCACCAGGCACGCGGCGTATTCCGTCGCGCACTCCAGGTTCGCCAGCAAGCGCGTGAACCCGCTCGTGTCCCACGTGTCGTTCAGGCACTTCTCGAATTCCTTCACGCACTCCTGCGCCATGACCTGCCCGGGCACCGCGGCCAACCCGGTCAGCACCAGCATCAGCGCCATGATCCAGCGAGCTCCCTTCGACATGGTGTCCTCCCGCGTTGAAGGTGATCGCGCCCCGTCCCCGCCCCTCCCCCTGGCCCCGCCCGCCGGACGCAGCGCCCGGCGGGCACCCCGGGACGAGGCACGCCGCGGACCACTCGGGAGAAATCGTGCAATCAAATGCAACTACGTCGTTTAGGACCCGTGCCACCCCGACCCCGCACGCCGATTCCGACCGCCATTGACCGGATCCTGCCGCTCAGTGACCACCCCCACGATGCAACCCGCGCTGCGGCGCGGCGATAGCGGTTTGGGACGACTCAAACGCCCACGTCCCTCGCGCCTTCCACGTCCTCCGCGGTCCCTCCAGCTTCGCCGTCGGACCGCCCGTCCTCTATCCCCAACGCCCGGATCTTCTGGCGCAACGTGTTCCTGGCCATGCCGAGGGATTCCGCGGCGCGGGTGCGGTTGCCGTGGTAACGGCGGAGCGCTTCCTCGATGAGTCGCCGCTCCTCGGCGCGGGTCCCGTAGAAGGCGTATCGCCCCGTCGGGCGTCGCCGGACCGGCTCCGAGGGTTCCGGCGTCGGCGCGCGCACGCTCTGCGGCAGGTGCCTGAGCCGGATCCGCGCGTCGTCGCAGGCAAGGACGGCGGCTTCGACGGCGTGGGCGAGTTCCCGGATGTTCCCGGGCCAGTCGTGCGCGCGGAGTCGCGCGAGCGCCGCGGGATCGAAGCCGCGCACCGGGCGCTCGTAGCGGCGGGCGTACCGCTCCAGGAAGTGCGCCAGCATGAGGTCCAGGTCCCCCTCGCGCTCGCGCAGGGCGGGGAGCCGGAAGGATAGGACGAGCAATCTGTGGTAGAGGTCGCGTCGGAACCGTCCGTCGAGGATGCGTCGCTCGAGGTCGGCGCCGGTCGCGGCGATCAGGCGCACGTCGACTTTCACCACTCGCTCGGAGCCGAGGCGACGGATCTCTCCATCTTCAATTGCGGTAAGAAGTTTGGCCTGGAGGGCGAAGGGCAGGTCGGCCACCTCGTCGAGGAACAGCGTGCCGCCGTGTGCCTGCTCGAAGAGGCCGCGCCGCGACTCGTGCGCGCCGGTGAACGCCCCGCGCGTGTGGCCGAAGAACTCGGCCTCGAACAGCGTCTCCGGCACCCCGGCGCAGTTGACCGTGACGAACGGGCGGGACGCGCGACGCGACGCCGCGTGGATGGCGCGGGCGAGGAGCCCTTTGCCGGTGCCGCTCTCGCCGGTCAGCAGCACCGGTGCGTCGACCTGCGCCGCGCGTCTGCCGAATGCCCTGATCGCTTCGGCGGCCTCGCTCGCGCCCAGGATGGCTGAGAATTCGGGCATTCTCGCTCGCCAACGGTTCCGCGCACGAGTCTGCGCCGCCGGGGCGGGCGAAGCCATGGACGAATGCGCCGCGGCCGCCGCAGGGTGGTCTAAAGGCGTTCCGCCCGTTAACTTGCATCGATATCTGTCGAGCGCGCCCGCGGGGCGCGAGACACGCCACCATTCCCGGAAGGTGTCGAATGACCAGAGATCCGAAGGAGGAGTTCGCCGGCGGCGCGGCCGCGGCGAGGAACGGCGAGGCCGGAGGCACGTTCTTCGGCCACCCGAGGGGGCTCGCCACGCTGTTCTTCACCGAGATGTGGGAGCGGTTCTCGTTCTACGGGATCCGCCCGCTGCTGATCCTGTTCATGGCGGCGGCGGTGATGAACGGCGGCTTCGGCTTCGAGCGGGAGCAGGCGTCCGCGATCGTCGGCATCTACGCGGCGTCGGTCTACCTCTCGTCGCTGCCCGGCGGCTGGGTGGCCGACCGCCTGCTGGGGCTGCGCAGGGCGATCCTCTGGGGTGGCGTCCTGATCGCGGGGGGGCACCTCTCGATCGGGGTCTCGGCCTTCGCGCGGGGCCCGGCGCCGTTCTTCCTCGGGCTGGTGCTGATCGTCCTCGGCACGGGTCTGCTCAAGCCGAACATCTCCGCGATCGTCGGCGATCTCTACCCCGAGGGCGGCGCTCGGCGCGACGCCGGCTTCTCGATCTTCTACATGGGGATCAACATCGGCGCGTTCCTGGGGATGCTCGTCTCCGGGTACCTGGGCGAGAAGGTCGGCTGGCACTGGGGCTTCGGCGTCGCGGGTCTCGGGATGCTCGCGGGGCTCATCGTGTACATCACGACGGCCGGTCGCACGCTCGGCGACATCGGGCTCGAGCCCTCGCGTCACCCCGACCCCGAGGTGCAGGCCCGCCAGCAGCGCAACGGCTGGCGCGCGGTCTGGGCCGGGCTCGCCATCCTCGCGGTCGTGTTCCTCCTCGCCGCCACCGGCGTCATCACCATCGACGCTCAGGCGGTCGGCCGTTCGATGACGTACGTGATCGTCGGCTCCGCCGCCGCCTACTTCGCCTTCATCTTCCTGTTCGGCGGCCTGAACAGCGACGAGAAGAAGCGCGTCCTCGTAATCGCCGTGTTGTTCCTCGCCGCGGCCGTCTTCTGGTCCGCGTTCGAGCAGGCGCCGACGTCGCTGAACCTGTTCGCTGCCGACTTCACCGACCGCACGGTCGGCGGCTTCGAGATCCCGGCCACCTGGTTCCAGGTGGTGAACTCGGGCTTCATCATCCTCCTCGCGCCGGTCTTCGCGGCGCTGTGGGTCGCGCTCGGAAAACGCGGGATCGACCCGTCCAGCCCGACCAAGTTCGCCGCGGGGCTGGCGTTCGCCGGCGTCGGGTTCGCGCTCATGATCGCCGCCGCGAACATCGTCGTCTCCGGCGGCCCGGGGACGCTGGTCTCGCCCTTCTGGCTCGTCGCCAGCTACTTCTTCCAGACCGTCGGCGAGCTGTGCCTAAGCCCCGTCGGCCTGTCCTCGATGACCAAGCTGGCGCCCCGGAAGTACGTCGGCCAGATGATGGGGATCTGGTTCATGGCCTCGGCGCTCGGCAACCTGATCGCCGGGCTGGTCGGCGGCCACGTCGACCCGGAGAAGCTCGAGCAGATGCCGGTCCTCTTCACGAATACGACGGCATCGCTCTTCATCGCCGCCGCGATCCTGGCCGCGCTGGTCGTGCCGATCCGCCGCATGATGGCGCGCACGGGCGACGCGGCGATGGCGGAGGCGGGAAGCGCGTAAGCGCGACGCCGCGGTCTCCGTGCGCCCGCGGCCCGGGCCGAATCCGCTCCACGGCCCCGGCCGTGAGCCGCCCCGATGGCGGCGCACGGAGTCGCGATCCCCGAGGCAAACCCGCAGCGCCCTCCCACGCCGCTCGGCGTGGGAGGGCGCGCGTCTTTCACCCTGCCGTCGCTCCGCCCAAGCGTTCAGATCGACCGGGCCCGCGGACGAGGACGCCGCCGTTCCACCCCCGGTCGACATTCCCCGACGAAATGAAAACGGAGCCGGGTGGCCCCGGCTCCGTTCCCTGCTCGGGCGTCCGAGCGGCTGACGCCGCGGACGAGCGTTAGTTCCAGTTCGGATTGTTGAAGATCTCCGCCTGCGGGATGTCCCAGCAGTTGAACTCGCGCACCGGCCCGAGCTCGGGCTTGTAGTAGTTGTCGCCCGGCGGGATGATGTACGGCACGTGGTTGGGGTTGCGCCGCCAATCCGCGAGACGCTTCCCCTCGAGCCAGAAGTCCCGCGTCTTCTGCTCCATCAACTCGCTCATCAGGACGTCCATGTCCGTCGTCGGGGCCAGGTCGGGCTGGTTCCCCGCCGCGCGCCGCTCGTTGATGAAAGCCAGCATCTCGGCCGGGTCGCCCTTCGCTTCCACCTCGATGTACCGGGCCTCCAGACCCGAGGCGAAGCGCTCGTTGTCGCCGTAGCCCTTGTACTTGTCCTGGCGGAAGAAGTTGTGCTGGCCGTCCTGGGCGGGCCGCTTCATGTCCACGTAGCTGATACGCGGATCACCCGCGTCCGCCATGGCACGGAACTCCGGCCCGACCACCAGCGAGATCCGCGCATCCGAGAACGACCAGACGTAGTTGCCCAGCGCCCGGTTGGCCGGGTCGTCCAGGTGCCACAGTTCGTACACGAAGTCGTCCGGCACCACCGCGGCCGCGGCCGCGGCTTCCGCCTTGCGACCCGCCTGCAGGTGCGCGCGCGCGATCCCGACCTGCGCGGCCATGTAGATCGCGTTGCCATCGGCGCCGCCGACCGCCTGCGCGACCTGCTGCGCCTTCTGCAGGTCGACGATCGCCGAGTCCAGCAGCTGCACCGTCGTCATGGGGCCGCGCGGCTCGGTGAAGCTCGCCGCGATCGTGCCCTGGCAGAAGTTCTCCGCCATGAGCAGGATCGAAAACCCGGACGCGAACCAGGTCCGCGCCAGGTGGATCGTGTTCCCGGCCGGCTCGATCTTCGCGGCCACATCGCGGGCGAATTGGATGCTGCGGTGCACCTGGCCCCAAATGTGGTTGAGGTGCGTGTTCCCGCCCTGAATGTCACGACGGCCCACGGAGTTGCGCGTCGGGAACGTGTCGCCGACCCGCGCCTCGTTCGTGAACCACGCGACGTAGACCGGGAAACCGCCGCCGCCGTCCCCGCTGCCGCCCCACATCGTGATGAAGTTCTGATAGACCGACTGCGCCAGCATCGGCCCGTCGCGCTCGGGGTCGATGGCGTCCGCCTCGAGCGTGTTCGGGTTGGGAACGTCGACGAAGTCGTCGCACCCGCTCGCGCCGACCGCGAGCCCGAGCACGAGCAGCAGCGCGACGGCCCTATCCTTGTATGCGATCATATCGACCTCGCCTAGAACGTGAAGTTGAACCGGACCGTCCACCGCCGCGGCTGCGGCACCGTCAGGAACTGCCCCGTTTCCGGGTCGAGACCCGTGAAATCGGTCCACGTGTGCAGGTTCCGCATCGACACGCCGATCGTCGCACCGCGGGCCCGGAAGTAGTCCTGCACCAGCCACGACGGCAGGTCGTAGCTCAGCGAGATCTCACGCAGGCGCACGAAGCCGCCGTCCTGGGCATAGCCGCCATCCACGTTGTTGCGGTTGAGCGTACGGCCGTCCTCCGTGACGAACGGGCCGAACCGGCTCAGGTACTCCCGCCATGCGGCCTCGGTCGGGTCTCCGTTGGCGTCCGTGCCGAACGCAGCCGCGCCGCGCACCGCCGCCTCGCCCTGACCGAACTGACGGTCACGGAACTCGTTCGTCCCGTCGAAGACGACCACGTCGCCACGCGCATCGAACTGCGTGTAGAACGTCAGGTTCTGGAACAGGCGGAGCGTAGCGTTCCAGCCCGCCTCCCAGCCGGGGTAGTTCGTCGAGTTCCCGATCAGCTGCAGCGAGTCGGAGACCGTGACGCGCTTGTTCTCGACGTCGATCTCCAGGATCTCGTAGTCCCAATAACCCGTGAGCGGGTAGCCGACCTTCAGCGTCGCCGACTCCGGCACGCAGAAGGTCTCCAGGATCTTGTTGTTCAGCGTGTTCAGGAACCCGCGGACATCGAGCGTCACGTTCTCACGCGTGATGAGACGCGCGTTCGCCGCGAGCTCGATCCCCCAGTTCCGCATGGACCCGATGTTCACCGACGGACCGGAAGCGCCGAGCGACGGCGGGACCGGCTGCGTCAGGATCTGGTCGACCAGGTCCTTGCGGAAGTAAGTGAACTCGATGCCGAGCCGGTCGTTCAACAGACCCGCGTCGAAGCCCAGCTCGATCTCCTTGCTCTTCTCCGCCCGGAGCTCCGGATTCCCCGTCGCACCCGGGCGCACGCCGACCGCGATCTGCGTCTCCGAGATCTGGTTCGTCGACGGCGAGTACGTCGAACGCGCACCGCCGGACGGCTGCCGGCCCGCGACGCCGTACGCGGCGCGCAGCCTGAGCGTCGAGAGCGCGCCCTCCGGCAGGAAGCCGGTCATCGACTGGAAGAACGGCTCGTCGGAGATGACGTACGCCAGGCTCGCGCTCGGGCTGGTGAACGGCTTCGATTCGATACCGAACGCGTCCGCCTGGTCGCGGCGAACGCCCGCCTTCAGGAAGATGCGGTCGTTCCACCCGAAGGTCACCTGCGTCATCACGCCGATCTCGCGGTCCTCGCCGCTCGACTGGCCACCGCTCAGCAGCTCGGCCGCCGCGTTGACGCTGCGCACGTCGTTGTTCACCAGGCCGCGGCCGGTCACGCTCATGCCGTCCGTACGACGCGCGATCGCCTGCGCACCGAACGACAGGTCGACGTGCAGCGCCTCCGTGATGGACTGCGAGACGTTGCCGCGGTACTCCATCGTGTACCGGTCGTCGACGTCACGCGACTCCATGATCTGGCCGGTGTTCATCCCCGCGACGTCCCACCAACCCTGGTCGTTCTTCGCCCAGAGCTGGTAGGCCTCGCTCCTGGCCAGGTCGGCGCCGACCATCAGGCGGTTCGAGAACCACTGGAACGGCGAGTAGTTCAACGCGAACCGCGGCTGGATGCGCATCGTCTTGTCGACCGTCTGGATCGAGCTGATCGCCAGCGCCTGACGGTTCGACGCGTACCACCCGTCCTTCGGCGCGCCCACCGTGCGCGGGTCGCCGAGGAAGCCGCCGCCGAGGTAGCCGTAGATGTTGTTGTCGTTGTGCGGCAGCTGCGTCCGCGTGCGGCTCAGGCCGAAGCCGACTTCGATGCGCAGGTTCTCGCGCGGCATGAAGTCGAAGTTGGCGCGCGAGCTGACGTGGCCGTACTCGTTGTTCGGCAGCGTGCCGTCGTCGTCGTCCGCGCCGAGGTGGAAGTACACGCCGTAGTTCTGCCCGCCGCCGTTCAGCTGGTAGCTGAGGTTGCGGTACCGCCCATCGCGGAACGGCTTCTCACGCAGCAGAGGGTTGTCGCTCAGGATCGTCCCCTCCGGCACGTCCACGCACGCCGGGAACGCCGTCGGGTTCGCCTTCGCCGCCGCCGTGCAGACCGCCCAGTTGTCGTACGGCGTGAAGTTCGGGTCGGCCTCGCCGTACTCCGCGACGATCGTCTGCACGAAGCCGCTGCCGGCCCGCCCCTTCTTCGTGATGATGTTGATCACGCCGGCCGCCGCGTCCGAACCGTAGAGCGTGGCCGCCGCCGGGCCCTTCACGATCTCGATGCTCTCGATCTCCTCGACCTTGATGTCGTTGAGCGCCGAGCCCGTCTGCCCGCCGACGAGGTTCAGCCGGTTGCCCGTGTCCATGCGGACCCCGTCGATGAAGACCAGCGGATCGCTGGAGCCGGTCATCGACGCGATCCCGCGGATGCGGATCGTCTGCGACGTGCCGGTCGAGCCCGAGCCGGACCGCAGCATGACGCCGGGCGTCCGCGCCTGGATCAGGTTCGCCACCGACGTTATCGGCGCGACCTTGGTGATCTCGGCCGCCTGCACCGTCGCGACGACAGCGCCCTGGGCCCGGCGATCCTGGCGGCCCGCCGTGCCCGTGACCAGCACCTCGTCGAGCACGACCGCACGCTGGACGATCACGAAGTTCAGCGTGATAGTACCGGGGCGCAGCTGGATCGTCTCCTGCGCATCCGCGTACCCGATCGACGTGACGTGGACCGTCACCGGCTGGCCGGCCACCCGCTCGGCGGGGATCTCGAAGTGGTAGCGACCGTCCACGTTGGTCACCCGCTCCAAGTTGAGCGCGGGGATGCGGACGATTGCGCCACTGACCGGGGCTTGCGCGTCGCTCCTGACGACGCCCGTCAGAATCGTGTTCTCTTGCGAGAACGCGATCCCGGGCATCAGGCCGACTGCGAGCACGACCGCAAGCAGTGACTGTCGGGGCATAGCGCCTCCTGATGCGGGGGGGATTGAAGTGCCGCGGGGTTCCACAGGGATGCCATCCCGCGGCGGGAACATTATCCTGTCAGGGGGGTACGGTCCCCAAATAGTCGCGCTACTTGTGCGGGAATGGTGTCCACAGTATACAATGCACCACCACCCGACGCAAGGGATTCCCGTACACCACCCCCGCCGACTCCGCCGACCCCCCGCGCCGGGAGGAGACCGTGGTCGCACTCCGCCTCCTGATCCTCGGACTGACGCTGGCCGCCGGACCGCTCACGGCACAAACGATCCGCGGCGTCGTGGTGGACGACGCGACGCGGGGCCCCGTGGTCGGCGCCGTGGTCGAGCTACTCTCGGCGTCCGGCCGCGATCTGGCCCGCGCGACGACGGACGAGCTCGGTCGGTTCGCGATCGCGGCGCCCCGGGCGGACACCTACGGGCTGCGGGTCAGGCACCCGGCGTTCCTCGAGTTCGTGGCGGACAGCGTCACCGTGGGCACGAGCGACGTCGCATGGATCGAACTCAGGCTGGGCCAGGCGACGATCCCGCTCGAGCCAGTGGTCGTCAGCGTGCGGCGCGCGCCGCACCTGGCGGAGTTCGAGGAGCGCCGCGCCATCGGCCACGGGTATTTCATGACCCGCGACGACATCCGGTCCAGGGGCGCCGGGCGAATGAGCGAACTGATGTCCAACATCCCCGGCGTGACGTTCCGCAGGGCCGGGCCGTCGGGCTCGATGCTGCTGATGCGCAACGCCGGCGGGGTCTGCCAGCCGGCGATCTGGCTGGACGGCGTCGAGATCCGGCAGTTCCCCGGCAGCACCGTGGACGACGTGATCCACCCGAACACCCTGGACGGCATCGAGGTCTACACGTCTCACGCGTCGGCGCCCACGCGTTACGTGACGGGTCCGTGCGGCGTCGTCCTCTTCTGGACGAGGCGCGGCTCCGGCCTCGAAGGCCGGCCGTGGCAGTGGAAGAAGTTCCTTGCGGGCGCGGGCGCGGCTCTTATCCTTGTCCTCCTGATCCGGTGACCGCCGCCGGCGCCGGCGGCGGTCGGAACGTGGGCGCTACGAATGGAGTGAGCTCATGAGGAAGGGTATCATCGCCGGCATGGCGGCATTCGGCATCGCGCTGGCGTCGGGCGCCTGCGGCGTCATGGAGCCGGACGACCTCCTGGGCGCTTTCGAGTGGAGTGAGCTGGAGGGCGCCGAGGTCGAGGAGGGCACGGACGCGATGACCGTGGGCCGCACCATTTGGTTCGTCGGCCAGTTCGCCACGCCGACCGCGTGCTACCAGCTCGTCCCGGAGGTCTCGAAGAGCGGCTCGCTCCTGACGCTGACCGTGCTGGCGGAGCGCGCGAGGTCGTCGACGACGTGTGAGCAGCGGGCCGGTGCGTACCGGTACGAGGGAACGGCCCAGCTGCCCGATGGGGTGCAGGAGTTCCGCATCGTCCATCAGATCTCGGACGGGGAGTCGAAGGAATTCAGATACCCCCTGACGGCGAGCTGACGTCTCGCCGTCTGCGACGTCGCATCCGGACCCGAGGGGCGCGGCGGGATCCGGACGCGGCGGATCCCCAGCGCAGGGCTCTCGCCCATGGCGGGCGGGGCCTTTTTCGTTTGCCGGCTCGATCATTGCATTCGCCCTCCGCCGGCGTTCCGGCCGGCGCCGGGTCGATCGCCGGACCTCGTCCGATTTCCCGGCCCGTTTCGCGCTTCACCCCGACCGCCGCAGTCGGCCGAACGGCGGAACCGAACCCTGCCCAGGGAGAGCTCCATGCGCAAACTCGCCACGCTCAAGCGCCTCTTCGACGACCGCGCGCTCTACTGCCAGCTCGTCGTGACCCGCCGCTGCAACCTGGCGTGCGGCTACTGCAACGAGTACGACTCGTTCTCGAAGCCCGTCGACTACGACGAGCTCGTGCGGCGGATGGACCACCTGGTCGACCGGCTCGGCGTGACGATCATGGACTTCCTGGGCGGCGAGCCGCTCCTCCACCCCCGCATCGCGGAGCTGGTCCGCCACGCCCACGAGAGGGGGTGCTGGACGAACATCATCACCAACGGCCTCCTGCTCTCGGACGCGCTGGTCGACGCGTTGAACGACGCCGGACTCGATTCGATGTGCGTCTCGATCGACCGCGTCGAGCCGACCGAGTTCACGCACAAGGCGCTGCGCCCCTTGCGGAAGAAGCTGGCCCGGCTGCGCGAGCGCGCCCGCTTCCAGGTCGAGTGCAACGCCGTGCTGTGCGAGGAGACGCTCGACGAGTTCGAGCCGCTGGTGCTGGAGCTCGAGGCGCTGGGCTTCCCGGTCCGCTGCGGCGTGCGGCACTACGAGGGGCGCCTGGACCTGAACGAAGCCGTCCGCGAGAAGCTCGATTGGTTCCATTCGCACTTCCGCCACTGGCGGATCGCGCCTATGATGGACCTGCACATGGCGCGCATCGAAGGGAAGGAGGCGCCGTGGAAATGCACGGGCGGCTACAAGTTCCTCTACGTGGACGAATTCGGCACCGTGAAGGCGTGCAGCCAGGTGGCGCTGCGGAAGCCGAAGCACGTGCTCGACATGACGCCCTCCGACCTGAAGGCGAACGACCACCACAAGCCGTGCGAGAAGGATTGCGGCGTGAGCTGCGTGATCCAGACGTCGCTGATCACGGCGGACCCGGTCGGGTACGTGCTACGCTGTGCGCGGCACCTGCTCGAGACGCGCGGGCGGGGGGTGGCGTACGGCGGCTGGTTCCCGGTGAGCGAGCTCCGCTACCGGCGCGCGCCGGCGGAGCGGGAAGTCGGCGCCGGGGTTTGACCCGCACCGGGCTCGGTCGGCTCGCCGCGGCGTTCGGCATCGTCGTCGTCCTCGGCGCAGCCGCACCCGACCGCGCGGCGGCGCAGGTCACGCCCGTGGACACGGCCGCGGTGCTCCTCGACGTCGCAAGCGATCTCGAGGCGCAGGGTCGCCTGGAGGCCGCGCTCATGCTCTACCGGCTGATCCTCGAGCGCTACCCGTCGTCGGCCGCCGCGAACCGAGCTCGAGTCCGCATCGGGCTCGCCGACCGCGCGGCCGGCGCCGCGAGAACCGACCGGAGCGGCCGGACCGAGCTCCTCGTCTGGAGCACGCTCTACGGGCTCTGGCTCGGCGTGGCGGTCCCCGCCGCGTTCGGCGCGGACGACGCCGAGACCTACGGCCTGGGGCTCCTGACCGGCGGGCCGATCGGGTTCTTCGCCGCCCATGGGTATCTCGGCCGCCGCCCGCTCGGGCTCGGCCAGGCCCGCGCCATCACCTTCGGCGGGACGTGGGGCACCTGGCAGGGCTACGGCTGGCGCGAGGTCTTCGACATCGGCACCGAGACCGACTCCATCTGCGTCAACGGGATCTGCAACGAGTACGAGGGGGACGCGACCGAGGCATCCTTCGCCTCTGCGATCCTCGGCGGCCTCGCCGGGATCGGGATCGGCGCCGCGCTCGCCGGGAGCCGGGAGATCACGGAAGCCGGCGCGACCGTCGCCAACTTCGGCGCCCTCTGGGGGACCTGGTTCGGCTTCGCCGGCGGCTTCCTCCTCGACCTCGAGGACGACGACCTCCTCGCCGCCGCGCTCGTCGGAGGCGACCTGGGGCTGATCTACAGCGCGATGTCGGCCTCGCGCTGGGGATTCGACGTGAGCCGTGCCCGGCTGATCAGCGTGGCCGGCGTGGCGGGCGGGCTGGCTGGAGCGGGGCTCGACCTGTTGCTCCAGCCGGACGACGACAAGGTCGCGGTCCTGATCCCGACGCTCACGAGCGCGCTCGGCCTCGCGGCGGGCGTGGTATGGACCCGCGACCGCGAGCCGCGCGGCGACCGGCCGGACGAGCCCGGCGCCGAGGCGCTGATCCGGGTCCGCGACGGCCGGCTCGCCTTCGGGATGCCGGCGCCACGGCCGACCCTGCTCCGCTTCGACCGGCCGGGGCTGCCGCGCCACGAGACCGCGGTGCACATCGAGCTGTTCAGCGCGCGTTTCCGCTGAGCCGCGGCGTCGCCTGCGGTCCCAACGCGGCGCGACGCCGCGTGCCGGGCTCGTGGCGAGCCCCGGCCGCCCAGGCGCGGCCGCGAGCCGCCTAACCCCTCGACATCCGCCGCTTCAGCTCCTCCAGGCGACGCTCGGCCTCGCGCTCGCGCGCGGCGCGCTCCATTCGCCGGAACTCCGGCGGCGTCGCGTCGTCGTCCAGGCTCCCGGCGCTCTCCGTCCCGTGCACGGCGCCGGCCGGTCCCGCCGCCGACTCCAGCCTGCCGAGCGCGGCCTCCATCTCCTCTACGTCCCGCCGACGCATGGCGAGCTCGGCCTCGACCGCCCGGACCTTCGCATCGAGCACGGCGGCGCGCTCTGCATGACGCGCGGCGTACTCCGCCGCGATCCGCGCGGTCTCCTCGTCGCCGATCCCGCGGGCCAGCCCCTCGCGGCGACGGCAGTCTTCCTCCGCCTTGCGCTCCTCGGCGAGCTGCGCGCGGGCGCGGCGCAGCTCCTCCTCCACGCGCTCCAGCTCCGTGCGCGCGGCACGCGCGTCGCGCCGCATCGCCGAGATCCGCTCCGACCCGATGCCCGGGCCGGCCTCGTCCAGCTCACGCCAGAAGTTCGCGACGGCGTCGCGCCAGGCCTGCTTCCATTCCTCGAACATGGAGGGAAAGTAACCCCGTGGCGCGTCGCGTGGTAGCGCGGCGCGGGCGCGGCACGGTCGCGGGAGTGCTGCGGCCGCATCGATGGTGGAGCGCCCGCCACTCCGCGCGGAACGGCGCGGCGCGGCCCGATCCTTGCGCCCTCCCGCCGCGCCGGCACCGCCGAGTACGTCGAACTCATGCTGTCGTCCGAATAGAGCCATGGACAGGCCGCCCACCACGACGCCGTCGCCCGAGATGGCGCACCTGACGCGGGAAGAGCAGAAGTCGCTGACCCACGGCGAGTTCTGGATCCCCGAGGCGGAGCGCGGCGTCTACCAGCACGCGCTGCGCACGCTGAACGAGGCCGGGATCCCCTACGTCGTGAGCGGGCTGTACGCGATCTACGAGTACTCCGGGATCTACCGCCAGACCAAGGACCTCGACCTGCTCCTCGAGCCCCGGTACCTGATCCCGGCCGCCCGCGCGCTCCGCGATGCAGGATTCCACGTCGAGCTGCACCAGGCCCACTGGATCGCCAAGGCCCTCAAGGACGAGGCGATGATCGACCTGATCTACGGGATGGGGAACGGACTCCAGCTCATCGACGAGGGGTGGTACCGGCACTCTCGCCCGGGGATCCTGGCCGCCGTGCCGATCCGCGTTGCGGCGCCCGAGGAGCTGATCTGGCACCGCCTCTTCGTCTCCGAGCGGCACCGCTCCGACATGGCCGACATCGTGCACCTCTTCCTCACGCGCGGCCGCGAGCTCGACTGGGAGCGACTCCTCGCCCGCGTCGGCGAGCACTGGCGCCTGCTCCTCGCGCAGATCCACCTCTTCGACTACGTCTATCCCGGACACCGCGACTGCGTCCCCGACTGGGTCCGCACGGAGCTATACGAGCGCGCCTTCGAGGAGATGGACCGGCCCGGCGACCCGAGCGTCTGCCGCGGCACGCTGCTCTCGCGCTTCTCCTTCGCGATCGACGTCAACGAGTGGGGGTTCCGGGACCTGCGCAAGCAGGCGGTCAACGCCGCGCGGTCGCTCCCCGTGATCCGCGCGATCCGCGACAGCGAGCTGTGGGACAAGCCCCTGGAGAGGAGCGCGTAGGATGGCGAAAGAGCGTCATGTGCGCATCGCCGCGGTCGCGGATCTGCACATCGAGCCCGGGCGCGGCTCCATCGCCGGCGTGCTCGCCGAGGCCGCGCGCGAGGCCGACGTCCTCGCCCTCTGCGGCGACCTGACCAACCAGGGCACGGCCGAGCAGTACGAGGCGCTCGCCCGCGACCTCGAAACCGTCAAGGTCCCGATCGTCGCCGTGTTCGGCAACCACGACCACGAAGGCGAGATCACCGAGGAGGCGACGGCGCTCCTCGAGCGCGTCGGCGTCCGGGTGCTGGACGGCGACAGCGTCGTCATCGACGGCGTCGGCTTCGCGGGAGTCAAAGGCTTCGCCGGCGGCTTCGGGCGCGGGACGTTGGCGCCGTTCGGCGAGCGGCTCATCAAGGACTTCGTCCAGCACGCGATCGACGAGGCGCTGAAGCTCGAGAACGCGCTCCGGCGGCTGGACACCGAGACCAAGATCGTGCTGATGCATTACTCCCCGATCGTCGAGACGCTGGAAGGCGAGCCGGAGCAGATCTACCCGTTCCTCGGCTCCTCGCGCCTCCTCGCGCCGATCGAGACGTACGGCGCCGACGCGGTCTTCCACGGGCACGCGCACAGCGGCGCGCACGAGGGGCAGACGCCGAGCGGGATCCCGGTCTACAACGTCTCGCTCCCCGTCCTGCAGCGCGTCGGCAAGAAGTACCACATCCACCGGGCCCGGGCGCCGGAGCGCCGCCGTCGCGCATCGTGAGCGACCCGGGGAATTCTTTCTCGTTTCGCGACCGCGACGTATCGAGTATCATGGTTGTGACGAAGTCGACGACTCACCGGGCGGCGCGCGAATGACCCGTACCCGTAGAGCGGATCCGGAAGACCGACGAGTCGCGGGAGCAGCGGACACCGCGGCGGCGACCCTCGCGCGCATTGTGGACCAGTCGCAGGAACGCATCGCTGCGATCGACGCGGACTTCCGGTTCACGTACGTGAGCCGGGCGTTCCGGGAGGACTTCGAGCGGCGGTTCGGCGTGTCGGTCGAGCGCGGCTCGGAGCTGGAAGCCGTGCTCGCCGGCTGGCCCGAGGAACGCGAGCTCGTGATGGGCCGGTGGCGCCGTGCGCTCGCGGGTGAGTCGTTCACGGAGGTGGTCCCGGCGGGTCGGTCTCCGACGGTGAAGACCGTCTACGAGGTCACCTTCGCGCCGCTGCTCGCGCCGGACGGCAGCATCGAAGGCGCGTACCAGCTCGTCCGGGACGTGACCGGCCGCGAGTCGGCGCGCCAGGAGGTCGAATGGCGGCGCCGCATGGAGGCCGAGCTGCGCGAGAGCCGGGACCTTCTCAAGGCCGTGCTGGACGCGACCACCGATGCGGTATTCGTCAAAGACGTCGAAGGCCGCTACCTCCTCATCAACGAAGCGGGCGCGCGCATGGTCGGCCGGTCGGTCGAGGAGACGATCGGCAAGACCGACTTCGAGATCTTCGAGCCGGAAACAGCCGAACGCGCGATCGCGCGGGACCGCGAAGTCCTGGAGGCGGGCGAGCCGCGCACGACCGAGCAGGTCGGGATCGCCGCCGGCACGGTGCGCCACTTCTTCACGACGAAAACCCCACTGCGAAACGTGGACGGCGCGATCATCGGGGTGGTCGGCGTCGCCCGGGACATCACGGAGAGCGTGAGGGCCGAGCGCGAGCTGCGGCACGAGCGCGAGCTGCTCGAGCGCATCATCGACGCGATCCCCGTGATGATCACGATCTACGACCCCGCGCTGCGGCAGTTCAAGGTGAACCGGGAGTTCGAGCGGGTCCTCGGTTGGTCGCGCGAGGACGCCTCGACGCGGGATCTGATGGAGCTCTGCTACCCCGATCCCGACTATCGCGAGGAGATGCGGCGCTTCATGCAGTCGGCCGAAGGCGAATGGCGCGACGTGCTGGTCACGGCGCGGAGCGGCGCGGTGCTGGAGACGTCGTGGGCCAACATTCGCCTCTCCGACGACACGCAGGTCGGGATCGGTATCGACGTCCGCGAGCAGCGTCGCACCGAGCGGGCGCTGCGTTTCCTGGCCGACGCGAGCGCCGTGCTCGCCAGCTCGCCGGAATACGAGGAGACGCTCCATCGCGTGGCCGAGCTGGCGGTCCCCGAGATCGCCGACTCGTGCTCCATCTTCCTGGTCGAGGAGGACGACCAGATCCGTCGGGTCGCCGGAGTGCACGCGGATCCGGAGCGGGGTCGCCTGGCCGACTCGTTCACGCGCCTGTTCCCGCAGCGCTTCAATTCCGCGGTCGGCGTCGGCGCCGTGATCCGGACGGGCCGCTCGGTCCTCCTGCCCGGCATTCCCGAGTGGGTCTACGAGCAGGCGCGGTCCGACCCCGAGCGCTACCAGCTGCTGCCCTCGCTCGGGCTTCGCTCGATCCTCGTCGTGCCGATCGAAATCGGCGAGACCCGCTTCGGCGCGATCGCGCTCGTCCACGCCGAGTCCGGCCGCACCTTCTCGGAGGCGGACATCCCTCTCGCCGAAGAGCTGGCTCGTCGCGTGGCCGGCGCGATCCAGAACGCCCGGGCCTACCGCGCCGAACACCACGCCCGCGAGGCGGCAGAGCGGGCCAGCGAGGCGAAGGATCAGTTCCTGGCCATCATGAGCCACGAGCTGCGCACGCCTCTGACCGCCGTCCTCGGGTACGCCGACCTCCTCGCGAGCGGCATCTCCGGCCCGATCAGCCAGCGCCAGCGCGAGCACGTCGGCCGTATCCAGCAGAGCGCGCTGCACCTCATCTCGATCATCGAAGAGATCCTGACCTTCGCCCGGACCGAAGCCGGGAAGGAGGAGGTCAGGATCGCGACCGTCGACGCGGCCGCGATCGCTCGCGATGTCGTCGCGATGATCGAGCCGGAGGCCAGGGCCAAAGGACTCGCCCTCCGCACCCACGGCGTCGACGGCCGTCTCGCCATGGAGACCGACGGCGGCAAGCTGCGCCAGATCCTCGTCAATCTCCTGGGCAACGCGGTGAAGTTCACCGACGCCGGCGAGGTCGCGCTGGAGGTCGCGACGGCGGCGGACCACGTCGCCTTCCACGTCCGCGACACCGGCCGCGGGATCCCCGAGGACATGCAGGAGCTGATCTTCGAGCCCTTCACCCAGCTCGACAGCACGATCACCCGCGAGAAGGGCGGGACGGGCCTGGGCCTCACCATCGCCCGCCGCCTTGCCGCGCTCCTCGACGGCACCGTGAGCGTCGAAAGCCACCCCGGCATGGGGAGCACCTTCACGCTGCGGCTGCCGTCGCGGTGCGCCGCCGCCGCCCGGCCGCCCCGGGGCCCGGGGCTCGGGCCCCAGGGCCCGGGGCTCGGGGCTCAGGGCTCGGGTACCCGGTAGGACGGGGTCCGTCGGCCGAGCCCCGAGGGCGGCGGGACGGTGAGGCAAACGGTGGGCGCCCGGTACTGCGATGGGCGGAGAGTGTTGGGGCGGGTGGGGGTGCGCGGTCCTGTGATTGGCGGAGAGTGTTGGGGTGGGCGGGGGGCGCCCGGTCCTGTGATGGGCGGAGGGCGCAGCGGCGGTCGGTCGGCACGCGGTCCTGTGATGCGCGAAGAGCGTAGGGGTGGGCGGTGGGTACGCGGTCCTGTGATGGACGCCGGCGTTGGAGTCCGGCGTGTAAGGGACGCCGCGCGCATGTGCGCGCGATCGCATGCTCGCGTGCCCCGTGAACCGCGGGTGAGAAGCCGGGCGTGTAGAAACGTAGCAAGCATCGCGATCGATCGCGATGCTTGCGACGTTTCTACAAATAGCGTGGTCAACTGCACACGGTGAACGCAGGTCGTGCCGCACCGCGATGCATTTCCACATTAGTGGGGGAAAACTGCACACGGTTCGCGATATTCGCCGACGAATGTGCAGTTTCTACATGACCGCCGCCCCCCCCCCCCCCCCCCCCCCCCCCCCC
>Ga0207864_1000642_pt1 | contig 45764 bp, 37 predicted proteins | sample HigsolmetaAR202D_FD_184834 | JGI IMG/M metagenome (GOLD analysis project Ga0207864, IMG submission 184834) | Ionic liquid and high solid enriched microbial communities from the Joint BioEnergy Institute, USA - AR20-2-D (SPAdes) (version 2) ...
GAGGGTAAACCAGCGTGTCCAGCACACCCTCGATGCGATCGAACTGGCGGCTGCGCTCGGCTCAGCGACCGTCAGCCTCCAGCCTGGCGGGCCGCTCATCGGCACGGGCCTCACGCGCGATCAGGCTGCCCGCCGCTTCGCCGAGGGCCTGCAGCGGGTGCTGCCCCTGGCGCGCCAAAAGAACATCACGCTCGCCATCGAGCCCGAACCGGGGCTGTTCATCGAGACCGCCGACGAATACGCCGCCTTCAAGAAGCAGTTTTTCGCCGATGAACCGCGCATCGCGATGAACTGCGACATCGGCCACCTGTTCTGCGTCGGCGATGACCCAGCCGATGTGATCCGCAGCCAGCCCGACCAGATCGCCCATGTCCATCTCGAGGACATCGCCGCCAATCGCGTCCACCAGCACCTGACGCCCGGGCAGGGGGCCATCGATTTCCGTGCCGTCTTCGATGCCCTCGATGCCATCGATTACAGGGGCTGGGTGACGGTCGAGCTCTACCCCTACGAAACCACAGCCGCCGGCGTCGCAAAGCGCGCCTGGGACTACCTGAACCCCATCCTCGCCGCACGCCAGGGATGAGAAGGGCACCGGTGACCCATCATCGCCCTCCCTCGAACGTGCGCTCTCAACTTTCCCCTTCGTCGCTTCGTCGCTTCGTCGCTTCGTCTCTTCGTCTCTTCGTCGCTTCGTCGCTTCGTCTCTTCGTCGCTTCGTCTCTTCGTCTCTTCGTCGCTTCGTCGCTTCGTCGCTTCGTCGCTTCGTCTCTTCGTCTCTTCGTCTCTTCGTCTCTTCGTCTCTTCGTCTCTTCGTCTCTTCGTCTCTTCGTCTCTTCGTCTCTTCGTCTCTTCGTCTCTTCGTCTCTTCGTCTCTTCGTCGCACTATCTAATCCTTGCTCCCCATCCTCCATTCCGACGCTCCCAGCCCACACCCACCCCTTTTTTTGCCTTTTCCCACAGGTTTAGGTACCCTTTGAACCCTCATGCGCTGCCCGTTTTGCAATGCAGACAAAGAGAAGCTGAAGGTTATCGACTCCCGCACCTGTGAGGGCGGGCGGGCGATCCGCCGACGCCGGGAGTGTCTGCAGTGCTCCAAGCGGTTTACCACCTATGAACGCATCGAAGAGCCGATCCGCCTGATGGTCATCAAGCGGGACGGTCGACGCGTCCCGTGGGACCGCCAGAAGCTGGTCAGCGGCCTCGAGCGGGCGTGCTTCAAGCGCCCCGTCCCCGATGCCGAGCTCCGCCGAATCGTCGACGAGGTCGAGGAAGAGGTCTATCGCACCCACGACCGCGAAGTGCAGAGCTCGCTGATCGGCGAGCTCGTCATCGACAAGCTAAGACGTGTAGATCAGGTGGCTTACGTGCGTTTCGCCAGCGTCTACCGCCGGTTCAAGACGCTGGAAGAGCTCGTCGACGAGGCTCGCGCCGTCATCGATGCCAAGCGCTTCGAAGATCCCGGCCAGGGGCGGCTGTTCGTCGACGACGCCCAGCCCGACGAGCCTGCCGGCAACGGGCATTCCTCCCCGGCCGCTGAACCGTCACGCCGACCGCGACGTTCACGCAAACCCGCCAGCGGCTCGCAGACGCCGCCGACATGACTCCAACCGAAAAATCCGCTGAACATCGCGGCAGCGCGATACGTCGTGACTGTCTGGGAAGAATGAAGCCTCGCACCGCAAGCGTCCGATAACAACTGGAGACACACCATGCTATCCGGCCGACCCCAAACCGCGATCCGCGTGTTCGCCTCCGTACTGCTGCTGTGCGCCGCCTTCGCGGGCCTTGGCTGCGGGTCCAACGATGCCCAGCCGCGCAAGCCCACCGGCATCCCCTCGCCGCACGCACCGCTGCCCCCAGCCCAGAACCTGCCCGAGTTCATGAAGGGCACCATCCATGAGCACGCCATCGTGCTCGACGCCGAACCAATGGCCGTCTCCGGGTTCGGCCTGGTCGTCGGCCTCCGCGGCACGGGCGACAGCACCGTCCCGCTGGTTGTTCGCGACTACATCATCAAGGACATGGTCAAGCGGGGCGTCGGCAAGCCCGAAGCCATCCTCGCTGACCCGCGCGTCGCCATCGTCGTCGTCGAAGGGTCCATGCCGCCGGGCATCCGGGCTGGCGAGCAGTTTGACGTGCACGTCGCCGCCATGCCCGAGAGCACTGTCTCCAGCCTCGCGCACGGCCGGCTCTACCTGACCGAGCTCAGCCCCAACGGCGCCAACCTCCTGTCCCCCGGCAACCCCGTGCACAAGTACGCCCGCGCCCAGGGCGAGATTTTCGTCAATCCCGGCTACGCCTTCGCTGATCCCGCCAGTTCGCCCAATGCGCTCAGCAGCCTGCGCTTCGGCGCGATCCTCAACGGCGGCCAAGCCATGGTCGATCGCCCGATGCGGCTCCGCCTTCGCCAACCGCAGGCCAGCCTCGCCCGGTATATCGAGCGCCGCCTCGACGAGCGATTCCAGAATCGCGACATCGCCCAAGCCAAGGACGAAGCCATCATCCAGTTCGTCGTGCCCCCAGCCTATGGCCGTGACTGGGAGCACTTCATGAACGTCGTCACCCACCTGTACCTCGACGCCGGTCCCCAGCGGGCGCCGTATCTCGCCCAGCGGCTCGCGGAGGAGGCCGTCAAGCCCGACGCGCTGCTGATGGACATCAGCTACTGCCTCGAAGGCCTCGGCCAGGCCGCAATCCCCGCGATCCATCCGCTGCTGACGCATCCCCAGCCGGACGTCGCCTACGCCGCCGCTCGCGCCGGGGCATTCCTGGGTGATCAGCCGTCCATCGCGGCGCTGATGCAGATGGCCTCCAACGACCGCAACCCGTTCCAGCTCAACGCCGTGGAGGCCCTGGGCAAGCTGCCGTACTCGCCGATGCTCGCCACCATGCTGCGCCGGCTGCTCGATTCCGAGCAGGCGCTGGTCCGTGTGGAGGCCTATCGCACGCTGGCTCGCCATCGCGATCCGACGATCTACTCCCGCGTGATCCGCGAGCGGTATGTCGTCGACATCGTGCCGTCCAACGCGCCGCCGATCATCTACTGCTCGCGCACCGGCATCCCGCGGATCGCCGTCATCGGCAACGCGCCGCGCATCGACGTGCCCATCGTCTTCACCCAGATGGGCAACCGCTTCATGATCTCCTCCACGCCGGAGGGCATGCTGACGCTGTTCTACCGTGGGCCGGACGTCCGCCAGCCGATCAGCATCCTCTCCCGGCCGGACGTCGCCGAGGTCGCCGCCCGCCTGGGTGGTGAGGGCGCAGAGGGTGAAAGTCGGCTCGACTTCAGTTACAGTGAAGTCGTGGCGATCCTCCAGTCGCTGGTCGACCAGGGTAAACTGGTCGCCAGCCACGGCCCAGCCCGCCAACTGGCGATGCTGGTGCTGGAGGATGTGTCGCACATGCACAGCGAGGTCTACTCCGCGCCGGTCATCTCGGCACAGGTGCAGACTCCGGGGAGCATGTCGGCCGACGACCTGCCTATGCTTCAGGGCGACGTCACGGATGATGCGCGGATTTCCGGCCAGGGCCTGGGAACCAGGCCCCAGTAAAGGGTCACGGAGGACACCTGCCCATGCGGCTGAAGAAACTCATCGTTCACGGCTTCAAGTCTTTTGCTCACCGCACCGAGTTCGTGTTTGATGCCCCCATCACGGGCATCGTCGGACCCAATGGTTGCGGCAAGAGCAACGTCGTCGACGGGTTCAAATGGGTCCTCGGCGAGCAGTCAGCCAAGAGCCTCCGCGGCGAAGCGATGATGGACGTGATCTTCAACGGATCCGCCGATCGCAAACCCGCCGGCATGGCAGAAGTCATCCTCGTCTTCGACAACCCCAAGCGCGAAGACGGCACCCGCGCCCTCAACATCGACACCGACGAAGTCAGCGTCGGCCGGCGCCTCTTCCGCGACGGCACCAGCGAATACCAGATCAATAACCAGCAGGCCCGCCTCAAGGACATCCGCGAGCTGTTCCTTGATACCGGCGTCGGCGTCGACGCCTACAGCGTCATCGAGCAGGGCCGCGTCGCCGCGCTGCTCGAAGCCAACCCAGCCGAGCGGCGCGTGATCTTCGAAGAAGCCGCCGGCATCTCCAAGTATAAGCAGAAAAAGAAGGAAACCCTCCGCAAGCTGGAAAAGGTCGATCAGAACCTGCTCCGCCTCAACGACATCATCGAAGAGGTCGAGAAGCGCCTCCGCAGCGTCAAGATCCAGGCCGGCCGCGCCCGGACCTATCAGGAGCACGCCACACGCCTCCGCGAGCTTCGGTTGACCTACTCGCTGCAGGAGTACCACACGTACTTCACGCAGCTCGCCGAGCTGGAGTCGGCTCGCAATGACGCCCAGTTCCGCCTGGACGATCTGACGACCGACCTTCAGCGGAACCAGCAGCAGCTTGCCGAGCAGCGCGAGCAGTTCGAGGCTCTCTCCCAACAGCGGCAGCAGACCGAGTATCAGCTCGTCCAGTCGCGCGCGGCGGTGCAGTCCGCCCAGCAGAAGCAGCATTACGCCCGCCAGCAACTCGAGCAGATCGCCGATCAGGCTGCATCGCTCGAATCGGACAAGCAGGCAGCCGAGCAGAAGCTCGCCGAGGTCACGCAATCCCTCGAAGCCGAGTCCGCCACGCTCCAGCAGCTCCAGGCTGAGGTCGAGCAGCGGCGCCAGGCCATCGAGCAGCGCCAGCAGGCCTTCCGCGACGCCCAGCTCCGCCTCAACCAGCTCAATCAGGAGATCGAGCGCGGCAAAGCCGCCATCCTCGACCTGATGCGCAAGCTGTCGAATCTCACCAATCGCCTGGGCGCGATCGAGATCGAGCAGAAGAACATCAAGGCCCAGCAGGTGCGTCTCGCGGAGCGCCGGCAGGTCGTCCTCGGCGAGATCGAGCAGCTCGAATCCGCCAAAGCCGAGCTCGAGCAGAAGCTCGCCGGCGTCCTCCAGCAGATGGAGCAGCAGCAGGCCGCCCTCGAAGTGCGCCGAAATCAGGCTGCCGCGCTGGGCAAGGAGATCGCCGACCTCAACCAGCGCCTCGGCTCAGCCCGCGAGCATCGCAGCGCCCTGCAGTCGCGCCGTAAGGTCCTGGAAGACCTCGAAGCCCGCCGCGAGGGCGTCAGCGAGGGCGTCAAGAGCGTCCTCAAGAACCGCGAATCGACCTTCCCGTTCATCCGCGGCCTGGTGGCGGACGTGCTGCGTGTCGATGTCGAGCACGCCCACGTCATCGAAGCCGCCCTCGACGGACGCGATCAGTGGCTGATCGCCACCGATGCCGATGCGCTCCTGGCCGCGCAGGAGGCCTTTGCCAAGCTGGAAGGGCGGGTCAACATTGTCAGTTCCTGTGGCACGGGTGACCAGCCCGTGAACCATGGGCTGGTCGCCCATGCCACGGATGAACCGGCGTATGACTGGAATCAGCACTCACACCGCATCCGCCTCGCGATCGATCTGGTTCAGTTCGAGCCCGAAGATGCGCCCATCGCCCGGCAGCTCCTGGGGCGCACGGTGATCGTCGATGACCTGGCGGCTGCCTTCGACCTGCATCGCACCGGCCCGGCCGGGTGGCGGTATGTGACCAAGGCCGGCCAGGTTCTCGAAGCCGACGGCACGCTCCGCGCCGGCCCGCTGACCGCAGCCATGGGCATCATCTCCCGCCGATCCGAGCTGAACGCGATCAGCCAGCAGATCGCCGAGGTCGATGCCCGCATCGAGGAACTTGCCCGCCGCCTCACCGAAGGCAACGAGCAGGCCAAGGCCCTCGAAGCCGCTCAGAACGAGCTCCGCCAGGTCGGCTATCAGCTCAATACGCAGAAGGTCGAGCTCAACAGCGCTATCGCCCAGAACAACGACAAGCAGTCGTCGCTCCGCCGCGAGCAGCCGGTCCTCGATCGCGAGCTGCAGCAGCTTCTCGATCAGGCTGGCCGTCTTCGCAGCGAAGAGGCCCAGCTCGTGCAGCAGCGCCAGCAGTGGGAAGCCGATCAGGCCGCCAAGCAGCAGGCCGTCGAGCAGATGGCTGCCGATCAGGCCCGCATCGGCGAGGAACTCAAGACCTGGGGCGAGCAGCTCACCGCGTCGCGCGTCGAGCTCGGCCAGATCCAGGAAAAGCATCTGGCCGCCCAGCAGGCTGTGCAGCGCATGACGGCTGCCCGTGCCGAGTTGGCTCAGCAGATCGAACGCATCGAGCGCTCAGCCGACGCGCTAGTCGAGCGCCGCCAGACCGCCCAGCGCGAGCTCGAATCCGCCCAGCAGACCGAGCAGCGGCTCGAGAACGAGCAGCGCGAGCTGGCCGAGCGGCTGGAATCGCTGGGCGCCCGCGTCGCCGAAGCCGATCAGCAGCTCAAGGAACTGGCGGCTCAGGTGGAGACGCTCCGCCAGTCGCATGCAGCCGTCGAGCACGAGTTGCACGATGTCGACATGAAGCTCTCGGAGAAGCGCGTCCGCATCGAGACGCTCGTCCAGCGGACGCGCGACGAGCTTGAGCTCGATCTGCCGGCTCGCTACCAGGAGCTCTCGCAAGCCGAGGGCGGCTACACGCCCGAGGATCAGGATTGGGACGCCGTGGCCGCCGAGATCAAGGAGCTGCGCGAGAAGATCCAGCGCCTGGGCAACGTCAACCTCGACGCCATCGGCGAGCAGGACGAACTCGAGCAGCGCCAGCAGTTCCTGGCCACGCAGTACCAGGACCTCACCGAATCCAAGCGCCAGCTCGAAGCCCTCATCGACGAGATCAATGCCGAAAGCTCGCGGCGTTTCGAGGAAACCTTCAATGCCGTCCGCGAGCATTTCCAGGTCATGTTCCGCAAGCTCTTCGGCGGCGGCAAAGCCGACATCATCCTCGAGACCGAGATCGAGGACAAAAAGGCCCAGACGCCGCACCTCGGCCCGGACGGCCAGACCGTTCTGCCGATCATGAAACGCGTCGATGTCCTCGATGCCGGCATCGAGATCATCGCCCGCCCGCCGGGCAAGCAGCCGTGCTCCATCAGCCAGCTCTCCGGCGGCGAAAAGGCCATGACCTGCATCGCCTTGCTCATGAGCATCTTCAAGAGCAAGCCCAGCCCGTTCTGCATCCTCGACGAGGTCGACGCGCCGCTCGACGAAGCCAACAATCAGCGCTTCGGCATGATCGTGCAGGAGTTCCTCGACCAGTCGCAGTTCATCATCATCACGCACCACAAGCGCACGATGCAGATCTGCGACGTGCTCTATGGCGTGACGATGCAGGAGCAGGGCGTCTCCAAGCGCGTCGCCGTCAAGTTCGAAGACGTCGGCGCCGACGGCCGCATCTCCCAGCGAGCCATCGAAGCCGACGAAGCCAGCTCCCAGGCCGAATCCCAGGAAGCCGAGCACGTCGCGGCTTGAGGTTTTCGGGTTCGGCAGTTGAACCACGGAGACGCGGAGACACGGTTACTGGTGATTGATGCGTGAAGTGGTCCGTCGTGATCAGTGATCAGTACGTAAGTGGGGGCATTGCGCCATCACATCGCTTGACCGTGGCACGAGCGCCCTCGCCCGTGCAGATCTAATCATCCCTAACCTGCACGTGCGGGACGCCCGCGCCACAGTCGACATGCCGTTACGCACTAATCACTAATCACTCATCACTGCGCACCACTTCACGCATCAATCACCAATCACCACTCGTCAACGTCTCCGCGGTTCCATAGCCCGCAGTTCCACAGCCCGCGGTTCCATCACTCAACAAAAAAGGCCCCGGTCCCGCAGGACCGGAGCCTTTCTCTCTAGCTGATGGATCCAGCCGGCGATCAGTCGCCGAGCTTGAGATCGCCCAGGCCGGTGGTGGCTTCGCCGCCATCCAGGCCGCCGCGGAGGCCGCGACGCTCGGCACGCTCGCGACGCTGCTCCTCGCGGGCTTCCTGCTCGGCAGCCCACTGAGCACGCTTGAGCGACAGGCCGATCTTGCGTTCCTCGGAGTCGACACGCAGGATCTTGACCTCCAGCTCCTGGCCGACCTTGAGCGCCTCCTCGGGCTTCTCGACCTTCTGGTCGGAGATTTCCGAGATGTGCAGCAGGCCTTCCAGACCCGGCTCGAGTTCCACGAACACGCCGAAGTTGGCGATCTTCGTGACGTGACCCTGGACGACCATGCCCGGACGGTAGTTCTCGGGGATGACCGTCTGCCACGGGTCTTCCTGCATCTGCTTGAGACCCAGCGCGATGCGCTGCTTCTCCTGGTCGACGCTGAGGACCACCGCGCGGACGTTGTCGCCTTTCTTGAGCATCTCCGACGGGTGACCGATCTTCTTGGTCCACGACAGGTCCGACACGTGCAGCAGGCCGTCGATGCCTTCTTCGATCTCGACGAAGGCGCCGTAGTTGGCGATGTTGCGGACCTTGCCCTCGACCACCGAGCCCGGAGGATACTTCTCGGCCACGCGCTCCCAGGGATTCTCCTCGACCTGCTTCATGCCGAGGCTGATCTCCTGCTTTTCCTTGTTGATCTCCAGGACCTTGACCATGACGCGCTGGCCCTGCGTGACCACCTCGGACGGGTGATTGATCCGCTTGGTCCAGGACATCTCGGAGATATGCACCAGGCCCTCGACGCCTTCTTCGAGCTTGCAGAACGCGCCGTAGGACATGATGTTGACCACCTCGGCTTCGTGGATCGTGCCGACGGGGTACTTGGCCTCGATGTTCTCCCAGGGCGAGGGTTCCTTCTGCTTGAGGCCCAGGGCGATCTTTTCCTTTTCCTTGTCGATCGACAGGACCTTGACCTCGATCTCCTGGTCGATCTTGACGACATCGCTGGGATGGTTCACGCGGCCCCAGCTCATGTCGGTGATATGCAGCAGGCCGTCCACACCGCCCAGGTCGATGAACGCGCCGAAATCGGCGATGTTCTTGACCACGCCCTTGACGAGCTGGCCGACCTCGATGGTGGCGAGGGTCTTCTTCTTGAGCTCCTCACGCTGCTGCTCGATGAGCTTGCGGCGGGAGATGACGATGTTGCGGCGCTCTTCGTCGATCTTGAGGATGACGGCTTCGATCTCGCGGCCGATCCAGTCGGAGATCTCGCCGGGGCGGCGGATATCGACCTGGCTGGCCGGCAGGAAGACCGGGACGCCGATGTCGACCAGCAAGCCGCCCTTGATCTTCTTGGTGACCTTTCCGGAGACGGGATCGTTCTCCTTCTTGGTCTTCATGATGTTGTCCCAGTTGATGATGCGATCGGCCTTGCGCTTGCTGATCTTCACCTGGCCGCTGTCGCCCTCGATGTCCTCAAGGAGGACCTGGACTTCATCACCGATCTTGACGCTCTCGGGGTCATCGAACTCGTTGCGCTCAAGGATCCCTTCGCTCTTGAGACCGAGCTCGACGACGAAATCGTCGCCGTTGAAGGCGCTGACGCGTCCCTTGACGATGGAGCCAGGCGACAGGTCCTGGACCTCGTCGGCGCTGATCAGTTTGGAGATGTCCTCGGCCGCTTCGCCCAGGGCGGTGGCTACCGCTGCATCGACATCGCTGTCCACATCGCCGAGGCTGTGAATGAGATTATAGTCAACCATAACTGTTGCGGCCGGCGAGAACCGCCAGCCTAAACCTTTCGTTCCAGCGTGGCCCGTAAATACAAGATCGCCGGCATCCACGCTGTGCCGACGTTCCGCTAAACCCATAAAACCTCGAGAGGACCGTCCGCTCGATGGGAACGGGGCATTCTAGTTTATCCACATCCCTGACGCAATCCGGAACCGGACCGGTGGGGCGAACCGGCCTCAGGAGCGGCTGCAGCCGCCGAATCCGCTGCCGGCGGGGCGGCGGGGCTGGCGCACCGGCAGCCATCGAGCGTGGCAAGGAATTGCTTTCCTCCGGCGAGGCCGCACGCCCGAAGGCGGAGGTCCGCGACCTGGCGAAGCTGTGGATGTCCCAGCACGGACAGGAAGGTCAATCGCCGGACTGAGGCGATCGGCGCGCCGTCCCGCAAGCGATCGCCGCCTGCGTGGGTGAGGATATTGCAGGCCGCTCAACCGTCGTGACAATGGCGGCCCTATGGATTTCTTCAACTATCGAAACGGTGAGCTGTATTGCGAGGACGTCCCGGCTGCCAAGATCGCGGCTGAGGTCGGGACGGCTGTTTACGTTTATTCCAAGGCCACATTCCTGCACCATTACCGGCAGATCGCCGAAGCCTTCGCGCCGCTGAACGCAACGATCTGCTACTCCATCAAGAGCTGCGGCAACCTCAACATCTGCAAGATCCTGGCGGCGGAAGGGTGCGGTTTCGACGTGACCAGCGGCGGCGAGCTGTATCGCGCCCTGCAGGCTGGCGGCGATCCGAAGAAGATGATCTTCGCAGGCGTCGGCAAGACGGATGAAGAAATCCGCATGGCCATCGATGCCGGCATCGCCGCGTTCAATCTCGAATCCGAAGCCGAGATCGAGAACGTCGACCGCGTCGCCGGCGAGATGGGCAAGACAGCCGTCGGCGCCATCCGCGTCAACCCCGACGTCGATCCCAAGACGCACGCCAAGACCACCACCGGCAAGAAGGAAACCAAATTCGGCGTCGATATCGAGCGGGCCGAGCGCGTCTTCGAGCAGTATCGCAATCTCAAGCACCTGCGCATCGGCGGGATCCACATCCACATCGGCTCGCCGGTGTACGAGATTCAGCCGTACGTCGACGCGGTCAAGAAGATCACCGCGCTGATCGACCGCCTGACGGAAAAGGGCCACAAGATCGAGTGGTTCGACGTCGGCGGGGGGTTCGGCGTGAACTATCAGCGGCCGGACCAGGCTTTGCCCGTCACCGAGCACGCCAAGGCCCTCGTACCGCTGCTGAAGGACAAGCCCTATCGCATCGCCTTCGAGCCCGGCCGCTACATCATGGGCAATGCCGGCATCCTGCTGACGAAGGTCCTGTACCGCAAGACCGGCGGCGCCAAGCAGTTCATCATCGTCGACGCGGGGATGAACGACCTGATCCGCCCGACGCTGTACGAAGCCTATCACCACATCTGGCCGGTCAAGCCCAGCCCGGAGAACGTCCCGGCTGAGCGAAGCGTTGAGACCAAGCCGGTCAACGGCGAGGTCGTCGACGTCGTCGGCCCGATCTGCGAATCGGGCGACTATCTGGCGCAGAACCGCCTGCTGCCGCGGACGGATCGCGGCGACCTGCTGGCCGTCTTCACCGCAGGGGCCTACGGCTTTGCCATGAGCAGCAACTACAACAACCGCCCGCGCCTGCCCGAGGTGCTTGTCGATGGCGATCAGTACCGCATCATCCGGCGGCGGGAGACCTACGAAGATCTGGTGGCGCTGGAGCGGTGATTCGTTCAGGAATCGCGGATGAACAAGGATGAAGGATCTGAGATCTGAAATTTGAGATTTGGAATTTCAGATCTCAGATCCGGTGTTTGGGTTTGGTTGTTTGGGTTGTTTTGAGCTGCCAACCGCCAACTGCAGACTGCCACCTGGACCCGCCCACCAGACCTAATTCCCCGCCTCCTGCCGTTCAGCCCAGCGGCGGCGCCACTCGGGCATCTGCTCGGGTTTGACATCCTTCCACAAGCCGCGGCCCTTGCGGCGGGCTTCATTCTCAGCCTGCTCGAACTGCGCGCGGAAGGTATGGCGGTGCCGCCGGTCGGCATAGACATACCCGGACTGCACGAGCGTCAGATTGAGGTTCTCGGAATCGGTGGGGTAGAGATACGCCAGCAGGCGGTTGTAGCGGTCGCGCGTCTCCAGCGGCTCGAGCTTGAGCGTGACCTGCCTGCCTTCCACGCGTTCCCGCAGGTACTCCGTCGCTTCCCGAGCGAAATGCTCGGGCGGGGCGTCGGTCGTGTAATTCATCTCCGCGGCATCGATGCCCAGCAGCCGGACGGGCACTTCCTCGTCGCCTAAGCCGCGGCGGATGCGAACCGTGTCGCCGTCGACGACGCGGACGACAAGCACCTGCTGCTGATCGAAGATCTCATGATCGTTGCCGCGATGCCGCAGCAGCTCCAGGTGGTCAGCCAGAACGGCCAGTGCCCCCAGCACCAGCACGGCTGCCACCGCGCCGCGAGCCATCCGCCGCCGCTGGAGAACAGGAGAGGGATTGAACTTGCCTCGGCGCGACATGGGATCACGGACGAACAGGAACGGCCCAGTGGGCAGCAGGCAGATCCAGTTTGCAGTTGGCATTTGGCAGTTGGCAGCTCAAAACAACAAGACACCCAACATCCAAGCACCCGATCTGAAATCTCAAATCTCAAATCTGAGATCTCAGCTCCCCGCGTCCATCCGCGGTTTCACCGGCGTTTACCGCGCATTGCCCAGATCAAACGCATCATGCACGATCTGCAGCGCCCGCGGGCCGTCTTCCTTCTTGATGATGCAACTGATCTTGATCTCGCTGGTGGTGATGTTCTGGATGTTGATGCCGGCTTCCGCCAGGGCGTTGAACATCCGCTGGGCGACGCCCGTGTGCGTCCGCATGCCGACGCCGACCACCGACACCTTGGCCAGATCGGCCTGATAGGTGGGGGTAGCGCCCAGTTCCTTCGTGAGCCGATTGACGATCGGCTTGAGGTCTTCGATGTCGCCGTGCTCGACGGTGAAGGAGATGTTGGCGGTGTTGTCGTCCATGACGTTCTGGATGATGTCATCGACGACGATGTTGCCGGCTGCGATCTCGCCGAAAATCTTGGCCGCGATGCCCGGCCGGTCAGGCACGGCCTTGATGGTCACGCGGATCAGTTCCTTCTTGAGAGCGGCGCCGGATACGACAATGTGTTCCATGTTGGGGGTCTCCGCGACGATCCACGTGCCTTCGGCGTCAGTCTGGCTGTTGCGCACATGGATGGGGACGTTGTACTTCTTGGCGAATTCGACGGCGCGTGTCTGCAGGACGCTGGCGCCCAGGCCCGACAGCTCCATCATCTCGTCATAGGTGATGCGGTCGATCTTGCGGGCGGTGGGGACGATGCGCGGATCGGCTGTGAAGATGCCGTCGACGTCGGTGTAGTTCTCGCAGACATCGGCATTGAGCACCGCGCCCAGCGCCACGAGCGTGGCATTGCTGCCGCCGCGGCCGAGCGTCGTGACATCGCCCTCGGGCGTCACGCCCTGGAAGCCGGCGACGATCACGATCCGTCCCTGCTCGAGCTGGCTGAAAATCCGCTGCTTGTTGATCGACTGGATGCGCGCTTTGGTGAAGGCTTCGTCGGTGATCAGGCCGATCTGGCCGCCGGTGAAGCTGATCGCCTGTTTGCCCTGCGCCTGGATGGCCATCGCCATCAGGGCGATCGTGACCTGCTCGCCGGTGACCAGGAGCTGGTCCAGCTCGCGCCGCGGGGGCGGCGATCCCGGCCGGCCCGCGAAACTCCAGACGTCCTCAGCCAGGCGCACCAGTTCGTCGGTCGTGTGGCCCATGGCCGAGACAACCACCACGACCTGGTGACCCTGCTCCGTCGCCGCGATGGCACGTCGCGCCGCGCGATGGATCTTCTCGGCGTTCTCGACGCTCGTGCCGCCAAACTTCTGTACGATTAATCCCATGAATTCCGCCGGTGCTTCAACTGTGGATCGGCGGATTATAAAAAAGCCACGCGCCGTAGCAAACGCGCCCGCGCCGCCGGCTCGGGACGCCCACCTGATGCCTGCGGAACTGCCGCATCCGCCTTCCATTTGTCGAGGCGAGCAGAATCCGGCAATACCGGACTGCCGGTTGCCGGCCCAATGAGACGGCTACCGCGGCGGCGGGGTCAGGTCGGCTGGCGGGGATGGTGGGGGAGCGGCATCTGTCCGGATGCGCTCGCCGTTGCGCGTGTAGGTCGCCGACCTCGGCTGGCCGGCGTGGATGAAGCTGATCTGGTAGAGCAGCGGGCCGCTCTGCGGGGAGATCGTCTGCATCCGTTCGACCGTCGCCGCGGGGAAATCCCGCTCGAATGCGATCTGCACATCGGGCGGGGCGTCCTGCAGGAGGGTGAGATTCGTCATCTGCCGCTCGCTGAGACGCTGGGGCGGGGGCTGGCGATTCGCCGCTTCATCCCGGCAACCCGCCAGGTCGGCGACAAGCCCAACGGCAACGGCGGCGCAAAGCATCCTGGTCATCGGTACTCCTTCCGGTTGGGACCGATCATAGCGCCGCAGCGGGCGGCGCGCCAGCGCCGTTTGTCCGAAACGGCTTTGCCCGTCGGGCGGCTGGCCTCTATAGTGGGCGATCCGTCATATGGCCAACCCGTCCTCCAAACGCTCCAGCTACCGCTCGTTCCACCGCGCCCAGAGCCACGCTTCGGCCCATGCCGGAGGCGACGCCGGCGGCGAGGTGATCCGCCATGAGCTGGTTCCCCGCAACAAGCCCGAGCTTGTCGCCGACGCCAAGCGTCTCGACGAGCTGATCGCCAGCCTCCGCGCGGCTGGCAGCTTCGCGTATGACAGCGAGTTCATCGGCGAGCTCAGCTATGTCCCGCGGCTTTGCCTGATCCAGGTCGCCACCACCAGGCAGGTCACGCTCATCGATCCGATGGCTGACATCGATCTGACGCCGTTCTGGGAGCTGCTGTGCGACCCAGCCATCGAAAAGCTCGTCCACGCCGGCGAGCAGGACATCGAGCCGGTCTTCCGTCATCTGCCCGGGCGCACGCCCGCCAACATCTTCGACACGCAAATCGCCTCCGCCTTCGCGGCGATGGCGTATCCGGTATCGCTGTCGCGCCTGGTGGATGAGATGCTGGGCGTCCGGCTGGCCAAGGGATTCACCTTCACCGCTTGGGATCAGCGGCCGCTGAGCGCTGCCCAGCTTCGCTACGCAGCCGACGACGTGCGTTACCTGCCAGCCGTCTGCCATCTGCTGCACAAACGCCTGGCTGAACGCGGTCATACCGAGCTCGCCCGGCAGGCGTGCGAGGCCCTGCTCGAGCCGACGCTCTACACCCCCTCTGCCGACGGCAACTTCATGCGCATCCGCGGCGCGTCGAGCCTCGATCCGAAGAACCTCGCCGTGCTCCGCGAACTGGCGATCTGGCGCGACAACATGGCCCGCGCCGAGGACGTCCCGCCGCGGGCGCTGCTGCGCGACGAGGTGATGCTGGCGATGGCACGCCAGCCGGTGCGCGAGGTGGAGCAACTGGCCAAAGTCCGCGGATTGCCCCGGCCGATCGAGACCCAGTACGGCCGGGAGCTGGTTGAAGCCACCCAGCGCGGCTTGCAGACGCCCGTCGAACAGATGCCGGTCACCAGGAGCGTCGAGGAGACGCCCAGCGAGAAGTTCGCAGCCGATGCGCTGCACGTCCGCGTGCAGCATCACTGCTATCAGCGCGGCATCGACCCGGCTATCGTGACCAGCCGGCAGGAGATCGCCGAGCTGCGCCGCCGCTGGCAGTCCGGCCAGCCGCTGGACGACCTGCGCATCATGCAGGGCTGGCGGCGACAGGTCGCCGGCGACGCCGCCGTCGCGATGCTCCAGAACGGGCTATGATGATGGGGGAGTATTACGGGCTGACACAACACTGTGCATCACGGACAAAGTGACTGCCCGATGATCGTCATCCTTCGTTCGCTCGGGATGACTCTGGACAGGACGCAGGATCAGCAATGAGGTTCATGCAGGAGTAAGGCATGCCCATTTACGAGTACACGTGCAGTAAATGCAATCATCGCTTCGAGAAGCTGGTTCGATCGATGACCAAGCCGCAGGAAGTGGAATGCCCCGAGTGCGGCTCGACCAAGACTGCCCGCGCACTGAGCGTCTTTGCCGTCGGGGCTGAATCCGCCGGCAAGTCCAGCCAGTCTGCCGCGCCCGGCATGTGCTGCCGCTGCGGCGGGCCGGGTCCCTGCGCGTCCATGTGAAGCACGTAGCGCGGGCGTCCGGCCCGCGCGTCCTTCAGAAAAACGCGGGCGGGACGCCCGCGCCACGACTGGGTTACCACCTTCGCGTTTACCTTCGCGACCTTCGCGCCTTCGCGGCGCCATCCCAAGAAGCGCAAATCAACCCGGATTGCCAACCAGCTCATCCAGCGATCCGGGAGTCAGCAGGGGGGCGTGTTTGAAGAAGGCCTCCCACCGGGCCCTGAGGCGCGGGTGCTGGGAGACGAATGCCTCCCAGGCGGCGTGATGCGCCCGCAGGTACCACGTCTGCTTCGCCAGCTCGGCTGCTTCACGGCGTGAATCCGCAAGCTGCCGCAGGGCGTCGTCGCGCTGCTGCTCAAGCTCGGCGATGCGGGCATGCAGTTTCTGGTTCTCGGTCGCCAGCTCGTTCTTGCGGTCCTGCGCGGCTCGGAGCTGCACCAGCGCGTCGTCGTACATCCGCTGGAGATCCTCATGTCGCATCTCCTGCGACAAGGCTGCCGCCGGCGCGAGCAGCACGAGCATCATCACCGCGCAACTACGCATAGCCGATCCTTTCCATGCCGTCCGTTGGACCAGCCTGGCGATCGATCGCCCTCACCGCAGCGGGTTGATCACCATGCCCGTCGCCAGCTTCGGGTAGAAGTAGGTCGACTTCTGCGGCATCACCTCGCCATGCTCGCCGAGCTGTTCGAGCGCGGTGAGCGGCGTCGGCTTGAGCATGATGGCGATCTTGTAGTTCTGGCCGTCGGTCATCGGGCTGACGGCGTGCGGGTCAGCCGTGTAGGCGAGCTGGAGCTCGCGCCCGCCGGCAAACAGCGGCCGGATGACTTCATCGAACAGATACCGCTGGAGGATCGCCACATCGAGCTGCTGCCAGGCAGCCGACTTGTCCGGCTCGTACTTGGCCAGCAGCGACGGATTCTTCAGCGTCAGCGTGTAGAGCTTGCGCGTCTGGCCGTCGAGCAGGCCGAAGGTGTTGGGCGGATAGCCCGGCAGGGTCTCAGCCAATTCGTCCACATGATCGGGGCGCAGCGTCGTCTCGACCACTTCCCAGTCAGCGCCCAGCGCCTGGCGGAAGCGGTTGATGTCGAAGGCGTCCAGCCCGCCGACGATGCGATGCGTCGGCTGGATGAGCAGGCCCGGTTCCTGCATGGAGACCAGCACGAACATGCAGTAGTTGGCCGGATGCGTCGGCGGCAGGGGCCCGCCGTTGGCCTGCTGCTGTTCGAACTGGTACTGCAGGGCCGTGGTGTAGCGGTGATGGCCATCGGCGATGTAGATCTTGCGCGCCTTGAACAGGTCGATCACCTGCCGCTCGATGTCGGCATCGATGATGCTCCACAGGTCGTTGCGGACGCCGTCGAGCGTGCCGGTGCGATCCGGCTTGCTCAGGCTGCTGAACACCAGTTGCGTGATCTGGTTGCCCGGGTCGGGGAACAGCCCGAACACCGGCGAGAGCTGCACGCCGGTTTCGCGCATCAGCTTCAGGCGATCTTCGATCGGCCCCTTGTAGGTCCGCTCGTGCGGGATGACGTCTTCGCCGAACGGCGTGAGTCGCACCAGCGCGATCAGGCCGCGGCGGTTGTACGTCCGGCCGTTGACCTCGTAGGTCTGTGCATAGGGGTAGATCGCCGGGCGCACGTCGCGCTTGAGAACACCATCAGCCAGCCACTGGTCGAGCGTCGCGCGGGCCTGCTGATAGACCTCATCCGGACCGGCCGTCTTGGGCGGCGTGTGCGGCAGGTCGATCTTGACGATGTTCCTGTCATGTTTGGCCAGCAGCGCCTGCTTGTCGGCTTCGCTGAGGACGTCGTACGGCGGGGCGATCAGATTGGAAAACTGGTCAGCCAGCGAGTCGGCGTAGCGGATTCCTGCAAATGGACGAATGTCAGCCAAGGTGGTGTCCCTTTCGTGTCGTGGTGAAAGGAGAAAGGATAGGTTTCAGGGCGGGACGGTCAAGGCGGCATCGCGGCGCCGTCCGGGCTCGCGTTTGAAGCGGCTGCGATGATAATGCAGCCGATGGATCAGACATGCCCGACAGGCGCGGCGTTGGAGGCGCCGGCTGACACATCCCGCCATCCGGTCCGGACCATCCTGCTGGCCGCTGCCGTCTTCGCAGCCGCGGCTATCTACTATGCCGCAGTCGGCGACGGCTTCCTGGAAGCCGATGCCTGCACGCACTATCTGATCGCCCGATGGGCGCTGCATGAGCCGCATCAGCTCGTGAGCGTGTGGGGGCGGCCGTTCTGCACGGCCTTATATTCTGTGCCGGCTGTGCTCGGCGGGCGGTTTGGCGTGCAACTGACCAGCCTGGCGGTGGCGCTGGCGATCAGCCTGATCACATGGGCCATCGCGCGCGGGCAGGGGTATCGTCGGCCGGAGTTGGCAGCCATCTTCCTGCTGGCCATGCCACTGGTGTTTCTGCATGCCTTTTCCGAGCTGACGGAACTGCCGTTTGCGCTGCTGGTGGCGCTGGGGCTGTGGATGTACCAGCGGCGGTGGTTCCTGGGGCTGGCGATTGTGGCAGGCCTGATGCCGCTGGCGCGGCCGGAGGGATTCGGGTTCATCCTGCTGGCGGCGGGGGCGATCGTGTTGCACCGGAGATGGTGGTGGATTGCGGTCCTGCCGATTCCGCTGATCGTGTGGAATCACGCCGGCTGGGTGATCTGGGGCTGGCAGGGGCCGTGGTGGGAGTGGCTGCCGAGCAATTGGCCGTATGCCGACAAGAGCATGTACGCCTCGGGGTCGCTGTTTCACTTCGTGGCCCTGCTGCCGGTGCTGGTGTCGCCATTGCTGTTTCCGGCATTGCCGATCGGCATCTGGCAGAGCCTGCGCGGCGTGCTGAATGCGTCGATCCTGCGGCGCGTCTTCGGATCGTCGGCTGAGGATCACCGCCTGCGCGTGCAGCTCGTGATCGTCGCGATCCCGCTTGGCGTGCTGGGGGTGCACAGCGTGCTGTACGCCCTGGGGCGAATGGCCAGCAATGGAGAGCTGCGCTACCTGCTGGTGGCGGCGCCGATGTGGGCGTTGCTGGGGGCGCTGGGGTGGCAATGGGCGTTTGAGAAGATGCGATGGCGCCGGCCGACGCTGTGGGCGGGATTGGCAGCCCTCGTGCCGCTGGCGATCAACCTGACAGTGTGGCAGGTCCTGCCGCTGAAGGCTTATGAGGACTTCCAGATCGCCGGCGAACTGGTGAAGTGGTACCAGGGCGATGCCGAGCTCAGCCGCCGCTATCCGCACCTGATGGCGTCGCACGTCGCCATCTACTATCACGCCGACATCTCGATGCACGATCCCGAGCGTGCCCGCCCGTGGGGGCAGGACATGGTCGCGAAGCGCCCGCCAGGGACGATCCTCATCTGGGATCCGGTGTATGGGCTATACAACTCGGATCGCAAGCTGTCGGTGAAGGTCGAGCAGATCGAACAAGCCGGGTGGCGCGAGATCCCCTGGCCGCTGGCGGTCGAGCCGGCGCGGCGCGTCTGGTCGGAATCCGCTCATCTCAACAGCCCGCCGCCGGGCGATACATGGCGGATCTTTGTGAGTGAGGTGGTGGAGTGAGTTGAACTGAGATCTGAAATCCCAGATCTCAAACCCTCGCTCCGCACGCCTTCGTCGCCTGCTTCACAAACGCCTCAACCCCTGCGAGTGCCTCTTCATCAGTCAGTTGCCGCGGGGGATGCTTCATCGTCCAGGCGCTGACAGCCTCGATCGGGCCCGCGAGGCCCGCATCGCGGGCGAGCTGGCAGCAGCGGATCGCATCGACCACCACGCCGCCGCTGTTGGGCGAATCCTCGACGCTCAGCCGCAGTTCCAGATGCATCGGCACCCCGCCAAACCCGCGCCCCTCGATCCGCAGGAAGCAGACCTTGTTGTCCTTCTGGAAGGGGATGTAATCCGACGGGCCGATGTGAATCTGCCCCGGCTCCAGCGGCACGCCAAGCTGCGACTGCACCGCATCGGTCTTGCTGATGCGCTTGCTGCTCAGCCGCGAGCGGTCGAGCATGTTCAGGAAATCGGTATTGCCGGCTGTGTTGAGCTGATACGTCGCATCGATCTGCACGCCGCGCTGATCGAACAGCCGCGCCAGCGCGCGATGCGTGATCGTCGCACCCACCTGCGCCTTGACATCATCGCCCACGCACGGGATCCCCGCCTGCGTGAACCGATCCGCCCACACCGCATCCGACACGATGAACACCGGAATGCAGTTGACCAGGCTCACGCCCGTCTCCAGGCAGGCTTGGGCGTAGTGCTCCGTCGCCTTCTGCGAGCCGACGGGCAGATAATTGACCAGGATCTGCGCACCCGTCTCCCGCAGGACAGCCGCGACATCGACCGGCTGGCGATCCGTCGGATCGAATCGGATCTCCGGGGGGTACTGCATCATGTGCGGCGCGACGCCGTCGAGGATCGGCCCCGGCTGGACGATCACGTCCGAGCGCGGCACGTCCGGGCAGAAAATCTGGGTGTTGTTCGGCGGGGCGAAGATGGCTTCATCCAAACGCCGGCCGACCTTGCGCCGGTCGATGTCGAAGGCCGCCACGACCTCGATATCGCCGATCCCGTAGGGGCCGATGCGCGGATGGGCCAATCCGACCAACGGCTGGCCGGCCTGTTCCAGCCGCTGGTAGTGCGCAATCCCCTGGACCAGCGAGCTGGCGCAGTTGCCGACACCGACGATGGCAATACGAATGGGCATGGCCGGATTGTACGGGCGAAGGGGGGACAAGTGGATGGCTGTGCAGAATCCGCTCGCGCGTGCAGCGCAGCTCACACGTATCGGCAGGATCATCGCAAGAACTTTGCCTCGCAAAGTGCCAGACGCTATGCTGTCGGCCAATGGCAAGGATGCCGTTGAGCCCGTCAGCGAAGGAGCGCGCCCGCATCGTCTGGGGGAGCATCCTTCTGCTATTGCTGATCAGCCTGCCGCGGGTTGCCGTTGCGCAATCGGCAGCGCCCGGCGCGTCTGTCGACGCGCCGGCTGATGCGCCGACGACGTTTCAGCGATCGGTAACGCGGTCGAACCCGGCGCAGGCTGAAGCCGACAAGCCGAAGACCACCGGCCCGGAGTTCAGCCGCATCCTGCTGGCGCTGGGCGTCGTGATCGCCATCATCTTCGCCTTCCGATGGGCCACGCGACGGATCGTCGCCGGTCCGAACACGGCCCGCTCGTCGCGCGCGATCCAGGTGGTCAGCCGATCGATCATCGCGCCCAAGCAGCAGCTCATGCTGGTGCAGATCGGCCGGCGGTTGGTGCTGGTCGGCAATTGCGGCACAACCATGTCGCCGCTGTGCGAAATCCGCGACGACGACGAAGTGACGCAGGTCCTCGCGCAGGTGCAGGCGGAGAAGAGCGAGTCGATCAGCCGCGCGTTCTCGAGCCTGTTCCGGCGCGAAACCGAGAAGTACGCCCCGGACGAAGCCGAGGCAGACGACCTGAGCGAAACGTCCAGCCACGACGCGAAGCCTGCTTCGCAGTCGACGATCGATCCGGATGATCCGATCGCGACCACGCGCCAGGAACTGCACGAGCTGCTGGACAAGGTTCGCGGCATGTCGCGGCAGTTTGATAAATGACAGCCCGCGGACGATCCGCGGGAGATCTGAGGCAAAGCCGAGAATGGAGTCTCTGGCTGGTCCAATTCGAGCGGGATGCGTGGTGTTAGCCGTCTGGCTGGCGTTGTCGGCTGCGCCGGCACTGGGCCAGGTCGCGCCCAATCGTCCCATCCCCGGGCAGGGGGCCATCAATCAGCTCACCCGTGGCACGGAAGAGCCGCAGGAAGCCCCTCCCGCACCGCCGCCGGCCACGTCGCTGCAGCTTCCGGACCTGCGCAACCGCGAGACCTTCTCGGCTGCGATGCAGCTCATCATCCTCCTGACGGTGCTGTCGCTGGCGCCGGCGATCCTGGTGATGATGACGAGCTTCACGCGGATCGTCATCGTGTTGTCGCTGCTGCGGCAGGCGATGGGCACCCAACAGCTCCCGCCCAACCAGATCGTCATCGGGCTGGCGCTGTTCATGACGTTCATCGTCATGGGGCCGACGTGGCAGCGGGTCAACGACGAGGCGCTTCAGCCATATCTCAACGGGGAGATCGACCAGGCCACCGCCCTGGTGCGGGCACAGCAGCCGGTTCGGCAGTTCATGCTCGCCCAGATCGAAGCCGGCGGCAACGACGAGGACGTGTTCCTCTTCCACGAGTTTGCCGATCCATCGGCCAGGGAGCGTCAGCAGATCAGCAGCGACGAGATCGGCACGATGACGCTGATCCCGGCGTTTGTGCTCAGCGAGCTCAAGACTGCGTTCCTGCTCGGCTTCAAGGTGTACCTGCCATTTCTGATCATCGACATGGTCATCAGCGCGATTCTGATCAGCATGGGCATGATGATGTTGCCGCCAGTGTTGATCTCATTACCGTTCAAGATACTGCTTTTTGTGCTGGTGGACGGTTGGCGCTTGATTGTGGGCAGTCTGATGGGTAGTTTCGTAATGTAAGATATTTCTGTCTCGCGGCTTCATGGATGAAGCGGCAGACAGCGGAGCCGATCCCATCGGCTTCGGCAGGACGCTGGTCGTCGCGACGTCCGTCACGTCGACCGGATGACACTCATGGAAGGGTGTGTGGGGCATGGACCTCGAGCAGGCAACACTTCTGTTGCGGCAGACGCTGATCATGGCCCTGATCATCGCGTCGCCGATGCTCCTGACAGGACTCGTCGTCGGCATCACGGTATCGCTGGTGCAGACCATCACGCAGATCCAGGAGCAGACTCTGACGTTTATTCCGAAGATCGTGTCGATGGTCACCGCGCTGATCGTGCTGGCGCCGTGGATCGGCCATCAACTCCTGAGCTACGCGGCGGCGCTGTTCGCCACCGGCGACCTGCCCGTCACGACGCCTTAGACGTTTGAGCACCGCGGACGCCGCCGCAGGCGGCGATGGACCTGGACATGCGCCAGTCACATGTTATCGGACTACGTGCAGCAACTTGTTCAGACCTACGTGCTCGTGGTCTTCCGCGTGGCGGGCATGATGCTGTTCATGCCGTTTTTCGGCAGCGGGAATCTGCCTCGGCAGGTCAAGGTACTGCTGTGCGTCGTGATCGCCGCGGCGCTGGTGCCGACTGTGCCCGTGCCCGGGACGCTGCCGCCGTCGATGTGGCACATGGCTGTGGGCATCGGCGGGGAGATGATGTTCGGGCTGGCGCTGGGGATGGTGCTGAGCCTCGTGTTCGTCGCGGCGCAGTGGGCCGGGGACATCATCGGCCAGCAGATGGGGTTGAACCTGTCGGAGGTCTTCGACCCGCAGTTCGGCGCGCAGGGATCGGTCGTCAGCGAGATGTACTTCATGCTGATGCTGGTCATGTTCCTGGTGCTCAACGGGCATCACGCGGTGCTGTCCGGATTGCGCGACAGCTTCGAGCATCTGCCGCTGCTGAGCATCGCCGTCTCGCCGGACGTGTTCGAGATCGTCATCGGTCTGCTGGCCAGTTCGACTTCACTGGCTGTGCAGCTCGCTGCGCCCATGTTGCTGACGATGCTGGTCGTCGACCTGGTGCTGGGCGTGCTGGGCAAGACCATGCCGCAGTTCAATCTGATGACCGCGGGGCTGTCGCTGCGGTCGGCGATCGGCATGGTGCTGCTGATCGTCGGGCTGGCGATGTCCAGCCGCGTGTTGCAGGAATCGATGGTGGCATCGATCGATGCCTTTCGCGAGGCGTGTGTGGGAGCCTTCTAGGCCGCAGGGAGATCGCTCATGGCTGAGGACATGGGAGATAAAACCGAAGCCCCAACACCGCAGCGTCGCCAGAAGGCCCGCGAGCAGGGGAACGTGCCGCGCAGCCAGGACCTGACGGCTGCGATGCTGCTGCTGGGCGCGGTCCTGCTGCTGAACATGACCGGCATGGGACTGATCCAGGCGCTGCAGAACATCATGGGCGCGCTGCTGGGGCCGGAATCGCTGGGATCGCTCGATGCCTCGGGGCTGTTCACGCTGGTGCTGGCGGTCATCGCGACGATCGGTCGGGCGATGGCGCCGCTTCTGGTGGGGCTGTGCCTGCTGGCCATCGTCGCCAACATCCTGCAGGTCGGTTTCTTCGCCAGCGCCAAGCGCCTTCAGCCGAACCTGGGGGCGCTTCACCCGACGCGCGGATTGAAGCGCATCTTCGGCGAGGGCAACGGCGCGATGAAGCTGCTGATCAACCTCCTCAAGCTTTGCATCGTCGGCTATGTCGCCTATGCGTCGGTGCGCGATCAGATGGGGTTGATCGTCAACATCCAGCAGTACGGCTTCCTGCAGATCTTCGCGATCTCCGGCAATGTGCTCTACAAGCTGGCGCTGAAGCTCGGAGTGGTGCTGCTGGTGCTGGCGCTGATCGACTATGCCTGGCAGCGGTATCGCCATGAGAAGCGGCTCAAGATGAGCAAGCAGGAAGTCAAGGAAGAGATGAAGCGCATGGACGGCGATCCGCAGGTGAAGGCACGGCGGCGCGAGATCGCCCGTCAGATGGCGCTTCAGCGGGCGCGGCAGGATGTGCCCAGTGCGGATGTGGTTGTGACCAACCCCACGCACTTTGCCGTTGCGCTCAAGTACGACGCCGACTCCATGACGGCGCCGAAGGTCGTCGCCAAAGGCGCCGACTACATGGCGATGCGAATCCGCGAGATCGCGGTCGCGCACGGGATCCCGATCCTCGAGCGGCCGCCGCTGGCGCGGGCGCTGTATCGCCTGGTCGACGTCGGCCAGGAGATCCCCGAGCAGTTTTACTCGGCTGTGGCGGAGATCCTGGCTTATGTGTACGAGCTGACGGGAAAGACACGGGAAGTTGTCAGGAGTTAGTTTTCAGTTGCCAGTTGCCAGTTGCCAGTTGCCAGTTGCCAGTTGCCAGTTGCCAGCAAAACACGAGGGACATCGAGCATCGGACAACCGGCGAGCGACAAGTGACCAATGACAGATGACAGATAGCAAATGACGGCTTTAGCGACCAACCCGATCTTCGCACGCGTGCATGAGCACCGCGGGATGATATTCCCGGTGGGGTTCATTGCGCTGCTGATCGTGTTGCTGGCGCCGCTGCCGACAGAGATGCTGGACCTGCTGCTGGTGACGAACATCACGCTGTCGGTCATCGTGCTGGTGACGACGATCTACGTGAAATCGCCGCTGGAGTTTACGGTCTTTCCGTCGCTGCTGCTGGCGGTGACGCTGTTCCGGCTGGTGCTGAACGTCGCGACGACGCGTCTGATCCTGACGGCTGGTGACGCGGCGACGGCGGAGCAGGCCAAGTACGCAGCCGGCGAGGTCGTCTTCACGTTCAGCGACTTTGTCGCGGGCGGTTCGCTGGCGGTCGGGCTGATCATCTTCCTCATCATCTTCCTGATCCAGTTCATCGTGATCACCAAGGGTTCGGGCCGCATCAGCGAGGTGGCGGCACGCTTCACCCTCGATGCCATGCCCGGCAAGCAGATGGCGATCGATGCCGATCTCAATGCCGGCATCATCGACGAGGCCGAGGCGCGCCGTCGCCGCGAAGACATCGCCCGCGAAGCCGACTTCTACGGCGCCATGGACGGTGCCAGCAAGTTCGTCCGCGGCGACGCGATCGCGGGCATCGTGATCACGTTCGTGAACATCATCGGCGGGTTGTACGTTGGCATGGTCGAGAAGGGGTGGGGCGTGATGGAGTGCTTGCGCACCTACACGCAGCTCACCATCGGCGACGGCCTGGTCAGCAGCGTGCCGGCGTTCATCACGTCGCTGGCTGCGGGCCTGATCGTGACGCGCACCAGCAGCAAGAACGACCTGGGCAACGAAATCCTCGAGCAGGTGCTGGGCAATGCGCGGGCGCTGGTCATCGCCGCGGGCTTCCTGATGCTGCTGAGCTTTACGGGCCTGCCGCGCGTGCCGCTGTGGCTGATGGGCATTGCCTGCAGCGGGATCGCGTATCTCATCATCTCCGGCGACAAGAAGAAGGAGGCTCAGGCCGCCAAGGCCAAGGTCAGCGAAGCCGCCGCCAAGGAGCCGGAGAAGGTCGAGAAGCTGCTCGACGTCGACACGATGGAGCTGGAGGTCGGCTACGGCCTGGTGCGGTTGGTCGATGCCAGCAAGGGCGGCGATCTGCTGGAGCGCATCAGCCTGATCCGCCGGCAGATCGCGGTCGACCTGGGCATCATCGTTCCGCCGATCCGCATCCGCGACAACATGCAGCTCGGCGCCAACGACTATGTCGTGAAGATCAAGGGCCAGCGGGTCGGCAGGGGTGTGGCGTATCCCGAGCAGTACCTGGCGATGGACAACGGCGCCACGTCCGGCCCGATCCCCGGCGGCACGCTCACCACCGAGCCGGCATTCGGCTTGCCGGCGTACTGGATCACCGAGTCCGAACGCCAACAGGCGGAGCTGCTCAACTACACCGTCGTCGAGGCGACCAGCGTGCTGGCGACGCATCTGACGGAGATCATCAAGAGCTACGCGCACGAGCTACTGACGCGGCAGGAGATGCGCAATCTGATCGACAACCTCAAGCAGCGCGTGCCGGCGCTGATCGAGGAAGTGATCCCGACGCAGATCAAGCCGGGCGAGCTGCAGCAGGTCTGCAAGAACCTCCTGCGCGAGCGCGTGCCGATCCGCGACCTGGAGACGATCATCGAAACGCTGGGCGACTTCGCGTCGCGCACGAAGGATCTGGATGTGCTGACCGAGTACGTCCGCAACGCACTTGCACGCACCATCTGCAAGCAGTATGTGGACGACAACGATCGGCTGTGGTGCCTGACGCTCGATCCGGCGCTGGAAGACCTGATCAACAGCCACATCGAGCGCACGGAGCGCGGCGCGACCAACACGATGCCGCCGCAAACGGTGCAGCAGGTTGTTCAGCGGATCGCCGAGAAGGCGCAGGAAATGACACAAAGCGGCCGCAATGCGGTCATACTCTGTTCGCCGCAGATCCGATCGGCTTTGCGGCGCATGATCGAAACTTCGATGCCGCACGTCGCGGTACTGGCCTACAACGAGGTCGTCCCCGACGTGGGCGTCGAGGCAGTGGCAATGGTTGGGATGAATGGATGATGGGAGCATGCTCCCTGATTTGGGATTTTAGATTTTGGATTTTGGCTTGGGATTGCAGGGCGAGTGGCCGCTGTGCAAGTCCAAAATCCGCGATCCAAAATCCGAAATGAACGCTATGAACCTCAAGACGTTTCGAGCCGCGACGATGGCCGATGCGCTGCAGCAGGTGAAGACGGCGATGGGCAGCGACGCCGTTATCCTGCACACGCGCACGTTTCAGCGTCGTCACTGGCTGGGATTGCGGCGACGGGAGGTCGTCGAGATTACCGCCGGCTCGGGGCTGAACATCGGCCGCCGGCGGGTGCAGCCGACACAGCGCGTCGCCGCGCCGCCGACGGAGCAGCCTGTCGCCCGGCAGGGCTCCAACTACATCGAGGCCAGCCGTCGCCTCATGCAGACGCCGGCTGTCGGCAATGTGCTGATCCGCGAGCTGTCGCAGGAGATGTCGCAGCTCAAATCGCTGGTGCAGGAGATGGTCAACACCTCGCGGCGCCGCGAGTGCCCGGACGTGCCCGAGGAGCTGTTCGACTACTACCGCCAGCTCATCGAGAACGAAGTCGCCGAGGAGCTGGCGTCGGAGATCCTGCAGAAGCTGCATCGCGAGATCCGCCCGGAGCTGCTGGCGTCCGAAGCGCTCGTGCGGGAGAAGATTGCCGAGCAGATCGAAAAATACCTGCCGATCGCCGGCCCGATCGTGCGGACGCGCCTGGAGGGCCCGCACATCGTGGCGCTGGTCGGCCCGACCGGCGTGGGCAAGACCACGACGATCGCCAAGCTCGCAGCCAATCTCAAGCTCCGCGAGAAGCGGCGCGTCGGGCTGATCACGATCGACACCTACCGCATCGCGGCGATCGATCAGCTCAAGAAATACGCCGACATCATCGGCTCGCCGCTGCGGGTCGTGAACACGCCCGAAGACCTTCGCCAGGCCGTTGCGACGCTGCAGGATTATGAGTACATCCTTATCGACACGGCCGGGCGCAGCCCGAACGACACGCTGAAGATCAACGAACTGCGTGCGTTCCTGAACGCCGCCAACCCTGACGAGGTGCACCTGGTGCTGTCGAGCACCGCGAGCCAGCCTTGCGTGGAACTGGCGGTCAGCCGCTTTGGAGACGTTGGTGTGGACAAGATCATCTTCACCAAGCTGGACGAAGCCGCGCATGTCGGCGTCGTCCTGAACGTCGTGCGAAAACTGAACAAGGGATTGTCGTACGTCACCACCGGCCAGGACGTGCCCGACGATATCGAGGTGGGCCGTGGGCGCCGGCTGGCGCAGCTGATCCTGGGGAGCCAATCATGACCGTCATTGATCAGGCGACAAGTCTCCGCAGTCTCGCTGCCGCCCGCCCGCGTGCCAGTGTCATCGCGATCACCAGCGGCAAGGGGGGCGTCGGCAAGAGCAATATCGCCGTGAATCTCGCCATTCGCCTGGCGGCTGCCAACAAGCGCGTCGTCCTGCTCGACGCGGATCTTGGCTTGGCCAATGCGGATGTGCTGTGCAACGTCGATCTGCCGTACAACCTGGCGCATGTTATCGCCCGCAAGAAGGAGATGAGCGAGGTGATGTGCAACGCCCCGGGCGGATTTCGGATGATCGGCGGCGCGTCGGGCCTGGCGCGCATGGCCGACCTGACGGACTACGACCGCCAGCGCGTGATTGACGCGCTGACCGAGCTCGAAGCGTCGGCTGACATCATCCTGATCGACACCGGCGCGGGCATTAACCCGACGGTGCTGCAGTTCACGCGACATGCCGACCATGTGCTGGTCGTGACGACGCCCGAGCCGACGTCGATCACCGATGCCTACGCCGCGATCAAGGTCGTCACGCGCGACGGCGGCGACCGGCGGGTCAGCCTGCTGGTCAACCAGGTCGGCTCGTCGCAGGAAGCGCGAGCCGTGTACGAACGGATCGCCCGCGTCGCCCGTAATTTCCTGGGCGTGACGGTGCTGGATGCCGGCCACTGCGTCAGCGACGAGCATGTGCCGCTGGCGGTGCGGCGGCGGACGCCGTTCGTCCTCGGGTCGCCGCGATGCCCGGCCAGCCAGTGCGTCGCGCAACTGGCGATGCGCCTCGAGCGGGGCGTCATCAACGCCCACGACCACAACGGCGGCTTTTTCAACCGGATGAGCCGGTGGTTTCGGAGGTAGGTGAGTGGCGATGCTGGCCCGTCGGATAGCCTGTGTGTGTGCCCTGGTGGCGTTCGCGCTGGCGCTGGTTATCGGGTTGCAGACTGGCAACAGCTTCGCTACCACTGTGCTCCGGGCGCTGGGCGCCCTGGCTGGCACTTTTGTGCTGGGATGGATCATTGGACTGATGATGGAACGCGTCGTGGATGAGAATCTCGCGGCGCAGGAAGAAAAATTAAAGGAATTACCGGCGGAATCGACCGCGAATGACCGATAAACCCTAGTGGCATTTCAGACTCTACGGCTTGGAGTACGTCACAAGGACGTGACAGGACCAAGACCGACAGGACGCGAAATCCGCCCAACCAAGGACCGGGAGGACGTATGAAATCACCCGCGCCCGCAGCAGGACGTGACACGCGAGACATCCAGCAGATCTGGATTGAGTTCAAGAAGACCAAGAGCGAGGAACTCCGCAATATCCTGATGGAGAACTATCTTCACCTGGTCCGCTACAACGCCGAGCGTGTCCACATGAAGCTGCCGGACGAGGTTGAGCTGGACGACCTGATGTCAGCCGGCATCTTCGGCCTGATGGATGCCATCAATGCGTTTGACCTCGACCGGGGGGTGAAGTTCGAAACCTACTGCGCGCCGCGCATCCGCGGGGCGATCCTCGACGAGCTGCGATCGATGGACTGGGTTCCGCGCCTGGTGCGAAGCCGCGCCCACAAGCTCGACGGCGCCACCAAGGAGCTGGAAGTCGAGCTCGGCCGCGCCCCGACCAACGAGGAAATCGCCAAGCGGCTGAAGATCTCCATGGCCGAGTTCGAAAAGATGGCCAAGGACGCCTCAGCCGTCGGCGTGGTGTCGCTGTCCCGCAAGTGGTTCGAGACCGACTCCAACAAGGACGTCCGCGAGATCGACGTCCTCGAAGACAAGCGCGGCGCCGACCCCGTGCGCGAAATCCAGCGCAGGGACCTGAAAGAGCTCATCACCAAGGGCCTCAGCCGCGCCGAACGGCTGATCATCATCCTCTACTACTTCGAGGAGATGACCATGAAGGAAATCGGCGCGACGCTGGACCTGTCGGAGTCCCGCGTCAGCCAGATGCACTCCAGCATCCTCGCGCGCCTCAAGGCCCAGATGGCCAATCGCAAAAAAGAACTGCAACAGGCGGCGTCTGTCTGAATGACAGTCTGCATATGAGCCGCTTGCGACGGCATCACGAACATCGCCTTCGTGGGTGTTGTCACGTCGAGCATCACTGGTAACCGCGGGCTATGCGGTCATGACGCCCGGGATTGGGATCCCGGGCGTCTTTGTTTTGTTCGAGAGACGGAGAGATGGAGAGACGGAGAGACGAAGGGGGGAGCGACGAAGCGACGAAGCGACGGAGGGGTAGCGTCCTACTGCCAACTACCCACTGGCAACTGGCGACTGACAGCTCACCGCTGATACTGCTGCTTCAACTGCTCCAGCGTCGTGCCGGCGGGGACGTGGGCTTCTTCCATCAGCAGCACGGGGATGCCGTCGCGGATCGGATACCGCAGACCGCCTTCCTCCGCGACCAGGAACTCGCCCTCCTGCCGCAGGCGGCTCAGCGTCAGCGGACAGCGGAGAATCTCCAGCAGATCCGGATCGATCGTCAGGTTACGGGCGGACGGGGCGGGAATCTGATTCATGGTCTGTTCACTTTCAGCGACTGCTCAAGGCAATATAGAGCATCCGCCAGCAGCATCCAAGCCACATAGCTGACCGATCCGCCATGCTGGGCCATGGCTGCATGAAGTAAAGCGTCAGCCAGGGGAATCGTGTCGATGTGCCCAGCGAACGCATGGACCGCCCACGGCTCGGTTGTCGCGTGGTCTGGCTGGGTTTCGCGCAGATGAAACTCAGCCGCCCGCGCCACCGCCTGCGTCGCCGGCGATGCGTCCGTCATCGACGCAAACGTCGCGACGGCATGCAGGAGAATCAGCTCGTGATACCAGTGCGGCTCGGGGTTGTCCGAGGCCGTCGCCAGCAGGAACTCGCCCGTCGGCTGCTGGCGCGAGATCAGATCGAGCAGAAAGGCGTCAGCCCTGTCGCGATGCTGGCCGGCGGCAAAGGCCGTCAGGGCGCACCAGGCTAGGCGGGCGATGCGCGCACCGTCCGCCGCCGGGAGATCGCCCTCAGGAAGACGGGCCTCGATGAACTCATCGATCAGCCCCGCCAGGGGCGCATCGGAGCCGACGCGCGCCGCGTGATAGGCCATGAGGGGTTCGTAAACCCCGCGGCTTTCCCGCGGCGGCTGAGCCGGCGGCGCGTTGGCTGTCACCTGCCGCAGCAGATGGATGTAACGGTCGAGCGTGTCGCGGTCGACGGGCGTCATGGCTGGCAAGGGTACGGCGGTTTGCAGCGGGTGCAATGGCGGGGAGCGACGGAGCGACGAAGGGAAGGCTAGACACGAAGAGACGGAGAGGCATCCGCCCGGGGAGGGGCATGACCGCAGCACGCGAGGGGCGAAGCGGCAAAAGGTCGCCGGCCGAGCGGGTGAGCACGCCCGGGAGGCTACTGATGTCGTTGTGTCAGGTTATTGCCGAATCGCTCTCCTGGTAGACCACCCCTGAGGTCAATCTCCCGCGCTCTCAGCGGCCCTATAGGAGCCGACCGAATTTTTCTGGTGTTACATTCTGTTGCATTCTGTTGCATCGGCCTCAGCCATTGGCGCATAGGAAACCGATCAGCTCCGATCGGGCCACACCCAACCATATACCTCACAAAAGCCAAAAATCAAGTGGAATCTTAGGAGTTTTTACGGGTCCCCGTGCCTCCCTCGCGCTCTGTGCATCGCTGCGGTGAACCTTTCAGACAGTCACCGGAAATGGATCGTGAAGGGGAACACATCCGGGCGGGGGTTGCCGTTGGCGTCTTTCGGGGGTTCGAACCACCACTCGTAGATCGCCACCAGCACCGGCTGATCGATGTTCACGCTGCCGCTGGACTTGGTGATCTCAGCCGAGCGGACATTGCCATGCTCGTCGATGCGGATGCGCAGCTCGACGCTGGGGTATTGCAGCGCCGGCAAATCCCACCGGCCCGCCAGGCGGATGTGCGGGCGGACGGCTTTGATCTTCCTTCCGAAGCGGACATCGACCTGGCCGGCTCGGAAGATGACGCTGTTTTCCTGCGTGAACGGGTCGGAATCCGACTCAGCCATCGGCAGGGGATCGCCGCTGGCGACGGCAGCCGCGGCTGGGCTGGGCGAAGCCGTGGGCGGCGCGGGGGTGGACGCGTCAGCCGACGCGCTCTCGACCGGGATCGGCTGAGGCGGTGTGGGCACGGGCTGGACGTCCACCGGCGGCGACGGCGGAGGCGCCAGCTCGATCGCCTCGGGCTGGGGGATGGCGTAGCTGACCGGCGGCGGAGGCGGCGGAGTGGAGGGCTGATCGGCGGGGGGCGTCGGCGGCGCGGGCGGTGAGACGAGCTCAGCCACAGCCTCGTTCGGCTGGGGCGTGTCGAGCTGAACGTTGTGCTGCGGATCGCGGCTGAGCGGCGCCTGCGGCGGGCCCTCGCGGGCGGTCATCTCGTCGGGCTGATCGAATGGATGGGCCGCATCGCCGCGGCCGTCAGCCTGGCCGATGTCGAACTCAGCCGGATCGAGGCGGACGGTGACGACCTCATCCATCTGCCGCTGGCGGCGGATCTCGGTGGCTACCTCGTCGCGAAGCCGCTTCGCGTACCCCTCGTACCATCGCTCCATGGCCAGGTACGCCAGCGCATGGATCGCCAGGGCGATCAGGATCGAGGCGGCGAAGATGACGCGATTGGATCGCATGGCTGGTGACGACGTCCCATTGTAGTTACTCGACTGCGGCGGTTCCTATTGTGTAGGGGCGGATGGCAATCCGCCCTGGATGGCCGGAGGGTGAGGTCGGGGTCAACCGGCCGGGGGCGGGGGCGCATTGCCGTGCGCCTCTGCAGGTCACGATGGCGGCCAGATGTGGTGCGACGCACTCCATGGCTACGTCGCTTTCTTCCTTCGTCTCTCAATTCAATCACCCAATCGCTCAATCCACCCCCCCATAGCCGGTTTGCTGAAGCGGACCCTGCTTTTTGCTACCTTTGCGCTCTTTGCGATCTCTGAGATCTTTGCGCTATCCAAGCCTTCGCGATCTTCGCGCCTTCGCGGCGCTGTTTCTCCACCCAAATCACTCAGCAATCGCCGGAGGATCGGCATCCGCCGGGCCGGTGGGGCGGTCGGCAAGGTGAGCGGCGATATGGTGCAGGGCATCGTCGACGTCAGCCGTCGCGTGCCAGAGCGAACGGGCCTTCGGCTTGATGAACTGCTGGGCGATGCCGTGCTCGAGCATCGCGAGCATGGGATCGTAGTAGCCGGCGATGTTGAGCAGGACAATCGGCTTGTTGTGATAGCCGAGCTGGCGGGCGACGATGACCTCGAAGATTTCCTCCAGCGTCCCCAAGCCGCCGGGCATGGCGACAAAGCCGTCGCCGCGCTGCTCCATCAACGCCTTGCGGCGGCGCATGTCGTCGGTGACCACCAGCTCGTCGGCTTGCGTGTCGGCGATGCCTTCCTCGACCATCAGCCGCGGCGTGATGCCGATCACCTTGCCGCCGGCATCGCGGACGGCACAGGCGAGTGTGTCCATCAAGCCGATGCAGTTGCCGCCATAGACCAGGGACCAGCCGCGTGCGGCGATGGCAGCGCCGAGGCGCCGGCCGGCTTCAAAGTAGACCGGCGCGATCCGGCGGCTTGAGGAGCAATAGACGGTGATGGCAGGCATGGCGATGGGTGCGACAGTATCGGCTTGGGGCAGGGGGTCAAGATGCGGGGGACGCACATCGATTGGGGATTCACGGGCTGATAGCCCGTGCCACCATTACACGGAGGCCGCGGGCAAGACCAACACTATGCATGATCTGCGTAAGTCCTTTCGAGAAGGTCATCCTGAGCGAAGCGAAGGATCTCGGCGTTCGGACGGTTGAGATCCTTCGCTTCGCTCAGGATGACGATTTCGGACGACTATCGCCTATGTTGATGCATAATGTTGGAGACGCCCGCGCCACGGAAGGAGGACATCACTCGCCTTCGTCCGCACCTTCGTTCCTGAGCTCCTGCATCTGCATGGCCCAGCGGCGGCGGACTTCAGCGATCATGCCTTCCTTGTCTTGGCGCAACTGCTCGACCAGTTGCTGGTTGCCGGTCTGCTCGTGGCGGGCTGCCCAGAGGACCAGCTCAGCCATGACGGGGGCCAGGTCGATGCCTTTTTCCGTCAGGCGATAGATGCGGCGGCGCCGGTCGGCTGGGTCGGGATGGGCGGAGATGATCCCGTTGGCCATCAGCTTGTTGAGGCGATCGGCCAGGATGTTGGTGGCAATCTTCTCGGGGCACTGGAGCAGCTTCTGGTAGGTGTCGGAGCCGCGCAGCATCAGATCCCGCAGGATCAGTAGCGACCAGCGATCACCGAGTATCTCCAGGGAGATGTTCAGCGGGCAGGCTGACCGCCAGGCGCCTCGACGGGAATCATCCATTGGCGAAATCATAGGATTTTTTACTTGCAATTCGCAAGTGAATTTGCATATTCGCACCTCTCACGGGGGGTGGCCCCGACGGTAAACCCATCAAGCCGAGAAGGAGGCTTCATGAGCAAGGTGCGAGTCCTGGTCGGAACCCGCAAGGGCGGATTTGTTCTTACCTCAGACGGCAAGCGGCAGAAATGGGAGGTCAGCGGCCCGCACTTCGCCGGCTGGGAGATCTACCACATGAAGGGTTCGCCAGCCGACCCCAACCGAATCTACTGCTCGCAGTCCAGCAGTTGGTTCGGGCAGATCATCCAGCGGTCGGACGATGGCGGAAAGACCTGGACCATCCCCGGCGGCGAGAAGCTGCCCAGCCCCTACGATCCACCTACGCAGGGCAAGAGCAACAAGTTCGTCTACGAGGGCGACCCCGGCACGCACCAGTGGTACGACGGCACCCAGCGGCCGTGGGAGTTCAAACGTGTCTGGCATCTCGAGCCGTCGGCGACCGACCCGGATACCGTCTATGCCGGCGTCGAGGATGCCGGCTTGTTCCTGTCGACCAACGGGGCGACGACCTGGCAGGAGCTGCCGGCGCTGCGCGCCAATCAGGCGACCAGGTGGGCCCCCGGCGCCGGCGGCATGGCGCTGCACACGATCCTGATCGATCCGAAAAATCCCAACCGGATCTACATCGCGATCTCGGCAGCCGGGGCGTTCCGCACGGATGACGGCGGCAAGAGCTGGAAGCCGATCAACCGGGGGCTGAGATCGGATTATCTCCCCGATAACGATGCCGAGGTCGGCCACTGCGTGCACCGCCTCGCCTTCCACCCGTCGCGGCCGGACGTGCTGTTCATGCAGAAGCACTGGGACGTGATGCGATCGGACGATGCCGGCGACAACTGGCGCGAGGTGAGCGGCAACCTGCCCAGCGATTTCGGCTTTCCGATCGACGTGCACGCGCACGAGCCGGAGACCATCTACGTCGTGCCGATCAAGAGCGATTCGGAGCACTATCCGCCCGAGGGCAAGCTGCGCGTCTACCGCAGCCGCACGGGCGGCGGCGAGTGGGAGCCGCTGACCAAAGGGCTGCCGCAGGAGCATTGCTACGTCAACGTGCTGCGCGATGCGATGGCTGTGGATCAGCTTGACGATTGCGGCATCTACTTCGGCACGACGGGCGGGCAGGTGTATTGCTCCCCGGATGGCGGGGATACGTGGCAGGCGATCGTCCGCGACCTGCCACCTGTGTGTTCGGTGGAGGTGCAGACGTTGAAATGATGCGTGATGCATGATGCGTGATGCATGATGAATGATGAATGATGAATGATGAATGATGAATGATGAATGATGAATGATGCATGAAACATTGTGGGAGGGCGGATGCGCCCTGCTTCATGCACCATGCATCATGCACCGAATCCCCCCATCATCCGTCCGTCATGACGCCCCGAGGAGTCGTCCCATGGTCCGTGTGATGCTGCCACAACATCTGCAGGTGCTGGCCCATGCGCCGCGCGAGGTGAGGCTGAATGTTCAGCCGCCGGTGACGCAGGCGTCGATTCTCGACGCCCTGGAAGCCGAGTACCCGGCTTTGTGCGGCGCCGTGCGCGATCATCAGAAGAAGAAGCGGCGCCCGCTCGTGCGTTTCTTTGCGTGTGAGGAAGACGTTTCGCACGACCCGCCCGACGCGCCGCTGCCGGAACGGATCGCTACGGGCGAAGAGCCGTTTTATATCGTCGGGGCGATCGCGGGGGGGTGATGGTTAGTGGTCAGTTGCGAGTTGCCAGTGGCGAGTTGCGAGTTGCGAGTTGCCAGTTGCCAGTTGGCGGATGGCATAACCGGTCCGCGGAAGCAGATCCTAGGATTCTCTGTCTCTCTCCGTCGCTTCGTCGCTTTCTCACTTCGTCTCTCCCCATCACCAATCCAACGACTCATCCACCTTCTGCAGGTAGGTGAAGAAGCACATCCGCTCCTCGTCCTCGACAATGCCGCGAAGGGCGAAGAGTTTGAAGAACCAGGCGCGGTCCTGTTCGGTGGGGTCTTCCGGCGGCGCTGAGGCTTCCCCCACGACGTCGGCCGGCGAAACGCCCATCAGGAACTCGGTCAGGTGCAGGATATCCATCTCGTCCACCGTCTGCGTCGACAGGACGAACAGCCGATGCTGGCGGATCTGCTCGCGGAGATACCGCTCCTCCAGGTTCATTTTGATCTTGTCGAGCGCGTCGAGGTAGGCGAGTGTCTTGGGATCCTGCTTCCACTCGTTGGCCTGCCGCTCTTCGTTACGGTATTGGCCGAAGGCGGCGTCGAAGTGGGCCTGCATCCGCTGATAGAAGGTGTCGACCTCATCGCCGGCCAGCCAGCGGATGATCATCGTCTCGCCGGGGCGGCGGTAGACGTGGTAGTCGTTGGTCGAGATGCCGGCGGATTTCGGCATGCCCAGCACCTCGGCTGCGTCAGCGCGGACGGGTTCCGCCAGCACCGGCAGCTCGGGGGTGATCTTGTTCTTCTCCATCCGCCCGATCTTCTGTTGGATGCTTCGGGCCAGATCGGGGTTGATCGACGGATCGACGCTGGCGTCGAACTTGCGGCAGCCTTCGTAAACGGCTGCCAGTTGCGCGTGCATGCGGATCTCATCCGCCTTTTCCGCGGCGCGAACGGCTGGGTCGATCGAATCCTCGGGCGGGGTATTTTCCGGTTCCTCAAACATACCGGATCATAGGATACCCGCCGCCCGGCATTCGCCAACCGATCCGATCGCCCAGCCGGCGTTGCCGCCATGCCCGGCAAAGCGATTCCTTGCTCTCCGCAGACGCATCGTCTGCTGCCGCCCGCGCGGGTGTGGTAGCCCCGGCGTGCGGGCATACAATCCCTGATGTGAGTTCCGAGCCAGTCACTACCGGATGGCCCAGCCTCGATCAGGCCATCGACAAGTTGCGCATCGGCGACAACGTCGTCTGGACGGTCGAGTCCGTTGACGACTACGCGCGCTTCATCCAGCCGTTCGTGCAGGCGGCCCTGCGCAACGGCCGTAAGGTCCATTACTTGCGATTTGCCGAGCATCCGCCCCTGATCGAGCCGCAGGAAGATGTCATCGTCGAGCATCTCGATGCCCGCCTGGGATTCGAGACCTTCACCACCGCCATCCATCGCATCATCACGCGCGAAGGGGCGGGGGCGTTCTACGTCTTCGACTGCCTGTCGGATCTGCTGTCCGCCTGGGCGACCGACCGGATGATCGGCAACTTCTTCTGCGTGACCTGCCCATACCTGTACCGGCTGGACACGGTCGCGTACTTCGGCCTGCTGCACGGGCATCACTCGCACGACACGATCAACCAGATCCGTCAGACGACGCAGGTGCTGCTGTCGCTGTACAACGCGCACGGCCATCTGCATGTGCATCCGCTGAAGGTCGATCAGCGGTCGTCGCCGACGATGTTTCTGCCGCATGTGATGGCGGATGGTGATCTTGAGCCGATCGCCGACAGCGCCGCGGCGACGCGCCTCCGCACCGATTTGCGTCGCCTCGACATGCTCGGCCCGCATGGGCGGATCGACTACTGGCATCGCCTGTTCCTGCAGGCCGAGTCGGCCCAGGACGCCGCGCCGGAAATCCAGCGGCAGATGATTGATCAGATCTGCCGCGTGATGATCAGCCGCGATGAGCGGATGCTGGCGCTGGCGCGCAAATACTTCACCCTTGCCGATCTGCTGGACATCCAGTCGCGCATGATCGGCACCGGGTACATCGGCGGCAAAGCCGTCGGCATGCTCCTGGCGCGAAATGTTCTCCTGTCCGATCCTGAAGCCGATTGGGAACAGCAGCTCGAACCGCACGACTCGATGTACATCGGGTCGGACGTCTTCTACTGGTTCCTCGTCCACAACGGCTGCTGGGAACTGCTCATGCGGCAGAAGTCGCCCGAAGGCTACTATGCCGCAGCCGAGGAGCTGCGCCAGCGCATTCTCGACGGCGAGTTCCCCGAGCCGGTGCAGCGCGAATTCCAGCGGATGCTCGAATATTTCGGCCAGTATCCGATCCTGGTCCGATCCAGCAGCCTGCTGGAGGACAGCTTTGGCGGGGCGTTCGCCGGCAAGTACGACAGCGTCTTCCTCGTCAACCAGGGGTCGCCCGAAACGCGTCTGGCGCGGCTGATGGATGCCGTGCGGCAGGTCTTCGCCAGTGCGATGAGTCCGGATGCCCTGGCCTATCGCGCGCAGCGCGGCCTGCACGAACGCGAAGAGCCGATGGCTGTGCTCGTGCAGCGCGTCAGCGGGCGATTCCGCGGGCGGTATTTCTTCCCCGATGCCGGCGGCGTGGGCGTGTCGCACAACCTGTATGTCTGGCACGCCGACATGGATCAGCGTGCCGGCATGTTGCGCATGGTGCTCGGGCTGGGCACGCGCGCGGTCGATCGCCTCGAAGCTGACTACGCGCTGCTGGTCGCCCTCGATCAGCCGACGCGCCAGCCGCATCATGGCGGCGACGACATCCGCCGCTTCGCCCAGCACGAGGTCGACGTGCTCGACATCTCGGCTGGCCAATTGACGTCGATCCCCGTTGAGCAACTGCTCGAAGAGGGGATCGAGCTGCCGATGGCGTGGTGCGCCGAATCCTCGCAGGATCCGACGATCACCTTCCGGCCGTTGCTCAGCCGGACGGAGTTTGCCAGCCGCATGCAGCGGCTGCTGCAGACGCTGGAGCGCGTCTATGAGCATCCGGTCGATGTCGAGTTCACCTTGAGCTTCCGCGGCGATCAGCCGCCGCTGCTCAACCTCGTGCAGTGCCGCCCCCTCGGCGTGGCGGGGCGCGCCCAGCATGTCCAATGGCCCGAATCGGTCGACTCCGACCGCGAGCTGCTGCGCAGCAGCGGGTTCATGGGGGGAAATGTCGACCTGTCGATCGATCGAATCATCCTGGTCGATCCAGCCCGGTACGCTGCACTGACGCTTCGGCAGAAGCACGAGGTCGCCCGGCTGATCGGCAGGATCAACCGGAAGATCAGCGACCGGCAGGGCGGGCACACCATGCTCATCGGCCCGGGGCGATGGGGGACGAGCACGCCGTCGCTGGGCGTTCCGCTGCGCTTCAGCGAGCTCAACCGCATGTCGGTGTTGGTGGAGGTATCCGGCACAGGCAGCGGGATGAACCCCGACCTGAGCTTCGGCACGCACTTTTTCCATGACCTTGTGGAGACGGGGATCTTCTACATCGCCATCGCGCCCGACCGCCACATGGGGCGGTGGAATCCGGACTGGCTGGCCGACGTACCGCGGGATGCGGCGGCGCTGGAGGAGGAGACCTCGCCGGCAGCCGAGGCGATCGCGGTGTACGACGTGTCCGTTCGGAATGTACGGCTTGTATCGGATTTGCTGCGTCGTGAAGTGATCTGCTTTGAGGCTGGTTCCCGCTGATCCCCCAGGCGACACACATCTGCTTGACGCATGAACAGGCAACGACGTGAATGAGTGGGACGCCGCCGCGCCCTCGCCACTCGTCTGAAACGCTCTTCACAAGGCTGCCAGCAGCGTTCTCCGGCGGTTATCGGACTCCGCACGATCGCGATAGACGGCTCGCTCGTTTCATCTTGTGCAAATTGCGATCAAAGGTGGCCTGCTATCCCCGGAATCTTCAGGTTCTTACTTGGCGAACCGATGCTGATGGTGGAATATCGGAGGCATACTATGCCAAAAGCAACAAAGAACTATCGTGGGGACTACAACATGGGCGACTGCACTACCATCGGTGATTGTAAGGTACCTGGGGACTGCGTTACGACCGGTGACTGCAAGGTCCCGGGTGACTGCACGACGGCGGGCGACTGTGTCGTCGGCGGCGACTGCAAGCTGCCTGGCGATTGCATCACAGCCGGCGACTGCGTCACCAGCGGTGATTGCAAGGTTCCTGGTGATTGCGTGATCGCGGGCGACTGCAAGGTCGGCGATTGTGTCACCGAGGGCGACTGTGTAACGGCTGGGGATTGCGAGGTGCCCGGCGATTGTGTGATCGCCGGAGACTGCAAGGTGCCTGGCGATTGTGTGACGACAGGCGACTGCGTCACAGTGGGGGACTGCAAAGTACCTGGAGACTGTGTAGTCGCGGGGGACTGTAAAGTACCTGGCGACTGTGTAACTGACGGCGACTGTGCTACACCCGGCGACTGCAAGGTCCCGGGTGATTGTGTTATCGGAGGTGACTGCAAGACCAAAGGCGACTGCGCTGACGGCGATTGCCGGGATGAGGGCGACTGCGTGGTTCGCAGCGTGGTCGATCGGCGGTCGGGCCTGGATCGCCGGCGCAAGACGGCCGAACAGTCCGGCTATAGGGGCCCGGAGCGCCGCAAGGCTGTGGCGGAACGTCGCACCGGTCTGGAGCGTCGCCGCGGGCCGGGCATCCGTCGCGACGAGCAGCGCAAGCTCGCGGAGGAAGGCGAGATGACGGCTGAGCAGTTTGAGTTCATCATGGCCATCGAGACCTACAAGAAGGTGAACAAGAAGTTGTTCCCGACATGGACGGAGGTGCTCGAGGTCATCAACCAGCTCGGCTATCGCAAGGTCGAGCATCGTACGATCAAGCTTGAAAACGTCCCCGAAGCTCCGCTGTTCCGCAAGGTTGCGTAGCTTCGGGCAACAGGCCAACACCCTGCCTCAGGACAAGCGAGGGATCCTGCCGCCAACGAGCGGTGGGATCCTTCGCTTTTCTCGTTGGTGGCGATGGCGGGATGTCTTCTGCACGTGGCGATCCTCCTTTACGCCAATGACCATGAGCAGATGACGCCGCCGGATCTGGGGGCTGAGGGGGGAATGGGCAGGAATTGATGAAACTTTGCTGTCGCTGCGGCGTTAGGATCTTTAGGGGGGCATTTTGTCCTGGGGCGATAACAACGCCGGGGCTGGCGCGTAGTAATGCGTGAGCCCCCGATTGGATGGAGGGGCTGTCGCAGGCAGCGCCTGCCGCAAGCCGGCATGTCGGCGCGTTAGCAGGGGAAAGAGATGGATCTGCAGGACCTGAAACGTTGGCATTGGGCGGTGGCTGGCCTGGTGATCGGGCTGGCGCTGTCTTACATGTATGACGGATGGGACCCGAGCGGGCAGGTGCCCAGCGTCGGGATCGGCACGGTGCAGCGGGATCTGCTGCGCGTGGCGCGGGGGGCTGATCGCGACCTGCCGCTGATCCGCAACATCCGCCTGTTTCCGCCGGTGGTCGAGAATGGCGTCGAGCGATGGTACATGCAGCTCGAGATGATCGACCCGGTGCAGCGGGCGTACGTGCGGTACGAGGTCAAGTCGATCCCCACGCCCTTCAAGGTTGAGCGGCCGAACAACACCGAGTTTGCCCGCAATCAGGAGGTGGAGAACGTCCGCGTCTATCTCGATGCCGTCGCCGCTGCCAACGACGGATTCTCCTACACGTATCTGTGGTGGCGCGAGCGGCCATGGATCTACACGTTCTGGACGGGCGGGGCGGTGCTGCTGGTCGGTGGGGTGTGGCCGACGGTGCTGAGCGTGCTTGTTGGGGCTGGTTTTGGCCGGCCGCCGCGCGAGAAGGAGGAGTACGACCTGTCGCGCTTCGGTAAGGGCAAGTCTGAAGCGTCAGCCCAGCCGGCTGCCCCGGCGGTCGATGCCGAAGAGCTCGAAGCCGTCACGCGTGCGTACGAAGCCGGTCTTGCCGGCGAGGGCGAAGGCGAAGCCATGCCGGCTGAGGCCGATGCGGAGACAGCCGGTTCTCCGCCGGAAATTCGCAAACTTACCATCACGCCGCTGGAAGAAGCGCCGCCGATCCTCAAGCCGCCGGAGGAGGAGAAGGAATACGTGGGCGAGTTCTATCCCGTCGCGCGGCCTGCGCATAAGAAGTCGGATGAGTGAGGGCGGCAGGGGGGAACCGCAGATGCGGAGATTTTAGGCAGGGGCCCGGTTTGCCTCAGACACGACACCCTTCGTCGCTCCGTCGCTTCGTCTCCGCACCCATAGCCGGTTCGCTGAAGCGGACCCTACAGTGTTCTCTTCCCCTCGTCGCTCTGCTCCCGCTCAGTTCGCCACGAAGGTGATGGGGATGGAGGCTTCGGCGACGCGGCTGGCGAGCTGGTCGACGATCGTGACCTTCAGCCAGTAGCGGCCGACGGGGATGTTGCCGGGCAGACGCAGCTTGCGGACGATGAAGAAGTCGTGCCGGCGATTGCGGCACAGGTCAGGCACGACGACCGGCTTTTCGCGCAGGATCGGCAAGCCGTCGGCATCGGTGTAGAGGACGACTTCTTCCGTCAGGCGCGTTTCCCACTGGTTCTGCTCGGTCATCTGTGACATGAAGTTGGCGACTTCGCAGTAGACGATGACCTCGCGGTCGCGGCCGGCGACGAAGCGCGCTTCCAGCGGCTCATAGACGCCGAAGCCATCGACGCGCCGGCAGAGCTGGACGGTGGGAATCTCCAGGTCGGCTTGTGCCCGCAGCCGATCGCTCAGATCCATGAGGGGCTTGATCTTGCGGCTGAGCAGCAGGTTGCTGTCCGCGCGGAGATTGCTGCGGTAGTTGCTGAGCGCATCGATGACGGCGGTGACGATCTCCTGATCTTCCTTCGTCAGCGACGCCAGCGTGCCGAGCTCGGGCACCTGCTTGCCTTCGATGTAGCGGAGCAACTGGTACTCGAGGTGCGCGACGCTGTCGCGGGGATCTTCCTCGATGCGGGTGGCCAGCAGGCGCTGGAGGTCCTGGCTGGCGGATGGGGTAGCCGCCGCGGGGCGCGCGGCGACGGCTGCCTGATTGGGCAGCAATTGGGGCGCTGTGTTGGATGCGAGCACCGGCGCGTTGGGGATCGGCTGCTCGTCGGAGATGGCGATCGCCTGGTTGGCTGTGCCGCGAACGGTGCGCTCGGTTTGTGCCGAAGGGGAGGCTGCGTCGCGCCGGGCGCCGACGTCGAAGGCGGGGCCGAGGCGGAGCAACTGCGGGTCGAGCCACTCGACGACCGACGGCTCGGCGGCGGCCGTGCGCTGTGGCGGCTGTTGCGGTTGCGGCTGGGCCTGCTGCTGCGGCTGAGGCTGCTGGGCAGCGGCGGGGCGGTTCTCCATCTCCTGGGCAATGCGCTTGGCGTGGGCTTCTGTCTTGCGGATCAGAAGGGCCAGCTCATCGGGGACGTCCGTCGTATCGGCGGCGTCGCCTGCCGCGCTTTTAGGCAACTGGGGATTCTGCTGCGCGAGCAGCGCGTCAGACGAGGTTTGCGGATCCTGCGATTGCTTTGAGGTCGAAGGCGATTGGCATCCGACTGCCATCCAAACGGCAGTCATCCCCGCCAGCATCTTGTGACGTGAACGCATAGCACCATCCTTGGCCAAATCCGCGGCTCTCCGAGCCGGGCCCCATCACCCAAACGGCATGATACCGCATGGACGATCGGGTTCAAACATCAAAGCACGGGTCGCGCCCTTTGGGAGCGCGACCCGCACCGTAAGAAGGTATGACGTTGCTCCAGATCAGACCGTCTGCGGCCGCAGAGCCGGAGAGGCCGACGATTCGGGGGTGGCCGAGCTCAGCACCGACCCGCTGGTGAACTCGGGGTAGGCTTCCATCCCGTGTTCGCCGATGTCCAGGCCTTCCATCTCCTCTTCGGCGGAGACGCGGATGCCCATCGTCACCTTGAGAGCGAGGAAGAGGACCAGGGCGATGACGAAGGCCGTGGCACCGATCGCGGCGATGCCCACGAGCTGCACACCGAAGGTGCCGACCGTGCCGGCGGCTTCGAGGCGCTCGGGGATCCCGAAGATGCCGACCGCCAGCGTGCCCCAGATACCGCACACGCCGTGTACGCTGATGGCGCCGACCGGGTCGTCCAGCCGCATGCGATCCAGGCCCAGCACGCTGAACACCACGATCACACCGGCGATCAGACCGATCAGCACAGAGGCGTTGACGCTCACCACGTCGGCACCAGCCGTGATGCCCACCAGACCGGCGAGGATGCCGTTCAGGGCCATCGACAGATCAGGCGAACCGTTGACAAGCCAGCTCGTGAACATGGCAGCCATCCCGCCAGCGGCGGCAGCCATGGCCGTCGTCACGAATACGTAGCTGACGCCATCCGGATCGGCGCTCAGCACCGAACCGCCATTGAAGCCGAACCAGCCGAGCAGCAGCAGGAGGACGCCAATCGTGGCCAGCGGCATGCTGTGGCCGGGGATCGGGCGGACCGAACCATCCGCACCATACTTGCCGAGGCGCGGGCCCAGCAGGATCACACCAGCCAAGGCGCCGAAACCACCGACCGCATGCACAACCGTCGAACCGGCGAAGTCGTGGAAGCCCATCTCAGCCAGCCAGCCGCCACCCCACTTCCAGCTACCCGTCAGCGTGTAGCCGATCATCACGAACAGCGTCGAGAAGATCAGGAACGGAGCCAGCTTCACGCGTTCAGCCACGGCACCCGAGACGATCGTGGCAGCCGTTGCGGCGAACATCGCCTGGAAGATGAAGTCGGTGTAGTAGGTGTAGGCACCACCGGCATAGGCTGCGGTCTGGCCCTCCGCACCGGGATCCAGCAGGAAGCTCACCTTCGGCAGCACACCTTCGATGGCCCACTCGCCCGGGTACATGAAGTTGAACCCCATGAACCAGTAGGTCAGCAGACCGATGCACAGGATCGCGACGTTCTTGGTCAGGATGTTGACCGTGTTCTTCGATCGGCACAGGCCCGATTCGAGCGTTGCGAAGCCCAGGTGCATGATGCACACCAGCCCGGCAGCGATCAGGATCCACAGGTTGTTGACGGTAAAGCTGTCAGGCGTCACGTACTGGACGACCCCTTCTTCTTCCCCGGCTGGGATCTGCAATACGGGCGGGGCTGCATCCTGCCCAAGCGCCACCGTCGGCGTGAGGATGGCGCCTGCCATCAGCAGGCACAACAGACTCGTGGGTGAACACAAATACCTGAAGTAGCGCATAAGCTTTCGGTTCCAGTTGAGCGCCCAGGGGCGCAGTTCTCCTTTGTGGTGCAGCCATGCCGCACCGGTCGAGGCACAGGTTGTGGATCGGACACGTGTCACAGCCCGGCGCCGTGCCGCCCCCGTGGCGGCAGCGGGCCGGCAGATGGTGCTCGCAGGCAGCCACAACGCACATCCTGCAATCACCCTCTACTGCTCAGCCCCTTAAACAAAGGCGATGCCACACGCGAGGCAGGGCACGCTGGGGCTCGCATAAGTCCCGAAAATCCAAGGGGATATAGCAAAAACGAATCTGGACGTTCGCCGGGAGG
>Ga0207864_1000643_pt1 | contig 45629 bp, 31 predicted proteins | sample HigsolmetaAR202D_FD_184834 | JGI IMG/M metagenome (GOLD analysis project Ga0207864, IMG submission 184834) | Ionic liquid and high solid enriched microbial communities from the Joint BioEnergy Institute, USA - AR20-2-D (SPAdes) (version 2) ...
CTCCTCGTGCTGGAGGAGCCTCGCCCGCCCGACGATCGCGTGCGATGCTTCAGATGCGCTCGAAGAGACCGGCCGCGCCCTGGCCGCCGCCGATGCACATCGAGACGATGCCCCACTTCTTGCCGCGGCGGCCGAGCTCGTGGAGCAGCGTCGCCGTGAGCTTCGCGCCGGTGCAGCCGAGCGGGTGCCCGAGAGCGATCGCGCCGCCGTTGACGTTCAGCTTCTCGTCCGGGATCCCGAGCTCGCGCTGGACGTAGACCGCCTGACTCGCGAAGGCCTCGTTGATCTCGAACAGATCGATCTGATCGAGCTTCATGCCCGTCTTGTCGAGCAGCTTGCGGATCGCCGGCACGGGGCCGATGCCCATGATCGCCGGATCGACGCCCGTCGTGACGAAGGCGCGGAGGTAGCCGAGGCCCTTGAGGCCGAGCGCCTTCGCCTTCTCGCCGCTCATGACGAGGGCGGCCGCGGCGCCGTCCGAGAGCGGAGAGCTGTTGCCCGCGGTCACCGACCCGTTCTGCGCGAACGCCGGCTTCAGCGCGGCGAGGCCCTCGAGGGTCGTGTCCGGGCGCGGCAGCTCGTCGACCTCGAACGAGAACGGCTTCTTCTCGTTGCCCGAGTAGCGGTACGCCGTGACCGGGACGATCTCCTGCGCGAAGACCTTCTTCTCGATCGCGACGGCCGCCTTCTTCTGGCTGCTCAGCGCGAACTGGTCCTGGGCCTCGCGGGTGACGCCGAACTTCTTGGCGACGTTCTCCGCGGTGATGCCCATCGGCGTGTACACGCTCGCGATCTTCTCCATCGCCTCGGGCGAGGCGCTGAGCTTGTTGCCGGTCATCGGCACCATGCTCATCGACTCGACGCCGCCCGCGATGACCACGTCGCACGAGCCGGTCGCGATCGCGCCCGCCGCGGTCGCGATGGCCTGGAGCCCGCTCGAGCAGAAGCGGTTGATCGTCTGCGCGCTCGTCTCCTGAGGCAGCCCGCCGAGGAGCGCGATGACGCGCGCCACGTTGAGCCCCTGCTCGCCCTCGGGCATCGCGCAGCCCATGACCACGTCGTCGACCTCCTTCGGGTCGACCTTCGGGTTGCGGGCGAGGAGCCCGCGGACGACCTCGCCGGCCATCTCGTCGGGCCGCTTCTGGGCGAGCGACCCCTTGTGTGCACGCCCGACGGCGCTGCGAACCGCGTCCACGATCACGATGTCTTTCATGGGAGACCTCAGTCCTCAGTCCTCAGTCCTCAGCTCGAGAGACTGGGCGCGTCCTGCGCCTATTTGGATGCCGTACCACCGGCCCTCGGTTCTCGCGTCTAGTTCCTCGACGTCGAGGACCGAGGACCGGCGGGCGCGAAGCGCCTCAGTTCCGGAGGGGCTTGTTGTTCATCAGCATGTACTGCATGCGCTCCTGGCTCTTCGGCTCGCCGCACAGGCTGATGAAGGCCTCACGCTCGAGCTCGAGGATCTCGTCCTCCGTGACCTCGTGCGTGGCGCCCCCGATGCCTCCGCAGAGGACGTTGGCCAGCTTGCGCGCGATCTTCGCGTCGTGCTCGGAGGCGTAGCCCCCGGCGACGAGCGTGTCGACCATCATGCTGAGCGTGGCGATGCCGCTCTCGCCCGGCAGGCGGTAGGCGCGCGGGACGGGCGGGTGGTAGCCCGACTCGGCGAGGCCGATCGCTCGCGCCTTCGCCTCGCTGAGCTGGCGCGCGCGATCGAACGAGACGCCGTCCGTGCGACGGAAGTAGCCGAGCGCCTTCGCCTCCTCGGCGCTCGTCGCCACCTTCGCGAGCGCGATGTTCTTGAACACCTGCGTGACGTACTCGTAGGTGTTCACGTTCGCGCCCTCGGGGATGCCTTCGAGCGCACGCCAGAGCATGTTCAGCGTACCGGCGCCGCCCGGGATGAGCCCGACGCCCACCTCGACGAGACCCGAGTACGTCTCCGCGGCGGCCTGCACCGACGCGGCGCCGAAGCAGAGCTCGAGGCCGCCGCCGAGCGTCATGCCGTACGGCGCGACGACGACCGGCACCTTCGAGTACTTCATCCGCTGGATGGCGTACTGGTAGCTCTTGACCATCTCGCGGATCGGCTCGAACTGCCCCTGGCTCGCGTACATCACGATCAGGAAGAGGTTCGCGCCGACGCAGAAGTGGTCGCCCTCGTTCGCGATGACGAGCGCGCGGAACTCGCGCTCCGCACGATCGACCGCCTCGTGGAGCATCTTGATGATGTCCGGGTCGATGCTGTTCGCCTTCGTCTTGAACGTGACGCCGAGCACGCCGTCGCCGAGGTCCCACGCCTCCGCGCCGTCGTTCTTGAGCACGGGGCTCGTGCCCTTGCGGAGCTGCGCGAGCGTGACGTAGCGCGGGTCCTGCTTCTGCTCGACGTACTTGCCCTCGACGAGGCTGTACTCGAAGCGCTTGCCGCCCTCCTCCTTGTAGAAGGAGGTCGCGCCGCTCGCCTTCATCTTCTTCACGGACTCCGGCAGAGCGTGTCCGGCCTTCTCGATCGCGTCCGCGGTCTCGGCGAAGCCGAGCGCGTCCCACGTCTCGAACGGGCCGAGCTCCCAGTTGTAGCCCCACCTCATCGCATCATCGACCGCGGACACCGAGTCGGCGATCTCGCCGCCCTTGCCGCCGCCGCTCTCGGGCGCGACCCGCCGCGCCGCGTAGGCGAGGCTGCGATAGAGCACCTTGCGCGCGAAGTCGCCCGCCTTGCCCTGATCGGCGACGAGCTTGCGCACGCGCTCGCGCGGGTCCTCGATCTTCGCGATCGCCTTCGTCGTCGCCTTGATCGTCTCGTCCCCGCCCTTCGGGCGGTACTCGAGCGTCTTCGGATCGAAGGTGAGGATCTGCTTGTCGGGCGTCTTCTTGTAGAAGCCGCTCTTCGTCTTGTTCCCGAGGAGCTTCCGCTCCACCATCTTGCGGATGTAGTCGGGGACCTTGAAGACGTCGCGATCCTCGTCGTTCGTCAGCGACGCGTAGCAGTTGTCCGCGACGTGCACGAAGGTGTCGAGACCGACGAGGTCCGCGGTCCGGAAGCTCGCGCTCTTCGGGTGCGCCATCGGCGTCCCGGTGATGTTGTCGACGTCCTCGGGCGTGAGGCCGTCCGCGAGCATCTGGTGGATCGTCGCCATCATCGCGTGGGCGCCGATGCGGTTGCCCACGAAGTTCGGCGTGTCCTTCCCGAAGACGACGCCTTTGCCGAGCGTGTCCTGCGCGAAGCGGACCACGCGATCGAGGACCGCCTTGTCCGTGTCGGGGCCCGCCACGATCTCGAGGAGCTTCATGTAGCGGACCGGGTTGAAGAAGTGCAGGACGACGAAGTGCTTGCGGAAGTTCTCCGAGCGCCCCTTCGTCATCTCCGCGATGCGGAGGCCCGACGTGTTCGAGGCCACGATGCAGTTGGCAGGCACGACCTTCTCGAGCTTCTCGAAGAGCGCCTGCTTCGCCTCCATCTTCTCGATGATGGCTTCGATGACGAGGTCGCAATCCTTCAGCTTGTCGAGGTCGTCCTCGACGTTGCCCACGGTCACGAGCCGCGCGTTGTCCTTGTGGAAGAACGCCGCGGGCCGAGCCTTGAGCGCCTTTTCGAGACCGCCGGCAGCGAACCCGTTGCGCTTGCTCCGGTCCTTCTTCTCCTCTTCGGAGAGGTTCGGCGGGACGATGTCGAGGAGGAGAACCTCGAGTCCAGCGTTGGCGAAGTGAGCAGCGATTCCGCTGCCCATGACCCCGGCTCCGATGACGGCCGTGCGACGGATGGGCTTCTGCATTTTGTGCACGCGAACTTTCACCCATCTCGGAGGGTGGACGCAAGGGTCGGCCGACGCACGGCGCGTCTTCATTCCGTCGCGATTCGTCGCGATCGAAGAGCGCACACGCGCCCCGCGCGTCCGCGCATCGCGATCCACGCGCACGCGCAACGCATGCGCGATCTCGAGCATCCCATGACGATGCTCCGAGATCGCACCCGCTCCGCTACTTCTTGAACCCGCGCGGCTCCAGGCTGCGGAGGTACGTCACGAGCCCCTCGCGTTCGGCGTCGGTGACCGTCCAACGGTGACCGCTGGGGTGGTCGACGCGGATCGGGAAGCCCGCGGTCGAGATGCCCGTCGTGATGACGGCCGCGACCTCCTCGTCGGTCGCGGTCGCGAGCGCCGCCGGAGAGTGGTCGATGGCCTCGCCGTTCACGTGGCACTGCACGCAGGGCGGCTCGCCGTTCGCTCCCCCGTTCTCGTAACGCGTCTTGCCCGTCTGCCAGCGTGCAGACGTGTACTCGGTGACGTTGATCGTCGCCTCGGCCGTCTTGCCGCCCGAGCTCGCCTTGAGCGTGATCGTCCCCGGGCGCTTGACCGTGACCATGAAGTACTTGCCGTTGTCGATCGTCCCGTCGTTGCGCTCCGGGTTCTCGAGCGCCGTGGGGACGATCTCGACCGAAGACGAGTCCGTCGCCGTGACCTCGAGATCGTCGGCGGAGTCGTAGACGGCCAGCGGGACCTTGTACGTGTGCTCGCCGTCGTAGCCGGAGTACGCCTCCTTCGGCATGAAGGTGAGGATGCCGAGGCCCGAGTCCGGCGAAGGCTTCGTGACGAAGCCGCCGTCCTCCTCCTCTTCTTCTTCGTCCTCTTCGACGTACGTCTCCTTGGTCGTCGAGCAAGCGAAGAGAGCCAACAGCGACGTGACGAAGAGCCCCGTGCAAAGACCCGCCGTGGGAAGCCAGCGCATGATTCCTCCGTGGAGAGGCTACTCGGACAGCATACGCCACGGAGCGCCCCCTCGCCGCTCGGTCGCGTGGCGTGCGGCGCGCGCCTGGATCGCCGATGCACCAATCCGACGTCAGGCCGCCTCGGCCTCGTCGGTTTTCGCGGCCGAATCGCTCGCAGACGCGCCGGCCGGCACGGCGGGTTTCTCGCCGAACACACCTTCCCAGCGGGCGATGACGCACGCCGCGAGCCCGTTCCCCGTGAGGTTCAGCGCGCTCCGCGCCATGTCCATGATCTCGTCGACGGCGAGGATCATCGCGACGCCGGCCTCGCCGGGCAGACCGAACGTCGCGCACGTCCCGGCGATGATGACGAGGGTCGCGCGAGGCACGCCGGCCACGCCCTTCGACGTGAGCATGAACGTGAGCACCATCGCGATCTGCGTCGAGAGCGGCATGTCGATCTTGGCCGCCTGAGCGATCGTCATGGACGCGAGCACGAGGTACAGCGTCGAGCCGTCGAGGTTGAACGAGTACCCCGTCGGGATGACGAAGCTCGCGACGCGCCGCGGGACGCCGAGCTTCTCCACCTGCTCGAGCAGGCGCGGCAGCGCGGCCTCGCTCGACGCGGTCGAGAACGCGATCGTCGCCGGCTCGCGGACGTGCGCGAAGAAGCGCCGGATCGGGATGCGCGCGAGGAGCATCACCGGGACGAACACGAGGACGACGAGGAGCGCCAGCGCGAGGTAGAGGCTCCCGACGAGCACCGAATAGCTCTTGAGGAGCTGGAAGACGGCAGGCCAGCCCTTCGGACCGCCGGGCGTGCCGGACGCCATGTGGCTCACGTTGTAAGCCATCGCGCCGAACACGCCGAGCGGCGTGAGCTTCATCACCATCTCGGTGTACTTGAACATCACCTGCGCGACGCCGTCGAAGAAGCGCAGGACGGGCTCGCCCTTCTTGCCGACCCGAATGAGCGCCACGCCGAACAGCGTCGAGAAGACGACGACGGGGAGGATGTCTCCCTCGGCGGCGTGCTTCACGAGGTTCGACGGGAAAGCGTGGAGCGCGATGTCCCAGCCGGACTTCGGCTGCGCGAGCGTGGCGTGCGCGTCGTACGCGAGCGGGAGTCCCTCGCCGGGCTTCAGCGTGTTGGCGACGACGAGGCCGAGGAAGAGCGCGATCGTCGTGACGATCTCGAAATAGAGGAGCGACTTTGCGCCCATGCGCCCGACGCTCTTGAGGTCGCCGGTCTGGGCGATGCCCGTGATGATCGTGGCGACGAGGATCGGGACGATGATGCCCTTGATGAGGGCGATGAACCCCTTCGACAGGAACTGGAAGAGATGGAACATCGTCGGGTGCTCGGCCTGAGGGAACAGGCCGCCGACGACGACCCCGAGCAGGAGCGACAAGAAGATGAGCGGCGTGCCGCCGAACCTGGACTTCTTCGTTCGATCGGGCGCCTCGGCGGCGCCTTTCTCGGCCGCCGGACGCGACGAGGGCGGCGCGCTCACGTCTCTCTCAGCCATCCGTCTCGGTCATCGGCGTCAGGCGTCCGTGTGGACGTCGGCCGGCTGCGAGCGCTCGGCCCCGGAGCGTCGAGACGCCGTCGGCCGCGCGACGGGGCGCTGCGAGACGGGCAGCTCGGCGTCGGGATCGCGTCCGGCGCGAATGGCGGCATCACGACGCTGCTGCTCGGCGAGGGCCTTGATCGCGTCGAGGCAGCGATCGGCGGCGCGCTTCTGCGCCGTGATCATGCTCGCCTTCGGACGGAGATCGGAGAAATCGATCGGCGGGCCGAAGTAGATGTCGACGGGGTGCTCGCGCGGGGACAGCGCGTTCCACTTCATCTCGCCGAGGATGCTCTGCCCCATCCCGAGCGCGAAAACCGGGATGACGTGCGCGCGCGTCGCCCCGAGCGCGATGCGTCCGACGCCGGGCTGCGCCGGGAGGAAGGAGTAAGGATCGTCTCCCTTGTTGCGCGTGCCCTCCGGATGGATCCCGAGCACGGTGCCCATGTCCTCGCGGTTCAGCTCCTCGATGCAGCGCGCGACGACGTAGTTGTTGAAGGCGCGCTTCTCCTTGTCGCGCATCACGGGCGGGAACATCCGCATGCCGCTCATGACGGCGTTCACGACCGGCCCGGCCGGATGGTCGTAGAAGAAGGTCTGACGGACGGGGAAGAAGATCCGCTTCGTCAGGTTGGTGCGCCAGTAGAGGATCGCCGTGATGCTGAAGAAGTCGAAGAAGGAGCGGTGATTCGCGACCAAGAGGATGCTGTCCTTCTTCCCGTACGGCGCCAGGTGCTCGAGCCCCTGGATGTTGAACCGCCGCCCACCGCAACTGTAGATGAGGCCTCCCATGAAGGCGCTGTTCCACGCGATCGAGAGCGGCGTGAGGCTCGGTCGAGCGAAGAAGTCCGCGATCTCGAACGAGACGCGCTCGAGGAGGCTCAGAGGAGCGAGCTGTTCCTTGGTCGGACGCACGCGGGGCGTCTTAGCAAGAAGAGGATGGGGCGTCGTCCCCCTCGATCGCGAAGTGCGCCAAAGGTGGGCCTCTGCCGGCGATCGACGGTGGCGCGAGCGCGCCAGCGGCGGACGGCCGGATCGCCCGGGCTGCGAGGTGTGCCAGCCGAGCGGCACACCCTGGCGGGAGCGTCCGGATCAGGTCGCGTTTCGCACCATTGAACCCACGTAATTTTCGCAAGTTGCACGGCTTGGCACATCTGGTCCGTGCCTTGCTCTGCCGTATCCTCGGAGACCGACCGCCATGCATGCCAAAACCGCCTTCGTCCTTCTCGCTGCGCTCGCGACCTCGTCCGTCGTGGGATGCGGCTCGTCCGGCCCCAGCGAGGTCACCGGAGTCCAGCGCGCGAGCCTTCGCCGCGCGAAGAGCTGCGGAGAGCTTCTCTCCGATCTGAAGGCCGACGCGGCCTACAAGCTCAACAAGGGCATCGATCTCCAGATTCGGCAGATCCAGGCCTGCATCGACACGTACGGTGACGCGAGCTGCGGCTGGGCCGGCGGCGCCCCCGGCATCGGCAGGGACTTCGGCGGCATACCTGGAGCGGCGGAAGCGGACGGGGCCGCTCCTCCGGAGGCCCCCACCTCCGGGGGCGCTGGTCAGAGCAATTCGAGCGCCAGCTCCTACTCGGAGACGAACGTGCAGGTCGCAGGCGTCGACGAAGCCGACATCGTCAAGAACGACGGCAAGAACCTCTACATCCTGCACGGACGCTCGTTCAAAGTCGTCAACGCGTGGCCGGTGGAGGAGCTGAAGGAGGTGGCGTCGATCGACGTCGAGGGCAATCCGACGGAGATGTTCGTCGCCGACGGCAAGGTCGTCGTCTACTCGCAGGTCAACGGCGCAGGCGTGTTCGCGGCTGCGGGCGTCACGCCCAAGCAGAGGTACAGCGACTTCGTGTACCACCCGGGCCGCGCGTCCACCGCAGGGGCGCCCGCGCCGGACATCGCGGCGCCGGCCCCGCAGCCGGGCAGCAGCGGTCCGTACATCCCGCTGACCAAGATGACGGTGATGCGCCTCGACGGCACCACGCCCACGGTGACGCGCGAGGTGTACTTCGAGGGACAGTACCTCGACGCACGCCGGGTGGGGCCGCACGTCCGCACCGTCTTCCAGGGCTACCAGTACGGCCCGGCCCTTTCGTACGACCTCGGCAAGTACCTCCCGTCGCGGAACCCCGTTGCCGATCCTGCGGCCGGCCCGGGCATGACCCCGGACTACAATCCCACCGGCTCGGAGGTGATCGCCGCGCTCGAGCAGCTCCGCCGGGAGAACCTCGCAAAGATCGAAGCGACCGAGCTCGGTGACTGGCTGCCGTACACGTTCGTGAAGAACGGCGAGGCGGTGACCGCACAGACCGTCGCGTGCGAGGCCTTCTACATCCCGACGATCGGCTCGACCGAGAGCGGCCTCACCGAAGTCGCGTCGCTCGACCTCTCCGATCCGACCTCGGTCCCGCAGGAGACGGTCATCCTCGGGCGCGCCGATACCGTCTACGCCAACGCCGACACGCTCTACGTCGCCGCCACCGCATGGGTCGAGCCGCCGTTCGTGTGGTCCGGGGAGCGCGGAACCGTCTCCATCGGAGCAGGCGGAGCGGACGCGCCCACGAGCGGGGGCGTGGCCACGCCCGAGCCTGCGCCGCCCCCTGCCCCCGAGCCGGAGCCCGGCACGCGGAGCATCCGGCCCCGCAACGAATCGATCGCGCCGGGCACGTCCATCGTCGCGTGGTCGCCAACGAAGACCCATATCCACAAGTTCGAGTTCAAGAGCGAGCCGACCTTCCCGAACTACGTCGCCTCCGGGACGGTCACCGGCGACGTGAAGAACCAGTTCTCGCTCGACGACAAGGACGGCTTCCTCCGCGTCGCGACGACCGAGACCCGGCAGTACGTCACCACGGACGGCAGGTGGGTGAGCGCCGAGACCGCTCCGCCGGGCCGGAACGAAGTCCCGATCACCCGCCCCTCGACCGTGAGCCACTTGTTCGTGCTCCAGCAGAACGGGGAGTGGCTCGACGTGGTCGGAGACGTCGGAGAGCTCGCCCCGAACGAGCGGATCTTCAGCGTCCGCTTCGTGGAGAACCGTGGCTACGTCGTCACGTTCCGTCAGGTCGACCCGCTCTTCGTCATCGACCTCGCGACGCCCGCGGCGCCGAAGGTCCTCGGCGAGCTGAAGATCCCCGGCTTCAGCGAGTACATGCACCCGCTCGGCCCGAACCACATCCTCACCATCGGCCGCGACGCCGACTCCACGGGTCGCACGCGCGGTCTCCAGCTCCAGATCTTCGACGTGACCGACGGGGCGAACCCGATCGCGGTGCACAAGAGCACGTACGACGCGGACGAGTACGGCTCGAGCGAGGCCGAGTTCGATCACAAGGCGTTCACGTTCTTCGCCGACCGTGGCCTCCTCGCGTTCCCGTACGTCGCGTACGGCCGCGACCAGACGCGCAGCTCGCTCGAGGTCTTCAAGGTCGACATCGGCACGGGCTTCACGAAGCTCGGCAGCATCGATCACACTCCGCTCTTCTCGAGCCCGCGCGGCTACTGCGGCGGCTACTACGGTCCCTCCGTCCGTCGCGGCGTGTTCCTCGAGAACTTCGTCTACAGCATCTCGTACGGCGGCATCGTGGTGAAGAACGCGAACGACCTCGCGGCGGCCGGCGGCATCCAGCTCGCGCTGCCCAGCCCCGAGACGAACGAGGGCTACGGCCCCGCCTGTTACTAGGCCGCCCGCTCTGCACGTCACGACCGCCCTCGAAGAGGCCGCAGCTTCCTGCGGCCTCTTCGTCATTTCGAGCCTCCGAGGTCGCGCCGAACGGCGTGTCGTTCAGCGGGGAGCCTGGATCGCGCTGCGGACGTTCTCGAGGAAGAACCGCGCGGCGTTCTCCCGGCGGCGCAACCGACCGGTGGTCTCCTCGTACAGCGCGACGGAGGTGTCGTGCGGGTGAGGAATGAGCACGTGCTCGAGACCGGCGGCGGTCGTCACGCTCATCCACCATCGCGTCTCGCGAGCGAGGATCTTGTTGCGTGTCGCGTTCGCGACGAACGTCCAGTACTCCACCGCGAACGACGGTCCCCGCGCGGGCCCCTGCTTCGCGTAGTCGGCCACGAGGCCTTCGAGCGCGAGCACCTCGTGCGAGACCATCCGGTGCTCGGCGAGCTCGAGGAGCGCGACTGCGTTCGCCAGGTGGCGCTCCATGAGATCGCGCGCGGCCGCACCATCCCGCGGCGCGAGCTCGAGGGCGAGCGCCGTCACCCGGGGATCCGTCGCCGCATCCGGATCGAGCACGGTGGTGACGCCGCCCTGCTTGACGCGAACGAGACCGAGCTCCTTCAGGCGATGGATCGCCTCGCGCACGAGGACACGCGAGATGTCGAACCGGGCCGCCAGATCGCGCTCCGGCGGGAGCGGCTGATTGGCGCCGAGCTGGCCGCGCAGGATGGCGCCCGCGAGCTGCATGAACACGTGATCGGTCGCGCGCGTACGCGTCGCGTTCGCGCTCGCCGCCGGAGGGAGCCACTCGTTTCCCGCCTCGGCCGCGCGGCTCGAGGCTCCGAGCGCGATCGATCCGGTCCCGGCCCCATCCCCGTCGGGCCCGCCCCGCGGCCCCCCCGGATCGCTGCCGGGTCGCGGGTCGCGCTTGGTTCCCATGGTCACCGTTTTACGTAGTTATCCAGTGGGCGGCAACGGCCGCCCCGGCTCGCGAATGGGACTTGCGAGGGGCCGCGGGCGCGTGGGCGCTCATTCGCGCCGCATCGGAAGTCAGGCGCAACGAGTGCGCCGACTTCAGGAACGGGAACGGGAACGGGAACGGGAACTCGTCGCTCGACGGGCCCCCGATCAGCGCGAAGGAACCAGGCACCCAGGATTCATGATGCCCTGCCGATCGAGACGCTCCTTCGTCGCGAGCAGCGCGCTCTCGAAGAGCGGCGACCTCTCCTTCTCCCACCACGGTCGATGGACTCGGCCGACCGCGTGGTGATGCGTCACCGTCCCGCCGTGCGCGAGGATGGCTTCCATCGCCGCGGACTTGATCGCCATCCACTGCTCGAGCTCCGCGCCCGACCGGCCGGGACCGATGAACGTGTAGTAAGGCGCAGGGCCGTCCGGATAGACGTGCGTGAAGCGACACGTGACGATGCCCGTACCGCACACCTCCTTCAGCGCCGTCTCGACCGCGCGCGTGACCGCGGCGTGCAGCTCGGGGAAGCGCTCCCACGTGCATGCGGTCTCGAACGTGTCGCACACGACGCCGAGACTGACGAGCGCGCTCTGTAGATAAGGAGCCTCGAAGAAGGAGCGTTTCCACGACGAGGCGTCGTGCGCGTCGTACGTCACGTCCGGCAGCTCGCTCGCCGGCGGGACCGACGGCGGCGGATGCGAGGACACCGCGCTCGGGCGCATCGAGTAGATGACGTCGGTGGAGTACTTCGGCTCTTCGTCGCAGTCTCCGCCGAGGTCGGTCGCGATCGAGAGCGCGCGCTCCATCCACGGCTCCACCGGATGATCGGCCGACTCGAACGCGAGCAGGAGCACGGCCCGTCCGTCCGTCGCGACGCGATGGAGCATCGCCTCCTTCTCGTCGAGCAGGCGGCAGTTCGAGGGAAAGAGGCCCGACTGCGACAGCGCGCGGCTCGCGGTGACGCCGTCGGCGAAGCGCTGGAACCGGACGCTCGCCGATGCGCGCCAGCGCGGTCGCGGCTGAACGCGCACCCAGGCCTCGGTGATGATCCCGAAGATCCCCTCCGAGCCGAGGAAGAGCCGCTCGGGCGAGGGTCCCGCGCCGGACGCAGGGAGCCGGCGCGTCTCGATCACGCCCGCCGGCGTGAGGACGCGCAGCGACTGCACCATGTCGTCGATGTGCGTGTACAGCGTCGCGAAGTGGCCTCCCGAACGCGTCGCGATCCACCCGCCCAACGTGGAGAGCTCGAAGCTCTGCGGGTAATGACGGAGGCTCAACCCCTGGGGAGCGAGCTGCTGCGAGATCCGCGGCCCCGTCGCGCCTGCCTGGATGCGTGCGGCCCTCGACGCGGTGTCGATCTCGAGGACCTTGTCCATCTTCGAGAGGTCGACGCACGCGGTCCCTCGATGGCGCCCGCTCGCCTGGCACTCGGTGGCGCCGACCACGTTCGTCCCGCCGCCGTACGGCACGAGTGCGATCGACTCCGCCTCGCAGAAGCGGAACAGCGCGAGCAGGTTGGCCTCGTCGGCCGGATAGAACACCCAGTCGGGCGCCGGAGAGAAGTCGCCCGAGAACCCGCGGACGAGATCGCGATAGCCACGCCCGTACGTGTGCGTCGCGCGCTCGCGGACGTCCGTCGTCCCGAAGGCACGCAGCTCGACGGGAGGCGTGTACCGCGGCGCAGGGAGCTTCAGCGCGTCGAGGCTCGGAAGCGGACGGAGCACGGGCTCCGAGCCCAAGAGCGCGCCCACACGACTCGCGATGGCCTTGCGCGCTTCGTCGTCGGGGAACTTGTCCTCATACCCCCAGGCCCAAAAACTCCGCACGCGAGCCATTTCAGCCGCAAGGCTAACACCGCCGAGGGGCGGCAGCCGAGAAAGCGACGGGGCGCACGGCACCCGCCGCGACCCGGCGTCGAGCCACCTCGAACGGTCGAAATGACGACCTGTGCCGGCCTGGAACTAGAAGGAGACCACCGGTGCGGCGTGCGAGCCGGCGGACGCGGTGAAGTAGACCCGCGGCTTGAACGGCTGGTTGGTGGCCTTGTTCACGACGGTGCCCTTGATCTTGAGGAGCTCTGCGTTGTAGGCGCGCGCCGCGGCGTTGTACTCCTCGCGTGCCCGGAGGATCCGGTTCTCCGTACCCTCGAGCTGCTTCATGAGGTCGGTGAACTGCGAGCTCGCCTGGAGCTTCGGGTAGTTCTCGTTCGTCATCAGGAGACGGCTGATCGCGGAGCTGCTGATCTTCTCCTGCGCCTCCTGGAACTTCTTGACCTTCTCCGGATCGGTGAGGTCTTCGGCGCTCAGCTTGATGCTCGTCGCCTCCGCGCGTGCCTGCGTGATCTTCTCGAGCGTCTCCTTCTCGTAGTTCGCGGCCGCCTTCACGGTCGCGACGAGGTTCGGGATCAGCTCGGCGCGCCGCTCCAAGTTCGCTTCGACGTTGGCCCACTTCTCCTGGGCGATCTGGTCTTTCTCGACGAGCTCGTCGTACTTCGAGCAGGCCGGCATCAGCATGAGCGCGGCGACGACGAGAAGAAGGAGATGGAGCACGGCCCTGACGTTCATGGCGTGGACCGTAAGAAGAGTGGCGCACGGATGCAAGGGCTCGGCCGAGCCCAAATGCGCTCGTCGAGATGGAAAATCGTTCGACGCCCGGCGTCGGCCGGCGACGACCGGAGCGTCGATGGGAAATGCATCACGTGCGGGGCTTCTTCCGGAGCTCGAACGGCGACCGTCGAGGCGTATCGAGGCGTAGAGGAACGCAACGCTCGAGCTCGATGCGAACCGGCACCGCAGCCGCGCTCGACTCGGAGGTCGTGTAGACTCAGTTTCTCTCCGACGACCGGTGGCGCCCGGTCGGGAAAGCGGACGTCATGGGCGTGCTCCTCAACCTCGACGGCGGTGAGCACGAGAGCGAGCCGGAAGAGCTCTACGCGCTCGCCGACGTGGTCCACGTCGCCTGCGGAGGGCATGCGGGAGACGCACGGTCGATGGCCCGCGTCGTCGATGCCTGCGTCCGCGCCGGCACGCGAGTGGGGGCTCATCCGTCCTACGCGGATCGCGAGGGCTTCGGGCGGAGGCCGATGAACGTCGCGCCCGAGGAGCTCGCCGCGCAGATCGAGGCGCAGTGCGCCGCGCTTCGCGAGGTCGCGCGCGCACGCGGAGCGGAGGTGACCTCCGCGAAGCCGCACGGCGCGCTCTATCACGCCGCGCACGCCGACGAGGCGACCGCCCGCGCATGCGTCGAGGGCATCCGGCGCGCGCTCGGCGACGTCGCGATCGTCGGGCTCGGCGGCGGCGCGCTGGAGGCCGAATCGCGACGCGCCGGGCTGCCTTACCTCCGCGAGGCATTCGCCGATCGTGGCGTCCGCCCCGACGGCACGCTCGTTCCGCGCGGCGAGCCGGGTGCGCTCGTCGACGATCCCGAAGTCGCCGCTTCGCGTGCGCGCGTCCTCGCGAAGGAAGGCAGCACCGAGACGATCTGCGTGCACGCCGACACGCCGAACGCGCTCGCGGTCGTTCGCGCCGTACGCCAGGCGCTCGACACGCTCGACGAGGCGCCGTGACCGAGCAGGGACGAGGCGTCGTCTCGATGCCGGCCGCAACGCTCGCGCCGTTCGGAGACCGAGCGGCGCGGTTCGTGATCCCGAACGGGGCGCCGCGACGACGGCTCCTCGACGCGCTCCGTTCGATCCCGGGGGTCAGGGACGTCGTCCTCACCGAAGACGTCGGCTGCGTCGTCTTCGAAGGCGACGCGAGCTCGTCCGAGGCCGTCGCTCGCACGCTCGAGGCTTCGGCGAGCCGCGGCGGCGATGACGCCGAAGCGACGCGCACGCACGAGATCGGCGTCGTCTACGACGGCGAAGACCTCGAGGCCGTGGCTCGAGCCATCGGCAGGACGACGAAGGACGTCATCGATCTGCATTCGGCGGCCGAGTACCGCGTCGCGATGCTCGGCTTCTTGCCCGGCTTCGCGTACCTCCGCGGGCTCCCGAGCGAGCTCTGCCTCCCGCGACGGGCGCCGCGTCCGCGCGTATCGCCGAACAGCGTCGGGATCGCGGCGAGCTACACGGGCATCTACCCGTTCGCGTCGCCGGGCGGTTGGCACCTGCTCGGCCGCGCCGTCGGCTTCGACGCCTTCGGTCCGCAGGGCGCCACGCTCGCCATCGGCGACGCCGTGCGCTTCGTTCCCGCGGAGGCCTCCACTTCGCCGGCACCTCCCCAGCGGCGACCGCAGGGCGCGCCGCCGCCGACGGGCCCGCACCTCGAGATCGCGCGCGCCGCGGGTCTCGCGCTCCTCGTCGATCACGGCCGGCCCGGTCACATGCACGAGGGCGTCCCACCGGGCGGACCGCTCGTGCGCTCGTGGCTCGAGCGCGCGAACGCGCTCGCCGGGAACGAGCCCGGCGCTTGCGGCGTCGAGGTGTCGGGATCGCTCGAGGTCGTCGCACGCGGTGGGCCCGTCGTCGTCGCCGACGAGAACGCGCGGGTCGAGCTCGCCGAAGGAGAGCGGTTCGTGGTGTCCACCGACGGACGGGCGCGGGCTCGGTACCTCGCCGTCGCCGGCGGCATCGACACGCCGCCCTTCCTCGGCAGCCGGAGCACGCTGCTCGTCGCCGGCATCGGCGCGTTGCTCCGCAAGGGCGATCGCCTCGTCCCGCTCGCGCCTCGCGAAACGCCGCGACCGGAGCGCCTGCCGCCCGCGCCGACCTCGTCGTCCGAGGCAATCTCGATCATGCCCGGGCCCGACACGGTCGAGGGCTTCTCCTTGGACCAGCTCCTCGGCTGCGAGCTCCGCATCTCGCCGACGTCGGATCGCACCGGCACGCGCCTCGAAGGCCCCCGGCTCTCGCCACCGTCGGCGGATGCCGCGATGGCGCGGCCGTCCCTGCCCATGGTCCTCGGCGCCATCGAGCTCACGCCGTCCGGGCTCATCGTGCTCGGCCCCGATCATCCGACGACCGGCGGATATCCCGTCGTCGCCGTCGTTCGCGCGGCGTCCCTCGACGCGTTCTTCGCGCGGCCGCTCGGGTCCACGATCCGCTTCGCCGTCGACTGAGCTTCGGCGCTCGTCGCGCGCGCCGCGACGCACCTCACCGGCGCTGCAGCCGCTTGGCGGGCTTCACCGCCCTCGCCGGATCACATAGCCACTCGGCCAACTGGGCTACCCACGGATCCGACCGATCGAGCGTTCGGAGGGCCTCCTCGAAGCTCGTGGTGCGACGGCCCCAGAGCTTCGCGAACGCCTTGCGGAGCGCCGCGATCGACGCCTCCGGCAGCCCACGGCGCTCGAGGCCGACCACGTTGAGCGCTCGCACCCGCGCGCGATCGCCCTGGACGATCACGAAGGGCGGGACGTCCCGCTCGCACATGGCGCCCGCGGCGACGAACGCGCTCTGCCCCACGCGGAGGTGCTGCGCGACGCCCGCGCTGCCGCCGAACGTGACCCAGTCCTCCACGACGACGTGACCGGCGAGCTGCACGGCGTTGGCGACGACGCAGCGGGAACCGACGACGACGTCGTGCGCGACGTGACAGCCGGCCATGAACAGGTTGTGCGAACCGATCCTCGTCGCTTCTCCGCAGCTCGAGGCGTTCACGGTGACGCTCTCGCGGAAGACGTTGTGATCGCCGATCTCGACGGTGTAACGCGGCACGACCGCGCCGGCGCTGGGCGAACGCGTGCCGCCGGACTCGGACGACGCGTCCTTCCTGACCTGCGCCTCGCCGCCGATCACCGTGAAGGGGTGGAGCACGTTTCCTTCACCGATCGTGGTCCTTCCGGCGACGACGACGTGACTGAGAAGCACGGTGCCCGCCCCGATCCGCACGCCCGCGTGCACGTGACAGAACGGGCCGATGGAGACGCCGTCTGCGATCTCCGCCTCGGGATCGACGATCGCGGTGGGGTGGACACGATGCATGTCAGCCGGGTCGATCGACGACGCTCGCGAGGAGCTCGCCTTGGGCGCACAGCGTACCGTCGACGCTTGCCTCGCCGCGCAGCTTCCATACGTTGGTCCGGTGGTGGACGACGGTCACCTCGAGATCGAGCCGGTCGCCGGGGACGACCGGGCGCCGGAACTTCGCCTTGTCGATGCCGAGGAAGTAGAGAAGGCTCGTCGACTCGTCGAAAGGCTCGCTCGCATACGCGAGGATCCCGCCGATCTGCGCGAGCGCCTCGATGATGAGCACGCCGGGCATGATCGGAGTCTTCGGAAAGTGTCCGAGGAACCACGGCTCGTTCATGCTGACGCACTTGTGACCGCGGATGCGCTCGTGAGGCACCAAGTCCGTCACACGGTCGACCATCACGAACGGCCACCGGTGGGGCAAGACCTGGAGGATGCGCTCGATGTCGAGCTCCGTGCGCTGCTCCTTGCTCACTCTTCGTCTCCCAAAGGGGGCCTGTTCCGCAGCGCGGCGCTCGCGCTCGCGACCGGCACGCCGACATCACCGGCCGCCTCTGCGTCGGGTGGCGCGGGGAGGGTGACGGCGGCGCGAGACGCCGCCGCAGCGGTGGAAGATGCAGCGAACGGCGTGGGCGAGCTCTTCGGCGCCGCTGCCCCGCCGCGCGGCCGCTCGACGGCGAGGCGGTACAGCGCCGCCAGCCCCCTCAGCCAGCGCGCGCGTTCGACGGCTGGATAGCCTGCGACGGTCGCGCCTGCCGGCACGTCACCGATCACGCCGCTCTTCGCGGCGATCCTGGCGCCGTCGCCGATGACGAGATGATCGGCGATCCCGACCTGGCCTCCGATGAGGACGTCCTTGCCGATCACGACGGAGCCCGCGATCCCGGTCTGCGCCGCGATCATCGTGCCCTCACCGATCTCGCAGTTGTGACCGACGTGGACCTGGGCATCGAGCTTCGCGCCACGACGGATGATCGTCGGGCCGATCGTGCCCGCCGCGATCGTGCAGAGCGGGCCGATGTGCACGTCGTCCTCGATGATGACGCCGCCGAGCTGCGGGATCGCGCGTCTCTTGCCGCCGTCGCCGGTCGCGAAGCCGAAGCCGGGGGCGCCGATGACCGCGCCGGCGCCGATCGTCACGCGCGATCCGATGCGCACGCGAGGATGGAGGTGGACGCCTGGTCCGATGGAGCAGTCTGCACCGATCGACGGCTCGTCGGCCGGAGCGTCGGCGGTGTCGAGCAGCTCGGCGAGCGCCCACGCGGCGTGAGGATGGAACCATCCCGGCAGCGAGCCGACGTCCCCACGCTTGCCGAAGGCCTCGTCGACGAGGAGAAACGCTCCTCGCGCCGAGGCCCGGATCGCGTCGTCGATGTAGCGAGCGTCGAGAAGGACCGTGAGGTCACCCGCCGCGGCGCGTTTCGTGGGCACGAGCCTTCGGACGGTACCCCTCACGCCGTTGCGGAGCTCCCCCCCGTGACGTTGTGCAAGGGCTTCGATCGAGCGCGGAGCGAGCGGAACGCCGATCACTTCTTCTGCGCCGGCGCAGGCGCCGGGGCAGAAGCGCCGCCTCCCGCGCCGCTGTTGTACATCTGGATGCAGCGATCCGTCAGATCGAGGTCACCGCGGACATAGGCGACGGTCGCCTTGTCGACGACGATGTCGATGTTCTCCGTCGTCGCGATCCGCTTGATGATCTGCATGATCTTCTCGAAGACCGGATCGGTGAGCTCCTTCTGCTTCTTCTCAAGCTCCTTGTTGTACTCGACGAAGATCGCCTGGAGCTCCATCATCTGCTTCTGCCAGTCGTTGACGCGCTTCTCGAGCGCCTCCTTCGGCAGCACCTTCGCCTGCTTGTCGATCTCCTCGCGCTGACGCTGGAGATCGCTCTGCTTCTTGTTCAGCTCCTGCTGGCGGCTGTCGAACAGCTTCTTCAGCGTGGCTTGCGCGCGGAGGCCGTCCTCCGTGCTGGCGACGGCGCGCTGAACGTCGACGACGGCAACCTTCGTCTCGGCGGAGGCGGCGCCCGAGAAGAGGAGGAAGAGGGAAGCGATCGCAGAGGAGAGGAAGGCCGAGACGACGCGATGGCTCATGGGGGGCCCGGGTAGCGAATGCGGCCGCGCGGGTCAAGCGAGCATTCAGCCGAGCTCGTAGGTTTCCCTCCCGTCCTTCCGGCCCTTCCCCGTCGTTGGCTCCCCGGCCGTCCCCTGCGCGTCCCGTCGAAGGCCCACGCCGGACGAGAGGGTTACACAGTGATCAAGGCGCCCACGCTCTAGCGCAACCGGTGGCCGCACCCCGCGGCGAGCCACGAGCCGACCTGACGGTGCCGACGGTCGACCTCGTACCAAGGACGCCGGAGAGGACGCCGGCGTTGCGCGTGACGAGAACCACCGTTTACACCCGAGTTGGCAATCGGGTCCTACGGTCGCCGGCGGTCCGAACGAAAACCGGGCATTTCCTCGAAGGATCGCGGGCTCCCCCGGCGTGGACCGGATGGCACGGCGCGTGGATACTGACGGAAGGCACCTCAATGCAGCCGCCTCGACGACGAGGGCCGCTGGCGTTGGTGACGGAGGAATCGCCCATGACGTCTCGCTTCTCTTCGAGCCTGGTGATCGGCGCGCTCGGCGCGCTGGGCGTCATCGCCTGGGGCTGCGGTCCGGGAGCTGAGATCCGGTACTACTGCGACTCGACGGGGTGCTTCGACTGCGATGCCTACGGGTGCTCGCCCGTGACTGCCCCCGCTCGCCCCGCCTGCACGGGCAACGCGAGCTGCCCACCGGGCACCGTCTGCACGACGACGGGATGCGCGACGGAGTGCTCGACGGACGCCCAATGCCCGAAGGGCGAGACCTGTCAGGGCGGTCTCTGCTCTCCGCCAGGCAAGGACCCCGGGTCGCGGAAGGAGTGCACGACGACCGACGACTGCGGATCCGGCAAGGCGTGCAGGGCCGGGAAGTGCGAAGCGTGCGGAGGCACCGAGGGTCCCTGTCCCTGCGAGACCTCGAAGGACTGCGGCGACGGTTTCACCTGCATCGCAGGCGCCTGCACACCGACGAAGGACACGTGCAGGTACTCGAGCGATTGCGAGGGTGACAAGGTCTGCGCCGACGGCCAGTGCCTCGCGAGCTGCGAGGCGGCGACGTGCGGAGACGGATTCACGTGCGACAAGGGCGTGTGCCGACCGACGCCCGGCGGCGGCGGCGGGGGTGGCGGCGGCCCCGCATGCGAGTCGGACGCGGAGTGCACGTCCCCGGACGCGCCCAACTGCGTCAGCGGCTCCTGCGTGAAGTCCTGCAGCGGCGACGCCGATTGCGGCACGGGCAAGTACTGCAACCAGGGCGCGTGCGTGGTCGACACCCGACCGGCCCAACCGAAGTGCGCCACCGACGCCGACTGCGGCGGAGCGGGCGGACCTCCGCAGAAGTGCCTTGCGGGCTACTGCAAGTACCCCTGCACGGACGACCAATACTGCCGGACGATCGACACCCGCATCGGCTACTGCGCGAAGGACGGCGTCTGCCGTACCGCCACCGAGGCGAACGCGCAGTGCTTCGGCCCGGGCGAGTGCCCGGCCGGCAAGTCGTGCATCGACAATACGTGTCGGTAGGAGGGCTCCAGGCTCCGGGCTCCAGGGAGGGCGCACCTGCGGAGCACGCCGAATGCGACACGAAGCTCTCGGCTCCGGGCTCCAGTCTCCAGTTCTGCGGGTTTGGGGCGCGCTTCGCGCGCCCCTCCTCAGACGCTGAGGTCCGAGGTCTGAGGTCTGAGGTCTGAGGTCTGAGGTCTGAGGTCTGAGGTCTGAGGCCTGAGGTCCGAAGTCAGTCGGGCTCGACCTGAATCGTCACGTACTCGACGTTCAACTCGTCTCGGACCGCCTCGCTCGCGCGCTTGGCGAGCGTGGGATCGTTCGTCGAGGCGCGCACGTGGGCGGTGACGGCATCGTGCCCGGTGCCGAGCGACCAGACGTGGACGGCGCTGACCCGCGATACGCCCGGGACGGCGAGCAACACCTTCTCGACCTTCGCCACCGGCAGGTGCACGGGCGCTGCCTCGAGGAGCACGAGCCCCGCGTCGCGTAACAAGCGAAGCGCGCCCACGACGAGGATCGCGACGACGACGAAGCTCGCGATCGGATCGACGATCGACGGCGCTCCGAGGCGGATCGCCAGGCCGGCGATGAAAGCCGCGAGCGAGCCGAGCGCGTCGCCGAGGAGGTGAAGCCACGCACCTCGGATGTTGAGGGCGCCGACGGGGCGACCGTCGCCCCCGCCACCCTCGCCGTCGTGTCCGTGCGCGCCGTCCGAGTCGTGCGCGTGCTCGTGGTCGTCGTGATGCGCGTGACCGTGGTGGTGATGATGATGCCCGTGGCGACCGAGCACGCCGTGGAGCAGCCAGGCGTTGAAGCCGTTGACCATCAGCGCGGCCGACGCGACGACGAGCATCACCTCCGACCGCGGCGTCGCCGGATGCTCGAGGTGACCGATGGCGTCGCGTACGAGCTCGACGGCGACGCCGAGAACGAGAGCGCCGTTCGCGATCGCGGCCATCGGCTCGGCGCGGCGCAGGCCGAAGGTGAAGCGCGCGCTCGGGCGCCGGATCGCGAGTCGTAGCGCGCCCAGGCTGATCGCGAGCGCGAGCACGTCCATCAAGAGGTGGTAGGCGTCGGCCTCGAGGACGTCGCTGCGCGCAATCTTCGCGGCGACGAGCTCGACGACGAAGAACACCGCGATGAGGACGAAGACGGCGAGGAGGCGCGCTCGTTGCCTGCGCTCGACGGCCGAGAGCGCGATCGCCTCGGCCGTGCGGTCTCTGCGCGACCCTGCGGTCCGCGAGTCCTTTGCTTCGGCAGTCGCTCCCATCAGACGAGGTCGTAGCCCTCGGTGAGCGCCACCGTCGTACCGGCGAGCACGCTCGACGTCTCCTCGTCGCGCTGTACGGCGCAGAGGTACAGCCCAGCGAGGATCGCGGGATGATCCCGGATGAGATCGATGAAGTCCTCCTTGGGGAGGTGGAGGGTCACCGTCGGGTGCACCGCGACGACGTCCGCGTTCGCCTTGCGCCGGAGCACGAGCGCGACCTCGCCGACGGTCTCGCCGACGCCGAGCGTCGCGATGACGAAGTTCTCCCCACCCTCCTCGCGTCCGATGACGGCGACCTCGCCCGACGCGATGAGATGGAGACCGGTCGACTCGGTCCCGTCGACGATGAGCTTCTCGCCCTTCTCGAACACCTTCGTCTCGAACCGCTCGACGAGCGCAGGCCGCTCGTGCGGCGGAACCGAGAGCAGGACCTTCGACGTGCGCACGAGGTTCGCGACCATGCGCCGCCGGCAGTGCGCCGCCAGCTCGACTCCGACCGCCGGCATCTTCTCCGCGACGGCCTCGAGCGCCTCGCGACGAGCCACGAGGAGGATCGAGGGCCGACACGCGACCACGCTCGCCGCACGCGGCGCCCTCGACAAGAGCGCCATCTCGCCGAAGAGCGCGCCGTTGGTGAGACGCGCGAGCGTCACCGTCTTGCCGTCTGCGTCGGTGCGACGGACCTCGAGCTCTCCGCGAGCCACGATGTACGCCTCGGCGCCTTCCTCGCCCTCGGAGATGACGGCCTTTCCCGCGGGGACCGTGATCATCTCGAAGCAGCCGATGAGCGCGCGAAGTGCGTCCTTGGGCAGCGCGCTGAACAGCGACAGCGGCGCGATCAGCGGCAGGGCCGAGTCGGCGAGCGACTCGTAGTCCTTCGACGCATCGTGGATGATCTCCGTCGCCTTCGAGAGGAGCGCGGGCCCGCTCAAGAAAGAGCTGAGAGGCTGGAAGCTCGCATCGTGCGGAAGCGGCGGCGGAGGCGGGCTCGCGTCGTCGGAGAGCCGCGGCGACCCGGCACAGAACGCGCTCGCGATTTCGTCGAGGTGCTTGTCGACGTCGACCCCGAGGAGCTTGAGGTCCCCGACCGCGGCGACGGCGAGCGGAAGGTTGCCCGTGTCGATCGCGCGCTTCACGCCCAGCTCGAAGCCCTCGATCGCCGCCTCCGTGCGCCCGGCGTCCGCGAGCAGGCGGCACGTCAGGATGAGCGCGCTCGGGATCGACATGTCCTTCTGGACGACCGCAGCGCTCCATCGCAAGGCGGCTTCGCGCTCGCCGGCGAGCAGGAGTGCGAGCGCTCGATCGAGCGGTGAATCGACCGTCTGCGCGCCGGGCAAGACCGGCGGGGCCCTGTGCATGGGATTGGCTCGTATACTACACCGCTCGGTGCCGCCCGCCTCCGTCACGCGCGGGGAGCCGACGACGGCGGCACGACGTTTCGGCAGGTCCGGCCACGGCCGAACCCCCAACGATTGCAGCGCGTGGCGCGTCGCGACGCCCGCGAAACAAGCTCGACCGCTCGGCCGAACGCCGGCAGGGCTTCGCCTCGGCGAAGGCCTCTCGGCGGACGTCGGCGCGACGTCGGCGCAGGGCCGTCAGTCGTCGTCGCCGAGGCTGCGATAGCTCTCCGAGCGGCGGTCGATGAAGGAGCTCAGCGCGTTCGCGGTCGCAGCGACGAGCGGAACGACCTTCGGGTAATCCATCCTCGTCGGTCCGATCACGCCCACCGAGCCCGCGGCTCGTCCCTGGTTCCGGTACGGGGCGCCGACGATGGCGAGCTGCCCGCCGCCGAGATCGCCCGCCTCGCGGCCGACCACGACCGTCGTGCCGCTCGCGGCCAGCGTGGCGTCGAGCAGGCGGACGATCGCGTCCGCTTCGTCGAGCGCGGTCACGACGTCCTTCAGACCGGGCCCCTCGGCGAACTCCGGGAGACCAAGGAGCTTGGCGCGTCCTTCGATGACGATGTCGGCCTTGGTGTCCGCGGCGGCCACGGCCGCTTCGCCGAGCTCGAACGCCCGCTTCTTCAACTCGTCCGCCCGCACCCGCTCGCTCTGAAGCCGGCGCATGAAGAGCTCGCGCAGCTCTCCGAGAGAGCGCCCCTCGATCACGTCGTCGAGGAGGTTGTGAATCTTCGTCAGCTCGTCCTCGGTGACGTCGGACTTGACGAAGCGATTGAGCACGGTGCCGTTCGCCATCACGACGACCGCGAGCACCTCGCCCGGCACCGTGCGGATGAAGCGCAGGTGCTTGAGGGTCATCGTCTCCGCCTTCGGCGTCATCACGACGGCGGCGGTCCCCGTCAGCTCAGAAAGAAGCTTGCCCGTCTCGCGAAGGAGGTTGGCGCCCGGCTCGAGCTCGGAGAAGCGCAGCATGATGTGCGCGGTCTCCTCGTCCGTGAGCTGCCGGACCTCCATCATGGCGTCGATGAAGAGCCGGAAGGCCTTGTCGGTCGGCACACGGCCAGCGCTCGTGTGCGGCTGGTGCAGGTAACCGAGCTCCTCGAGATCCGCGAGGACGTTCCGAATGCTCGCGGGAGAAAGCTCGATGCCGCGCTTCGAGAGCGTCCGCGACCCGACGGGTTCACCAGTCGCGACGAACTCCGTGATGCATGCGTACAGGATCTGTTTGGCGCGCGGCGACAGCTCCGCCATGACATCCGAAGTTTAGCAGCTTCGGGGTGGTGCCTGTGGCGACCGCGCGCCCATTCCGTCACGCCCGCCCCGGGTGCCAACCGCCGCGGCCGATTGGCTCGAGCGACGGACGAGACCGCGACCGCAGAAGAGAGGATGCAGCGACATCGAGGAGCACGCCAGCCCGGCCACGGCGTCGAATGCGGACGAGCAAAGCCCCTGGTCGAGCCACAAGTCGGCGCTCGTCGTACCTCCGTCCCGAACGCGGCCCCCGTGCGAGCCAGGCCGATGGGCGCAGCCACTCCGCAATTGGACAACCAAGTTATCCAGTCACCGCGTTCACCAGTCGCACCGACCGTGGGCATTACGGTCGCGCTTGATATGGTCGACCGAAGAAGGCGGGGGCGTGAGCATCATCGAGAAGGTGTTCCCGGGCCCAACATCACGGCCAACCCCGTCGTGCAATCCCGGCTGCTCGAGCTCCTTCCCGAGCCGCAAGCCGAGGAGCTCCGAGACAGAGTCTGGAAGGGCTGAGAGGAGGATGGATACGGACGCCGAGCCGGGGCGGCGTTGGGCCACGCGCTCGGAGCCGCATCGCTGCGGGGTGCAGGCCCCACCGAGGCGAGAGAACGCCCGCTTGGGAAACCAAGTTCCCTAGTCACCACGTTCCGTGCCGTGACGGCACGAATGGCCCGCGCGCTCGCGGCAACGCCTTGAACGAAGCCTTGGTCGTGCTCGAGCTCTCGCCCTGCGAGCGCTCCATCGATATGCTCGCCGCCCTCGATGACCCCGGCTCGTGCGTTTCTCCCGCTCCTCATGGGCGTGATCGCCGCGCTTGCGTGCGGCTGCGGCCTGGTGGGGCAGGGACGGGTGCCGAGCCCCGAGCGTGCTCTCGCCAGCGAAGGGCTGGGCTTCGAGCCGGAGAGCACGCCGTCGTCGCCCATCGGCGTCGTCGGCGACGAGAGGCAGGGGGACGAGGGCGACCACGTCGCATGGCAGCCCGCGGCCTCGTCGGTCCCCGAGGTCGACGACGAGCCGGATCTCGTGCCGGAGACGGCCTCGGACGAGCACACCGACGAAACGCCCGGGGAAGGTCCTCCGCCTCCCCCCTCGCTCGAGCGCGGTGGGCTCCCGGTCGCTTCCAAGTACGCGAGCCTCGATCGCGCGAGCTGCGAGGCCGAGCTCGTGAGGCGTGGCATCTCGTTCGAGCGGGTCGACGAAGCGCGTGGTGTCGTGGCGCCGTTGCGACTGACCGGGCCGCTCTCCGGCGTCACGTTCCGCTCGAACCTCCCGGCGAAGAAGCGGCGTACGGCCACGATCGAGATCTACGACTGCCGTCTCGTCCTCGCGCTCGACGACTTCGCACGCATCCTCGCGAAGCACGACATCGTCGAGGTCGTTCACCTCTCCGTTTATCGTCCGGTCTCGAAGAAGGTCCGGCTGAAGGGCCCGGCGAGACGACACGGCGGCGCGCTCGCCATCGACGCTGCGCTGTTCAAGACGAAGGACGGACGGACCCTCTCGGTGGAGAAGGACTTCCACGGCGGCCGCATCGGGACGCGCCCCTGCCCTGCGCCTGCGTCCGCGTCCGAGCTCCGGAAGATCGCGTGCGAGGCGGGAGAATCGCGGCTGTTCAACGTGCTCTTGACGCCCAACTACAACCGAGCGCACCGAAACCACTTCCACTTGGAGGTGACCGCCGGCGTCCGCTGGACGCTCGTCCGCTGATCGCGTCGACACCGGCGCGCCGCGAGCTCGTCCGCAGCTCGCTCGACGCGAGCTCGTCCACGGTCGCGCCCCCGCCCGTGCGGCGCCCGGTTTCTCGGCTCGTTTCCCCGGCGGACATCGGCCCTTTGAGCCGAGCGGGCTTTTGTGGTTGGATGCGCCGCCTTTCGAGCTCGCCTCGAGGCACAGGGCCATGATCGCGATCGAAGCCGACGCCTCGCGCGCCGACGAAAAGATGGGGAACCCGAAGGCACTTTCACGCCGCTCGCGAAGCGCTCCGGCGCAAAGGGGGACGCGATGAGCGCAGCCGCCAGCACGGCCTCCGCCGCCACGGCCTCCGCCGAACAGCAGCAGGGCCACCCGCGAGGCCTCTACACGCTCTTCGGAGCCGAGGCGTGGGAGCGCTTCTCGTACTACGGAATGAGGGCGATCCTCGTTCTGTACCTGGTCAAGAAGATTGGCCTCGCACGAGAGGACGCGCTCGCGGTCTACGGCCTGTACACGGGCCTCGTCTACCTGACGCCGCTGCTCGGCGGCTACCTCGCGGACAAGATCCTCGGTCGCCGCAAGGCCGTCCTCATCGGCGGCATCGTGATGGCGCTCGGGCAGATCGGCTTGATGTTCGAGCCGCTGCTCTATCCGTCGCTCGGCCTCCTCATCGCGGGGAACGGCTTCTTCAAGCCGAACATCTCCACGATGGTCGGCGGCCTGTACCGCGAAGGTGATACGCGGCGCGACGGTGCTTTCACGATCTTCTACATGGGGATCAACCTCGGCGCGCTGTGGTCCCCGGTCGTATGCGGCAACCTCGGAGAGAAGGTCTCGTTCGCCCTCGGTTTCGGGTGCGCCGCGCTCGGTATGGCGCTCGGCCTCCTCCAGTTCGTTCTCGGTCAGAAGTTCCTCGGTGACGGCGGGCTTCCGCCTGGCCGTGTGACGTCCTCCGAGGCGGGCAAGGGCGGCGGCGACGCGACGACGACGAAGCCGACGTTGCTCCTCGCGCGCGACTACTTCGACGTCCTCCTCTGGACCGCGGGAACGGTCGCACTGGTCTTCGGCATCCTCTTCGCCTGGAAGTTCGTCGGGCCCGTCTGGACCGCAGCGCCCGGGCTCGCGAAGGCCGCCGTCGGCCTCGCCGCGGTGGCCGCCGTGTTCTTCCAGCTCTTCCGCGGATCGAACGGCCAAGAGGCGCAGCAGATCCTCGTCATCATCATCCTCTGCGCGTTCAACATCTTCTTCTGGATGGGGTTCGAGCAGGCCGGCGGGACGATGACGCTCTTCGCCGACGAGCAGACCGACCGCAACGTCGGTGGCTTCGGCATGCTCCTCATCGCCGCGTTCGTCTTCGCGTGCGCGTACAACTTCCGCCGATCGACGAAGGACCAAGCGAGCGGCCAGACGCTGTGGCTCGGCCTCACCGGCATGTTCGTGCTGCTCGGGCTCGTCGCGCTCGGCTTCGCCGTCTACAACTTCGCGACCGGGAAGCAGACGAACATCCCCGCGTCGCAGTTCCAGGTGATCAACCCGCTCCTGATCGTCGCGCTCGCGCCGACGTTCTCGAACCTCTGGAACCGACTCGACAACAGCAAGTACCGGACCGCGACGCCCACGAAGATGGCGATCGGCATGATCATCCTCGGGCTCGGGTTCCTCGTGCTCTTCGTGGGGCAGAAGCTCGCGACGGCGACGGGCACGAAGGCGAGCGCCGCATGGCTCTTCGCCGTCTACGCGATCCACACGACGGGCGAGCTCTGTCTGTCGCCGATCGGTCTGTCCATGGTGACGAAGCTCGCGCCGCCGCGCGTCTCGTCGCTCGCGATGGGCCTCTGGCTCTTCTCCTCGGCGGTCGCGAACTACCTGGCGGGAATCCTCGAGTCGCTGCTCGAGAAGGTCCACGTGCCGATCTACGGCTTCCTCACCGCGAGCTCGATCGGCCCGGCGTTGCTCTTGCTCGCGCTGACGCCGCTCCTCAAGAAGTGGATGCACGGCAAGGCGTAGCGCCCACGCGCCGCCCGCTGTCGTGACCCGTGAGGCCGCGAGAGAACCACGCGGGGGCGCGGGCGATCAGCGCTCCCCGCGAAGCGACGCGAGCATCTCCGCCATGTCGGCGGGCAGCTCGGACGTCCAGCGCATCTCGCGGCCGGTCGCCGGATGCTCGAAGCCGAGCTCGGCGGCGTGGAGCATCACGCGCGGCGCCGGGATGAGAGGCCCGGCGTAATCACGGATGTAGACCCGCTCGCCGATCAGAGGATGCCCCTCCTCCGCGAGGTGGATGCGGATCTGGTGCGTACGGCCCGTCTCGAGCCGGCAGGCGACGAGCGCCCATGGCTGGCCGCTGCTGCCGCCCCGCTCGGCCTGCCGGCTGCGACCGCCCTGCGAGCCGGGCGAGGCAGGCGAGCCGTGCGAGGCGCGCCGCGGCTTGCGGTCGTGCTCGGCATCCGACCGAGGCGCCGGGCCACCTGGCAACTGGGTCACGGAGTGCTCCAGGACCTCGACGTGGGTCACCGCGCGCTGCGTCTTCTCGCTGCCGATGGCGCGATTGCGGCCGCGTCGGCGCTCGACCGAGCCGCGAAGGCCGTCGCCCCGGTCCTCGACGAAGTGCGAGACGATCGCTCCCTCCTTCGGAACGCCGTGCACCAGAGCGAGGTATCGCCGGTGGACGTGGTGGAACCGGAAGGCCTGCGAGAGCGCCTTCTTCGCCTGCCACGAGCGCGTGAAGACGATGAGACCGCTCGTGTCCTTGTCGAGGCGATGGACGACACCGAGCTCCGGAGGAGGCCCGCCGCGGCTCCGTGCGCTCTCGCCGCGACCTCGGGCACGCTCGTAGCGAGCGAGCGCGGCGCGGACGCGCTCGACGAGGGTGACCTCTTCGCCCGGCCGCGCGCGGTGGCCGATCGACGCGGCCATTCCCTCGGGATCGAACGGCACCGTCGACACGCCGGCCGGCTTCTCGACCACGACGACGTGGGCGTCGACATGGACGAGGGCCTCGAGCGACAGCTCGTCGCTCGTCGGCCTGCGGCGAGCGGCGAGGTCGATCGCGATCGATGCCCCGGCCCGGACCCGAGCCGTCGGCGAGGTCACCGTGACGCCGTCGACCGTGATCTTCCCGCGCTTCACGAGATCGCGGGCGCGGTTCCAGGAGAGGCCGAAGAGCGACCGGACCGCGGCGTCGAGCAGAGCGCGGTCGAGCTCCGGACCGACGGTGCCCGTCGTGGGCGCCGCCTTGGACGGCTCGCGAGGGGCCTTTCCGTCGGGGTTCGGCATCGAGAAATGGGCGGGAGCGATGGGATTTACCAGCTCTCCACCCCGAGGTCTCCCTCCCGCTCGGCGGCGGGAGCAGGTAGCTTGACACGACCTGACACACCTCCGCAGAATCGAGCCGAGCGCCAGGCGTAAGCATTGTCGGCGCCGGCATTTTCACCCTTGCACGCATTGGGGGAGCCAGGCTCCTCAAGCCCTCTGCGAGTCGATCGGAGACGCCCGTGGCCAAGACCCTGCTCGCTGTCGACGACAGCGTCACGATGCGAAAGGTCCTCGAGATCACCTTCTCGGGTGAGGACTTCCGAGTCGTCACCGCCGATTCGACGCAAGGTGCTCTTGCCAAGCTGTCCGAGAACCCCCAGGTGTTCGTGGTCGACACCGTTCTCGGGTCGGAGGACGGATACGCCCTCGCCAAGGAGCTGCGGAAGCGGAACCCTGGCGCGGCCATCGTGATGCTCGCGAGCCGGTACGCGCCGTACGACCAGGCGCGCGGTCGAGATGCGGGCGCGGACGACTGGGCCGACAAGCCCTTCGACACGCAGCAGCTCATCGACAAGGTGAAGAAGGTCATGCTCGCGAAGGAGGCCGCCGGTGCCGCGGCCCCCGCGCCCGCGCCCGCTCCGTCGCCTGCGGCGGCCCCTGCAGCGCCCGCCGTCCCGCGCGCGCCCCAGCCGGCTGCAGCCGCGGCGAGCCCCGCTTCGCACCTCAATCGTCCGCCGCCTTCGGCCGCCGGCCGCACCGGGACGCTCCTCTTCGGCGAGAACGCGCCGGCAGCTCCGCCCGTCGCCCCTCGACCGGCGGCCGCCTCGCCGGCAGCGCCGCCGGCGGCGCCGCCGGCAGCACCGCCCGCTCCGGCTCCCGCTGCCGCTCCCGCTCCGCCTCCCGCACCCGCCGCGCAGCAGGTGGCCGGCGCCGTCAACGGTCACCTCGCGGGCAAGCTCGGCGACCTCGGCCTCACGCCGCAGCAGGCCGAGGCCGTGCTCGCGCTCTCGCGCGAGGTCGTCGAGCGCGTCGTCTGGGAGGTCGTCCCGCAGCTCGCGGAGGCGATCATCAAGGAAGAGATCGCGCGTCTGACGAAGGAGTGACGCCAGCTCGCCACGCTCGCGCGCGAGCGTGGACCGCAAGAGCCGCAAGAGCGTCGACCTCGGCGACAGGAGCTCGCGTGCGCCATCGTGGCATGCCGCGCCGTAGGAGCGGCTTCTGCGAGCGCTCGTGCGCCAAAACCCGCTCGAACGCACGCTCATCGACGCGTGGAGCTGCGTTCGTGCGTGAAGCACGGCGCCGGCGGAGCGCTGCCGGCGCGCCCGAGCTCGCCAATCGCAAGGGGCACGAACGCCCCGCATCGAAGCGCGACGGCTCGCCCGCCGACAGACCGCGGCCCCTTGTGCTAAGGGAAGCATTCTCTTTTTCCCCGCGAACGCCATGAACGACGCCAAGAAAGAGGCCGCCAAGACCGACCTGGATCGCCCCTACGATCCCCGTGAAGTCGAGGAGCGCTGGTACGCGTTCTGGGAGAAGGAAGGGGTCTTCGAGGCCTCCGACGATCCGGCGGACACGCGCGAGCCGTACGTCATCCCGATGCCGCCCCCGAACGTGACGGGGTCGCTCCACATGGGCCACGCGCTCATGACGACGCTCGAGGACGTGCTCATCCGTTGGGAGCGCATGCGCGGCAAGAACGCGCTCTGGCTGCCGGGCATCGATCACGCCGGCATCGCCACGCAGATCGTCGTCGAGCGGCAGCTCGCGCGCGAAGGCAAGACGCGCCACGACATCGGGCGCGAGGCCTTCGTCGAGCGCGTGTGGAAGTGGAAGGCCGAGAGCGGCGGCACGATCACGAAGCAGCAGCGCGTCCTCGGCGCTTCGCCCGACTGGCGGCGCACGAAGTTCACGATGGATCCGGACCTCTGCGTCGCCGTCACGGAGGCGTTCGTCCGGCTCTACGAGGCGGGGCTCATCTACCGTGCGACGCGCCTCATCAACTGGTGCCCCGAGTGCCAGACGGCGCTGTCCGATCTCGAGGTCGAGAACGAGGAGGGCGCGAACGGCGAGCTCTTCCAGTTCGCGTACAAGGTCGACGGCTCCGACGAGGAGATCGTCGTCGCGACGACGCGTCCCGAGACGATGCTCGGCGACACCGCGGTCGCGGTCCATCCCGACGACGAGCGGTACAAGCACCTCCACGGCAAGATGCTCGTGCACCCGTTCGTCGATCGGAAGATCCCGATCATCACGGACGCCATCCTCGTCGATCCGAAGTTCGGCACCGGCGCCGTGAAGGTGACGCCCGCGCACGACTTCAACGACTTCGCGACGGGCAAGCGTCACGGGCTGCAGGAGATCAACATCCTGAACCTCGACGGCACTCTCAACGAGCAGGCAGGCCCCTTCGCCGGCATGGACCGGAAGAAGGCGCGCAGCGCGGTGAAGAAGGCGCTCGAAGAGAAGGGCCTCGCGCGCGGGTCCAAGCCGCACGTGCTCACGCTGCCGCGGTGCCAGCGGTCGGGCGGCGTCGTCGAGCCGATGATCTCGACGCAGTGGTTCTGCAACATGAAGGAGATGGCGGCCGAGGCCCTCAAGGCCGTCCACGAAGGCCGCACGAAGATCGTCCCCGAGGAGTGGGTGAAGACCTACGACCACTTCCTCACGAACATCCAGGACTGGTGCATCTCGCGCCAGCTCTGGTGGGGACACCCGATCCCGGCGTGGCACGGCCCGAACGGCGAGATCCGGGTCGCGCGCACGAAGCCCGCGGACCTCGGGCCGGAGTGGGTGCAGGATCCGGACGTCCTGGATACTTGGTTCTCCAGCGCCCTCTGGCCGTTCTCGACGCTCGGATGGCCGAACGAGACGCCGGCGCTCAAGAAGTTCTACCCGGCGAGTGATCTCGAGACGGGCTACGACATCCTCTTCTTCTGGGTCGCCCGGATGATGATGTTCGGGCTGTACTTCATGAAGGAGGTGCCGTTCCGTCGCATCCTCCTCCACGGCATGGTCGTCGACGAGACCGGCGACAAGATGAGCAAGGTGAAGGGGAACGTCATCGATCCCCTCGACCTCATCTACGGCACGACCTTCACCGAGATGGTGAAGAAGACGCTGCCGGGCGCGCCCGAACAGGAGGCGCTCGCGAAGTTCAAGAAGGCGTACCCGTCGGCCGCCGCGATGGGCAACGGCTTCCCCGCGTTCGGCGCCGACGCGCTCCGCTTCACGCTCGCGACCTACCCGCCCTCGAACAAGCGCATCGCCCTCGCGCCGAAGCGCATCGAGGGCTACCGCCACTTCGCGAACAAGATCTGGAACGCGACGCGTCTCGCGCTCAGCCAGCTCGAGGGCTTCGACGCGAAGGTGCTCACCGGCAGCGCGCCGGAGGCGAAGGCATGGTTCAACCGCTGGATCCTCGCGCAGCTCCGGAAGACGATCGCCGTCGCGAACGAGGGGCTCGCCGAGTTCCGCATCGACGAGGCCGCGAACGAGAGCTACCGCTTCTTCTGGTACGACTTCTGCGACTGGTACCTCGAGATCACGAAGCCGATCCTCCGTGACGAGTCCGGTGGCGAGCAGAAAGAGGAGACGCGCGCGGTCCTCGCGCACGTCCTCGAGACGTCGCTGCGGCTCATCCACCCGCTGATGCCCTTCATCACCGAGGAGCTCTGGCAACGCGTCCCGCACCCGGCCTCGCGAAGGAGCTCGATCGCGTTCGGTCCCTACCCGCAGGAATCCGACGGGATCGAGGACGAAGCGGCGCTCGCGGACATGGAGACGTTCAAGGCCGTCGTCTCGGCCGCGCGCACGATCCGCAGCGAGCACGAGATCGATCCCAAGGCGGACGTCGCCCTGTCGATTCGCACGGACGACGCCTCGGCACGCGCTCTCCTCGAGGAGCGGCTCTCGTCGATCGCGCTGCTCGTGAAGAGCAAGTCGCCCGTGATCGAGGGCACCAGCGCGCCCCGCACGGCCGGAACGACGACGAGCGTCGTGCCGAGCGCCCGCGGGCCGATCGAGGTGCACGTCGGCCTGAAGGGCCTCGTCACGAAGGCCAAGGAGCTCCAGCGCATCGACCGCGAGATGAAGCGCATCGACAAGGATCTCGCGGCGGTCGAGAAGAAGATGTCGTCGAAGGGCTTCCTCGAGCGCGCGCCCAAGGAGGTCGTCGAGGAGACGAACGCGATGAAGCAGCAGCTCCTCGAGGCGAAGAAGCGGCTCGAAGAGGCTCGGCGCCTGGCCGACGAGCTCGGCGACTGAAAGAGCACTTCCCGCCCGCCTCGACGTCGCTCGGCGCGTGCCCCGTCGACGGGCGCGCGCCTCACGGCCTTGTCACGGCGCGCCGTCACGGCCTCGCGCCCCACGACCACATGGCCTCGAAAGCAGGGCGACCTCAGGCGTGCCCGTGCGCCAACGTGCCGCTCGTGCTGCGCCGGCCCTCGTCCAGGTGCACGTCCGCGACCGCTGCCGTGGCGTGAGCGTGATGGCGATGCAGATTTCGACGGCAGCGGACCGAAGGCGCGTCGGGTGCGCGCTGGACGGGCGTCTGGTCTCCGGGCGGAGAAATTGGTAAAGCACGGGCCGGACTGCCCATGGGGGTGCACGTGGGCCGCAGCAGCCATTCGGCCGCTCCCGAACAACCGCTTGCCTTCAGCCGAGTCGCATGAGCGAGACGAAGCCCACCGACGAGCATCGCAGCGAGAAGGATCTCCAAGGTCCCGATCGCGCGAGCGCGGTGGACGACGGCGCAAGCGACGCAGGAAAGGACGCGTCGAACGGGGTGTCCGCCCACACGCGCGCCGTCGACGGCGACGGCGACACCGCCGATGCGCAGGCCGAGGCGCGAAACGAGGCCCGCGGCGAGAAGGCCGACGATGCGAAGAGCGCGAAGAGCGCGAAGGGCTCCGACGACACGAAGGGCTCCGACGACGCGAAGAGCGCCGAAGACTCGAAAGGCGACGACGAGGACGACGAGGAGGAGACCGACGATCTCCTCGCGCGAGGCAACCCGCTCAATTACAAGCGCGGCATCGCCACGATCGTCGCCGGAGGGCTGCCCGCCTTCCTGCTGATGGCCAAGAACGGCCAGAACTGGTGGGCGATCCCGCTCGGGTTCCTCTTCGTGCTCGTCTGCGCCTTCGGCGTGATGGACCTGCTCGGGACGTTCGACGACGAAGACGAGCACGTCGCCGGCTCGACGACGGTCCGCGAGCTGGTCCCGTGGCTCGTCTCGACGGTCGCGTGCACGATCGCCTTCGGCGGGTCGCTCTCGCTCGCGCAGCACGGGTCGCTGCCGACCGTCGCGGCGATGGTGCTCGTGCCCGCGACGTTCATCGGCATCGTCGCGTCGGTGTTCCGCCTCGGCCGGGAGCTCGGTCCTTGGAAGAAGGACGAGCTCGGCGAGGATCGCCCTCTCCTCTCGCGCCACGGCTTCTGGGTCGTCGTCATCGGCGCGCTGCTCTACTTCCCCACGCTCGGTCTGTTCAGCCTCTGGGATCCGTGGGAGACCCACTACGGAGAGGTCGCGCGCGAGATCCTCGCACGCGACGACTGGATCTCGCTCTGGTGGGCGCAGGACGGCTGGTTCTGGTCGAAGCCCATCCTGAACTTCTGGATCCAGTCGCTCGCGATGGGCACGCTCGGGACCCATTACCAGCCCGACCAGATGCTCTTCGGTGCGGGCGGCGAGCCGGTCGCGCGACCGGAGTGGGTCATCCGCACGCCGAACGTCCTCATGACGATCGGCGCGATGTACCTGCTCTACAAGGGCGTCGCGAAGGTCTTCGGGCGTCGCGCGGGTCTGCTCGGGGCGATCGTCCTCGCGACGATGCCCGACTGGTACTTCCTCGCGCATCAGACGATGACGGACATGCCGTTCGTCGCCGCGATGACGGCGGCGATGGGGCTGCTCCTGTACGGCCTCAACACGGACGAAGAGGCACGCGTCCGGTTGTGGGAGGTCGAGGCGTTCGGCCGCAAGCTTCGCTTCTCGCTCTGGCACCTCGTCTTCGGGGCCGTCCTGCTCTGCGCGATCCCGCAGATCCTCTATCTGCTCTCGCGCAACATCGAGCTCGTCGTCTTCGGCGACGGCCCGAAAGGCTTCCGCCTGCACTGGGACGAGTTCAAGAGCGGCTCACCGGGCAACTGCGGGCTGCCGGGCAACGACAACTGCCTGCCGCACTCGCCCGCGACCCTGCCCAAGACGTCGACGTGGTGGCACGGACCGAACGTCAGCGGCATCGCCGGTTACGCGCGCTTCTTCGCGGCCTTCGAGCCGGGCTTCCAGGCCATCATCTGGTCCATCGTCCTCGGCGGCGTGCTCTACCTGAATTGGGGAGAGCGGCGCGTGCGGCGCATCGTGTACGTCGCCGCGTGGCTCGCCGCGGCCATCGCGACGATGGCCAAGGGCCCCGCGGGCTTCGGCCTGCCGATCCTCTGCGCCATCGCGTACGTCGCGACGAAGAAGCGCTGGTCGGAGCTGCTCCGCTTCGAGCTCGTGAGCGGACTGCTCATCATCCTCGCGGTGGCGATCCCCTGGTACGTGGCGATGTACATCCGCCACGGCTCGCCGTTCACGGATCGCCTCATCTTCCACGACATGTTCAACCGCGCCTTCAGTCACGTGCACGACACGAACGAAGGCGACGACACGGGCATCCGCTATTACATCTGGCAGCTCGGCTACGCCGTCTTCCCGTGGACGGGTCTCGTGCCGCTCGGGCTCTTGTGGGGCTTCCGCCGGAGCGACTCCGCGCTCGCGCGCGCCGTGGCGTTCGTCACCGGACGCAACGCGGCCGGCGCGGCCGGTGCGACCGACGCGAACGGCGCGAAGGAGGAAGGAAGCGAGAGCGGAGGAGCCGCCGTCGGCGACGCCTCCGTCCTCCTCGTGATGTGGTTCCTCTTCGCCTTCGCCCTGTTCACGATGATGGGCACGAAGTTCCACCACTACATCTTCCCGGCCGTGCCGCCCGCCGCCATGCTCGTCGGCGTGGTGCTCGACGACATGCTCGGCCGCGCTTCGCTGCCCACGACCAGGCGCATCCTCTACCTCGGCGGCCTCGGCTTCGTCGTCGCGCTCGCGACGTACGGCGCCTCCCGCTTCTGGCCGGGCGGCATCACCGGCTGGAAGCCGGCGAGCGACGACACGGGCAGCCCGCTCGTCGCGATCGTCGTCCTGGGCATCGCGATCGCGCTCTTCGCCGCCATCGTGTCCTCGTTCCGCCGCGACGGGAAGGAAGAGGAGCCGGGCGTGCACGCGGTCGTCAGCGATCCGAACAAGACCCCCTTCCGCGGTGGCTTGGTCGAGGTCGGCGAGGAGCCCGAGGAGGCGCGGCGCCGTCTTCACGAGCGGCTCATGCTCGGCGCCGCCGCCCTCGCGGGCGTGTGCGCGACGGTGCTCGTCGGCCGCGACCTGTCGCTGCCCGCCGAGCCGGGCCGGACCACCGGTGCCATCCGGCTCTTGCAGCTCTTCACGTACAACTACCGGCGTCCGTGGCCGAACGACACGATCGACTTCAGCGCCATCCTCGGCGGCTTCACCGTCGTCGCGGGCCTCATCGGCATCGCGCTCGTCGTGCGCTCGCTCCGCCGTCACGCCGTCTTCGCGTTCTGCGCGTTCGCGCTCGTCTGGGCGGTCTGGGGCCTCGACGTCTACATGATGAAGCTCTCCCCGCACTGGGGTCAGCACGAGCTCATCGAGGCCTACTACCGCGATCGCAAGGGCCCCGAGGAGCAGCTCGTCGCGTACCAGATGAACTGGAAGGGCGAGAACATCTACACGGGCAACCGCATCCCGGCCTTCGTGTCGACGGGCGCCAAGTTCCAGAACTGGCTGAAGCAGAAGCGCGAGGAGGGCGTGCGCGTGATGTACTTCATCACGGAGCACACCCGCACCGCGAGCCTGCGTAGCGAGGTCTCGCCGAAGGCGTACAAGGAGATCACGGACAAGGCGCTCTGCAACAAGTTCGTGGTCATTCGCGCCGAGCTCTGAGCGCGCCGTGGCTCGTCGAGTCGCTGCCGACTTTGCGTTCGCTGCCCGCTCCTCGAAGAAGAGTCCTCGGTCCTCAGTCCTCAGTCCTCAGCGGGTGCACGCCGCAGAGCTCATCGAGTGCGGCCGCCATCCTTCCTCGCTGCCGGACTTCTCGAACAACGCACCAAGACACTCGCAGCCTTCATGAGACAGTCGCGTCGAGCCGGCCTCTCCGACCTCCGCGTGTGAGAAAGCGGAGGAAAACGGGCGATCGACTCGCGAGAGCGACAAGGTGGGAGCGAGCAACACGAGCTGAATGCTGAGGACCGAGGTCTGAGGTCTGGCTTGCCCCGCGCCACACCCACCTCGCGCGCACGCGAGCCCCTCCTGTACATTGATCGGCATGACGCCTTCGGCGACCGGTACGCTCGCGGCGACGCCGCTGGCGCACGCGCTCATCTATTCGCGCAACCGTCGCCTCACCGGCCGCCTCGAGCTCGTCACCACCGACGGGAGGCAGGCGACGATCACGCTCTGGCGCGGATCGATCACCGCCGTCGAGACGGTGCCCGTGGGGATGTGTCCGGGGTCCTTCTTCGGGGCGATCGCCTACGAGCTCGGCTTCATCGATTCCGCCACGCTCGATGCGACGCTCCTCGAGATCGCGAAGACGAAGCGGCTGCACGGCGAGGTGTTGATCGAGCGCAAGGCGATCACGCCGGCGCAGCGCGACGAGGTGCTGGTCGAGCAGATCCACCGCAAGGTCCATCACCTCTTCTCGCTTCCGGAGACGACGAAGTACGCCTTTTACGACGCGCGGACGCCGCCGATCGAGCCGCCGGTCGCGGTGGACTGCGTCGGGCCGGTGTGGCGAGGGATCCGCGACTACCCGCCGCTCAAGTTCGTCGCGGAGACGACGCGTCGGGTGGGGAACCACGCGCTCCGCGCGACGACCGGCGGATCGGCGCGCCTCCCGCCGCTCGAGACGGCGCTGTTCCAGGCGCTCTCGGAGCGGCCGATGACGATCGACGAGATGAAGGCGTCGACCGAGCTGCCGCCCGCACGGGTCGAGCTGCTCGTGTACCTGCTCGTGATCGCGAAGTGCGTCGAGGCGGTCTCGGGCGTCCGCACGCATCCGTCCACCGGCGCGCTGCCAGTGACGATGCCGAGCGGTCCCGTCCCCGTCGTCACGCCGCCGTCCTCGGGGGGTATGCGTCACGCGTCGCGGGAGATGCCCGGGCCGCGCTACGTCTCGTCGGGATCGATGTCCGCGGTGACCCCGCAGTCCGGTCCGGTCGCAGTCGCGCGTCCGGCGGCTTCGCCGTCGGGGAGCATGCCTGCCGTCGGGCCCGGCTCGCAGCCGAGGATCCCCGCCCCGCCGCCGAGCTCCTCGTCGAAGCTGCCGGCGGTCTCGGGCTCGAAGCCGCGCATTCCGGCGCAGACGGGTCCCCACTCGGTGCCGTCCGCGCTCCTCTTGCCGAGCCCGCTCGAGCTCGGCGTCGAGGGGATCAAGGCGCGCGCGATGGGGGTCGAGCACGAGAGCTACTTCGAGGTCCTCGGCCTGCCCGAGGGCGGATCGTCCGAGGCCGCGCGTGCGGCGTACATCCGGCTCTCGAAGCTGTGGCACCCGGACCGGCTCCCGCCGCAGCTCTCGTCGGTGCGGGCGGAGGCGATGAAGATCTTCACGCACATGACGAAGGCGCAGCAGACGCTGTGCGATCCCGACGCGCGTCGCGCCTACATCGCCGAGCGGAACCCGAACAGCGTGCGTCCGCGCGAGCAGATCATCCGCGAGGTTCGGCAGGCGCTCGAGCAGCGCAAGTTCCCGACCGTCATCCATCTCTGCACCGCGCTCATCGAGCGCGATCCCGACGACGCAGAGGCGCTGGCGATCATGACGTGGGCCGAGCTGCGAGGCGGCGAGGCGCTGGAGGAGGAGCTTCGCGCCGCGCTTCCGAAGATGGACAAGGCGGTCAACCTCGATCGCACGAACGACGCGGCGTTCTACTACCGCGGCCTCGTCCACAAGCGGCTCAACAACGTTCCGGCGGCCTTCCGCGACTTCGCGCGTGCGCTTCAGCTCAATCCCTCGCACATCGATGCGGAGCGCGAGGTGCGGCTCTTCGCGATGCGCGTGAAAAAGGGCTCCGGCGAGCACAAGCTCATCGCGCCGCTCCTCGACAAGCTCGGCAAGAAGTAGAAACGTCGAAAAACTGAATCGCCATTCAGTTTCACCTTGACGCGTCGCACCACGCGCCCCACCATCATCGTTGGGCCGAAAACCTCCACCGGTCTCGACGAAAACTTCGACGAACTTCGACGAAGGAGCACGCGTCCGTGACGAAGCCGATCCAGAAGATCAACCGCTACAAGGCGGACCTCCGCGAGTTCAACTTCCTCCTCTTCGAGCAGTTCAAGCTCGGCGAGCTGCTCGGCAAGGAGCCGTACGAGGGTTGGGGGGAGGAAGAGGTCAAGACGTCGCTCGCAGAGTGCTACCGCTTCGCCCGCGAGGTGCTCGGGCCGCTCAACGTCGTCGGCGACATCGAGGGCTGCAAGCTCGTGGACGGCAAGGTCATCACGCCGACCGGCTTCAAGGAGGCGTGGAAGAAGCTCTACGAGGCGGGCTGGAAGGCGATCGCGGTTCCGCCCGAGCACGGCGGCGCCGGCGCGCCCCGCTCGGTGCAGGTCCTCATCGAGGAGATGCTCTCGGGCGCCAACACGGCGTTCAACATGTACCCCGGCCTCGCGTACGGCGCCGCGGAGGTCATCGAGCACTTCGGCACGCCCGAGCAGAAGAAGACCTACTGCCAGAAGATGTTCACCGGCGCGTGGGGCGGAACGATGTGCCTCACGGAGCCGCACGCGGGCACCGACGTCGGCTCGGCGAAGACGTCGGCCACGCGCAACCCGGACGGGAGCTACTCGATCCGTGGCACGAAGATCTTCATCTCCGGCGGCGATCACGATCTCGCCGAGAACATCATCCACCTCGTGCTCGCGCGCGTCGACGGCGCGCCGCCGGGCACGAAGGGCCTCACGCTCTTCATCGTGCCGAAGATCCGCGTGAACCCGGACGGCACCTTGGGCGAGAGCAACGACGTCTCCGTCGGCGCGCTCGAGCACAAGATGGGCATCAACGGGTCGGCCACCTGCGTGCTCAACTTCGGCGACAACGGCAAGTGCCTCGGCTGGCCCGTCGGCGGCGAAGACAAGCTGAACCAGGGCATGCCGCAGATGTTCAAGCTGATGAACGCTGCGCGCATCTCCGTCGGCGTGCAGGGCGTCGCCGTCGCGTCGACCGCCTACCTCAACGCGCTCGAGTACGCGAAGGAGCGCAAGCAGGGCTCGAGCATCACGCACTGGAAGGACGCGACCGCGCCGCGCGTCCCCATCATCGAGCACGCGGACGTGCGCCGGATGCTCATCCACATGAAGGCGCTCGTGGAAGGCATCCGTGCGCTGGCGGTGAAGCTCACGCATCACCAGGACATGGTCCATGTCTACACGGGCAAGGACGAGGCGAAGACGGCCTATCACCAGGGCCAGGTCGACCTGCTCGTCCCGCTCGTGAAGGCCTACGGCTCCGACCAGGGCTTCCGCGTCTGCGAGCTCGCGATCCAGACCTACGGCGGCGCGGGCTTCACGCGCGACTACCCCGTCGAGCAGTACTGCCGCGACGCGAAGATCTTCAGCATCTACGAGGGCACGAACCACATCCAGGCGATGGACCTCGTCGGCCGCAAGCTCGGTCAGGCGGGCGGCGCGAACCTGCAGGCGTTCCTCGGTGACGTGCAGAAGTTCGTCGCCGAGCACTCGAACCACCCCGTCCTCGGCGCCTCGGTGAAGAAGCTCGGGGCGGCGCAGGAGGCGGTCGCCGGCACGGCGATGCGCATGCTCATGTGGTTCCAGTCGGGCCAGCTCGCGCTCGTGCCCCTCTCCGCGAACCGCTTCCTCGAGATGATGAGCGAGCTCACGGTCGCGTGGCAGCTCCTCGAAGGCGCGGTCGTCGCGGAGGCCGCGAAGGCGAAGACCGACCCGAGCCACCCGGATCACGCCTTCTACAGCGGGAAGGTCGCGACGGCCTTGTACTATGCACGCAACGTCCTCCCGGGCGTCGAGCACAAGGCCCAGCTCCTCGCGGAGGAGGACAAGACGCCGCTCGAGATCCCGGACGCCGGGTTCGCGACGGTCTGATCGGACGCCTCGTCCTCCGGGGCGCGCTCGCGGCACGTTCGCGGCGCGCCCCTGGCGTCTCGCGCCCTTCCCTCGCGCCCTGGGCTCGCGGCTCGTCGCCTTCGGCGGCTCGTGGCGGCTATGATGCGCGCCGCCCGTCGTCGCGGGCGATGGGGCGGCGAGGAAGGTGAGCAGCAAGGAAGAGGCCCAGGCGCGCGTCGGCACGACGCTCGAGCAGCGATGGAGGCTCGAGGCGCTCATCGGCTACGGCTCCATCGCGGCGACCTACCGCGCGCGCCATCGGAACGGCCTCGAGGCCGCCATCAAGATCATCCACCGCTCGCACTGCGAGTTCGAGTCGGTCGTCCAGCGCTTCCTCGAGGAAGCGCACCTCGCGAATCGGATCGATCACCCTGGCGTCGAGCGCGTCTTCGACGACGGCGTGACGGACGACGGGTGCGTCTTCCTCGTGTTGGAGCTGCTCGAAGGCGAGACGCTCGAGCTCCGTCGCATGAGCATGGGCGGGCGGCTCCGCCTCGGAGAGGCTCGCCCCATCGTCGACGGCCTGCTCGATGCGCTCGTCGCGGTGCACGCCGCGAACGTCCTCCACCGCAACCTCAAACCGGGGAACGTCTTCCTCACGAAGGACGGGCGTGTCGTCCTCACCGACTTCGGTCGCGCGCGCCTCGCCGACGAGGGGCCCCGCTCCGCGCTGCCGACGGACGAGCTCGTGATCGGCTCGCCGGCGTTCATGGCGCCGGAGCAGGCGCTCGTCGCGGGCCCACGCTCGCTGCGCGCGCCGCGCAACCGGCCGGAGGTGGACGCCCGGTCCGACATCTGGTCGGCTGGCGCGATCATCTTCACGCTGCTCACGGGCCGCCGCGTGCACGAGGGAACGACGCCCGAGGAGAAGCTCGAGAACGCGCGCACGAAGGCGGCGCCGCCGCTCGCGTCCGTGCTCATCGGCGCGAACAAGCAGGTCGCGGAGGTCGTCGATCGCGCGCTCGCCTTCGAGAAGGAGGCGCGCTGGCCCTCTGCGTCCGAAATGCGCCGCGCATGGTGGCTCGCGACCGGCCGCGACGCGTCGTCGCTCCCGCCGGACGTCACGCCCGGCGTGCGCACGCCGATGCCTCGACCGCCGACGCCCCCCGGCGGATGGGAGACGGTCGCCTGGCCCGACGAGGCCGAGCGACGGACCGCCGGCGCGAAGCCCTCGGCGGCCGACGCAGCGCCGGACGTCCGCCCGCCGCTGGACCTCGCCCCGCGCGACTCCGACCCGCTTCCGGACCTCGGCCCGCCGCCGGTCGAGGCGTTCGTGAAGCAACAAGCGTCGCCGCTCGACGCCGGGCGAGACCGCCGCCTCCGCCTCGTCGCCGTTCCGACGGTGCTGGTCCTCGTCGCGCTCGGCCTCGCGATCCTCGCGCTCACGTGGTCGCCGCTCGGTCGATGATCGCGGACGGACCGGCGATCGTCCTCCGGTCACGATCGTGCGCTCACGCCGCGTACGGCATGCGCGCGCTCGCGTCGCTCATCTCCTGCATCATGCGCTCGCACTTGGACATGAAGATCGTCCAGAGGATCGCGCCGATCGGGAACGGCACGACGAGCTGACAGACGCCTGCGGCGATCGCGAGCCCCTTCGAGGAAGTCCCGCCCGTCGGGTACATGACGCGCATCCGGTCGAGCGCGTCGCACAAGCCGCAGCTGATGAGGAACATCCAGTAGTACTGGAAGTACGGAATGAGCAGGAACAGCGCCGCCTGCGCGGGCGGGATCCAGCTCCGCCAGTGCCGCGTGTACCGCTGCTCGGGCGGAAGCCAGTCCCACGCCTTGTACACCCAGTACAGGCCGGCGAAGACTTGCCCGTAGCAGAGCAGGACGGAGACGCAGAGAAGGGCCCCGCCGATGGTGAGCAGCCCCTCTTCGGGTCGGGCGGTACCGTGCGTCGCCGAGGCGAACGCGGCTCCCCAGAAGCCCACCCCGACGAAGAACCCGAGCGTGGCGAGAGCGGTGAACAGGATCGCGAGGCTCCGCGCCGAGCGCGGGATGCCGGCCTTGGAAAGCGGCGCCATCGCCCGGGCGCGATAGGGATCGTGCGGGGCGTAGGGAGGCGACGGCGCCGGATGCGTCATGCCGTCATTGTTCGTCCGCCCCGCAGGCGCCGCAAGCCGCGCGCGCTGCCTGGTATCGTGGTTCTCACCGTGGTCCTCGTGTTCAAGCGCCTCGCCGGAATGCTCGCGCTCGGCGCCGCGGCGTCGCTGCTCGCGCCGATCGGTTGCAAGTCGCCGATGGCGAAGATCGACGCCGTCCGCGACGCATTGGTCGCCGACGACGCGTCCGCCATCCGCGATGCCGTCGCCGGGTATGCGACGTGCTCGGACGCACCTCCCGTCGTCGTCCCGCCGGGCAAGCCGGGCCCGCACGACGACGGCTGCCTCGCCGAGATCGCGAACGGCCTCGGCTCGAAGCTCGGCTTCCAACCGAACCCGCCCGATCACGCCGCCGCCACGACGGCAGCGGTCGTCATCTTGCGTGACGGCCGCGGCGATTGGCTCGCACATGCCGACACGTGGCTCGGCGACATGAAGAACGGCAAGGGCGCCGGCCACGACGCCCTGCGCCTCGCCGTCGCGCGGAAGATGGCGGAAGCCGCTCCGATCGTCGGCCGCAAGATCGACGACGACGAGGCCGCCCGCGCCGCCATGCGCGCCGTGGTGGGCGCCGTCCCGGGCGCGTGCCCCACGTACTGGCTGCTCGGCTCGGGCGCCGATCCGAAGACGATCCCGCCGGAGCACGGCGCCGATCACTCCGCCTGCGTCCACAAGGATCTCTCGCGCCGAGAAGGCCCGGGCGGCAGCTACGGCGAGGGCACGTTCCGCGCCCTCGAAGGAGCGCTCGCGCTCTGGCGCGAGACCGAGCGCGCGCTCCGCATGGGCCTGCCGCTCGCGGGCCCCGGACCGAAGGCCATGCTCGAGAAGAAGCTCGCCGTCATCGAGGAGGCGACGCGCAAGATCGAGACGAAGAAGCTCGACACGACGATCCCGAGCGCCATGCTCGGCTTCATGAACGAGGTCCACGCCGAGGCCGGCGTCCCGATCGTCGACGCGGGCACGGACGCCGCGCGGCCCGGGCCCCCTCCCCTTCGGTTCCCTCGGTGAGCGTCACCGAAACCGTGAGCGTCGGCGTCACGCCGTGTCGGCAGGCGGCGCGTCACGCTTGCGACCACCGAGCGACGCGATCGCGACGAGCCCGATCCCGACGACGACCGCGACGTCGGCGACGTTGAAGACGGGCCAACCCTTCACGTGGATGAAGTCGATCACGTAGCCGCGCACGACGCGATCGACGATGTTCCCGAGCGCGCCGCCGATGACGAGCGCGAACCCCACGAGCGCCGCCCGTTCGCCCGAGCTCGAGGCGTCGGCACCCGTCGACCGAAGGCGCACGATCGCGAGGACGAGGATCGCGAGCGTGGCGACGGCGGCGATCGCAGCGAGGAGATCGGGCGACCGCGGCAACCCCAACAGACGGAAGAGGCTGAAGGCCACATCGTCGTTCTGGACGTAGCGGAGCTCGACCGCGTCACCCAGTACCCCAGGCGCGACCGGCACGGCCGCGCCTCCCTCGAGGCCCACCTCCGCGGCGAGCTTGGTCGCCCGGTCGCAGCCGTAGAGACCGAGGGCCACGAGAACGAGCAAAAATGCGCGGAAGATGCGGCTTTCCGCCATGACCGGGCAACGGAAGAGGGGCTCCGGATGTTCCCCGTGAGCTTTCCTGCACGAGTGCTCTTGACGACGGGCCCCGGCGTAAGTATCCGTCCTACCAATTCCAGCTTAGCTCAGTTGGTAGAGCAGGCGGCTGTTAACCGCCGGGTCGCTGGTTCGAGTCCAGCAGCTGGAGCCATTTCCTCCTCCTCGCGAACTTCGCGGGAGGCGTAAGTCAACAGCGGCCCCAGGAGCGATCCTCGGGGCCGTTGCCTTTTTGCCCTGGTTTCCCGATGGTTTGCGCGTAGTCGAGCGTCGCGCGGGGCCGGGACAGGGTTCGCGCAGAGAGCGCCGCGAGTGTGAAGGAGCGGTCGACAGGGCGCGCGGGACGTAACTGTCCGGCGTAGCCCGCCTTGCCTCGGCGTCGCGATCCGCTCGAATCGCGGGCGTGAAGCGGACGCGACAGAGCCGGGCGTGGTGGACGGAGACCGTGAGG
>Ga0207864_1000647_pt1 | contig 45293 bp, 43 predicted proteins | sample HigsolmetaAR202D_FD_184834 | JGI IMG/M metagenome (GOLD analysis project Ga0207864, IMG submission 184834) | Ionic liquid and high solid enriched microbial communities from the Joint BioEnergy Institute, USA - AR20-2-D (SPAdes) (version 2) ...
ATCGCTTGAATTACACACGAACGCCGTCCAGGCAAAGGTACCGTGACAGCGCATTACGACTGATTCCGTCGCAACCCGGACGTTGCCGATCGGCTGCGTCCGGGACAGTCTGAGTCAGACTGTCCCAGGGAAGTGAAGTTACTGATTCTCTCCCACGCCCGGAGCCACTTCCGGAGCTTCCGATGTCGCGTTCTTGCGCGGCAGAGACACGGATGGGAGATCCTCGTCGCTAAGGCTCTCTTCCATCAACTGCTGCGCATACTGCGGATCCACGTATTGCGTGTATTCCGGGATGTCTTCCAGCGTAGTGGGAACTTCCTCAGTTTCAGGCTCTTCGAGCTTCTCCGCCAGGAATTCCTGTTCGGTCGCCAGAGCGCGGCCCTCGATCACCGCATCCGCAATCTTGGTGGTGAACAGACGGATGGCGCGAAGGGCGTCGTCATTGCCCGGAATCACCCAGTCGACTTCGTCCGGGTCGCAGTTGGTATCGACGACTGCTACCACGGGGATACCTAGCTTCCGAGCTTCCCTCACTGCGATCGCTTCCTTGTTCGAATCCACGACGAACAGGAGATCCGGCAAACTTGTCATCTCGCGGATGCCCGCCAGGTTCTGCTGCAGATGCCTCCGCTCACGCTCAAGACGCCCGACCTCTTTCTTTGCGCGGCCCTCCCAGAGGCCGTCCGCGGCCATCGCGTCGAGCTCTTTCAAGCGCTTAATCGAGCGTTGAACTGTAACGAAATTCGTGAGCAGGCCGCCCAGCCAACGCTGGTTGACGTAGTACATGGAGCAACGAGTTGCCTCCTCGGCAATCGCGTCCTGGGCTTGCCGCTTGGTGCCTACAAAAAGAACAGTCTTCCCCTGTGCGGCCATCTCGGCGACGAACCGCATCGCATCCTTAAAGAGCTTCAGGGTCTTCTGAAGGTCGATGATGTAGATACCATTGCGTTCGCCAAAGATATACTCCTTCATCTTTGGATTCCAGCGCTTGGTCTGGTGCCCGAAGTGAACGCCGGCTTCGAGCAGTTCTTTCATTGAAATGGACGGCAAAATACCTCCTGAATGGCTATTGAGGAATCAGATCCTCGGACCAGGATAAGGTCTTGCCTTCACGCCCTTCACACGGCCCAAAGCGATATTTGTGTGTGGAGTGAAGGTGACCCAAAACAACGGCAGGAGCAAAAGGCGGGGAAGGGGAATTCCCCGCACCTACGCACATTACCGCTTCGAGAACTGGAACCGCTTCCGAGCGCCCTTCTGTCCGTACTTCTTCCGTTCATGGGCGCGCGGATCGCGGGTCAAAAAGCCTAGTTCCTTCAGCTTGCCGCGCAGCTCGGAGTTAAACTCAACAAGCGCGCGCGCAATGCCCAGACGGGCGGCGCCAGCCTGACCGCTTACGCCACCTCCGTCTGCAAGAATCAGAGCGTCGAACCGGTCAGCCGTTTCCGTGGCCAGCAAAGGCTGGCGCACGATCGCTCTCGCTGACTCAGTCGTGAAATATTGTTCGAAGGGACGGCCGTTAACCGTAATCTCTCCCTTGCCTGGCCGCAGGAACACACGCGCCACCGCGCTCTTCCTTCGGCCCGTTCCTATATGCTGTACCAGGGTTGTCGCCACTACGCTTCCTCTCGATCTAGACCGCCAAGGGCACCGGCTTTTGTGCCTGATGCGGATGCTTGTCGCCCGGATAAACCTTCAGCTTGCGGTACATGTGCTTGCCAAGCTTTGTTTTCGGAAGCATTCCCCAGACCGCTTCTTCGATCATCCGTACCGGCCGCGTTTCACGCATCTTGCGGGCCGTCGTTTCTTTGAGTCCGCCCGGATAGCCGGAGTGACGGCGGTACACCTTCTGATCTTCTTTCTTACCCGTCAGCCGCACCTTAGCGGCATTCACAACAATGACATGATCCCCCGTGTCCAAAAACGGGGTATAGGAAGGCTTGTGCTTTCCCATTAATAGCATCGCCGCCTTGCTGGCGACCCGCCCGAGCACGGCGCCCTCGGCATCAATTACATGCCAGGATCGCTTGATTTCGCTCGCTGACGGAAATTCCGTGTTCATGGACAGACCTTCTCCGTTCGAGTCTACAAAACTCTAAGCGTACCGAACAGGGCACGCCTTGTCAATGACTTGACGGCCGCTTCGGCTCGATCGAATTCCCCAGGGTTCTCGCGGTTTCCGATCGGGGCTTTGCCTCCCGCCTGCCGCCACACAACCCCTTACCTTCATTTTACAACTCCGCAGGCGCCGATCTTGCGTTCGGCAGGCGGACAGTTGCGGGACCGGCGGGGGACTAGCTGATGATGTCCTTGATTACCTCGCCGTGGACATCGGTTAATCGGAAGTTCCGGCCGCTATAGAAGTAGGTGAGCTTTGTGTGGTCGAGGCCAAGCTGATGGAGAACCGTCGCGTGCAGATCGTGCACGTGAATCCGGTTCTCCACCGCCTTGAACCCAAAATCGTCTGTGGCGCCGTAGGTCATGCCTCCCTTGAAGCCTCCTCCCGCGACCAGATAGGTGAAGCCGTGATTGTTGTGATCGCGGCCGTTCTGTACTTTCACGAGGCCGCCGATCTCGACCGCCGGGGTCCGCCCGAACTCCCCGCCGATCAGCACAATCGTTTCCTTCAACAGCCCGCTCGCCTTCAGGTCGCGAAGCAACGCCGCGATGGGAGCGTCCGCGCGCGCGGCGAGCGGACGGTGCAGCTCGATATCGTCGTGGTTGTCCCAAGGCTGGAAGTTTCCGAAGTAGACCTGGACCATGCGGACGCCGCGTTCGACCAGCCGACGGGCGATCAGACAGCCGCGGGCGAAGTCTCCGTCGCCGTAGCGCTCGCGCACCGCTTCCGGCTCCCGCGTGATGTCAAAGGCCTCCGGCGCCTCCGCCTGCATTCGGAACGCGATCTCGGCCGATTGAATGCTCGCTTCGAGCTGCTGGTCCGAACCCACGCGATTCAGGTGCAGCCGGTTGAGGTCGTTCACCAGATCCAGCTCCATCCGCTGCTCTTGCGGCGTCCACCGCGTGTTCTGGATGTTGGCGATCAGCTTCTGCGGATCCTTTTCCTCAAGGGAGATATACGTGCCCTGGTGCACGGCGGGCAGGAAGGCCGAAGTCCAAAGCTGATGCCCCAGCACCGGCAGGCCCGGGCAAAGGACCACGAATCCCGGCAAATTCTGGTTCAACGTGCCGAGGCCGTAGGTGAGCCATGAGCCCATGGAAGGCCGGCCCGGAAGCTTTTCGCCGCAATTCAGGAGGAAGAGAGAGGGCTCGTGGTTGGGGCGGTCCGTGTACATCGACCGGATGACGCAGATGTCATCAATCAGCGATCCGATCTGCGGGAAGATCTCGCTAACCTCGATCCCGCTCTCGCCGCACCGCTTGAACTGGAACGGCGACCGCATCAAGTTGCCCGTCTTCCGCTCCGTCTTGAGGTTCCCTGTGGGCATCGGCTGCCCGTGGTACTTGTCGAGCATCGGCTTGGGGTCGAAGGTGTCCACCTGGGACGGCCCGCCGTTTAGAAAAAGATAGATGACATGCTTGGCCCGGGCAGGGAAGTGGGGCGCTTTGGGTGCGAGCGGATTGCGATCGTCGGTCGCCGAGAGCACGCCCTGCAAGCCGACCATCCCGAATCCTGCGCCGATCTTCGTTAACAGTTCTCGTCGTGTCATCTGCCGCTCCCTCTAATCCACAAATAGGAACTCGTTTGATGTCAGTAGAGCCCGGGCATACATGGGCCATTTCGCCTTAGTAAGGAAGTCCTGCCCAAGACGCAGCTCTTCGGGCTCCGGCTGCCTGCCGAAGAGCAGCCGGTAGGCATCGCGGATGCGGTCCTCAGCGCTTCCGCTCCCAGCCTCCAAACGGGCCGCCAGGGCTTCCGCCTGCCGCTCGACAAACGGGCTGTTCATCAGAAACAGCCGTTGGAGCGGAACGTTGGTTGTCAGTCGCCCTTCGCTCGTGCTGTTTGGGTTGGGGAAATCGAACAGGGCCAGCGTGGGATGGAGCTTCCGCCTGCTTACGAATCCGTAGACAGTTCGTTTCGTGTTTGTCTCGTCCAGCGGTTCCGCCTTTTCGCCGGGCGTGAGGTCCAAGGTGCCGGAGACAAACATCATGGAATCGCGCAGCGCTTCCACATCCAGCCGGCGTCGATTGGCTCGCCATAAGAGAAGATTGCCGGGATCCTTGGCCATGTTCGTTTCGTCGTTGGCCGCGCTGAGCTGGTAGACGGCCGACAGCATAATCTCCCGGTGCATTGCCTTGATCGACCAGTTATTCTCGATGAACCGGGCGGCGAGGTAGTCGAGCAGCTCCGGGTGCGTCGGACGCTCTCCGAGCTGGCCGAAGTTGCTTGGAGTCGCGACAATCGGGCGTCCGAAGTGGTATTGCCAGATCCGGTTCACCATCACGCGGGCCGTTAGCGGGTTCTTGGGGTCGATAATGTCTTCCGCCAGTTCGAGCCGCCCACTGCCCTTTGTATAGCGCTTGCGCTCCGGAGGGGAAAGAATCGCCAGGAACCGGCGAGGAGCAACCTCGCCCAGGTTGTTGCGATCCCCTCGAATCTGAACCTTGACGTCCGCGGGTTCCTCTTTGTCTCGGACGATTTGGAGGAATGGGTATTTCTCCGGCAAGGCGTTCTTGAGCTGCTCAAGCTCTGCCTTCTGCGCCTCCAGATACGTCTTCCATTCGCCTTGCAGGAATCGCTCGATCGTTCCTTCGTGATAGTAGTAAATGCCATCAGGAGTCTGGAAGAAGCCGGCGGAGTCCCTGGACGACCGCTCAAACAGGTCACGCCACAGATTGAATTTGTCGCGGCTCAGGGAAACCAGGGAGGCGTTGGCAACATCGTTTCTCTGCGGGTTCAGGCCGAGGGTGATCTTGTTCTTTTCGTCAACCTCCCGCTTCTCCTCGATGACATCGAGAACGAGTTGCTGGAATTCGTAGGCCTCCTGTTCGAACTCCTTCTCGCTTGCCCCGCGCGCTGCGAGATCGAACCATTTCTTCAGGAACGGATGCTCTTTCTCCGGCGATTCCAGGTACTTTTTCCAGCGCGACAGCGTTTCGGCATCGAGCCCTGCGTCGTCCCGAATCCCGCGCGCGGCGAGCATAAAGGCAGCCGTCTGCGAGGCCAGGATTTCGCCAATCTGCTGCCGCTGCGTATCGTAGAAACGCTGGATCAGATCCTCCTTGCGCTTTACTTTTTCTTCCTGCGCTTTCCAGGCATCGACGACATGGGCGGGCGCGAGCGGAAGCTCATCTAACCGGCTGCTGGAGAAGATGCCCTGGAGCGAGTAGTAATCCTTCGTCGGGATCGGATCGTACTTGTGATCGTGACACTGGGCGCAGGCGACCGTCAGCCCCAGGAAGCCGCGAGTGGTGGCGTCGACGCGTTCATCCTGCATCTCGGGGCTCAAGGCGTAGAAACCCAGGCCTGCGGCATACTGGTTCGGGTCGTTCGACGCCATCATGTCACCGGCGATCTGGGCTTTGACGAAGAGGTTATACGGCATGTCCTCGTTGAATGCGCGGATGACCCAGTTGCGGTAGCGGAAGCTGTTGGGATAGGGCTCGTCCTTGGTGGAGTTCAGGCTGTCATCGGAATACCGGGCAACGTCGAGCCAGTATCTCGCCCACCGCTCCCCATAATGGGGCGAGGCAAGCAGGCGGTCCACGACCTTGGCGAAGGCATCCGGGGAGTTGTCGGCGAGGAAGGCGTCGACCTCCTCAGGTGTCGGAGGCAGGCCGATCAGGTCGAGTGTGGCGCGCCGGATCAGCGTGCGCTTGTCGGCCGGTTTCACCGGACGGAGTCCTTCCTGTTCCAGCCTGGCCAGAATGAAGCGGTCGATGGGCCCCCGCGGCCAAGAGGTATCTTTCACCTGCGGCGGCTCCGTCTTCTTGATCGGCTGGAAGGACCAGAACGCACGCTGCTCGGGTGAAATCACGTACTCGCTGCCTTTGGCGGACTCCGTCTGAGGAGTATCGTCCTCCGGCCAATAGGCGCCATCCTTAATCCAGGCAGTGAGGATGTCAATTTGCTCGGGCTTGAGCTTCCGCTGGGGCGGCATTTTCAGGCGGTCATGAGAGTGGGTGACTGCCTGAATCAGAAGACTCTCTTCCGGCTTCCCCGGCACGACGGCGGGTCCGTGCTTGCCGCCTTCGAGAAGCCCTTTCCTGGAATCGAGCCGGAGGTTCCCCATCGCGCTTTGACGGTGGCAGGCGTAGCATTCGCTGGCCAGCAGGGGCCGGACGTTCATTTCGAAGCGCTCCCGCTGCTCCTCATTCGCGGGATGCGCTCTAAACAGGGAACCCAGAGCGAGCGCGGAAAGCGTGAGACGGAGACCCAGTTTTGCCATGTCAGTAACGCCGCAGCGGCTCCATATGATTCTATGCCCAACCCCGGCCGAAGTGTAGCCTCCCTCTCACCTTAGGGAACTTGGATCGAGCCTGCGGCAATGGTATACTATGGCTGTATCACCCGGGCGCGTAGCTCAACTGGCAGAGCAACTGACTCTTAATCAGTAGGTTGAAGGTTCGATTCCTTCCGCGCTCACCAACCCAATCTCTACGACGGCCCTAGGCTCGGACAGGCCAGCATCAGGAAAGGGCCCCAACTCCGATACCCCACATCACCGAATTTCCGGAGCTTGCTGCGCCGGCGACGAAAGCTCTTCACGTAACCCTGTTGCGCCCAGCTCGGGGATGCGCTAGATCGGCCCTATGAGGACCTTGCGCTTTGCACGTCTCGTACGAAGGCAGCCTACCGCGAAGGTACAGACGCGGCAAGGGTATTACGTACAGTGAAACCATCATCACTCGGCTGCGAAATAACCAGGGCGGGTGAGGACCTGGGCATCCGGGTATTTGCTTCGGGCGGCTGCGGACAAGCCCACCACAACGCTTCAAAAACCGCCTCGATTTGGAGACGGCTGAACGTAGGACAGAAGATACTCGTCGCGAAGGTGACGTAGGAGGGTCGTGAAACCCTCTTTTGAGGAGCCCGCAGCCATCTGCATGCCGCCGGTCTGCCGCACCAGGGCCGCTAAGCCGACAGAAATACCCGGGTATGGAGGCCTGGGTTCGGGTATCTCCACCGGCGGCAGCGGCCACGGGAAGAGAGTTCCAAGTGAGTGGCTTCCGCGAATCAGCATCACATGGTGCACTCTGGCCCAGGCCTTAAGTGCTTCATCGGCTGCCTGATCCGCCTTCATTTGCGAGCCTCTTTCGTCGCCGTTCGAAAGGACGATGATGACACGGCCGGTCCTTGCCTCCCGCGACGGAAAGGCCTTCGCGGTCATGGCTACGGCGTCGAACACTGGCTGTACGTTTTTTACCCTTCGCGGCGGAATTCTGTCTGTCTCCAGGATCTCTATGATGGCTTTGGTGTCAGTAGTAAAGTTCTGGGCCCACCTCATGTTCCCTTGTTCCAGGAGGAGGAGGGCTACACGGTCATTGGAGCCGAGCCGGGAGAGACCGCGCTTAAGATCGTTCCACTGAGCGCGCTCGGGAACAAGTTGCAAGGACGTTCTGTCTGCCACTAGCGCGATTGCGTGACCTATTGGCTGCTCACAAGAAAGGGCTTCCACCTCCCAGCCGTTGTCGCGGATGCTGAAATCACTGCCGGTCAGCCCCCGGATGACCTCGCCACAGCTGTTTGTGACAGTCGCTTCGATAACGACCAGGGGAACGTCGGGCTGGGCGGAAAGCAATCGCGGATCGAGAGCAGGCAGCAGGAGGAGCCCGATACATACTAAGCTCTTTGGGCTTAGATGTGGATACCAGTGCCGCATCCCTCGTAACTGCCGGGTTGGACGCCGGGCGAGTCTTGAAGGTTGCAAACGAGGCCGAAGGGTGAACAAGACCCAACTTCCCTTGCCTCTTCGCCTTACAGCCATGTATTGCTGGGAATTCCTGCTCGCCAGGGCGTCGTTGGTGGAGGGATGGTAGAATCGCGGCTTGGAGTGATCGAAATCGAATGAAGAAGCTGAAGGCGGCAGCCGTCCAATTCGAGGCAGTGGCTGGCGATAAGAAGGCAAACCTCGCCAAGGTCGAGCAATTCGTGGAGTGTGCAAAGGCGCAAAACGTCGAGTTGCTGGTCTTCCCGGAGTGTTGCCTGACGGGCTACTGGTTTCTGAGGAATCTTAGCGCCGCCCAATTGCGCGAACTCGCGGAGCCCGCCTTCTCCGGTCCCTGTGCGACACGGCTCGCCGAGTTGTCGCGGACTTCCGGAATGACCATCGGCGCGGGGCTTGTCGAGGCCGGTGAAGACGGACGCCTCTACAACAGCTACATCGTGGCGATGCCCGACGGCCAAATGCGCTGCCACCGCAAGCTGCACGCCTTTGAGCATGAGCTCATCTGTTCCGGTAGCAACTACACGGTCTTTGATACGACCCACGGCTGGCGTGTCGGGGTGTTGATCTGCTACGACGTCAACATCATTGAGAATGTCCGTGCGACTGCGCTGATGGGAGCCGACGTGCTGCTCGCGCCTCATCAGACAGGTGGCTGCCGGACGCGCAATCCCCACCTGATGGGTCTCATCGAACGCGAAGTGTGGGACCGGCGACATACGGATCCCGCCGCGATCGAGCGTGAGATTCTCGGCGACAAGGGCCGCGGTTGGCTGATGCGCTGGCTGCCCAGCCGTGCTCATGACAACGGTCTGTTTCTCATCTTTAGCAACGGAATCGGCGTTGACGACGATGAGATCCGCACAGGCAACTCGATGATCCTAGATCCGTACGGCCGGATTTTGGTGGAGTCGCGGAAGGCCGACGAGGATCTGGTTTCAGCAGAACTGGATTATTCCCTCCTCGCTGACGCCACGGGCCGTAGCTGGATGCAGGCGCGCCGCCCCGAACTCTACAAGCTTCTGACCGAGCGAACGGGCAAAGAGCGGGATGCCCGTGTTCTCAAGTTCGCCGAGTAGCTTTTAGTTCATTAGCTGCGGTCGAGGCTGCGGTACTGCACGGCTTCGGCATGCCGCAGACGGCGATTTCAAGGTAACCGCTTTTACAAAGCGGACCAGCGAAACGCCCTTTAGGATGGGTTACACAACGCAATAGAAGTCGCGGGAGCAAGAGACATGCGACGTTTACCAGCGTCTACCATCATCCTGATCGTACTGTCAGTAGTGATGCCGATTGTCGCTGGTATCGCGTTGGTCAGCCTGCGTAATAGCTTGCCCGAGGAGTTTCCGGTTCATTATGGTTTGACAGGAAAACCGGATAAATTCGTAAAAACGACACCCGTTCGCGTATTATCTCCCTTGATTCTTGCTATTGGCTTGCCCTTGTTCGGCCTAAGCTACTTGCTCGGTTTTCTGCCGCGGTCTTCGGGGCAAACGAGTCAGAGAAGCGAGGAGCGAACTAGATTTAACTTGTGGTTCATCCCCGTACTGAATTTATGTCTTAGCCTGCTTTACTGCCTAATGGCGATATCGCCGATATTTCCTGTTCCTGGCGGCGCAGGAACTGTGATCGGATTTGTAGTTTTCATCGTCTGCTTCGCCATCTTGGGCTTTAGGCACTCGGCCAGTCTAGCGGATCCAGGAAGTCCTCGCAGAGGAGATGATGAGCACTGGAAAGCCGGAGTCATCTATTACAACCCGCAAGACGAGTCTGTATTTGTAGAGCGACGCGACGGACTGGGAATAACTATAAACTTCGCGCATCCACTCGGTCTCTTGATGATCGCTTTCGTCGGAATTGTAGTGATACTTGGAACTTACTGAAAAATCCTCCCATGCTGCAGGTGCGATCCCGAACTCTACACCCTTCCCAGTAGCTCTCAGCTCCAGTAGCTGCGGTCGAGGCTGCGATACTGCACGGCTTCGGCGACGTGCTTGGCCTGTACGCATTCCGAGCCGGCGAGATCCGCGATCGTCCGAGCGACCTTCAAAATGCGGTCATGCGCGCGGGCGGAGAGTCCCATCTTCCGCACCGCCATTTCCAGCGTCCGTTCGCCGGCCTCATCCAAAGCGCTCAGCTTGCGCAGCATGCTGGTGGGAATATGCGCGTTGTAGTAGCCGCGGGCAGCCTGAATAGCTCTCGCCGCCTGCACACGCTCCCGCATCTCCGCCGACGAGGGGCCATCATCCTTGCCGCGCAATTCCTTGTACGGCACGGCGGGTACTTCGATGTGCAAATCAATCCGATCAAGCAGCGGGCCGCTGATCTTGCCCAAGTAGCGCTGGATCATGGCGCCCGTGCAGCGGCATTCGCGGGTCGAGTCGCCGAAGAATCCGCACTGGCACGGATTCATCGCAGCCACCAGCATGAAGGCGGCGGGGAATTCAAGAGTCATGTTCGCCCGCGCCAGCGTCACGCTGCGATCCTCGAGCGGCTGGCGCAACTGTTCGAGAACATTGCGAGGAAACTCCGGGAGCTCGTCCAGAAAGAGAACACCGTGATGCGCCAGACTCACTTCCCCCGGGCGGGGCGTTCCCGATCCGCCTCCCAGCAGACCTGCATCTGAGACTGTGTGATGCGGCGCACGGAAGGGACGATCGGTCAGCAAGCCGGCGCCCTTCGGCAGCACGCCCGCGACACTGTGAATTTGCGTCGTCTCCAGAGCCTCGGCGAACGTCAGCGGCGGGAGGATTCCCGGCAGCCGCTTTGCCAGCATTGTCTTCCCCGATCCAGGAGGGCCGATCATCAAAACATTGTGGAAACCGGCAGCGGCCACCTCCAAGGCGCGCTTTGTCGTCGCTTGACCCCGAACATCCCTGAAGTCGAGCTGCTCCTGGGACCTCTGTGTGCCGTGGATCGGTTTGGGGGATGCAGGTGTGAAGCGGGAGGGTTCGTTCAGCAGCGACACAGCCTCCGCCAGATGCCGCACACCGAAGACATTTAGTCCTTCGACTACCGCAGCTTCCGCTGCATTATCCAGAGGCACCACGAGGTTTTTCAGTCCCTGCTTCTGCGCGCAAACCGCGATGGAAAGAGCTCCTCGCACCGCCCGGACACTACCATCGAGGGAGAGCTCGCCGGCAAACAGAAAATGCTCCGACCGCGAGACAGAGCCCATCGCGCCCAAAATTCCCATTGCCATCGGGAGGTCGAAGCCTGCACCCTCTTTTCGAACATTCGCGGGAGCCAGATTGATCGTCACCGCTTTGCTCGGGTAGCCGAAGCCCGAATTGATCAGCGCGCTCTTGATGCGCTCGCGGCTTTCCCGCACCGCGGTGTCGGGCATGCCCACCGTAATGAAGTCGCGGGTAGACCCGGAGGGGTACATGTCTACCTCGACGTCGACAAGATACGCCTCAATGCCGAATACTGCCGCACTTCTCGTTCGGAATAGCGCCATATCTCTCCGAAGGGTAGTGCGGAGTAGGGGAAATTATTCTACGCGAAAGGTGTGACGTTCTTCGTACGACTGTCCTCCCACCTTATCCCGGACCGAGACTACAAGGGAGTATTCCCCCTTTCCGGTGTCCGGTTTGGTGTTCAAGCTGAGAACCCCCATTACGTACCGTTTGGGGTAGAAGGATTCGTCTGCGACAACCGCTGCCGTTGGCTGATCATAGACGCGCCTGCCGTCCGGCAGTTCCACTCCAAGACCGTACTCAACCTCGAAGCGGTTCTTCTCCGCCATCCGGTAGCCTGTGATCTCGAACCGGGCCCAGACCGCATCGCCCGGCTTATATGCGGGGGGCGAAAGCGCCGGACCATCCGTCTCACTTTGAAGAAAACGAAAGTTCCGGATCACAAGGGTGTCGCTCGGCGGTACATCCCGACCCTGAACGTGAAATGTAAGATACTCCGCGGCTTCCTGGCCGGAGCTCTCATCTTTCACGTTGATTTCGATGCGGTAATCGCCGGTATCGGCAATCGGGGGAACCTGCACCATGGCCCTGATCTTCGGTAGCCAATCTTTGTCCTCGGGCGCCAGCTCGACGTCCACCGTACCTGTCAAGGTTTCAACCAGTTTGATCCCCTGGGGATCCAGGGCGTTAATGCGGTAGTTCACGCCAACTTTCCGATCCTCCCCCTTGGGGGTAAACCCGGAAATGAAGAATGTGAGGTGGACCAGGTCGCCCGGGCGCCAGGTGTAGTCCGGGGCGAGCGCCGGGCCGTCTTCGTATTGGTGAACCGATGGCTTCAGGATCTGAAGCTTCTTATTCTTAACGGCTTGGGAAGAAGGGGGCAGGAGAAGGGCGAGAGGAATCAAGAGGAGATACACAGCAATCCTCCAATCCCTTTGTACCTCAGTTCCGGGCTTGCCGGGATCCGGCTAGTCTGACGGCGGCTTCACTTGTACGGGAGCGGCGATGGTATATGGAATCTCCACAAAACGTACCTTCTGCTGCTCAAGGTCCCCGCCGTCGACAACGTGCAGTTTGTAGTTGCCGGGCGGAACGTCGAAGAGGATTGCGCCTTCTTCGGTGTGCGCCGGCGCAATGATTCGCAGCAGCCCAAGCCAGCCGTCAACCCCTTCTGCTGAATCCTCTTCCATGTACGTTTTGCCGCCCGCGTCTTCGACGCGCAGCAGCGGTATGTTCACGTTCTCGCCGGCTCCGTTCGTAATCGACAGCCGTACGACAAGGAACCGGTGACGGGGATAACGCCGGCCCGAGGGCGTTTCGAGATCGCTCCGCCAGTCGGCCTGGAAGACGTTGTATGTTACCGATCCCACTGATACGCGCTCGCCCATGGGAACCGGCATCGGCGAAGGGCTCAGACGCGAACAGCCGCAAGCCGCAAGCAGCAGTCCTGCACAAAGGAGGCGCAGAGCGCGGGAACTCTTTTGGCCAGAAGCGTAGGGAATCGGCATAGGGAAGCTGGTACTCTTAACAAATACACTGTATGTTCATGCGGTCGCAATGGAAACGCGTAAAGCTGCGGGCGATTGCGAGCCTCCTGGTCCTCGTCTCGGCTGGAGTTACCTGGTCGTATGCTCAGCAAGCGACCCATCCGGTGACCGGACGCCGAATCGCTCGCGTGATGGGCATGAGCGGGGCGCCCTGGCTTGAACGCTCCGAGCGTGAGATGGAGGAAGATCCGAATACCGCGCTTGAAGCGATTGGATTCAAACCGGGCATGGTGGTGGCGGACGTCGGAGCGGGCGTCGGCTACTTTACGGAGCGGATCGCGAAGTTGATCGGTCCTACGGGCAAGGTCTACGCCACCGATATTCAGCCGCCGATGCTCGAGCGCCTTAAGGAGCGCATGCAGAACGCAGGCCTTTCCAACTACGAGGCGATCCTTGGCTCCGAAACCGATCCCAGGCTTCCGCCCGGAAAAATGGATCTTGTCCTCCTGGTTGACGTCTACCACGAATTCTCTCAGCCTCAGGTAATGCTGCAGAAGATCCGCCAGTCTTTGAAACCCGACGGAAGACTCGTTCTCCTGGAGTACAAGAAGGAAGATCCCTCGATTCCCATTCGCGAGGATCATAAGATGAGCGTGAGCGAGGTGAAGGCCGAGTTGGAACCGGAGGGCTTCAGGCTCGAGAAAGCCATCAGCGACCTTCTTCCGCGGCAACACATTCTGATCTTCCGTAAACAGTCCATGTAGCCGAGTGGATGTACACTACAAAGGTGCAGTTCGGGAAAGGATCGATTCATCCTTCGGAGCATTCGACCTATCAAGACCGGGTGACGGGAGCCGTGGTGCATCAGTGCACGACGCACCCTTCGATCAACCACCCGACTTACTTCCTTCAAAGTTCTTTTACGCCGGACGGGCGGAACCTGATCTTCACGTCCTACCGGTCGGGAGACGCCCAGCTTTTCGAAATTCAGGGATTTCCTGACGGGCCGATCCGCCAGTTGACGGCTGGTCCTCCGATTCACCCTTTCTCGCCCGCGATCCATCCGAACGGTGCGGAGATCCTCTTCGTCCGCGGGGGATCTGTGTGGAAGATCAACCGGGAATCCTTGCAGGAGACCTGCCTTGCAGAGTTCAAGGGGGCACAGCTCGGCGAGTGCTCGTTGAGCGCGGACGGGTGGGTCACGGCCGCTGCCAAGAGGGGAACGGAAAACGGCATTGTTGTTGGGAAGTACGATGGAAATGAGTCGGACTGGACATTTCTGCCATTTCCCCGGACTGTGATTCATCCGCAGTTTCATCCACTCGAGCCGGAGTGGCTCGAGTTTGCCGCTGATCCTGCTCCGCGCATGTTCCGGATGCGGCGTGATGGGACCGGACTGGAGTGCCTTTACGAGCACGGCAACGACGAGTTCGTCGTCCATGAAACCTTCTTGGGCTGCACGGGCGATGTGGTCTACACCGTCTGGCCAAAGGCGCTGTGGCGGATGAACTGGCAGACGCGCGAGCGAACTCTCATTGCCGAGTTCAACGCCTGGCACATCACTCCCAACCGTGCAGGCACAAAAATCCTCTGCGATACGAATCACCCGGACGAAGGTTTGTTCCTCGTGGACGTCGCTACGGGATCCCGCCAGCGCATCTGTTTGTCCGAAGCGACCAACCAGGGGTCGCAGTGGACGACTTCACGGTATGCTCTGGCGGAAGACTTCGCAGCGGCCCGGAGTGCTGCGGGCAGCCGCGCGCTGAGCTGGATGGAAGTGGCCACCGACACAGTGTACGGTCCCCAGTGGACGCACCCGCATCCCTCCTTTTCCCATGACGAACGTCTGGTGGCTTTTGCGAGCGATCGAACGGGCCACACTCAAGTCTACGTGGTGGAGTTGCCGCCGAGTCTGATCTAGCTTGTCAGACGGCGAATACCACCGCCTAGTAGACTCAAAGTAGATGCAATTCGAACGCCTGGCCTCTTGGCTCTAAACCGAGCTGCCGTCGCTCGTGCGCCCAGGAGACAGGCGCGGAAACTTCTGCATGGACAATATCACCCATACGCTCACCGGGCTCGTGCTTAGCCGCGCCGGTTTAAATCGGCTGACGCCCCACGCCACAGCCATCCTGGTGCTTTCTGCGAATGTTCCGGACGTGGACATCGTTACGGCCTATGACGGAGCGCTCGCATACCTGGACCATCACCGTGGCATTACTCACACTCTTGTCATGCTGCCGGTGGTGGCTTTGGCCGTGGTTCTTGTTGTCGCGCTATTCAGCCGGGGAAAGAAGAAGTCGAAGCTGAAATGGCCGGGTGCTTTCCTGGCCGCGAGTTTCGGCGTCGGCAGTCATTTACTGCTGGATTGGACGAACGTTTACGGGATCCGCATGCTGAAGCCGTTCTCTTCGGAATGGCTGCGTCTGGATATTGTCCATGTCGTCGATCTTTGGATCTGGGCTATTCTCCTACTGGGACTTGCCGCTCCCGCGTTGTCACGCCTGGTAAGTTCGGAGATCGGGGCCAAGCCGGGCAGCGGGCGCGGCGCCGCGATCTTCGCGCTGCTGATGCTTCTTTCCTATGAGTACGTGCGTTACCTCGCCCATGCGAGAGCCGTCGCCGTGCTCGAATCGCGCGTTTATGAGCCGGGTCCCGTCTCGAAGGTGGTGGCCGTGCCCGGACCAGTCAATCTGTTCTCATGGACCGGGCTGATTCAGGGAGAAAACTACTACATGGTGGTCCCTGTACACCTGCTGCGTGAGTTCGACCCAACCGCCGGGCGCATCTTCTTTCAACCGGAAGGACGGCCGGAGATTGAGGCTGCCCGTAGCACGGAGGTCTTCCGCAGATACCTGAACTTCTCCCGTCACCCCCTGTGGCGAGTGACACCGGTGGACGAACCAGAGGGCGCCATACGCGTTCAGGCGATGGATCTCCGATTTGGGATCCCCCCCGAGGAGCGCTTTGTGGTCACAGCAATCGTCGATCAGCGTCTTAGGGTGGTACGATCCGAATTTAGCTTCGGTCCCTTCATTGGCCCGCAGCGAGCCGGCTCGCATTGAGTGAACGGAGGTAGTCGTCGATGAGCACTGTCGTTGAATATCCAATGGAGATTGGCGGACACGCTGTTACTTCCAGCCAGACCCGCACCGTGAAGCTCCCTTACGATGGCTCTCCGGTCGCGACGGTGTTTGAGGCGTCTGTGGAACAGGTAAATTCTGCTGTTGACGCTGCTGCTGCTGCCGGTCCGGCGATGCGCGCTCTGACGCTCGACGAGCGCTCAGCGATTCTGCGGAAGGCGCATTACCGGGTTCTGGAGCAACGTGAAGATCTGGCGCTCGCAGTTAGTTCGGAATGCGGAAAGCCGATTAGGGAGGCTCGGATTGAGGTAGACAGGGCCGCGCAGACCCTGCTGTTTTCCTCCGAAGAGGCGCACCGCCTGGCAGGGGAGGTGGTCCCGATGGATGCTGCGCCGGCCGGGAAGGGGCGATGGGGCATGACGCTGCGCGAGCCCGTCGGCGTCGTTGCGGCGATTACGCCGTTCAACTTTCCGCTCAACCTCTCCATGCATAAGATCGGGCCGGCGATCGCGGCGGGAAACACCGTCGTTCACAAGCCTGCCTCTCCGACGCCGGTCAGCGCCTTGAAAATGGCGGCGATTTTTCGGGATTGTGGCCTGCCTCCCGGCGCTCTGAATGTGCTTACTGGTCCCGGTGCTTCCCTGGGAGATGCTCTCGTCCTTCATCCCCAGGTGGCGATGGTCACGTTTACAGGCAGCGCCGATGTTGGGATCCGCATTCGCAACATGGCGGGTCTGAAACGTGTGACGCTCGAGCTCGGAAACAATTCCGCCGTCATTCTGGAGGAAGACGCCGATCTGGACGACGCAGTCCCGCGCTGCGTCACCGGCAGTTTCTCGCATTCAGGACAGGTTTGTATTTCGGTCCAGCGAATCTATGTGCATCGAGCGATCCGGGATCGGTTTCTGGAGCAGTTTGCGGAGGCCGCAAAGAAGCTCAAAATTGGGCACCCGCATGATCCGGAAACAGACATCAGTTCACTAATCACCGAGAAGGAAGCCGAGCGAGTTGTCTCCTGGATCGAGGAGGCGCGGGCATCCGGCGCGAAGCTGATTACGGGCGGCAAACGCACGAGAGCCACTGTGGAGCCGACAGTTCTCGCAGACGTCCCTGCCCATGCAAAGCTCTGCGTGCGGGAGGCGTTTGGCCCGGTCGTCGTGGTCAACTCGTACGACACCTTGGATCAGGCGATTGATCTCGTCAACCAGTCTGACTACGGATTGCAGGCCGGCATCTACACGCGCGACCTCCACAAAGCGTTTGAGGCGGCCAAGCGGGTTCGGGTTGGCGGGTTCCTGATCAACGACGTGCCTCAGTTTCGCCTCGATCAGATGCCCTATGGAGGCGTCAAAATGAGCGGCATGGGCAGGGAGGGCCCGAAGTACGCCATCGAGGAGATGACCGAAGTCAAGCTCGTTTCGTGGAAGCCCTGAAGTTTACCTGAGGTAATCGAAGAGGCTGCGGCGGGGACGCTGCGCCTGCGCATTCAAGGCGGCTTCCTGCTGAATCGTCGCCATCTCGAGTTCCAGGATTGCGGCTGCGAGATCTGCTTCCTCGATGTTCGCCGCTTCGATTCGAAGCCGCAGATCGAGAGAGTGTGAATCGTTAATCGCCTGCCCCAACTGCTCCTGCACGATTCCGTAGAAGCCCAGCTTTGAATTCAAGTAACGAGCGGCCGTATCCAATGCTTGGATTGCCTCGCGAATGGCGTTTTCATCACCGGAGAGCAGCGCCTCGCGCAGATCGTTTACCGTACCGAAGACACTTTCGGAAGGGCCGGAGCTATCGAAAAGCTCCTGCGCGGTCTTGGAAATGGACAATAGCGTGCCGTTTGGGAGTTCGATCTGCCTTGTTGCGGGTGATCCCGCATACGGACTGATCGGCGGAGTTTGCTGAAAGTCGAGCGTGTACGGAGGGACGGAGTCCGAATCGCCGGAGAAGACAAAACGGCCCTCAACCGCAGTCTGGCTCAAACTTACAAGGTTCTGAAGCTTGGCCGCGACCTCATCCGCCAGAATCTTCCTTGACTCCGCAGGCTGGCTTCCCGACGCGCCCTGGCTGCCCAACGCTTTGACCTCATCCAGAATGGTCACTGCGGTTCGGATCGCCGTCTCGGCTGCGTCGACCTCCGCCTTCACGCGTCCGAGGTTCCACTGGATCTGCGTATTCCGGCCGATCTCGCTCCGAATCCGAAGCAGCGAGCTCACCTGATCCGGTGAATCCGAGGCCGTCTTCAGCCGCAGTCCCGAGCTGATCTGATCGTTAGCCTTCGCAATCCGCTGATTAATTCGCTCCAGTTGCCGCAGGAACTGATTTGTATCTGGGGGCAGGGAATTGATCACGTCGTCTCCTCGTTAGCGGACCATGTTGATGATCGTATCGGTCATTTCATTGAGGACTGTGACCATTTGCGCGGCAGCCTCGTACGCTGCCTGAAATTCGATGATGCGGGCTGCCTCCTCGTCGAGCGATACACCCGAGATGGAAGCTCGCATGAGCTGCGCCTGCGTGAGCAAAAGCTCTTCAGTTGTTTCGCTTTCGCGGGCCCCGGAAAGATCCCGGCCGAGCTGTGCCGCGATTTCACCGTAAAAGCCCGTGAAGGTGAGATTGTCCAACGTGGCCTGAGGGCTTGTGCCGAGCGCGGCAAGGGCCAGGGCATTGCCATTGCTCCCCGGAGCGGTCGTCGAAGCGCCTGCGATTTCTGCGGGCGTCAGCGGATTTACAGTGAGCGTCAGGGCTGCGTCTGCGGCGGACCCATAGGCAAACAGATCCTGCGCGGGCGGCGCTCCGTTCTGGTCAAGACCGTTCGCCAGAGTTGTATTCACGCTGTCGGCAAGCGCCACCGCCAGGCGGTTGAGGTCGTTGAGATAGGACGGGATGTTGGTGTTATGAACTGCTACCAGAGCGCTTAGCGTTCCCCCCTGGATGTTGTCCGTCAAATCCTTGCCCTGGGCGTCAAGGATACGGAGGGATCCCGTGGAAGTATCCGTCCGCAAGGCAAAGGGCTGTGACGGCATCACGAGCGGCGTGAGTCCGCCGAGATAGATGGAGATGCCGTCGGCTCCTTCCATCATCGTGAAATCCGTGAGACCCGAGAGTTCCTCGAGCAGACTGTATAGCTGCGCGTCGACGCCCGCATCGCCATCGGTGTGGCCGCTGGTCCGTCGAGCGAGATCGAGCTGATGAATCCGGGCTGCGAGATCGTTGATGCGGGTAACGACCGAGGCAGCCTGCTGCGCCGTTTCCGCTCTTGCGTTGGTCAGCTCCCGCGCGGTGTAGTTGATGCTTGTCGCTACAGCGGCAGCACGGTCTAGGACCGCTTGCCTTGCGGCAGTGTCGTTCGGGGCCACCGAAAGCGCCGAGAAGCTTTCAAACAGCTTGTTGATGGCGTTGGGAATTCCCGCTCCCGCCGAAACGGTGAGGACGGGCTCGATCCGAGCCAGACTCGATGCGGTTTGAGAGGAGCGTCCATAGGACTGGCTTCGCAGCCAGACGCTACGTTCGGCGAAAAGATCGCGGGCGCTGATGCGCCTGCCGGCATCGACACCGCCGATGAGGCCGTACTCGGGCTGGAACGACCGCGCCACCAACTGCAGCCGCTCTTTTGCATAGCCGGGTGTCTGTGCGTTCGCGACGTTGTTCTGTGTCACGGCCAGAGCCCGTTCGTAAGCCCGGAGGGCACCCGCGGCGCTAAGCAGTGAACCGAAAAGACTTCCCACGTTTAGCCCTCTAATACGTGCGCTGGCGGAGGCGGAGCAACCACTGGTTCTCCGGTAGGGGTATAGGCGTCGCCGGTGGAGGCGAGCAGCTCGGCCCTCTCGGCGTGAAATCCAGCCGCACTTTGCAGAAGCACGCCGATCTGCTTCAGTTCTTTACGAAGATGGTCCACCTCTACCGCGAGGGCCGGACTCTTTTCGACACGAATATCTTTCAGCCTGTCGGCAACCCTCGCCAGGTGGCCCGTCGACTTCCTGACGTTGTCAGCCGATGCATCCAGCAGTAGCCTGCGCGCCGCATCCAGCTCAACCCTGGCTTCTGTGAGTAGGCTGTGTGGCGTCACCATAGCGCGGCTAGAAGCCGCCGAGAGCCGAATCGACGATTGCCGCGCTCACGGCGCTCGAATCGATCTGATAGCGCCCGCTTTCGATATCGCGGCTGAGCTGCTCCAATCGCGCTGCCCATTCCGGGGAATCCTGAGACAGACTCCTCACGGTTTCCGCCAGGTTCGAAAGCTGCACTTCATCGCCCGACGATCCCCATCTCGCACGGTCGACGGACGATCCGGAACGCCCTATGCCGCTAGTCGATCCCGTCCGCTCCAGGCCTGCTGGATTCAGAGACGAAGACTTTGAGTCATCAATCTTCATAATCCCGAGAGGTCCTCCCCCTCCTTCTTGTGCTTATCGGCATTGTCGCGCAAATCGATTAGAGCCGATCGCATGGGATTCCCGAAATCGTTGTCTGAGATGGACTAGGGCTCGAGCAAGGTGAGGTTTACGTCGAACTGCTCTCCCTCCTTCAGCTCAACCGCCTCTCCCTTGGCGTGCTCCCCTTCTGTGAAGGAACTATACACCTCATATCGGCCAGGCGGCAGGGCAAAGAGGGAAAATTCGCCCTTTTCATTCGTCACCGTGGTGCGCGGGCCCCCAAGCCGGCTGTTTACCTCCTCGTCCTTTGCTCTCAGGATGACAGGGGCGCCGATGGCTGGCGAGCCCTCCGCCGTCTTCACCGATCCCCGCAGCCGGGCCGGCCGATTCGATAGCCCAACCTCAACAGCAACCGATTGTCCCGGCAATAGTTTGAATTCAAAGCCGTCTTTCCCGATGCGAACATTCGATACCGATGCAACATAGAACTCCGGCGGCGCCATTACCCCGATCTCCCACAATCCGGGCCGCAATGGCGCCGTCTCTCCGCATGCCACCCGCTTCGCATTGCCCGCATCGCTTTCATCCTTCGGCCGGAGGAACGCGGAGATCCCCTCCAGGCTCGCGCTCTTGTCCTCCCGTTGACTGCACCGAAGCTGGAGAGTGGGCGAGGCGGTCAGAGTGAGGGAAACGTGTTCCGACTCAGCACCCAGGTTGACTTCCTGCCAGGCGCTATACGATGGCCGGCCATCCGTGAAGGCCCACAGCACGTATGAACCTGGGGCCAGCTCGCCGAAACTGACGGTTCCGCCGGGTTGCGCGTGCGCCGATCTTCGCCCGGTCTCTGTTTCCAGATTGATTGTTGCGGGGACAGGTCCATGCAGAGTAACAGTGAGCGCCGAGAGCCGTCCCGGTATCGGGGTAATATCGATGCCTTCCTGTTCTCTATCGAGTTCGACTTTCACAATCCGGGCGCCCTGAATCTGGACGCTTTGCCCGAAGAAGGTCGGTAACAGTCCCCGGCGATCTTCCAGTTCCCGCGCCCCGGTGCGGATGTAGTAGTCTCCGGGCTCGAGCCCTGGAATTCGATACACGCCCCGGTCATCGGTGACTCCGGCGCCCACCTGGCGCCGCCGGCCTGTCGCGCTGTAGGCGTAGACAGCGATTCCGGGCAAGCCTAGCTCGTTCTCGTCAAAAACCCTCCCTGTGACGGCTGACAGCCTCCGGAGCCGGAGTTCGAGCGCGAATTCCTTGTCAGGCTCCAGCACGATCGGCGTTCCAGGCTGAGACGGGCGACGTTGACCGTAGGTAGCGGTCAGGTAGCCCTGTTTCTGCGCCTTGAGGAGGTAAGTGCCAGCGGGAAGGGAAGAAAAGGAGAAACTGCCGGAGGAATCCGTAAGGACCGATGGCGGAGGCGGTGGCGTTTCACCAAGGGCCTCCAGGGATACACGAGCGCGGGCAAGAGGTTTCCCGCTCGTATTGTCGTAAATCAGACCGCGCAGCGTGGCTCCGCAAATCCACTGCGGTCCGACCAGTGTCAGCCAGCAGACAAGAAAGAGACGGCTAGAGAGTCGAGAAGCGGAAACCCCGATGAGAGGATCCCTTCTCTGCAGTCTTGTTGCCTTCGTTTGATGGCTGAACCTGCGACTGTCCGGTTCTCTTCCTGTACAGGTCGAGGACCGGGGAAGGGTCGATCCCAATGGCAGCCGCATACTGCCGAATATAACTTGTATCGAAGATCCCTCCCGGAAGCTCACCAAACCGTTCGGCTTCGATAGCTTCCAGAAAGTGCCGGCTGATCTTAGTCGATTCGATGATTTGGTTTAAGCTGATGCCCGCCGCCTCACGGCGCGAGGACAACGCAAGGATTGGCTGCGGAGATTTTGCAGGGTGGGATCTCGCCATCGCTGAACCAAATTCTCAAACGAAATGTAAGCTCTCATCATATCGGTAGACTCTTAGGTTTGTCCCGAAAAATATCGGACCCTCACGTTAAAATTGTCTGGAGGGCAGCAAAGACGGGAGGTGCGAGCGTGCGATTTTTCGGGTTTCTTTTCCTTTGCGCAATTTTTCCCGCCGCGGCGGCGACAACACAGGCGCCTGTGACTTTTTACAAGAACGTTTTGCCGATCCTTCAGAAGAACTGCCAGGGCTGCCACCGTCCGGGTGAGGCTGCGCCAATGTCGCTGCTGACTTACAAGGAAGTCCGGCCGTGGGCCAGGGCAATCCGGCAATCGGTGCTGATCAGGAAAATGCCGCCATGGTTTGCCGATAGCGCCCATGGTAAGTTTGCAAACGATCGGTCGCTTGCAAAGGCGGACATCGACACCCTCGTGCGCTGGGCCGACACCGGGGCCAAAGAAGGCGATCCGGCCGACGCTCCTCCTCCTGTTCAGTTCGTTGATGGATGGAACATCGGAAAGCCCGACATTGTGTTCGAGATGCCGAATGAGTTTCATGTGCCGGCATCTGGAACCATTGAGTATCAGTACATTGTGATCCCCACAGGCTTCACGGAGGATAAGTGGGTCCAGATGGCGGAGGTCCGCCCGGGGAACCGCGCGCTGGTTCACCATGTGATCGCGTTTGTCCGCCCGCCCGGCTCACAATGGCTGAAGGATGCTCGCCCGGGCATCCCCTTTGTCCCCGGCCGCCAAAAGTCAGAAACGGCGGAACGGTCCGGACAGCGGCAGAGGGACGAGGGCGATCAAGGAATCGGCGATTTCTTGGTGGGATATGCGCCCGGCACCGTACCAGAGGTGCTAGAGCCCGGTCGAGCCAAGCTCATCAAGGCGGGCTCCGATCTTGTCTTCCAGATGCACTACACCGCGAACGGAAAGGCTGGCACCGATAAGTCGAAGATCGGCCTGATTTTTGCCAAGGAGCCGCCTCGTGAGCGAGTTGTGACGATGGCCGTCTCGAACAACAAGTTCGTAATCCCTCCCGGCGCACCGAACCATCGTGTCGACGCCAGACTCACGATCCGCGACGAGGCCTGGCTGATTGGGATGCTGCCTCACATGCACCTGCGAGGGAAGAGCTTCGAATACCGCGCTCTCTACCCCGATGGCCGCGAGGAGGTTTTGCTGAAGGTTCCCAGGTATGACTTCAGCTGGCAGCTCTCCTACTACCCCGAAAAGCCGATCCGGCTTGTGCCTGGGACGGTGATCGAGGCCATCGCTCACTACGACAATTCGCCGAACAATCCGTCCAACCCGGATCCTACAGTCGAAGTCCGCTACGGCGACCAGAGCTGGGAAGAGATGATGTTCGGCTTCTTCGACGTTGCTTTTGACGTGCACAAGGATCCGGCGGACCTGCTCCGCGGGAAAAAGAAGCAGCAATCCGGCGATTAGGCCGTTCTGCCGTGCGTCCTGTTCTGTTTCTGCTCGTGGGTATTGCTACAGCGTGCTTTGCCCACGACCCGATCACGACCAAACTCACCTGGACCCGCGAAATTTCCAGGATCGTGCAGCGCCGGTGTCTCCAATGCCATCGCGAGGGCGGATCGGCGCCGATGCCGCTGGCCACGTATGAGCAGGCCCGGCCCTGGGCGGTTGCGATTGCTGAGCAGGTGCTCGAACGTCAGATGCCGCCGTGGGACGCAGTGAAGGGCTTCGGCGACTTCAAACACGATATTTCGCTAAGCCAGGAAGAAGTTCAGCAGATTGCAGATTGGGTGGCAGGCGGTGCCCCCGAGGGCGATACGGCGTACTTGCCCGCAACCCCTTCCGAGCCTCCCACGCTGCCTCCCGTTCAAGTCACAGGTCGAACTCTGAAACTCACCGGTTCGCTTCGCCTGAAGCGTGATGCTGTGGTGGCGGCAATCCGACCGGATACAATTCCCGAAGGGACATCCGTGCGAGTGATTGCGCATCGTCCGGACGGATCGGTTGAGCCGATGCTTTGGCTGCGAAACTATCGTCCGAAGTTTGCGCGCGCCTTCGAGTATCGCAAGCCCCTGCGGCTTCCCGCCGGCACGGTCGTTCGGGTTGTCCCCGCAGACGCCGGCTCCCTTACGCTTTTCCTCACGTCGTCTACCATAACCAAAAGATGAGATTTCTGATTCTCTTTCCCCTGACACTGCTGACGCTGTATGGACAAACGCGGCAGGATCGCGTGAACCAGATTGCTGAGTCCCTCCGCGACCGGTTAATTGAGCAGCGCCGGGACTTTCACATGTATCCCGAACTTTCCAACCGCGAGGAGCGCACGGCCAAGGTGATCGCCGAGCGCCTCCGGGCTCTGGGATTTACTGACATTCGAACCGGCGTGGCCCGGCATGGCATTGTCGCGGTGTTGAAGGGAGGAAAGCCGGGACCGGTCGTGGCGGTCCGCACAGATATGGACGCCCTCCCGATTACCGAGACCCTGGACGTTCCGTATAAGTCGAAGAACGTTGGCGTGAAGCACGCGTGCGGGCATGACCTGCATATGACGGTCCAGCTCGGCGTCGCCGAAGTGCTAAGCAAGATGCGCGATCAGATTCCGGGTACAGTGAAGTTCATCTTCCAGCCTGCCGAGGAGGGTGTTCCAGCCGGAGAGACCGGCGGCGCTACGCAGATGCTGCGGGAGGGGGTATTGGAGAATCCCAGGCCGAAGGCCATCTTCGCTCTTCATGCAGGACCGCATTTCCGCGCCGGACAGGTGGCCTACACTTCCGGTCCGTTCCTCGCCTCCTCGGACACGTTCACGATCCGGGTAGTTGGAAAAGGGGTGCATGGAGCTTATCCTCACATGGGCCTTGATCCCATTCCTGTCGCGGCAGAAATCATCCAGGGGCTGCAAACACTCCGGCGCCGCGTCCTGGCTGCGGAACCTTTTGTTTTGACGATCGGAAAAATCGAGGGGGGAACGAGGTTCAACATCGTTGCCAGCGACGTGAAGCTTGACGGGACGCTCCGCACGCTGAACGAGAGCGTGAGGGAACAGTTGAAGTCCCAGATGCGTACATTGGTAACGGGGATCGCGCAGGCGCACGGTCTGACCGCGGAGCTCAAGTTCGTGACGGAAGGCAACCCCGTGACTTACAACGACCCTGCGCTTGTCGCTGCAACCCTTCCTGAGATGAAGCGTCTTCTCGGAGAGAAGAACGTGATCCAGGTGGAACCGCAGATGGGCGCCGAGGATTTTGCCTACTACCAGAAAGTGATCCCAGGCTTTATGTACTGGCTGGGTGTGGGCAATCCCGATAAGGGCATCACAGCCATGATTCATACTGCAGAGTTCGATGTCGACGAGGATAGCCTCGTGACCGGAGTCAAGGTAATGTCGAACGTTCTGCTCGACTTTCTCGAGCGCAACTAATCTCTCCTGAATAGCGGGCGCAACCGGCGCGGCCAAAGTGTGTCCGCTTCTGCTACCATAGGGCAATGCGTCTCTAATCGCCCTCCAATAGTTTTCTTTTCTTTCCGTTTTTTGGTTCCAAAAGCAAAAGGGGTACCTGTGTCTTGTCTTGCGATTCGCGTGTCACAAGTGAAAAAGGTATTTCGAAAGCGCACAGGTTGGTGGCGCGGTCAAAGCACTGAAGAGTGGGCTTTGAAGGGCGTCTCCTTCCATCTGAAACAGGGCGAGGCGTACGGACTGCTCGGGCCGAACGGCTCAGGCAAATCGACGCTCATTCGAATTCTTTCCACGCTCCTCGTTCCGGACGGAGGGGAGGTCGAGGTGCTCGGCTACAAGCTGCCCGAGCAGGAAGCCCAAGTGCGCGAACGGATTGGAAGAGTCAGCGTCGACGCCGCCTTTTATAAGAAGCTCTCCGCGCGAGAGAACCTGCTGTACAGCGCGTTCCTGTACGGTTTTGACAAAGCCGAGGCGGAAAAGCGCGCGCGGGAGATTCTCGGCAGGCTTGGATTTCCCCTGCGCCGTTTCAGCGATCCGCTGGAGGAAGCCAGCCGCGGGATGCAGCAGAAGGTCGCTATCGCTCGGGCCCTGCTCCTTCAGCCGCCTTTGCTTCTTCTGGACGAGCCGACCACAGGACTTGATCCGAAAAGCAAGCGCGAGGTGCAGGAGTTTATCGAGGAGTTACGCCGGGAGAGCGGCACCACCATTCTGCTCACGACGCACGACATGTTCGAGGCGGAACGTCTTTGCGACCGCATAGGCATGCTCGCTCACGGGAGTTTGGTGGCTGAAGGGTCGGCGGAAGATCTGGTGAGGCTCGCCGGGGGAGGAACGCTCGAGGACGCGTTCATCAAGTTGTCGGGTGAGAAATTGACAGGTGAAGAGGAGGCAACGGCGGAGGGAGCATGATCAGCCGGTTCAAACAGACATGGGCTTTCGTCTACCGCGATTACCAGCTTACAAGGAGGTATTGGTCGTGGGTCGTTGTGTTCACCGTCTACGCTGTCGTCAGTGGCGCCAGCGTTGCCCTGATCGGCGTAGCATCGAATGACCGCAAACTGACCCTCACCTTGACGATCGGCGTCCTGTTCTGGAGCGTTCTTTCCGTTCTGTTCAACGAGATTGCAATGTCGATCGCGTTTGAGCGGTGGGAAGGGACGCTCGAGTATACGTTCATGGCGCCGGTTTCGCGGCTTATTCACCTGACGGGCGTAAGCCTGTATGCAGCCGCCTACAGTACACTGCGGGCGATCGCGGTCCTGGGAGGACTTTTTCTGTTTCTCGATCTCGACTTTACGGGAGCAAACCTCTTTGGTCTGCTAATCGTGCTTGTCGTTAGCAGCTTGGCGTTCGTCGGGCTCGGACTGATTGCGGCGATTCTCCCAGTGATGAGCCCGGAGCGCGGCGCGGAAGCTACGAACATCTTCCAGAGCATTCTCCTGCTCGTTTCGGGCGTCTACTATCCGATTTCTGTGCTGCCGAAGTGGGTCCAGCCCTTCGCAGCGCTTTCTCCAGCCACTTACGCGTTGAATGCGAGCCGCAAGCTGCTTGGAGTGGAGACCATGACACCCGACGGAAAACTGATCGGACAGCCTTTGGCAAGCGTTCAGTCGGAACTTGTCACTCTGGCCGCATTAGGGCTGCTGCTGGTGCCGCTAGGGCTTTGGGTCTTCGGAATGGCGGAGCGGTGGGCGAAGCGGACAGGGAAACTGAAGAGGACAGGATAAGGGGCAGGGGCGTCTTTTGACGCCCCAATCTTGTACTGTTGCAGTTCAGGCAACCGCGGCCGGTGCGATTCCGAGCTTCGCGTACCAGGGCTTGGCGCCTTTGAGCGCTTCGTTCACCGCGGTGATGTTTTTCACGCCTTCCGTCGATAGCCAGTCCTCCAGGGCCTTCACACCCTGCTTCGCGTAGACCGGGATGCCGTCCTTCCAGGTGGCGCGGCCGCAGAGGACACCCGAGAAATCGGTTCCGGCTTCGGCCGCCATTCTCAGGCTTTCCGTGAACTGGGCGTTGCTGACGCCGGCGCTGAGGTAGATGAAGGGCTTCGTCGCAACGCTGGCGGCATTGCGGAAGTGCTCCAGCGCCTCCTGGTAGCTGTAGGCCTTCTGGCCCTTGTATACGGAGCTGCCCTCCACGTACTCTGCGTTGACAGGCACCTCCACTTTCAGCACGTCGACCTTGTAGATGTCCTTCGAGAACTCGGCCATGCTGCGCCGTACAATCTCCGGCTTCAGCTTCGCGTACTCGAATCCCTTCTCATCTCCGCCTTTAGGATCGTAGCCTACGAACTCGAGGAAGAAGGGAATGTCGTTCGCCTCACACTCGGCGCCGATCCGTTCCACAAAGGCATGCTTGATATCGTTGATCCGCTCGTCCTCGAACGGCGTGTAGTAGATCAAAATCTTGACCGCGTTCGCACCCCAATTCGCGATGCGCCGCACTGAAACGTGAGGCAGAAGATCAGGCAAGCGCCCAGGCTGAGTGTTGTCGTAGCCGCTCGCTTCATAGGCAAGCAGAAGACCCGCGTTCGCCGAACGGTTACGGGCCGCCTCCAGGCCCCATTCCGGATCAAGGAGAATCGCGCTGGCATGGGGAGTGAGAATTTTCGTGACGGTAACCTTGAACTCCGCCATCATCTCATCGGTAACCTGCTTCTTGTCGATCCCCTTGGCAGCGGCGATTGCCTTTTGGAGGCTGCCCCGCTGGTCCATGGCGGCGGCCGCAATAATGCCGTTGCCGTCAGCCAGGGCCTTGAGGTGCTTGATCTTCCCTTCGGATAGGCTCATGAATAGCTCCTGTATAGATTTCCTCAAACAGTATATCTCGAATCAGACATCAACGTCTGATTCGCTCGTAAAAGCCGGTTCGGGCGACGTCCAGCGTTCGCGGCGGCGGAAATAGGACCGGGCGCGTGTCACGTCGCGCATAATTTGCGACTTCAACTCCTGTGGCGATGCAAACTTCCGCTCTTCTCTCAAGCGGCGGCAAAAACTCAGCCGGATCCGGCGCGGGGCGTCGCCGGTCAGGCTTTCGAGCAGAAACGTCTCGATCGTCAGGCTGGTGCCGTTGAAGGTCGGCCGGTAGCCCACGTTTGTTACTGATGGCCAGTGGCGTTCGTGATCGAGGTCGTATGTTTCGGTGACGTAGACTCCGGTTGCAGGAAGGAGCTCCGCATCGGTGGACAGGTTGAGCGTTGGGACGGTTTGCCGGGAGCCGATGCCTTGCCCGGAGACGATGCTACCTTCCAGAGAATACGGGCGGCCTAAGAGCCTGGCGGCGAGGGAAACCTGACCGCTTTGCACCAGCCGCCGGACTTCGCTGCTTGACACAACCCGCCCCCGCAGGCGGATCGCGGGCACGATTTCCGTCTGATATCCGTACTTCTGTCCGAGTGCCTTCAAAGTCTCCGTATCGCCGGACTGCCGGTTGCCAAAGCGAAAGTTATCGCCGACCAAAACGGCTCGCGCGCCCAACTTTCCGGCTACGACTTCTGAGACGAACTCTTCCGGCGATAGCTCGGAGAAGGCGCGGCTGAATGGCAGGATCAGAATTTCCTCAATTCCCACTGCAGCCATCAGCTCACACCGCTGCTCGGGCGTCGTCAACAGCTTCGGCGCGCGGTCCGGAGCCACCACCTTGGTCGGGTGCGGATCAAACAGCATCGCCGCCGCTTTCCATCGGTTTGCGCGCGCGGTCGCGATCACCTTCCGTAGCAGATGCTGATGACCCGCGTGGACTCCGTCGAAGTTTCCGATCGTGAGCGCACAAGGACCGAAGTCCGCCCCCACTTCTGTAAGGCTGCGATACACCCGCGCTGTCATTCAGGACTTATCTCCAACGCAAACCCTCAAACCGTCGTACGCCAGACGCACATGAGGAGGCAGCAGGCTCTCGGCGCGTTCATGACTCAGGTCGTGAGAAATATGCGTGAAGTAAGCGCGCTTCGGAGCAAGGCGTTCCACATACTCCAGCGAGCGCTGCACCGTGCTGTGGGTGGGATGCGGTTTATAACGTAATGCGTCAAGAAACAGGACGTCGAGACCGTGCAGGAGCTCGAGGGATTCCTCCGGGATTTCGCTATGATCCGTCAAATAGGCCGCTTTGCCGAAACGAAATCCATACACGGTTCCACGGCCATGCTTGACGGGAATCGGCAGGAACTCCAGATTGTAGAGGACAATCGGCGAGCCGTTAATCGTGTTCACATCGATCTTTGGAATCGAGGATTCCGGATTGGTGTTCTCAAAAATGTATGCGAAGCTGCGCTGGATGGATTGAATCGTCTCCGGCGAGCCGTAAATTGGAATTCGACCCGCCTGCCGGAAGTTGAACGGGCGGATATCGTCCAACCCCATGATGTGGTCAGCATGGGCATGAGTGAATAGAATCGCGTCGAGCCGCTCGATCCCTGCCCGTAGCGCCTGCTGGCGGAAGTCCGGCGTAGTATCCACCACCACGACGTGGCCATCCCATCGCAATAGAATCGACGGCCGAAGGCGCTGATCGCGAGGATCTGTTGACGTACAGACGGCGCAGCGGCAGCCGATGGTCGGCACGCCGACACTGGTGCCCGATCCGAGCACAGTAATCTCTATTTCCGGAAATTGGTCCGGCATTTACTTGTTGTGGCCTTCTTCGGATACCTGGACGTAACGAAAACGCAGTTCCGTCAGCGAGTTCTCGAGCAGCCGCTTCTCCTCCAGGCTCAGATTTCCGCGAGTCTTTTCTTCAATAACTCCGAGCAAATCGATTGCGTGACGGGCCATCTTCAAGTCCGGCTTGGGTTTGTCCTTCTCCTCGCCGAAATGCAGCAGACCTAGGTGCAGCTCGGCCTGAGTGCGGAGAGACATCACCAGAAACTCGAAGGTGGCCGGAGGTAGCGGAAGTTCAGGAGCTTGTCCGCTGGCTGTGTCACTCATATATGCCTATTCTAGCGATTCCGGACGGCGCAGGGAGCCTCCGCGGCTCCCGTAACGGGGCGGGCAAGCGGGGCGTTACGGAACGGGCTGCGACCAGTTCCGCGGAGGTGTCAGCGCTTCTCTCATCTTGGAAATGCCGAGGCGGAGGCGGCTCTTCACTGTACCTAGGGATTCACCCAGGCGAGCGGCCAGCTCGGCGTGCGTCAGCCCTTCGAAGTATGCAAGTTCAATGACAACGCGCTGCGCCTTTGGCAGCAGCGCCATCGCCTCGTGAATTGCGTGAAGGGAGTCCGGGTCGGGGAGGACGCGTCCCTGGATCCTACTGTCAAGAGTTATGGCTGGTTCCGCCGGAGATTCTTCTGCAACGGAAAGGTTTCCTCTTCGTAATTCCCGTCTCATGTAGTCACGGGAGAGGTTCCGTGCTACGGTTACCAGCCAGGAGAGCAAAGATCCCTTGCTAGCGTCATAAAGACTCGGCCGCTCCCAAAGACGTACAAAAAGATCCTGTACTAACTCCTCCGCTACAGCCTCATCACCTACGACTCTTAGTACGGCCGAATACACACGCGATGTATATCGCTGGTAAATCTCCAGCAGAGCATTGGCATCGCGCTCCTTGACCCGAAGCAGCAATAGGGTGTCATCCTTGTCCTGAGACTGATTCCCGGCAATGTACCAGCTATTAGCCACTTGTGCGACAGATGCTCGCAATCCGGAGATTGTTTCTAAGTCTTTTTTTAACTCTTTGAGAGAGATCCAAACAGCTCTTGACTTCGTTTTATTACTGAACGGGAGTTCACCGTTCTAAGGTCACTAACTTGGAGGCTACGATGTCGATCTGGAAGGGCAAGACGATGATCTTGTCCCTGTTGCTCATCTCCTCTCTGGTCGCAGTTCAGGTTCCGGCAGAGGCCTCGACGATTCCTATAGTTGGAGGCCAGACCACAATACTCCTTGATAGCGATTTGTTCTCCCTGCTATCGGGAGCAAATATCTCGTTCAGTCCGGAGGGTTCTGCAACTCTGTCGGGCCTTACGCTCACACTTCCTATTACGGGCGGTACTGTCGACACAGACACGGAAGAGGCGATCCTCCTGCACCTCGGGAGCGGACTTTCCTTCTCGAGGATTCTGGGAAGCCTTGTATTCGCCAACTTTCTCGTGGATGTGAACTTGGGAACAGAAACAGGAGGGGTCACCGGCGATGTTTCCGGCCGCGTGCTCGACTTTTCCAATGTGCCGCTCTTCACGATCGGAAGCGGTTACGAGCTCTTTCTAACTCCGCAAGCCGCATTTGCCTTTTCGGCGTTTTTCGGGCTTCCCAACCTTAACGGAGAAAGGTTCGGAGCAATTACATTTGCTCCCACTTTGGTGCCGGAGCCGGACACAATGATTCTCATTGGGGCCGGGCTCGGGTTGCTTGCCTTGCGCAAAGTGCTCGTCCGCAGCTAGTTAGACTCTCTCGTGCCCTCTACCCTGCCAGGTTGTCTGGCAGGGATTTTTTGTCCCAACTTACTACCAAGCTACAGAAGTACTATACGTTCTATAACAGGAGGAGTTGCTGGCAAATGTAAGGATGGCAGTTAGCGGCTCCAGTTGAGCGTGACATTCTCCCCGCGTGACCGTCCGTTCAGGCTGACTTGGTCAATCTCCCGCCCGCGGTCGAGTGTGATGGTCATCTCGCCGTGCAGGTCACGCACGGTGTTACTCGAGACAACGTCTGCCCGGATGATGCTGTTTCGACGGTCGGTGACCCTGCCCGTGAAGGAGATGCGACGGCGCCGGTCTGTCTCGAAAGTGGCCGTTACGGTTCCGTCGCTATCAATGACAATCTCCGCATCGTCGATCGCCTCGCTGCGTTGCCCGGACCGGGCGTAAGTTCCACTGCCGCTGCCCCGGTAGCGAATCGTCGCTCCCGGAGCATAGCCGCCTCGAAAATCTTGTCTGGAACGAGAGCGCCGGTCGTCCCATCCTTCATTGCTGGTGATATCCCATGTGAGGCGGAAGTGATATCGGTCGTCGCCGCCGCTGCCGTCGCGGATCCGCACCACTGCCCGGTATCCATTCCTCCTGGAAGGTTCGGCGAGGAGCTTGATATCGCCGCGTCCGTCGCGCTTCTCGAAGCGGAAATTCTGCACGTCGCCGCGGGGAAGGGGCTCGTTGCACTCAGACCCTGCATCCTGCGCATCTCTGCCCGCGATGGTGCGAACGAATACTTGCGATCCCTGCACCGAGACCTCGACCTCGTGATCCACCCTGAGGCGAATATCGCACTGCCCTTTGCCGAAAGGGACGTCGTTGCGCGTCATTCTGCTCACCGTGAAGCGCGTGTCTGCCGCGGCTGGCAGCGCGCAAATCAGCGCGAATAATCCCGCAGTAGCGGGACGGGTCAAGAGAAGGTGCTTCATGTCATACAGGATGCGCTATTCCTGTTTCCGGTTCCAAGGACGGTGTTAACCCTGAGCGGGGAGCGGGCTGGCTTTCCGGATGCGGGCTGCGAGGGCCGATCCATTGCAGCACGGGCGTTGTCATGAAAGTCGTCACCAGAGCCATGACGACCATCATCGAAAAGAGGGTGGGCGAGATGATGCCGAGGTCGAGCCCGATATTCAGGATCACGAGTTGCATGAGGCCCCGGGTGTTCATGAAGGTTCCGATGACCGCCGCCTCGCGCCAGCTCAGCCCCGAGATCCGCGCCGCCACGGCAGATCCACCCAGTTTGCCGGCCACGGCAACCGCGGTGATCAGCAGGCAGTAGAACCACATTTCGGCGCCTTGAATCGAGCCGAGGCTCGTCCGCAGTCCGGTGAAGGCGAAAAAGATCGGCAGAAAGAGAACAACTGCGATGGAGTGCAGCTTCTCACTCACCTGGAGAAGGAAACCCTCATTCTTGGGAAGCATGGCGCCGAAGAGGAACGCTCCAAACAGAATGTGCACACCGAGCCATTCCGTAACAGCGGCCGAAGCGAGCAGGAACAGAAGGATGAGTCCCATCATGTCGTCCGAGACTCTGCCTCGCTTGCGGTAGACCGTTTCAAAGTGCCGCAGAAGGCGCCGTACCACGGTAAACATGAGAAACACGAACAGCGTCAGCCCGCCCATCGTTGTCCAGAGCGAGACCGCCTCGTTTGCTCGCACCATGGCAAGGATGTAGGCGAGGATGCACCATGCTGTTACGTCGTCGATGGCAGCGCATGCCAGGGTGACGCCTCCGATCCTCGTGCGGAGCATATTGCGCTCCGACAGGATCCTGGCAAGCACCGGAAAGGCAGTGACACTCATCGCTGCGCCGATGAAGAGCGCAAACTCGGGAAAGCTGACGCCTTGTTCTGCAAGACGCGGATAGAGATACAGCGCCAGCAGAGCGCCTAGCAGGAAAGGCACGCTGATGCTGACGTGGCTGGTCAGAAAGGCCGCATGTCCCTCCTTGCGCAGCATCCGCGGGTCGAACTCCATCCCCACCATGAACATGAAGAGCAGCAGTCCCACCTGGCTCAATGTCCCGAGGTGTCCGAGGCTGCTCGGAGGAAAAAGAGCGTGATACAGTTGCGGCGCCCATACACCAAGGAAGGATGGCCCGAGCAGAATTCCTGCCGCCATCTCACCGACAACCTGCGGCTGCCCCATCCGGCGTGCGATCATGCCGGCTGACCGTGCCGCAACTACAACGATCGCGATTTGCAGCAGGAGAATGACGAGGTTCAGAACAGAACTGCCGATGCCGCTGCCGGCTGCATCGCGCGCGAGCGCAGGAATCTCCGTTGGTGCGAGGGAACTGGCGCCGTACTCCAGAATCGCCGCGAGAGCGAGGATTGGCGCCCCGACCATGAGGGCGTATCCGAGGATCCATCTGCGGTTCGGCACGACCCAGGACCCAACTGTCAGAGTCAGGGGCGATGGCTGCGTCAAGAGGTCCTCCTTGAATGGCGGGTTCGGTGTAAACGGCGCATGATGCGAAACATCCCGGCTTCAGGATAAGGCAGGTCAAGGGGGCATCCCATACCCCCGACCCGGGAGCTACGGCGGAAAAGGGGAGTAGAAGATTTCTTGTCTGACCATAAGGCGGAAACACCCCGCAACGTGTTGTGACAGCAAGCTACAATCCGGTTCGTGCTACAACAGAAGCTTTGGGAGGCTTCATATCGTCAAGATCTGTGTGCTCGCCAGCAGTAGTTCCGGCAACTGTACATTTCTCGGCACGGAACGCACCCGGATTCTCATCGATGCAGGGCTGAGCCGCCGGGAAACATTTGCCCGTCTGGCCGCGATTGGCGAGGACCCCGGAAAGCTCGATGCGATCGTCGTGACGCATGAGCACTCCGATCATGTCGCCGGTCTCGTTGCCCTGGCGCGCCCGTCCAAAAGCGGGCGGCGGTTGCCTGTCTATCTCTCAAAACTCACTGCACCGGCGATTTCCTGGGAATCCTGCGAACCGCACGTCGAGACCTTTCAAGCTGGCGCGGGCTTCACGATCGGCGATATTACGATCGAAAGCTTCACGATCCCTCATGATGCCGTGGATCCTGTCGGATTCACCTTCCGGGCCGAGGGGGTGAAGATCGGGGTTGCGATGGATATGGGCTACATGCCGGATTCCATCAAAGTGCACCTGCGATCGTGCGATTTTCTGATTCTTGAATCAAATCACGACGTCGAGATGTTGAAAGTGGGGCCGTATCCGTGGTCGCTCAAACAGCGCGTGATGGGGCGAAAGGGACATCTTTCGAACGACACGGTCTGCGACTACATTGCCGAAAATCTTGACGGGACGACCGGGACGCTCGTTCTCAGTCACCTGAGCGAGCAGAACAATCATCCGGAGATCGTACGTCTAGTGGCGTCGCAGGCGCTCGAGCGCCGCGGCCTGAAGACCCGGCTCGTCGTCGCTGAGCCTCGCCTGCAAACCGAGGTATTTCAACTCTGAGGCCGCGCGCCTGATTGGAATCCAGTTTATGATAGCCCGCTATACCAGGCCTGAGATGGGCCGCATTTGGAGCGATGAGAATAAGTACCGTCAGTGGCTGGAGGTGGAACTAGCCGCCTCGGAGGCGCTGGCTGAGCTCGGAGAAGTACCGAGGGAAGCAGCACATCTCCTTCGAGCCCATGCAGGATTCCGTGTCGAGCGCATTCTCGAGATCGAGCGCGAGGTCAGGCACGACGTCATCGCCTTCACGACTGCTGTTGCCGAAACGATGGCTGCGGCCGGACATGCCGAAGCATCGCGCTGGCTGCACTACGGATTGACCTCGAATGATGTGGTCGATACGGCTCAGGCGCTCCAGATCAAACAGGCTTCGGCGCTTCTGCTCGAGTCGCTGGGCAAGCTTACCGAAAGCCTGAAAAGCCGTGCCATGGAGCACAAGCACACCGTACAGGTCGGACGGACGCACGGCGTTCATGCGGAGCCGATTACCTTCGGCTTGAAACTCGCGCTGTGGTATGACGAGGCGCGGAGGAACCAGCAGCGTCTCCAGGCGGCGGCCGAGGAGATGCGGGTAGGGAAGATTTCCGGCGCCGTCGGGACGTTCGCGCACATCGGTCCCGAGGCGGAAGAACGAATCTGCGAAAAGCTTGGACTCCGGCCCGCTCCAATCAGCTCGCAGGTGCTGTCCAGAGACCGCCACGCCAACTATCTCTCGGTCCTGGCTCTGGTCGCCGCGCTCTGCGAGAAGATCGCCCTTGAGGTGCGGCACTGCCAGCGTACGGAGGTTCGCGAGCTGGAAGAGCCTTTCGCCGCGGGCCAAAAAGGCAGTTCGGCGATGCCCCACAAGCGGAATCCCGTCACCGCAGAACAGATCTGCGGGCTGGCGCGCGTGGTGCGGTCGAACGTGCAGGCTGCCTACGAGAATATTTCCCTCTGGCATGAGCGCGATATCTCCCACTCGTCAGTGGAGCGGGTCATCCTGCCGGATTCTACGATCCTGGTTGATTATCTGCTCGCGAAAACGGAGTGGCTCGTGAGCGGCATGGTGGTGAACGTGGAACGAATGAAGCGGAATCTCGAGTCGACTCACGGACTGATCTTTTCCGGGCAGCTTCTGTTGGACCTCGCTGCGGCAGGAATGCTTCGGGAGCAGGCGTATCGGGTGGTGCAGGCGCACGCGATGAAGGCGTGGCACGAGGATGGGGATTTTCGGGCTGCTATCGAGGCGGATCCGGAGATTGCCCGCTACCTGAGCCGCGATCAGATCGCCGAGGCGTTCTCGCTGGAGAGGCAGCTGCGCAACGTCGACAAGATCTTCGATCGTGTTTTCCAATAATTAGCACTGGAAATACAAACGTTCCCGAGTCTGTTTCTACTTCTGTAGTGGCAAGTTCTGGGATTGTTTTGTGGCAGTTTGGGTTACACTGGAAGCGACGTGAGACCGACCGAGCAGTTTGTGGATTCTGTTGAGTTTACGGAGGAGGCCGAGAAAAGGCCTTTGGCGCTGGCGCGAGTGCTGCTGGCGGACGACAATCCGGCTTCCCGATTAACCTTGCAGACGGTCCTGCAGGCTGGCGGTTATCATGTTGACACAGTCGCCTCCGCGGCGGAAGCCGTTGAGCGGCTTGAAGAGCACGAGTATGAACTCGTGCTGAGTGATCTGAGCATGGAGATGCCGGAGTCCGGGCTGAAGGTTCTGGCTCATGCCCGGATGATGCGCTACAAGCCGGCTACCGCGCTCATTACCACGTATCAGAATGACAGCATTCAGCCCGATTGGGCAGTCGGCGAGCGCGAGCTTCTGATTGAGCCGGAGGATGTCCCGGAACTGCTTGATAAGGTGGCGAATCTGATCAGCGAACGGGCATTGAAGCGCGTCCGTCGGGAACTCCGCCTTGCCGGCGAACGCCTTGCAGGTTAAGTCGCTAGTCGCCTGAGACGCGGCGCTCGGCAAGCCTTTCACTTGCGGCCCAGCTGCGAAGGCCGTCCACCCAGCTCCTGAACGAAGCTTTCCACTTTGTCTGAGCAATCGAGAGCGCAAGCATTGCCAGAATGACGACGATGGCGACGGCCAGCGTCTGCGGAACTGTTAGCGATTCTTTCCAGCTTCCCATCCAGCGGCCGTACACCAGTTCGATGTGAACCCAGTAGACGATGAGTGAGGTCGTCCCTAACTGGCGTACCCAGCTCCACCTCTGGACGGACTCCTGCTGGCACCAGAGGTAGGCGAAGGCAGCGATGAGAAGAATCACCCCGACTTTAATAAACACGAGTGCCGGGCTGTTCAGCCAGAATTCCGATTTTTGATAGAGAGAGTACGGGATTTCCGCAAAGTAGCGGCCGCCAAGGATCAGGCCGAAACCCATAATGGCCGCCCATTGCATGAGCCTCGCCAAATCCACGGGTTGCGGGAGGCGCAGCAGGCTTCCGGCGCTCACGCCAAAGGCGACGAAGGCGGCCCATGGAAAGAAGCTGAATGTCTGATAATCCGGGACCAGGTAGGCCGCCAGGAAAGGATGGACGGATGACCAGTCGAGGCCCGAGATGATTGGCGACGCCGCCGCGATGCCGATTCCAACAAGAAGGGCAACGCGTACACGCTCTGCGGCGCTGAGAACGCTCGTCAGCGACATCACTCCAACCGCAAGCGCCATGCAGTTCAGAATGTCCACCTTGAAGAGGTCCGTCCACGGGCTGTACGGCCACGCGAAAAGCCACAGTTGGAGGCGAAAGAGAAACGCAAGTGTCAGAAGGTATCCGGCGCGCCGAAGCGCCGCGCGGATGCGGCCCAGCGGCGGAACTCCTTGCCGTGCCCGGCTCTCCATCAGGAAAGCCAGGGTGACACCGGTGAGAAACAGAAAAATGGCGGGCGTGATCCCGCCGACGAACTGGGACAGGATATAGGGAGCATCCTGCCGAAGTTCTTTCGCAGTCAGTGAATGAAAGACGTGCCCTTGCAGCATGATCACGGCTGCAAGGCCTCGGGTCCAATCGAGAAAGGCCAAGCGCCCTGAAGAGTGAGTTGGCGGTTGAGGAGCGCTAGGCATCGGCAGGAATTAGCTACCGCTGAGGGTATTCCTTCTTGACATTCTTCGGCAATTTCAACTTCACGCTCTCTGCCGTCAGGCTGGGATTCAGCTTGATGTCCGAATACGTGATCAGGTAGTAATCCTTGGACGGCTGATGGATCTTTTGCTGAACCGGGTGTCCCTGCTCGGAAATCCATAGCTCTACCCGAGCAATGTGCTGGCGGGCCTCTTTGGATTTCGGTATCAGCTCCAAACGGGAAGCAGGGGCGCCTTCCACAACATCCTCTCCGATGTACTTCACGTCGTAGTGACGCAACAGTTCGGGAGTAGACGTTCCAAAGCCGAGCAGTAGAGCCTGGTCAACGAGGGCTCCCTGCTTGCCGAGGTCGTACTCCTGCACAGTGTTGATCTTCGGGTAGAAGATCTGCCACTTGCGATTCATGTAAGAGACCGACTTCTGATCGGGCTCCCGAATCTCAACGAGCATCTGAATGTCGCGCGGCTTCGGACGGCGTATGAGGATGGTGCCGCTCTCTGAGGTTGTCTCGTTCAGAACCGCGGTGAAGCTAACGCGCCGGAGATTTGCCGAGAGCGCATTGAACTTCGCCGCTGACTGATCCATCCTGGCCAGCACGGCATCAATTCCGTTCGTGGCTGCAAATCCGGTAAGGGAAAAGGCGCAAACAAGCGCGGGTGCGATTAGAAAGGAAAAACGCATCAGGCTTCCGTTCCGCAGTGCCGTCACGGTCGGGTGTAGGCCATGAAGCCTCGAAGTTCGTTCTCGGAGTCGACGAGGGGTTCGAGCCGCACGAGGCGCTGGCGCTTCTCCCGCCGGATCACGTCGCTGGCTTTCTCGAATCGCTTGTCTTCCGGTACCCCGGCAAGCAGGCTCGGCTCTACCCAGTGCACGCTTGTTCCGGCCTCAGCCGGAAGGGTCACTACGCCGCTGTTCGGTTGCCGGGGCCGATCCCGGAACCATTCTCGAGGCGTGAGGAACACAAAGGCGAGGATGAGTATGACCATCACGTCGTACTGCCAGCTTGCTCGAGGATAGTCCCACAATACGAAGCGCTTCATTCCATCGCCCGAATACAGAACCAGCTTACCACGATCACGTTGGGAGTTCCGCGTCGGCGCTGCTTATGCCATTTAGACGACTAGCCGCCTGTGTATCGTTTCCTTAAGCTGCCTTTACTTTTGAAGATTCAGCCTGCGAATTCGCAAACAAGGCACGTCATGTCATCGCTTTGGGGGGTGCCGCCGGTGAACTCTTCCACGCCTGAGAGAATCGCTTCCACCAGGCGGGAGCAATCAGCTTGCGCCGTCCGTTCGAGCAGCTTTCTTACGCGGCGGACCTCGAAGAATTCACCTTTCACGTTCTGCGCTTCGGTGATTCCGTCCGTGAAAACCACCAGTTTCTCGCCGGACCCGAGTCTTGTTTCCTTCACGGTAAACTCTGCCTGCGGAAGCAGCCCGAGGGGCATACCGGTTGGATCCAGAGATTCCAGGCGGTTCGGACGGAGAATGATTGGCGCGCAATGGCCGGCATTGGTCCAGCGCAGAACGCCATCGCGATTCAGTAAGCCGAAAAAGGCAGTCGCATACTTTTCGCCGCCCGTGCGCTCGTGGAGGAACAAATTGATGCGCTGCATCATGTCATCAGCCTGCAGGGGCCCCTCGGTTCCAAGCAGGAATGCTCCCTGCAGCAGGGCCGCGAGTAGAGCGGCACTTACGCCTTTGCCGGAAACGTCGGCCATGATCACAGCCCAGCAGTCATCGTTGACCCGGCGCACATCCACGTAATCTCCGCCGACGGCGTGCGAGGGAATACTACGAGCGACTGCGCGAAACCAGCCGTCTTGAGGGAGGTCTTTCGGGAGCAGACTCATCTGGATCTCGCGAGCGATATCCAGTTCCTCCTCGAGACGCTGCCTCTGCCGCTCCTGTTCGAGCAGACGCGCATTCTCGAGGATCGTCGACGCTTCGAGCGCCAGCGTCTGTAACAGTTCGCGGTTGCCGGAGGAGAGATCAGCCGCACCGATACGGGAATCCATGTACAGCAAGCCCGCTGTCTGGTTGTTCGCGGCGATGGTCATGGTTTCATCGCCTGTCATAGTAGGCAGGCGAATCAGCGGAACGCAGACAACGCTGCGCAACTCCAGATTCAGAACGCTTCGATCTGCCTGATCCTCCGCGCTAGCCGGATCGAAGTTCATCGAAAGCAGCTCACGGCGCTGCTGGAGCGCCCGGTTAATGAGGCGAGTGGGGACCCGCAAATCTGTAGGTGGCAGCGGTGAGCCATGGCGATCCCGCGCGACGCGAACCTGGAGGTCATCTCCTTCCCGAAGCAGCAGGAATCCCCGCTCGGAGCCCGTCACGGCGAGCGCGGCATTGACGACGGCTGCCAGTACGTCATCGACAGAGAGGGAAGTCTGGAGGGCCCGAGCGACCTCCATTAGCGCCCGCAGCTTACCCAGGTTTCCGGTGGCGGGCCGCCCTGGAATTTCCAGGTGCTCGATAAGGCGGCTGAGCTCGCCTTCCTCGTGGGTGAAGACCAGGTGGTAGGAGTCCGCGATGCCGAATTCGATCCGGTCCGCGTTGCGAAGAAGCTGGCGGCGGATGCGGCGGCCGTTTACGTAGAGACCGTGCGTGCTGTCCAGATCTTCGAGCACATAGCCCTCGCGTTCGAGGACGATGCGACCATGCGTGCGCGAGACGCGATTATCGCGCACCACGAGGTGATTGTCCGGGTGACGGCCAATGAGAAACGGAAGAGGATGGATAGGAACGCGGCTCCGGTTTCCCGCTGGATTCACCACCACGAGCGCTGCCGGATGTGGGGCGAATCCGCGCGACGGCTCCGCGCCGGTCATGTCCGGCGGGAGCGGCTCCGTGCGCCAGGAAGCGCCGCTTCCTCCGTCTCGGCGGCCTCTGCCGCCTCCTGGGCCTCGCGAGAGCGCAGGACCTGGCAATGCGCGCAGTATCCTCCGATCTCGGTTCGGGCGGTCAGAATCTCAAATCCGAAGTGCGCTTCGACCTGCCGGCGGAGCTTCTGCAACGGCTCGCCGAAAAATTCCTCCACGCGGCCGCACCGTAGGCAGATGACGTGAGCGTGCTCCTGCTTCATCCGGGTTTCGTAGTAGTGCTGATCACCCTCGTAGTGCATGAGATCGAGTTCGTCGATCAGCCCTCCTACTTTTAACAGCTTGAGTGTCCGGTAGACAGTGACGCGGTTGAGCTTCGGGTCAATCTCCTTCGCCATCTGGTAAAGGTGCTCGGCGTCCAGGTGCTCGCCCGACTTATCAATGAGATCAAGCAGGATCTGGCGCTGCCGTGTGAGGCGAATACCCCGCCGCTTCAGCGAACTCTTGATGTCGTCGCTGTGCTTTACCATCGTCCCGATCGCCTCCAACCCCGGGCTATATACATTTGTTGCATCTCAAGAAAAAAGCGTGTTGGCTCACGCCCTGCGTAGTGTTCCGATAATCTATGACTGTACCATGGCCGGCCGCCTTGGCTGAGTCGAACCGGATGGCCTGCAGTGCGTATTCTGAGTATTTATAGCAGGATTTTGTGAGCGAGAAAGGTACAACAGGCGAGCAGATTTCCGGTTCCTTGGCCGCATCTGAGGAACTGCTCTGCCGCCTGCGTGAAAGGATCGTGGGATTTGCGGCATCCCGCTATTCCAGGGAAGCCGCAGAGGATCTGGCGCAGGAAGTTCTGATGGTCCTTCACGATAGGTACAGCCACGTAACGAAGATCGAAGAGCTTCTTCCACTCTCCCTCCAGATCCTGCGCTTCAAAATCATTACTCTCCAACGAAAGGCCGCGGTACGCCGCGAAGCAGCGGACGTCCCGGTGGACGACCTCCCGTTGTCAAGTGGAGATCTGGATCCGGAACGGCTCTTTGCACGCAAAGAGATGCTCAAGCGTTTGCAGGACGCGGTCTCCAAGATGGGGACTCGCTGCCGGCAGATCTTCCGAATGAAGCTCGAAGGGCGAACCTTTGAGGAGATTCGGGTGAGCATGGGTGTGAAGGCCATCAATACTATCTACACGTGGGATTTCCGCTGCCGCAAAGAATTGCTCGACCGGATGGGAGGCCGATGGGAGAAATGAAGCGCGAGCAGGCAGAAAAGCTTCTGGGCGGATACGCCGCGGGCAATCTGACGGAGGAAGAACGCGCGCTTCTGTTCGCTGCGGCACTCGAAGACCAGCGGCTTTTCGACGCTCTCGCCGAGGAGGAAGCTCTTCGTGAAGTGCTTGCGGATCCCGCCGTCCGCCGCCAGTTATTGAATGCGCTACCGGAAGCTAACCGGAAGCCATCCTTGATCCCGTGGCTGCGGCCGCGGTTCGTACTCGCCGCAAGCCTGATCGTCGTGGGTCTTACAACCTTCATTGTTCTCGACCGCGCCCGGCAATCTCCGGAGCAAACCCAAATCGTGGATGCCCGGACCGCTGCATCGAAAACCGCGGCGCCAATTGAATCGGCTGACGGTCGAAGCGAACGCCAGCAGAAAACAACTGCTGCTCCAGAGCCTCCCGAAGCGGCTCCGCTCCGCGCAGCCCGGCGGCCGGAAGCGGCAAGACAGTCCGTGGACACCGCGGCTGCGCCGGACGCGGTAGCCTTGTCGGCGCCGGCCGAGGCCTTACGGGCACCGGCTCGACCGGTACAGCCTCAACAGATGACAGTCCGGTACACGCTCGCTGCGCTGCGCTCGGACGGCAGTCTGGAGCCTCTCAACGATCAGCCGAAGTCGATCGACGCGTTGCATCTCACCGTGGAGGCAAGTCCTCCGGGCTACATTTACGTCCTGCGCACAGGCTCGAACGGGACAGTCCTGGTAACGCCGGTGTCCAGCCTCGCCGGGCCAGGAGGCACGCGGCAGGCGTCCTACTCGCTGCGGGAAGGCTCTGCAGGATCGATCCACGTGTACGTCACGCGCACGGCCGAATCGGACCCTCAAACCCTGCTGTCCCGTCACCCGGAACCCTCGGGCGCTCCGACCGCCATGGGCCAGGCGTGGCGGCTTACCGCTCCGGCTGACACGCAATTGCTGCACGTCGCCATTCCCGTTCGCTGATCGTTGAATCTCCGCTGAAAGGAAAGTTCCAAACGAGACATTCCTCTTACGAAGAGCCGGGTTATGTTTCCCCGGCTGGGAGGAAGAACAATGCCGCTGAGGCTTTCCAGTTTCCCTCGACCTTCCGTACGTTTTAGTACCAGCGCGCCTGCCGCCCTGCTTCTGGCCGTGTTAAGTTCAGGCATGTTAATTGCCGCTAGTAGTCCGGATCTCTCATCCGCTGCGGGTGTGCTTGCTCGCACTGACACGGAAGGTGCGATGCCGGCGCTCTGCCCGCTCCGCCATACTGACGTCGAAGCCAAGATTAGCGGATTTCTCGCGCGCGTCACTGTCACCCAGGAGTTCGAAAATCCCTTCCAGGAAAAGATTGAAGCGGTCTACACATTTCCACTGCCACCGGGCAGCGCCGTTGACGAGATGGTGATCCGCATCGGCGAGCGGACTGTAAAGGGCGTCATCAAGCGGCGGGAAGAGGCTCGAGCCATTTACGAGGCTGCCCGGAACCGCGGCCAAACTTCCGCTCTGCTCGATCAGGAGCGGCCAAACATTTTTACCGAATCTGTTGCAAACATCCCGCCCGGCGAGAAGGTCAAGATTGTCATCCGCTATGTGGAGACTCTGAGGTACGACGATGGTGTGTATCAATTCAGCTTTCCGATGGTGGTTGGCCCGCGGTACATCCCGGGGCATTTCGAGACCGGAAGGTCCGGCGGAGGCTGGGGACCGGATACCGACCGGGTACGTGATGGTTCGCGTATCACACCGCCTGTGACACCGCCCGGTACACGGGCCGGCCACGACATTTCCATTGCAGTGCGGCTGGATGCAGGCGTCCCGATCCGCGATGTCGAGTCGCCGACTCATGAGATTGCGACAGAATATTCGGGCCCGAGCCGGGCATTGGTTCGCTTGAGCAGGAAAGCGGAAATCCCAAACAAGGACTTCCTGCTGAGGTATCGCGTCGCCTACAAGGAGATGCAGGAGGCGATCCTTACGCACCGCAGTGGGAACGATGGATTTTTCACCCTCGTGCTTCAGCCTCCCGAGCGAGTCACCGAGGAAGATGTGACGCCGAAAGAGCTGGTCTTCGTCCTCGACACCTCGGGTTCGATGTATGGCTTTCCAATGGAGAAGGCCCGCGAGACGATGATGCTTGCTTTGAACGGACTTTATCCTCGCGATACGTTCAACATCATCACGTTCGCCGGCGATAGCAAGATCCTCTTTCCGGAGCCGGTGCCCGCTACCAAAGCAAACCTGGCGCGCGCCCGGAAGTTTCTGGCAGACCGCTGGGCGGGAGGCGGCACTGAGATGATGAAGGCGGTACGAGCGGCCCTTCGGACGACCGGGGATACCGGCAAGATTCGGATCGTCTGCTTCATGACTGACGGCTATGTTGGCAATGACATGGAGATTCTTGGGGAAATACGAAAGCACAGGAACGCGCGGGTCTTTTTGTTCGGCATCGGATCTTCGGTCAACCGGTTTCTGCTTGACAAGATGGCTGACGAAGGAAGGGGTGCCGTCGAATACGTGGGTCTGAACGACGACGGAACGGCTGCCGCCCGGTGCTTTCACGAGCGTATCCGCAATCCTTTGCTGACTGATATCTCGGTCGACTTCAACGGACTCCCCGTGGAGGACGTTTATCCGAAGCGGATCCCCGACCTTTTCAGCGCCAGCCCGGTTGTGCTGCATGGCCGCTACCGCGCGCCGGCGAGTGGTGTCATCCGGATGAAAGGGTGGATGTCGGGCAGGGAAGTCGTTCGGGAGATTCCCGTTTCGCTGCCAT
>Ga0207864_1000648_pt1 | contig 45211 bp, 32 predicted proteins | sample HigsolmetaAR202D_FD_184834 | JGI IMG/M metagenome (GOLD analysis project Ga0207864, IMG submission 184834) | Ionic liquid and high solid enriched microbial communities from the Joint BioEnergy Institute, USA - AR20-2-D (SPAdes) (version 2) ...
CCGCGAAGGCCGCCCCGTACTAGCGCTCGACCCGGGAAGGTAGCATCGCCACGAAGGCCGCCCCGTGCTCGTGCACGTGCTCGTGCTCGTGCTCGACCCGGTAACGTAGCCCCGCCGCGAAGGTTGCCCCCGTACTCGACCCAGCAAGGCAGCCCCGCCGCGAAGGCCGCCCCCGTACTCGTGCTCGACCCGGTAACGTGGCCCTACCGCGAAGGCTGCCGCCCGAGCGGATCGCCCGCGAAGCGCCAGCTCGGCCGATGGTCCCGGCTCAGCTCGATCCCGAGCAGCCGCGCCCGCACCATCTCGATCGGCATCCGGCCGCCCTGCAGGATCGCATCGTGGAACTCCCGGTTCGTCATCCGCCCCGACCCCACCAGCTCCTGGTGCAGCGCCCGGATCTGCAGCCCGCCCAGCATGTACGCGGCCTGGTACAGCGGCGAGTAGTTGCCCTCGAACGACCGGCGCACCTCGCCCTCCGCCGTGAACCGCTCGTGGCCGACCCGATCCACCAGGAAGTCCACCGCCTCCTCCGGCGTCATCGTGCCGAGGTGGAAGGAGAGCGAGAAGATGATCCGCGCCGCCCGGTGCATCCGCCAGAAGAGCATGCCGATCCGGTCCTCCGGCGTGCTCGGGAAGCCCTCGTTCCACAGCAGCATCTCCCAGTACAGCGCCCAGCCCTCGCCCCAGAACGGCGTCGAGAACGCCTGCCGGTGCGCGTTGTAGCGCTGCGTCATGAAGCCCTGGAGATGGTGGCCCGGGATGAGCTCGTGGTGCACCACCGCCCGGGAGAAGTGGACGTTGTTGCCCCGCATGCTCATGAGCTTCTCGTCGTGCGTCATGCCGTCCGTCGGGTAGGACACGCGCACGATCTCGCCGCCGAGGAAGAACGGCGCGAACCTCTGCCGCTCCGGCGGCATCATCTCCAGCCGCCAGACCTCGTCCGCGAGCGGCGGGACCGTCACCAGCCCGCGCTGCCGCAGGAAGTCGACGGCCTCCGCCGCCAGCTCCCGGACCAGCACCGGCTGGTCGCCCGGCGCCACGTGCAGCGTCTTCACGTGCTCCAGCGCGGCCTTCCAGTCATCGCCGAAGCCGAGCTCCCGGGCCGCCTTCTTCATCTCGTCCTCGCACCAGGCGAACTCCCGCTCCGCGATGGCGATCAGCTCCTGGGGCGTGTACGGGATCATCTCCACGAGCAGGTCCGCCCGCATCCCGTCGGCGCCGATCGGGTCGCCGATGATCGGGTCCTGCTGCCCCTCGCGGATCCCGAGCACCCGCTCCCGCAGGAACTTCTGGTAGCCGTCCAGCGCCGCGTCCGCCTTCCGGTACGGGTCCGACGCCCACCAGGTGAAGATCGGGTCGTAGCCGGCGTAGTGCCTGTACCAGTTGCCCAGGGACTGGCGGAGGCTCGCCACCGCCTCGGCCGCCCGTTGCACCACGTGCCGGGACGGGAGGGCCATCGACCCGCCGTCGTCCCCGTTGCTCGAAGCCGCGCGCGCGGTCCTTCCGGACGACGTCGTCCGGGCCGCCACCGGCGCCCGGCCGCCCTCCGCGTTGAGCGCCGCCTCCAGCGCGCGCCGCGCCTCCCGGACTTCGGCCTCCAGCGCCACGAGCGACGCCGCGGCCGCCGGCGCGTCCATGTCCTCGACCCGGCGCCGCCCCTCCTCGAACTCCGCGATCCGGTGCGCGAACGGGAGCATGGCCGCCATCTCGGCGAAGAGCCGCTCCTCCCGGTCCAGCAGCTCCAGCTCGTAGCGGATCCGGGAGTCCAGCAGCACGTAGTCGATCCGGCCCTCCACGCCGAGCCGGTCGAAGTCGATCTCGCGCAGCCGCTGCTGCCAGGCCCTGTAGAACTCGCGCAGCCGCTCGCGCCGGATCGGCGAGTACGCCACGTCGTAACGACGCAGCATGGCGCCCCGGTCCGCGGTGTACAGCGCCACCACGTCCCGCAGCTCGCTCGTCGGGAAGTCGATCAGCGACTCGAGCGGGGGCACGAGCTCGGTCGCGCCGGTCCGCGGACCGTACTTCGGCTCGGAGGCCCGGACCTCCTGCGCATCGACGGGCGCCGGGGAAACCACGGACAACCCCGCGGACGCGAGCACCAGGGTGAGCATCGGGACCGATGCCGGAGAGCGTCGCAGCATCGCACACCTCGTTGGACAGGGGATGACGGCCGCCCAGCGGGCGGGAGATTGCCGCGGCACAATATACGGCGTGGAGCCGCAACGCGCGCGGGGTACATGGCCCGGGAGGGGGTACCGACGCCCATGGCCCCGGAATCCGGCGGGCGCCGCGCCGGCGGAGGTCACCCGGTTGCGTCCGGGGCGACGTCGCCTCGGACCCTCCCCGGCGTTCGCCGAATCCCCGCGCCGGGCCACGCCAGCCGCCGGCCGACGGCCCGCCCCGCGCCGTTGCGGGCCCGGCCTTGACACGAGGCCGCCGTTCCGTCATATCTCAGCCACAACCGCGCGGCGTCTGCGCCCGCGCCATCGAGGGCTTCCGATCCGGATCGGAAGCCCTTTTTGTCTTCCAACCCACCCAAGGAGGTGTCGAATGGCTGCCCGCGCCCAGGTTCAGTCCAAGGCCGTGGAGAATCTGCCCACCGCCGTGGACATAGGCGAGATCGCGCGGCGGCGGCGGCTCCAGCGCGCGCTGGCCGAGCCGAATACGTTCGAGGAGTTCCTGGACGATCCCCAGGCGTTCGCGCGCCGCTTCGATGTCACGCTCACGCCCCACGAGGCCGCCGCCGCGGAGCGGGCCCGCCGGCTCGCCTTCGAGTGGGACCGCACCCTCGGCTCCGGCCGCTGGCTCGAGGCCATTGCCAACCCGGACCGGCGCGCGCGCCGGATCGCGGCCTCCGAGTCCCTGGACGAGACCATCGCCCGCGCGCTCCGGGACCGGATCGGCGCGGAGATCATCGAGGACATCCCGGAGGCCTTCCGGCGTGCGGCGGACACCTTCGGCGCCGAGCCCCTGGTCCGGTCCGACGATCCGGCCGCCGACCTTCCGCCACGCGCCCGTCCGCTCCGCCGCGTGGCCCGCGAGATCGCCCGCCGCGTCACCCGCGAGCTGGAGCGGGAACTCGATTCCCTTGCCTTCCGGGACATGCTGACGCCACGGCGCCGCCCTGCCCAGGAACCGCTGGACGCCGAGCCCGCGGCCGCCATGGACCACGCCGGCGCCGACATACGGATCCAGGCGCTGCGTCGCCACATCGCCGACGCGACCACCCGGGCCATCGAGGAGGCCATCGAGCGCATCGGCCCGGCGATGCCGGCCCACGAGCCGCGCCACGAAGCCCGGCCGATCATCGAGGCCGTCGAGGCCTGAAGCCCTCCCCACCCGCTCCGGCGACCGGAGCACCTCCGCCCCGACGGCGGGGCTCCACCGGCCGATGAGCGGGAGGTCGATGCGGGCCTCCCGTCCATGGCTCCCGCCGGTAGCATTATCCTTGCCTATCTCATTAACGGAGCATCGCTTACGCCGCCCGGCCCGCCGCTCGCGACAAGGGCCCCGCGGGCCATGGGGCTGGGAAAGGAGTCGCGGCCATGCGGCCATGGACCTGGATCCCGATCTGCGCAGCACTGGCGCTGCCGCTCCGGACGACCGACGCCCACCCGCCGGTGCGCGCCCTCGCGGGGCCGTCGGCCGAAGCGGAGCTCGCCCGGCTGGCGGCCGGGCCCGAGCTCGCCGTGGCGCCGGTGGCCGCGGATCTCGTCCGGGTGCAGGCCCGCGCGCAGCAGCCGGACCGGGCCCGGGCACAGCCCCCCGCCCGGGCCCGGCACCGCCAGGGCGAAGACGTGCTGGTCCGCGTCAACGGCCCGGTCTACCTCGCGGCCGGGGACACGGTCTCCACCCTCGTCGTGGTGAACAACGACGCCCGGATCGACGGCGTGGTCCGAAATCAGCTCGTGGTCGTGAACGGCACCGCGACCGTGGAGGGCGCGCTGCTCGGCGGCGTGGTGGCGGTCAACAGCCGTATGACGCTGGGGGCCGGATCCCGGGTCGAAGGGGACATCACCCTGGTCCGCAGCACCCTCGACCGGGACCCGGGCGCCACCGTGGCGGGCACGATCCAGGAACGGCAGGACTTCGCCATCCCGTGGGCGTTCCTCTGGGCGCTCTGGTTCGGGATGGCCGTGGCCATCCTCGTCGCGGGGCTCCTCTTCGCCTGGCTCGGCGGCCGTCAGCTCACCGAGGCCGGGCGCCTCATGACCGGGGAGGTCGGCCCCACCCTCCTCGCCTCCCTGGTCCTGTGGGTCGTCCTCCCGGCCATCGCGTTCCTGCTCTTCTTCACCGTGGTCGGGATCCCGCTCGGGCTCGCCGTGCTCCTGATCCTGCTGCCGGCGGTGTGGTTCGTGGGCTACCTGGTGGCGGGCGCGGCGGTCGGGCTCCCCATCACCCGCCGCTTCGGATGGGATGAGCGCCCGGACCGGCCCTACAGGTCCGTGCTGGTCGGGCTCGTCATCCTCCTGCTCGTCGCGCTGATCCCGGTGGTCGGCGGGCTGATCGCGATGGTGGCCGGGCTCTGGGGCGCGGGCGCGCTCCTCTACCGGTCCTGGCGGGAACGGCGGCGGGGACGCCCGACCGGCGGAGAGACCGAGGAACGGGCCGCGGCCTAGCCGCGAACGTTCACGGGGCGACGTCGTGAAACGCCACGTCCGTCGCCTTCTCCAGCGTCACCCGCAGCGACCAGTCGCTGTCGAAGAGGAGGAGCGGCCGGCCCTTCGTGTCGTAGACCAGCGCCCGCTCGTACGACGCGAGCTCTTCGATCCGCGCGGCCGGCCCCTCGACCCACCGGGCGTGCCGGTACGGCATCGGATCGAGCTTCGCCTTCACCCCGTACTCGTGCTCGAGCCGGTGCAGCAGCACGTCGAACTGGAGCAGCCCGACGGCGCCCACGATCGGCGCGGGCCCGACCGCCGAGTCCGCGTAGAAGACCTGGACCGTGCCCTCCTCCGAGAGCTGCCGGAGCCCCGTGTCGAGCTGCTTGCGCCGCAGCGGGTCCGCCACCGCGATCCGGGCGAAGTGCTCCGGCGAGAAGCGCGGGATCCCGCCGAATTCGAGCTGGCCGTTCGCCGAGAGCGTGTCCCCGACCCGGAGGTTCCCCCGGTCGTGCACGCCGATCACGTCCCCCGCCCACGCCTCCTCCACCGCCTGCCGCTCCTGCGCCAGGAACTGCTGCGGCGCGGCGAGCCGGATCTCCCGGCCCGTCCGGACGTTCACCGCCGAGAGACCGGGCTCGAACCGGCCCGAACAGACCCGGATGAACGCGATCCGGTCCCGGTGCCGCGGATCCATGTTCGCCTGGATCTTGAACACGAACCCCGTGAACGCCGGATCCAGCGGGTCGACCGGACCCGCGCTCGACTCCCGCGGCCGCGGCGCCGGCGCCGCCTCCAGGAACGACCGGAAGAACGGCTCCACCCCGAAGTTCGTCAGCGCGCTGCCGAAGAACGTCGGCGAAACCGTCCCCGCCTCCACCTCCGCCGGGTCGTACTCCGCGCCGGCCAGCGAGAGCAGCTCGATCTCCTCCAGCAGCCGGTCGTGCGCCTCGGCGCCCAGCAGATCCCGGACGTGCCCATCGTCCAGCGACGCGATCCGCTCCGGCGGACGCGTCTGCCCATGGTCCCCCGTCCGGTCGAAGAGATGGATCTCGCGACGGACCCGGTCGTACACCCCCACGAAATGGCCGTCCCGAAGGATCGGCCACGTCACCGCACAGCACCGGATCCCCAGCTCCGCCTCCACGTCGTCCAGCAGCTTCAACGGATGCTCGCCCGGCCGGTCGCACTTGTTCACGAACGTGAAGATCGGCGTCCGATGCCGCTTGCAGACGTTGAACAGCTTCCGCGTCTGCTCCTCGACCCCCTTCCGGTTGTCCAGCAGCATCACCGCGCTGTCCGCCGCGACCAGCGTCCGGTACGTGTCCTCCGAGAAGTCCTGGTGACCCGGCGTGTCCAGCAGGTTGATCCTGTACCCCGCGTACTCGAACTGCAGCACGCTCGACGTGACCGAGATCCCGCGCTCCTGCTCCAGCTTCATCCAGTCCGACGTCGCGTGCCTCGCCGCCCGGCGCGCCTTCACGCTCCCCGCCAGATGCACCGCGCCGCCGTACAGCAGCAGCTTCTCGGTCAGCGTGGTCTTGCCCGCGTCCGGATGGCTGATGATCGCGAACGTCCGCCGCCGCCGGACCTCTTCGACCGACTTCGTCATCGACCCCGTCCGATGCTCTCCCCCAGCTCCGTCCGGCCCTTCCCGGCCCCCTCCAACGGGGCCGCACGACCGGACCATAGCCCTGAAATCTAGCGGGGCGCTCGCGCCGATTGTACCCGCGCCACCGCTTTGGCCGTCAAGCCCGGGTACATCCTGACCCACCCTGGAGAGGCGTTGGTACTCGGCCTCGTGGAGGACCGGGGGCAAGGCGAGCACCTCGGGCGGGATGCCGATGCGGCCGATCGACGCCTCTGCCACGCCACGCGGCACGCCGGGCCGGATCATCGCATTCACCACGCCCGCGGCTCGACGTGCGTTCGCCACCGGCGCAGACCGGGAATCCCGCCTCGCGACCTTGCCGCGCACCCGTCACGCTCAAAATCGTTGCACCGGCCCCGGCTCTACTCCCGCCCCCCTGGGGCCGCCCACCCGCTCCGCGCGCCGTTCCCCCGAGCTCCACTCCGCGGACCGACCGCACGTCGCCCTCCCGCCCCGCCGCCACCAGCCCGCGGCCAACGTCGTTCTTTACTTTCCAGCCGGGAACGCCCTACCTTTTCGACCGTCTTTCCACCGAACGAGCGCCCGGCGTGGAACACGCCGCCACGCGCGCAAGCGTACGACAACGCGCACGCACCGCCCTGGAATGCCGGGGAACGGCCGCTCCCCCGAACCCGGGTGCGGGCTCGGGTGTACGGCCATAACTCATTCCAACGACGGAAGATACGATGGCAACAGTACAGACCGAGAAGAGGGGGTTCCTCACCCGGATCACCGCCGCCAGCCTGGACTTCGTCGAGCGCGTCGGCAACAAACTCCCGGACCCCGTCACGCTCTTCGTGATCCTCATGGCCCTCGTGGTCGTGATCTCCTGGATCATGGCGAAGCTCGGCGTCTCCGTCATTCACCCGGATCCGAACCGGGCCGAGGAGATCCGCGCCGTGAGCCTCCTGACCAAGGAGAACATCCAGCGGTTCCTCCGAGAGATGCCGACCACGTTCACGAACTTCCCCCCGCTCGGGCTCGTGCTCGTGGTCATGCTCGGGATCGGCGTGGCGGAAAGGACCGGGCTGATCGCCATCGGCCTCAAGGCGTTCGTCGGGAGCGTGCCGCGCAGCCTGGTGACGGCGGCCGTGGTGTTCGCCGGGCTCATGTCCAGCCTGGCGGTGGACGCGGGTTATGTCGTCCTGGTCCCGCTCGGCGCGGTCATCTTCCACGGTATGGGCCGGCACCCGCTGGCCGGCCTCGCCGCCGCGTTCGCGGGCGTGTCCGGCGGGTTCAGCTCGAACCTGCTCCTGACCTCCCTCGACCCGCTGCTCGGAGGCTTCAGCACCTCGGCCGCCAACATCATCGATCCGAACTACGTGGTGGAGCCGACCGCGAACTGGTACCTCATGGCCACCCTCGTGCCCGCCTTCACCATTGCGGGCACGGTGATCACGAATCGGGTGATCGAACCGCGCCTCGGACCGTATCGGGGCGAGGTGGACGGGGCCGAGGAGAACCGGCCGCTCACCCCGACCGAGCGGAGGGGCCTCATCTTCGCGGCCATCGGCATGTTTGCCGCCCTCGGCGTGATCGCCCTCATGGCGATCCCCGAGAACGGCCTGCTCCGCGGCGAGAACGGCGAGATCACGCCGTTCCTGAGCAGCATCGTCGCCCTGATGTTCTTCCTGTTCCTGATCCCGGGCCTGATCTACGGGATCGTGACCGGCTCCATCAAGAGCGACAAGGACGCGGCCACCATGACCGCCGAGACCATGGCGAGCATGGGCGCGTACATCGTGCTGGCTTTCGTCGCCGCCCACTTCATTGCGTTCTTCAACTGGTCGAACCTCGGGATCATCCTGGCGGTCACGGGCGCGAACGCGCTCAAGGCCATCGAGTTCGAAGGGCTCCCGTTGATCGTGTCCTTCGTGGTGCTCTCGTCCTTCATCAACCTGTTCATCGGGAGCGCGTCCGCGAAGTGGGCGATCATGGCGCCGGTCTTCGTGCCCATGCTCATGCTCATGGGCTACTCGCCGGAAATGACCCAGGCGGCATACCGGATCGGCGATTCCTTCACGAACATCATCACGCCGCTCCTCCCCTACTTCCCGCTGGTCATCATCTTCGCCCAGAAGTACCAGAAGGACGTGGGGATCGGCACGCTGATCTCGGTCATGCTCCCGTATTCCATCGCATTCGGGATCGTCGGCATCCTGCTGCTCGTCGCGTGGATCGTGTTCGGGATCCCGCTCGGGCCGGGTGCCCCGATGTACTACACGCCGTGATGGGCCGGGTCGGGGAGGAGCCGGGGGTGGAGCGGTGCGTGTGGGTCGCGGCGGGCGCTCCGGCTGGCGGGCGTAGCGGTTCCCGGCGAACTCCGGTCCACGGGTTCGTAGGCGACGTCGCGTCCGCCGCCCTCGTCGCCCGTGGACCGTTCCGGGCGGCCGCCGCCCTCGCCCTCGCGCTGGCCCTGGCCGCAGGCGGTTGCCGGGACGCGGACCGCGCGCCGCGCCCGGCCGACCACGAGCACCCGGCCGCCGGGACGGATACGGCGGGCGCGGGCACCGGGTCCCGCCCCGCCGCCCCGGCGACCACCACCGTGTCCGTCTACTTCACCCGGGACGAGGCGCCGGTGCCCGTCTCCCGCCAGGTGCCCGCCGACGACCGGATCCGCGGCGCCCTGGAGCAGCTCCTCCAGGGCCCGACACCGGAGGAGCAGGCCGCCGGCATTTTCTCGTTCTTCTCATCCGAAACCGCCGGGATGCTCCGGTCCGTGGCGCTGGACGAGCGCGGCCGCGCCACCATCGACTTCGCCGACTTCCGCGACGTCATCCCGAACGCCTCCTCCTCCGCCGGGAGCGCCATCCTCCTCGCCGAGCTCCACGCCACCCTCTTCCAGTTCCCCGACGTGCGCGAAGTGGACTACCGCATCGACGGGAGCTGCGAGCTCTTCTGGAACTTCCTCCAGCGCGACTGCGGCATCGTGACCCGCGACGCGCCCTACGGCGAGCCCGCCGGACGCTGAACGCCCCCGTGCGGCCGGCCGTCGGCCTGGACGAGAGCAATGATTCCACGAACGAACGCGCTATGGAGGCAGGCGTCGGCCGCGAAATGACACAGACCTGTGCATTAAGCGACCAGAAAATGCGGACAATTGTGATACTATCCTGCTGGATCGTGGGTTGAGCGGCGGTACGCTGGTGACCGGATCCCGGCCGGCTACCCCACCACCGCCGCACCCGCCGTGGCGCCGGCGCCGAAGGCGAGGAGGAGGATCGGCCGGCCGGCGGGGGCCGCGCCCTGCTCGATCGCCTCGTCCAGCGCGATCGGGACCGTCGCCGCACCCGTGTTGCCGTACCGGTCGATGTTGATGAGGAAGCGGTCGAGGGGGAGGTCCAGCTCCCGGGCCACGGCCTCCAGGATGCGGAGGTTCGCCTGGTGGGGGACGACCAGGCCGACATCCTCCGCGCCGATCCCCGCCCGCGCCAGCGCGGCCTCCGCCTGCTCGGCCATGGTCCGCACCGCCGGGCGGAAGAGCCGCGTCCCCTCCATGCGCAGAAGGTGGCTCCGCTCCAGGAGCACCCGCTCGTCGAACGGGCGGAGCGCGCCGCCCGCGGGCCGCTGGAGCACCGGCGCCAGCCGCCCGTCCGCCCACCAGGACGTGGACCGCACCTCCAGCGCCCCCGGCCCTTCCACGAGCAGCACCGCGCCGGCCCCATCGCCGAAGAGCGGCCCGGTGGCCGGGTCGGTCCGGTCCGTGACCGTGGAGAGCTTGTCCACGCCCACCACCAGCGCGCACCTCGCCGTGCCGGCCCGAACCAGCGCGTCCGCGGTGATCAGCCCGTAGATCCACCCCGCGAACCCGGCCTCAATGTCGAAGCACGCCGCGCCGATCGCGCCGATCTGCGCCTGGATCTCGCACGCGGTCGGCGGCGTCAGGTGGTCCGGGGTAGACGTCGCGACGACGATCAGGTCGACGTCGCCTCCCTCGACCCCGGCGGACGCCAGCGCGGCCCGCGCCGCGGCCGTGCCCATGACCGCGCTCCCCACGCCCGGCCCCGCGATCCGCCGCTCCCGGATCCCCGTCCGGCGCAGGATCCAGTCCGCGTCCACCCCCGCGGTCTCGGCCAGCGCGGCGTTGTCCAGGACCGACTCCGGCAGGAACCGCCCCGTCCCGGCGATGCGCGTCGCGCGCCGCTCCCCGCTCATCCCCGCACCTCCGCTACGCCGTGACCGGCGGGCGCAGACCCGTCCACCACGCCGCTCACCCGCCCAGGATCGCCTCCAGCCTCGCCGGGCCGACGCGCAGCACGCCCGCGAGCCGGCGGGTCAGCCCCACCTCCCGCTCGTGCACCTCCCCGTCCGACCGGGACACGAGCGTGATCGCCCGGAGCACCTGCTCCTTCCCGTAGTCGTTCAGGTACGGCGCCACCGAGGCCACGTACCGCGCCACGGTCGTGGGCGTGCGCCGCAGCGCCTCCGCCTCCTCCAGCACCTGCGCCCGGGTCAGCTCCACCCCGCACACCGCCTCGTAGATCTCCCGCACGGTCTGGATCTCGGGCTCCCGGATCCGGCCATCCACCACGACCATGAGCACCAGCACCCGCAGCACGGCGCGCTGGTACTCGGCCATGACCCGCTCCGTGGCCGGACCGGCGTCGTACGACAAAATCTCCGGCCGGTACGTGGCGAGGCACGTTTCGCACTCCACGTACTCGCCCCGACGGCGGCCGAGCACCGTCCACCCGAGCACCGTCACCGAACGCCGGACCTCCGTGCGCGAATACGTGCGCCTCTCCTGGCAGGCCGGACAGTAGAACTCCCCGCGCTGCACGCGGATCGGGTTCTCACCCGTACCGAAGACGATCGTTGGCAACTCTGGACTCCCCCTGCTCCATCAGGATGCCGGCGCGGGCCAGCCGGCCGTGCGGATGAACCGCAAATTGCGCACGCGATTGCCCGTCAGCCTGAACCCCGTTACCCGACCGTCCCCATCCCGTTCGAAGTACAGGTTCCGGAACCACCAGCGGTCGCCGAGGAACCGGTCCCGGAGCGTGGGCAGGAGCGTGGCGTCGTCGTGCCGCCGGTGCCGCGCAACGAGCCGACCGTCCCGCGCCTCGAGCGTGTACAGGGTCTCCAGCTCGGGGCTGTAGTAGACGCCTTCGTAGGCCGCCAGCTCCTCGGCGGTCGGCTGCACCGCCGGCAGGAGCTCCGTCGTGTCGCCCGCCGCGGACACCTCCAGCACCCGGGCCGGCGAGCCGTCCGCCGGGCCCTCGAACACGAACTCCGCCGGCGCCCCCTCCGGGCCATCCACCGCGAACCGGCGCCCGTCCAGCGGGATCAGCGGTATGCCGCCCTGGCCGGCCGCCAGCCGCAGCGCGCCGTCCCACACCTCGAACCGACGCACCCCGTTCGTCTTCGGATCCACGTACGTCCCCGCCAGCGCCGCGAGCCGCCGCTCCGGCACGTTCGCCGCCTTCGGCCGCGGCCGGCTCGGCGGCGGCTCCGGGAGCGGCTCCAACTCGTGCTCCAGGTAGACCTCCGCCACCCGCTGCGCCATCCGCACCGCGTTGAACGACGCCACGTTGCCGAACACCACGAACGCGTACCCCTGGTCCGGGAACCGGAGATACATCGTCCGGAACCCCGCATCCGAGCCGCTGTGCGCCACCGTCCTGAGCCCCCGGTACGTCCCCCAGACCAGCGCGTGCGCGTATGGGATCGTGTCCCCGCTGTTCAGCACGCCGGGCTCCAGCATCCGCTCCAGGATCTCCCGCGTCCCGACCGTCGGCCGGACCCAGTTCCGCTCCCACTTCACCATGTCCTCGACCGTGGTGAAGAGCGACGTCGCGCCCGCGTTCGCGTAGTTCAGCCGCGCGTGCCGGAACCCGCCGACCTCCGCGGGCGCGTACGAGTACGCCCGCCCCGGCACGATCATCTCGTGGTCATCGTGGAAGTGTGTGTTCGTCATCCCGAGCGGCCGGAAGATCCGCTCCTCCGCGAACTCCCGCAGCGTCTTCCCCGTGACCCGCTCCACCACGAACGCCAGCAGCGTGTAGCCCGAGTTCGAGTACAGGTGCTCCGCGCCCGGCTCGTAGTTCAGCTCCCGCTGCAGCACCAGCGTCTTCCGGATGTGGTCCATGGTGATCACGTCGTCCATGCGCCACCCGGACATGACCAGCAGCTCCCACTGGTCCCGGATCCCGCTGGTGTGGTGGATCAGGTGACGGAGCGTGATCCGGTGCCCGAAGTCCGGGAGTTCCGGGAGGTGCTTCCGCACGTCGTCGTCCAGCGAGAGCTTCCCCTCCGCCGCGAGCAGGTGCACCGCGAACGCCGTGAAGTGCTTCGAGACGGACGCCACGTGGAAGATCGTGGACGGCTCGATCCGCACCCCGTGCTCCAGGTCCGCCATCCCGTAGCCCCGGGCGTAGACCAGCTGCCCGTCCCGGATCACGGCCACAGCCGCGCCGGGGGAGTCCGGCCGGTCCCACTCCGCGAAGAGCGCGTCCACCTTCGCCTCGAGGGAGTCCCGGGCCCCGGACGCCGGACCGGTCGCGGGCGCGCCCGGCGTCGCATGATGGGAGGGTGGCACGGCCGCGAAGGTTGCAGGTCCGGACGCGCGCCATGATCCGGGCGACGTCGCCCGAACCCCCTCCACGGCGTGATCTACCCGCCCGGCGGACGCCAGCGCTCCGCATGGGGTGACTGCCAACGACAGAATGAGAAGCGCCGGGATCCGGTACGGGATACGGTTGCGCATTCGTTGCTCCAGCGTGCGTGCTTCGCGCGCGTCAGCCGCCACGGCGCCCGCCCGCAGCGGCCTCGTTCTCGAGAAAACGGTCGACGGGCACGGAAAATGTCGAAGCCCGGCCCCGTTGTCCAATGGCCAACCGGCCGTGCCAGCACGCCCGCCGCCCATGGAGCTGGCGCACCCGGCGGCCCGCCTCCTCCACCCCTGGCACGGGGTTGGCCTCTCCCGCCCCATCCTGCCCGGCTCGCACCGGCGCCACCAACAACGCCCCCGAGACCGACGAGCGGCGACCATGGCATACAAGGGAACCATCGGCATCCTGACCGGCGGCGGCGATGTGCCGGGGCTCAACCCCGCCATCCGCGCCATCACGATCCGCGCGCTCCGCGAGGGCTTCCGCGTCCTCGGGATCCGCCGCGGATGGGCCGGGCTCGTGGACCTGGTCCCCGACCCCGCCGCGGACAACAGCGACTCCGTCCAGGTCCTGACCGAATACGTCGTGAACCGTGCGGGCCGGACCGGCGGCACCTTCCTCCACACCTCCCGGACCCACCCGGGCCGGCTCCCCCGCACCGCCGTCCCGCCCCACCTCCGGGACCGCTACGTGGACGAGGTCAACGACGTGACCCCCACCGTCCTCGAGAACCTCGAGTACCTCGGGATCGACGTCCTCATCCCGATCGGCGGAGACGACACCCTGAGCTACGCCCAGCGCCTGCACACCGAGGGCGTCCGCATCGTCGCGATCCCGAAGACCATGGACAACGACGTCCCCGGCACCGACTACTGCATCGGGTTCAGCACGTGCGTGACCCGCACCATCGAGCTGACCCACCGGCTGCGCACCACCGCCGGATCCCACGAGCGCTTCCTCGTCATCGAGGTCTTCGGGCGATACGCCGGCTTCACCGCCCTCCTCCCCACCATGGCCGGCGCCGCCGACCGCTGCGTGATCCCCGAGTACCCCTTCGACGTCGAGCGCCTCACCGAGCTCCTCGTCTACGACCGCAACCGCCACCCCAGCAAGTACGCCGTGGTCCTCGTCTCCGAGGGCGCGCGCATGCAGCACGAGGAGGAGATGTCCTTCGAGAGCGCCGAGCGCGACCAGTACGGACACCGCAAGCTCGGCGGCATCGGCGACAAGGTCTCCGCCATGCTCAAGGAGCTCTCCCCGAAGTACAACAACGGCCGGCGCATAAACGTCGTCAACCAGCGCCTCGGCTACATGGTCCGCTCCGGCGACCCGGACGCCCTCGACTCCATCGTCCCCATGGCCTTCGGCAACCTCGCCCTCGACCTGATCCTCGCCGGAAAGTCCGGGCTCCTCGTCAACGTGCACCAGGGCGTCTACGGGAGCGTGCCGATCGACGTCATCATGCAGAAGAAGAAGTCCGTGGACGTGGAGAAGTACTACAACACGGACCGGCTCCGCCCCCGATATGAAACGTTCGGGGGGAAGCCGGTCTTCATCATGACGAGCGACGTCTGAGCCGAAACGCCTACGCCGGGATCAGCTCCGAGGTGCAGTGGGCGCAGCGCGTCGCCTCGAGCGGGATCCGCATCTTGCAGTACGGGCACTCCTTGTCCGTCGGCTCCGCGGGCGCCGGCGCCGGCTGCTCCCGCAGACGGTTGTACTGCTTCACCAGCAGGAACACCGCGAAGGAGACGATGAAGAACGAGATCACCGCGTTCAGGAACACGCCGTAGTTGATCGTCGCCGCGCCCGCCTCCTTCGCCGCCGCCAGCGACGGATACTCCTCCCCGGACAGGTTGATGTACAGGTCCGAGAAGTCGATCCCGCCCGTCAGCAGCCCGAACGGCGGCATCAGGATGTCGTTCACGAACGAGTTGACCACCGAGGTGAACGCGGCGCCGATCACGATTCCGACGGCAAGGTCAATGACATTCCCACGCGCGATGAATTTGCGGAACTCGTTGAACATGGCCGCCTCCTCCGGGGGTTCTCGTTCCGACTGCGGGGTTGAATGGGATAGAATGAATCTGTGGGGTGGAGGGTGGGAAGGCAATGGGGTTCGCGAACGTTAGAGGTACAGCTCAGGCGGAAGGGTGGGAAAGCAGGCGCGGTAACTGCGTGGCGCAATACAGTGCGGTATTGTCGATTGAGAGGCGCCCGGGAAGGGCCGCTTGGTATGAGCGGCGTCGAAGGAGAACACGAGCGAACCGATGGGCCAATTATGATACACTTAGTTGTCATTCTTGCATGTCACCAATCATGCGTGCTATGATACAATCCTGCTATCTCCCCTTGCGCAAGCGCCATCCCATAATATGGAGCCCTGTTCAATAACTACAGCTGCGCGTTATCCCCGGCAGGAGAGCTTCAATGAGGCCGCGGCTTAGAGGCCGCGGACATCGCCTTCCCGGGTTCCGCTAATCGTCCGCAAGTTGATGCTTCAATGAGGCCGCGGCTTAGAGGCCGCGGACATGGCTTTTCGCGATCCGCCACGAGCTCGGGCACGTCCTGCTTCAATGAGGCCGCGGCTTAGAGGCCGCGGACATTTGCACTACCTTTGGTAGTGCAAAGTTAGTCGAACCCTGCTTCAATGAGGCCGCGGCTTAGAGGCCGCGGACATCCCGAGCGACCTCGTGGTGACGCCGGGCGGCGACAGGCTTCAATGAGGCCGCGGCTTAGAGGCCGCGGACATTTCGCCGCCGTTTTGGCCCCCACTCCGTGTACCTCGCTTCAATGAGGCCGCGGCTTAGAGGCCGCGGACATGCGGCCAGCGTCTGGATGCGCGTGGCGCTCGTCGGAACGCTTCAATGAGGCCGCGGCTTAGAGGCCGCGGACATAGCCCTCCTTCCACGCCTTGTGCGCGCACCGAAGGATGCTTCAATGAGGCCGCGGCTTAGAGGCCGCGGACATACGAAGTGGTCTTCGGTCAGTTTGCCGTCGACCAGGCCGCTTCAATGAGGCCGCGGCTTAGAGGCCGCGGACATGATCGACCACAGCGCGCGGGGCACCGATGCGAGGTCGCTTCAATGAGGCCGCGGCTTAGAGGCCGCGGACATGCCGGGCGACGAGCCGGCAGACATCCGGCAGGCCGTGCTTCAATGAGGCCGCGGCTTAGAGGCCGCGGACATACCGTTGCAGCGCCTGGGAACCCATGCGGAGCGGGTTGCTTCAATGAGGCCGCGGCTTAGAGGCCGCGGACATCCTCATTGACCCGGCGGCACGGGGCCGCCGGAACACGCTTCAATGAGGCCGCGGCTTAGAGGCCGCGGACATGCCCACCCCGGGCCAGCGGCCGCAGGAGACCGATTGGCTTCAATGAGGCCGCGGCTTAGAGGCCGCGGACATACTCGGTTTCCCAATGACTACCCATGGTAGTATAGAGCTTCAATGAGGCCGCGGCTTAGAGGCCGCGGACATATCCCTACCACGGTCATCTGCTGCACGCGGCCGTTCGCGCTTCAATGAGGCCGCGGCTTAGAGGCCGCGGACATGCGACCGGGTGTTCGGCCCGGTCTCGAGCTGGAGCTGGCTTCAATGAGGCCGCGGCTTAGAGGCCGCGGACATCTGACCTTCGCGATCGGAGCGTTCGCCGGCGCGGTCAAGCTTCAATGAGGCCGCGGCTTAGAGGCCGCGGACATAGGACGCACGACAAAGCGCGTGGCTCCGGGGCCCCAGAGCTTCAATGAGGCCGCGGCTTAGAGGCCGCGGACATTCCATCCCATATCTCGCGCAGCGCGCGGCCGACCGAGCTTCAATGAGGCCGCGGCTTAGAGGCCGCGGACATAACACCACGCCGTCGGCCGGGAAATGCGGATCGAGCAGGCTTCAATGAGGCCGCGGCTTAGAGGCCGCGGACATGGGCGAGATCTACGAGGTGCGCGAGCTACTGAACTGGACGCTTCAATGAGGCCGCGGCTTAGAGGCCGCGGACATAGTCCCCGGGTTTGTGAAATAAGTGGGGGTATAGATGCTTCAATGAGGCCGCGGCTTAGAGGCCGCGGACATTCACGTGGTTCCCCATCACGCCATCGGCGCCGGACAAGGCTTCAATGAGGCCGCGGCTTAGAGGCCGCGGACATCGGTGATCGGGCAGCGATCAGCGCGCAGCGGTAGCCGGGGCTTCAATGAGGCCGCGGCTTAGAGGCCGCGGACATCCGCCGGTAGTACTTCGAACCGCCAGGACGCAAAGTGCTTCAATGAGGCCGCGGCTTAGAGGCCGCGGACATCCCGGACACGACCATCTGCTGCACGCGGCCGTTCGCGCTTCAATGAGGCCGCGGCTTAGAGGCCGCGGACATGCGCTTGCCCCTGTGTTCGCCGAGCTAGGCCCCGTCGTGCTTCAATGAGGCCGCGGCTTAGAGGCCGCGGACATCCGCCGGTAGTACTTCGAACCGCCAGGACGCAAAGTGCTTCAATGAGGCCGCGGCTTAGAGGCCGCGGACATGTCCAGTGCCGGCCGGCCGGCGTCCACCGGCGCGCGGAGCTTCAATGAGGCCGCGGCTTAGAGGCCGCGGACATGCGTGGTGCAGTAGAGGGAGCGCCCCACGTGGACATGCTTCAATGAGGCCGCGGCTTAGAGGCCGCGGACATGAACACATGGCGGACGTGCTCCGGTCGTGGGGCTAGCTTCAATGAGGCCGCGGCTTAGAGGCCGCGGACATTCCAAAAACCAAAATCGGCCCCGTCATAAGGATGAGCGCCGCTTCAATGAGGCCGCGGCTTAGAGGCCGCGGACATGACGGCGACCAGGTCGCGCTGTTCTACCGCACCTATGCGCTTCAATGAGGCCGCGGCTTAGAGGCCGCGGACATACACTCATCAAGCGCGTCAAACAAGGCCTCAACGAGGCTTCAATGAGGCCGCGGCTTAGAGGCCGCGGACATCTCGTACAGTCTCGTGGGGCAGCGCCTACAAGTGGCCGCTTCAATGAGGCCGCGGCTTAGAGGCCGCGGACATTCTGCGAGGGTGATTTTCGATGCCGGGACCGCTACCGCTTCAATGAGGCCGCGGCTTAGAGGCCGCGGACATCCCTCGTTCAGCGTCGGGGGTGTGGTCACGGCCTGGATGCTTCAATGAGGCCGCGGCTTAGAGGCCGCGGACATCGGGGCTTCGGCCCCGTTTTCGTGTTCCCATTGACAAGCTTCAATGAGGCCGCGGCTTAGAGGCCGCGGACATTTTATCTCCATCAAGCTTGATGAGCCGGACGGGAACGCTTCAATGAGGCCGCGGCTTAGAGGCCGCGGACATGGCAGGCGCGGAGATGGACTCGCTCCGGCGCGGGCTCGGCTTCAATGAGGCCGCGGCTTAGAGGCCGCGGACATCCGCGCGCCGAAGCGATCCTGACCGGCTCGCCATCGAGCTTCAATGAGGCCGCGGCTTAGAGGCCGCGGACATGATCTTGCCGCCGCCGCCTGGGTGGCCTGGCGTCCGGCTTCAATGAGGCCGCGGCTTAGAGGCCGCGGACATATAAGGATACGATATTGTATGTAGCACCCCTAGGAAGGCTTCAATGAGGCCGCGGCTTAGAGGCCGCGGACATTACTCGGGATCTGTTTTCATCCACTTGTAATGCCGATGCTTCAATGAGGCCGCGGCTTAGAGGCCGCGGACATGCGGTACGACACCGTCTGGCCCCCGGCCCCCTGCGGCTTCAATGAGGCCGCGGCTTAGAGGCCGCGGACATAGCGGCGCTGCTCCTCCGCCGCAGACAGGTCGTGCGCGCTTCAATGAGGCCGCGGCTTAGAGGCCGCGGACATGCGGTCGGCACGTACATCCCCAACGTGCCATCCGCGAGGCTTCAATGAGGCCGCGGCTTAGAGGCCGCGGACATTATAAGGTCGACCCGCGCACCGACGACGTGCTGCCGCTTCAATGAGGCCGCGGCTTAGAGGCCGCGGACATGGACCCGCCGGGGATCGGCGCCCAGCCGCCGGATACGGCTTCAATGAGGCCGCGGCTTAGAGGCCGCGGACATCCGAGGTGTTCGAGGAAGCCACCTGGTGGGACGGGAGGCTTCAATGAGGCCGCGGCTTAGAGGCCGCGGACATCGGATCCAGTCGCGTCCGTCGAGCCGTGCAGAACGGGCATGCTTCAATGAGGCCGCGGCTTAGAGGCCGCGGACATCTCGCGCGCCAGCTCGACTTCGGCTTGCGCCACCGGGCTTCAATGAGGCCGCGGCTTAGAGGCCGCGGACATCCAGTCGTGCAGGTCCCCGCATGGCCCCAGGCCGCCGCTTCAATGAGGCCGCGGCTTAGAGGCCGCGGACATGCTTGGAACTCAAGAAGATGAGCGAGCCCAAATGGAAGCTTCAATGAGGCCGCGGCTTAGAGGCCGCGGACATTTCTTGGTCTATGACCCGGACGAGGGTCAACGTCCGCGCTTCAATGAGGCCGCGGCTTAGAGGCCGCGGACATGGGCGGTCTGTTCGGCGGCTGGCTCGGTGGGAAGGCTGAGCTTCAATGAGGCCGCGGCTTAGAGGCCGCGGACATCGGACATCGGTTTTCCTCTCTGCGCTGAGGCTCCCGCGCTTCAATGAGGCCGCGGCTTAGAGGCCGCGGACATGGCCCGCATGACCATGACCAACCCGGAGTATGAGAAGCTTCAATGAGGCCGCGGCTTAGAGGCCGCGGACATTCGATGCTCGTTCAGGGCTGGTGATAGTTCAGGTGGCTTCAATGAGGCCGCGGCTTAGAGGCCGCGGACATGGGGCCAGCGCGTAGCGCACCGCGTCCCAGCCGTGGTCAGCTTCAATGAGGCCGCGGCTTAGAGGCCGCGGACATACCCACCGGCGCCGCGTGGGCGGGTGTGCGCGCGGGCCTGCTTCAATGAGGCCGCGGCTTAGAGGCCGCGGACATGCTCTCCGAGGAGTTGACGCGGCGAGGCGAGTTTGAGCTTCAATGAGGCCGCGGCTTAGAGGCCGCGGACATACGATCATTCTTGGATGCGCGCGCCAGATTCTCCAACTGCTTCAATGAGGCCGCGGCTTAGAGGCCGCGGACATGTGGGGCGGTGAATTGGACCGCCGCCAGAACGGCGCGCGCTTCAATGAGGCCGCGGCTTAGAGGCCGCGGACATGAGCGATTCGCCACCGATGAGGAACGGGAACGGTTGCTTCAATGAGGCCGCGGCTTAGAGGCCGCGGACATTATACGCCCCAGCGCGGGTTCTTCGATGAGAGAGGTCGCTTCAATGAGGCCGCGGCTTAGAGGCCGCGGACATCTGGCAACTTCCCTGGCGTGACACGATCGCTCGGGTGCTTCAATGAGGCCGCGGCTTAGAGGCCGCGGACATACGCCGCCCGCGCCCGTGGGATCAGGCGGCGTGGTGCTTCAATGAGGCCGCGGCTTAGAGGCCGCGGACATCCCGTCCCGTGCTCGAACTGCGCCTTGGTGGCTGCGCAGCTTCAATGAGGCCGCGGCTTAGAGGCCGCGGACATGACCGGGCGCTCGCCATCATCGAGACGGCGGCGACCGGGCTTCAATGAGGCCGCGGCTTAGAGGCCGCGGACATGTGCTGCGGGGGATCGTTGAGCGGTCAGGCGGCGGGCTGGCTTCAATGAGGCCGCGGCTTAGAGGCCGCGGACATCAGTGTTTTCCACGCTCGCCGCTGTGCCCCCAAAGAAGCTTCAATGAGGCCGCGGCTTAGAGGCCGCGGACATCTCGGACAGGCTAGTTGCCGCAACCAACTCGCCAAGGCTTCAATGAGGCCGCGGCTTAGAGGCCGCGGACATAGGGCCGCAGGCGCCCAGGTCGCCCGCGGGTTCGTCGCTTCAATGAGGCCGCGGCTTAGAGGCCGCGGACATCCGGCAGAGCCTCGGCTCGGTACACACCCCATGCCGACGCGCTTCAATGAGGCCGCGGCTTAGAGGCCGCGGACATGGGAACTTGACCTCGCCGGCGACGCGGATGGTCGCGTTGCTTCAATGAGGCCGCGGCTTAGAGGCCGCGGACATGTTGACCACTCAAGCAAAGGAGGAACAATGAAAGTCTTGCTTCAATGAGGCCGCGGCTTAGAGGCCGCGGACATCCGGCCCTGACCTCGATTTCTCCAAACCGGAAGTCCTGCTTCAATGAGGCCGCGGCTTAGAGGCCGCGGACATCCCTCCTCCGAGGTTTCGCACTGCGCCTTGGTCACGCTTCAATGAGGCCGCGGCTTAGAGGCCGCGGACATGCGAGTCAGCGTCCGCATATCACACCTCGTGCAGCACGCTTCAATGAGGCCGCGGCTTAGAGGCCGCGGACATAGCCGCCGTACAAGTCATTGGCGGAACTCGCTTTCCAATCGGAAATGCGAGCGGTTGGAGAATCTGGATCGAAGAGAGGGACGGAGCAACGCCCGGATCCATTTCCCAAGACCTTTGTTGTCAACATGTTCGAGCGGCGGCCGGGATTGCCTCACCACCTCGCCGCTCGCACGAGGCCGACCAGTTTCACACAACGACCACCCGCGTGGCCGGTTGATATCCGCGCCCGAGGACTTCGATACCTTCCTCCAACGGCCGCGCGTTGGTACCGAGATCCACTATGAGAACCTGGTCCTCCTTCTGGTGGATCGCCTTGCGAAGCCGACCGCGAAGCTGGACGAGTTCCTGCTCGCTCAGCTCGCAGAAAAAGACGCTGTACTGCGCATGATCGCCGAAGGCGTGAAGCGTCTTGAACACCTTGTTCCGGCGCTTGTCGTCGGAGACGTCGTAGCTCACCAGATAGTGCCGCCGAGCCATCGTCGCACTTACCGCACCGTGATCCCCTGGTAACTCGGCACGTCGCCACGGAGCCAGCGGGCGAGGAGCCGCGCCTGGAGCCGGATCAGGCTCCGCCACGAACACCGGTAGTCGAAGAGCGGATGGGTGGCGAGCTGGTCGAGGCGCGCTTCATACGCGCGGATGAATGCCTTCCGCCCCGAATCCTTCAGCACGCATCCCGCCTTCGAGCGGACGAAGTCCTTCGCGGTCACCATCCCGGTGTTGATCGCGGTGATGACGGCGCTGTCCACGACGACCGGTCGGAACTCCTCCATCAGGTCCAGCGCGAGCGCCGGTCGCCCGTGTCGAGGCTGGTGGTACAGCCCCCACCATGGATCCAACCCCTCGCCCATGAGCGCCACCGTGCACTCCTTGGTGAGGAGTGCGTAGCCGAACGACAGGAGCGCGTTGACCGGGTCGCGTGGCGGCCGGCGGTTGCGGTTCTGGAACTCCCAGTCGGCGTCGATGTCTCGCGGCCGGAGCATGGTTCCGAACACGGAGAAGTATTTCGCCGCGATGGCCCCCTCGATCCCGAGGAGTTGGTCGGCGCTTTCGACGTGCTCGATCTTGCGCAGCAGCGTCGCGATCTCCGCGGCGACCGCTTCCGGCCGAGGCCGGGCGTTGCGAAGGAGCAGCGTGCGCTGGTTCGCCCCCTTGGCCGCGATGATCTCGCGCGCGAACGCGACGCGCCACGCCGGGTCGCTCGCCGCCTCGAACTGCGCCGCGCGGTCGTACGCGTTCCGCAGCGTGATCCCCGCCGTGATCCCGTAGAACCAGTGCCCGCGCGACAGGTGGACGACGGGGATCGACGCTTCACAGAGGAGGTGAATCGTCTGCGCCGTGATCGATACGTTGCCACAGAGGACGAGCTGGCTCACGTCCTTGAGCCGCGCCCGGGCGATCTCCTTCCCTTCCTTCGTGATGACGAGGACGTCGCCGCTCTTCCCGACGCGCGCACCCTGCTCCTGGATGTAGAGCGGCAGCGCATCGTCCCGTGCGGGATACAGGCGCCGGACGGCTTCGTGCCCTGCCTCGGGTGGGTCCGCGGAGACCTCGCGCAACGCGAGTGTCTCGTCCGGCAGGCAGATCCCGGCCAGGGAGCAGCCGTTGCATTTCGGGCTGTCCTCGAGCGGGTCGGGGAGGACCGTGGACCTCGCTGCCCGGCGTGCCTCGTCGATGAGCCGCAGCGTGAGCGCCTCGAGCTCCGGCGTGAACGGCACGTCGACGCGCGTCTTCGAGCCGGTGAAGTAGAGGATCCCATGATCGCACCGGTACCCGTGCTCGCGGAGCAGCAGCCCCTGCGCCATGAGTTGCACCCGCTCGGGCTCCCAGCTCCGCTCCGGGTTGTTCGGTACCCGGCCCCGCTTGGTTTCGACCGGCACCGCTTCGTCCCCGGCGGTCGACACCAGGTCGAGCTTCGCCGTGATCCCGAGTCGCTCCGAGGCGAGGGCGACGGAACGACTGATCACCGGCCGCTCGTCGCCATCGACTTCTCCCTCCGCTCCGTCAAGATCCTCGTCGGCTTCCGGGTCGGGGAGGACGTGGTCGAGCCGGTCGACACGGCGGTGCGCCTCCTTCCCCTCGAGCGTGTACACGTTGTCCGCCCACCGCCCCTCCACGTACATGAGGTGGAAGAGCCGCGGGCAGTACGCGTACTCGTTGAGCATGCGGACGGGGAGGAGGTCGGGGGTGTCGAGCTCTCCCTCCCTGGCATCCGCCGCCGGAGGCACGGTTGCCAGCCGACCGTTGGAGCTGTCGTTCATGGCGGTTCGTCGCCCGAAAAGCTGTTCTCACTGGCGCAGCGGCGGCCCATCGCTCCGCGTATGACCACTACACGCGGCGGGCAACTCGGGACGGAACCCAGAATCCTTGCAGATCTTCGAGGAGTTGGAAGAAATGCAGGGATCTAGGCGCTGTGCAGGAGTTCACGGCCCTGCGTCATTCACCTCCTTCTGCCTCGAACACCCCAAGCCCGTAGTGGCTCGCATAGCCCAAGGCGATCGGACCGACGACGGGCTCGGCGAAAACGAGCCGGATCCCATAGGCGCGCGGGACCGGCGGCTGCGGCTTCCCTTCGCGCCGGGCTCTCACGAAGCGAAGGAGGCGCCGCTCGACCAGCTCCTCGCGGCTCATGACCTCGACGGCGACGGGCTGCGGCAAGCCACGACTCTCGAGCTCGGCGCGTACCTGATCCTCCAGAAGGTGTCCTCGCGGGCGGATGTATCGCGGTGGGACGAACGGGGTCACGCTCGCCCACAGCCGCGAAATGCCCAGCGCCGGCACCGGCCTCCCCGACCGCAGCCGCAACTGTCCCGCGAAGGTGGCCAGATCCCCGAGCCCCGCCCACGTCACGATCAGCTCCCGCTCGTCGCCCTTCGTCCACGTCCGGTTGAGCCGCCGAATGGCGTCCTGCGCGAGCCCGTCCAGGCCCATGCGCGCATGGATGAGGACGTGGTCGAGACGGCCGTCCTCGTCCAGGTCGAGCGGCAGGTAGTGGGCGTGATCGTGACGCCCGCCGAGAGGCTGGCCCGTCTCCGGGTCCCGCCCGGTGAGCACCGCGCACTCGGGCGCGCGTTCGCCCAATAGGCTGATCAACGACTGGTGCAGCAGCTCGGCCTGCGGCAGACACCGGGTGAACGGCGGGAGCACATTTCCCCGCCGGGTGTCCGAGGCCAGGGCGAGGAGTGCGGCCTCCACGGGACGAGCGGCTCGTCGGCTCCTCACCGAGACCGCGGGCCGGGTTTCGACAACCTGCGCCGGCCGCGTGTAGAGGACGCGCCGCGAGCCCGGCGGCTGGCTCCATCCGTGCCGCTGCAGATCCGCGGTCTCCACGAGGAGACAGGCCACCAGGTCTTTCGGATACGGCGCCTCCAGCCGCTGCCGATCCTTCGGCGTCGGCTTCTTTCCCCTCTGGGTCTCGAACTCGGCCAGATCCCGGGCGAGCGCGGACTCGCGCCAGGCCGCATACTCGGCGGCCGACACCGGCGCGAGCAGCGAGACCTGCTCCTCCCCGCGGTCCGGGAGCGAGCCCGTTCCGGTCGCGACGGGCCGACACCACCCCGCACTCGGCTCCACGTCGTCGACCAGCCGGCCCTCCACCCAGCTCTCCGCCCGGCCCAGGTAGGGAAGATGGGTGACGAGGCGCTCCAAGAGCTCCAACACACCCGGTGCCAGATCGACCGGGTAGTGGATCAGGAGCTCGTCGTTCGGGTCCAGGCGGATGAAGGCATCGATGACCTTCGTGGGCTTCGACCACGTCGGCATGTAGTGCCGCGTGTGCGCCACGACGCCGGCCGGCAGCCGGTAGCTCGGCAGCACCTCGGCCAGCCGGCCCACGAGCGCCGCGGCCTCGTCCGGGACGCTCGTCCACCCCAGCTTCGTGAACCCCGTCGCGAGCAGGGCCCGGAGGAGCCGCCAGGGGCTCGGCGGCCACTCGACATCCCCTTCGTTCACGTGCTTCCCCCACGGCGTGGCGTGATACTGCCCGCCGGGGAAGCGCAGGGCGATCGTCGCCATGGCCCACCTACTTGCTGTAGACCACGGTCGTCACGCCGGCCATCCGGTCCTTGCACGCGGCGATCGCCTGGGGCAGCTCCGCCTCCAGCGCCTGGAGCGACGGGAGAGCGAAGCCCGCCGGCGAATCCGCCACGATCGGCGCCGTCGGGTCGCCGAGCGTGAGGTCGCACGCGGTACGGAGCCGCAGATCGCCATCGAGGAGCGCCCGGATCTTGTACAGCGCGAGCAGGATCAACATCCGCTCGACGGCCTCGTCCAGGCCGTACCCCCGGATCTGCGACAGGTCCAGGTTGAAGTACGCGGTGATCTTCTCCGCCGTGTACTCTTCGCGGTGGAAGGGGACGTTGCCGAACCCTTTGCTCCTGTCACCGCTGGGATTGACGTGGTCGTTCTTCACGCCGCCCGACGCGGCCACCTGGACCCCCTCGGCCTCGATGAACGCCGAGAGCGCACGGGACAGACGAAGCCGGCCGCCGGCGAGGTCGCTCTTGGCGAGGAAGACGCCGTGCAGGAGGCTGTTCACGTCGTATCGAAGCAGCGCGGCGGCCAGCGCGCGGCGATCGATCGGCCCCTCCGCGAGGCGCGCGACGTCGGCCTTGAGCGTCTCGAAGAACGTCCGGTCCTTGCTCTCGAGGATGTACGGGCTGTTGATCCGGTGCGCCTCCATGATCGAGCTGGTGAGGTACTCCCCATCCTGCTCGACCCGGATGTAACTCAGCCCCTTGAGCGGTGGACGCAGGTCGTTGACGGCATCGTCCCAGCACACGGCTTCGAGACGGTTCGCCATGCTCTGCGCGCTCTCGACGAGGAGATAGGTCTTGTCACCCGCCTGGTAGACGGCGGCGCCCAGATCAGGGAAGCCCGTCGGCTGGAACCGCGTGCCCTGGATCGGCTTGAGCGGCACGCTGAAGAGCAGGCGACGAGCGTTCTTCAGAGGCGTGAGGTCGATGCTCATGGCGGATCATCTCCTTAGAACGAGTGGTGACTGGCAGGTACTGCTTCCTCGATCTCCACGGATTCTTCCAGTTCCGGCCGGGTCAGGCGCAGCGCGAGCCCCCGGGCGTCGCTCGCCGTGATCGGGAAGGCGAGTGCAGCGGCCACACGGCGGGCGAGTTCCGGGTCGCCCGCGACGACGCGGAGGTGTGGGCGCAGTCCGGCTGCCGAGAGTCGCCGGATCGCCGCGGCCGACGCCCGGACCAGGTCGCCTGTTCTCAGGAGCGCGAAGATCGACGGATCGAGCGGGACCGCGACCGGTTCGGTTCCCTTCCGCAGGCGGAGCGGCCCGGGCCAGTAGGCGAGCCGGACCAGGCCGTAGAACCCGAGCGAACCGTATCGAGTCTCCCTCGAATGCTCCGCAGGACGCCGGAACCTGGACCAATCGAGCGCCATCAGCGGCCGCGCGAGGTCGAGGATCAAACGATCGTCGACGTCGCCGGCGAGGAATCGTGCGATGTCATCGATCGACGCCTCCGCCCCCGGGATAGGCGTGAGCGGGAGCTGAGGAAGTCCCTTCTGTCCCGCCTCGACGAGCCGCCGTCCCACGAGGGCGAGCGCAACGGTTTCGAGATCGTCGGCCACGCAGACGACTTCCGGGCCGGTGGCGAGCGCCTCCCCTTGCAGCGCGAAACGCAGCCGAGAGCGGTCCAGCGGGAGGAAGTGTCGGCGTACGGAGTCTTTCCGATCGATCTCGCCCTTCGTGTCGAGGCCGTGCTGCGACGCGAACGCCGTCGCCAACCGCAGCTCGACCGAGTGTTCGTAGCCCGCCGCGGCGAGCCATTCCGCGCTGAGCTGCGGCAGGGGACGGAGCCCTTTCTCGGCCGTGAACTTCGGGCTGCGGGGGAGTTGCGCCTCCGCCTGCCCCAGCGCGATCAGGAGATCCCGCCACCGCTGCGGGTTCGCTCCGTCCCGGCAGCAGGCGAGGATCGCTTCCTCGCACACCCGCGCGGCGCGAGCGACCGAAGCAGGGCCTTCGTCGCCCGCCGTGGCGCGCCGCAGCGATTCGACCCAATCGGCTACCTGGTCGACCAGGTCCTGGTGTGGCTGGGCGCGGACGGGCCAACGGCCGAGGGGGACGGCTATGAACGACCGACCATTGCGCTCGACATACCCGTAGCGTTCGAACGCTGTGATCCCGCGGGCAACGCCGAGTCTAGCCAAAGCACGACCAAAGTCGACCGGACGTCCTGCTGCACGCCGACCGATCTGGCTTCTGCCCTCCCCGAAAAGCCCACGAATCTCGGTTAGAGTCGCCGGCCGCTCCCACAGCGGGAACCATTGCTCGCCTCGGTCTTCTTCCCCTTCTGCCGCGCTACCATAGCCGACTGCAGACGAGCGAACCGCGAAAGGCGCGGCTGCTTGCGGCAGCTCGGTCGCGTGTAAACGCCGCGCGACCGACGCGACAAAAACGATGGCACCTTCGAGACAGAGGATTAGATCCCACGGATTCATCTCGACGGCGCCCCAAAACCCCGTACTGCCGTTCGGTGGCGATGCCGCAATAGGGAAGAAATGTCCAGGCGCAGGACCTTTCCTCGATCCCCGGTATGGGCTGGTGTATAGAGCGCCCCCTAGATCGTCATCGTGTTGCCTGTCCAACAAACACGCGACAATAGATTGGGAAAAGTTGGAGAAGTAACTCCCGCTACCTTCGTTACCTCCAGTACCCAGCAGCGCGGGATACGATCGCGACTCGTCAGTCAATACGACGCATGCATCGATCCATCGAACGACATTCGCCGGAAGTCTTTGTCGGAGCACACGAATAAGTCTGAGCTTTTTCTCGTCATTCTCCGCCTTTTCGCGTAACCCCAGTTCTGCGAGGATGTCACGCACCCGACGGATCGTGTCCCGAAATGGTGCTAGCCGATCGTCCGTGCTTGCTTCGATGCGCTCCAACGCGTACCGGGCGGCGCTCTCCGAACTCTCTGAGAAAAACCCCGACCGCGCTCCCCACGGCCCTACCAGTGGCGTCGGCACGTACTCCTCGAGGAAGAACCGCTGCAATGCCTCCTCGTCGAGCGTCGTGGCGAGGTGGAACGCCTCGTCCCGCCACCATCCTCGGGCCGCCGGGTCCTTCTGCTCCGCAACCAGACGCAGGACCCCGAGACCCTTGAGGTAGTGCGCCAGCGGCGTGGGACTGCACCCGGTCAGGTGATGGACGTGGATCGTCATGCCGGGACTCCTTGCTGAGCCAGAAGCGGATCGGGAGTCTCGAGGCGCGAGGCCCGCACGTCGGCGACACGGAGCAGCGCCTCGAGGTACGCGAGAGTGAACGGACCGAACTCGTCGACCAGCCGGTGCACGCGCTCGCTCCAGCTCGGCCCGTACCGTCCGGAGACGCCGAGCTGCGCGGGATCGAGGTGGAGCGTCACCGCAGGCATCGTCACCACGGTTCCGTCCGCTGCGGCCAGGGGCGTGGGCGGGATCTCGTCGCCCTCGCGCACCCCGTGGAGGGGCTGGCCGACGCCCACGAGATCCTCCTTCTCGAGCGGGAACTTCTGGTCGTGCGGCGTCCCCTGCCAACCGCCGCGCACCTTGCCGTGATGACTGCAGACCAGATAACAGAGCAGGTTGAACGACGTCTCGTCGAGCGCGGTGATCTCCTCCACGAGCGGAGCCGTGGGCACCGGATCGCCCTCGGGAGCGACGGGCTCCAGCACGCCGGCCTCGACGAGGGCCCGGACCGATCCCAGGAGCGCCGGATGGTCCCGCCGGACGCGATGCAAGAGGTCGAAGACCGCGAGCACCGACGCCAGCTCGTGCCGGAACCCGCGCCTCTTGCCGTGGCGCTCGTCCAGGCAGTACAGCTCGCGCAGCGGTGCCCACGCACCCTCCGGCGCCTTCGCCAGGTCGCTACGCTCCGGCCGCGTGCCGCTCGCGTCCGCCCGGATCGACGACTGGAAGACGGGATGGGCCTTGCCCCAGTCGTGGAGGCGCGCCGCGAGATCGAGGACCCGCGCGAAATCCGGCGGCAACTCCAGCTCGTGGACCAGGTCGAGGGCAGCCTCCGCGGCCTCCCGGCCGTGAGTGGCGATCGTCTTCCAGGCGTGGCGGCTGAGGTCCTCGCGCCCCGCCGCCTGGTCGGCGTACTCGTCGGCCGCGCCCGTCCGGTACCCGCCCTCTGTCGGGATCGGCGCAGACCGCTTCCCTGGCGGCTCGCCGGTGAATCCCCTATCGACGTCGTAGCCACCCCACGCGGCATCGACGAGAACCACCTGACCGGGATAACAATCCGTCTGACGGAGTCGTCGCCACTCGCCATCCAGGTAGTCCCACACCCACGCCCTGCACCCTTCCTTGAGCGCGGAACGAGCGAAGAGCCACTTCTTCGCGGCGTAGACGGGCACGGGGCACAACCCGTCCCGTGTCGGCTGGAGATCGGCGGTGGGCTCGCCCGGCACCCAGCACACGAACAGATCGCGCTCCTCGCCGCTGCGGATGAACCGGCTGATGTCGAGGTCGGCACCACTGAGATCCGGCGTCGTATCGAACAGCTCGTGGCATTCGCGCCGTGTGAGCAGGTGAAGCGGCTCGTACGGGTAGAGCGCATGCAGCAGTTCTGGACGATCTCGCTCCAGCCGGTCCTCGAGCTCTTCCAGCGATCGCAGGCCGACGTCGTCGAGCAGGTCGAGCGCCTCCCTCGCGGCTACGAGTTCCGCTTCGTCGTAGGGGAGTGCATCCTTTCCACTCACCGCCCGGTCGACCACCACCACCTCCGCCTCGCCCCCGTACCGGGCGGCCCGGCCGAAACGCTGCACCAGGCTCGGCCAGGGCGCGAGCTCCGTCACCAGCGCCGTGGCCGAGATATCCACGCCCGCCTCGACGACCTGCGTCGCGATGACGATCCGATCGGTCGCAGGATCCTCGCACGCAGCCCGCGAGAGGAACTCCTCCGCCCAGCGCTTGCGCTCCAGCCCTCGGAACCGGCTGTGGACGAGACGGACGTCCGGCCCTTCCCCTGACGACACCAGAGCGTCCACCGCCTTCTTCAGGGCCACCGCCGTCTCCACCCGGTTGACGATCGCCAGGGTCACCCGGCCGGTCACGGTCGGCCGAGCACGGCCATGCGCTTCGACCACGACGCGGGCCAGCGCCTTGGCGTCTTTGTCCTCCCGCATAGGGAGGGTCAGGCGCGTGAGCGGCTTCCGAACGTCCCACAGACGGCCGCTCCGGCCCGTCGCCGGGATGCGCAGCATTCCGTCGCGCAACTCCGGGAGCCACGGACGGGCATCCATCGTTTCGAGCCACTCCGGTTGCAGCGTCGCGCTCATCCACCAGGTACGACACGGTCGGAGCGCACTCCCATCTCGCTCGCGGCGGAAGGCCTGGAGTTGCACGCTGGTCGCAAGCCCGACGTCCATGAGCTGGACCTCGTCCATGACCCAGAGGGAGTCGTGGTTGAGGAGGCCGTACTCGAGCGGCCAGCGCGCGCGTCCCGCCGCATACCCTCGATTGAGCGCCCGGGAGAGGAGCATGTCCTGGGTCCCGACCAGGACCGCCGGTTTCTCGGGATGGAGGTGCCAATCCTCGAGCTCGACGCCGCCCATGAGCAGATGCACCCCGATTTCTGGGATCTCCCCCGGGAACTCCTCCCGCATCCGCTCCAGAAGCTTCCGTGCAACCGCAGCCGTTTGTTCGACGAGGACACGCATTGGCAGGCACCAGACGAGGCGTCGCGGCCACAGCGAGTCCTTCCGCATAAGCCGGTGCCACGCCCACACAGTCAGAACGCCCTCTGTCTTACCGAGCCCGGTGGGAATTCGGATGAGGCGATTGCAGCATTTCGTGCTCGCCCCAAGGGCGCTCTGCCATGGATGAGGGTCACCATGTCCGGTTACTCGACGAAACCAATGCTCGAAGTCCATTGGCTCATCCTTTCCCCTAGGCCCATGCTGCCTCAGATAGCCACGTACTGGATTACTGCCAATGCGCACACGGCGGCGCTGCGGCGATCACGCACACATGAGAATAAGTGCCCCCACCGACAGTCGGCCCTACTTGGCGACGGGATCGTGGCAAATCAACGAGTCGAACGCCTGGAGGCTCTGGCGCCCGGCAGTTACATTCGGCTGGAGCATCCGGTAGCCCAATGGCCCGGGCACCCTCGACAAGATATGTACTTCAAGGAGAGACTCGATCCCGCCGGTTTTCAGCCGACCGCGCAAGAACGGCCGGCCCCTCGTCCGGCTGGACAATGATAAGCATTTCTCGCTTCCGAGTCACGATTGAAATGGTTTCGTGCGCACCAGTACGCTATTGCAAGGAACTGCTGCGAAAACGCACCACTACGAGTCCCGCGTGCACGCCCCGCGCCTCTTTCGGACTCCTGAGGCTCTCGGGCACTTCGGGCCCTATACGCTGATCCGCCCCACCCCCAGTTCCAATGCCGACCGTTGTGCCGTAATCGGCTCCTGACAGACGATCCGCCCCATGGACATGAATCGGGCGCCACCGGCGGCCCAACAAACGATGGCCGACGGCGGTGAACCGCCAAGAATCCAATGGAAGTGTCTCCACGACTGTCAACGAGAATCGGAAATCGTCGAGCGAGGAAGGTTGCAAATGATGCTGAATGCTTGAAGGTGGCGGCATGAGCGCTAGCTACTCACAAGCAATGGAAAAATGATCACGAAATCCGCACAGCCCCTAACTTCCCTCGATGCCTGGCGCCACCGCGCCCCCCGAAACAATCCTCCCAATGGAAACCTGGCCGCAGCGCCATGGAGTCCGCCCGGGCATGGCTCGACGCGAGCCCTGAGCTCCCTGCCGAGATCCGGGCCGTGCTGGAATCGAGCGGCGACATGGCCCGACCGAACGGTGGTCGGCCGAGGCCGCGAGGCGAAGATGCGTTTTGATGCGTTTCCCGGTGAGCCGACGAACCTCGACGTGCCCCTGATCGCCCACGACGACCGGGGTCGGTCCCCGTCGGCGATCGAAGCGAAGGCCGACGACTCCTTCGGCTCGACGGTTGGAATGGTCCGCGCCGCCGCACTCGAGCGGCGGGAAGACAATGCTCGATCCAAGGGCGTCGAACGGATCGAGCGCCTTATCACCGGGATCCTCGGCGGCGATCCGGGCAACCTGGATTCCTGCGCCCACCTCCGCTACCAGCTCCTCACGGCGACGGCCGCGACCCTGGCCGCCGCTCGACGGCACGGTGCCACCAGGGCCGTACCGCTCGTGCACGAAACCATCACTGACCGCACGACTGACGATCGGCACGTCATGAACCAGAGGGACCTCCAAACGTACATGCGCCTCGTGGCCAGGGATGAGACCATCTCGGTCGCGCCGGGCACGCTGGTCGGCCCGTTCCGGCTCCCCGGGAAGCCCATCGTCGACTCGGACATCCCGTTCTACGTGGGCAAGGCGGTGCGCAACCTTCGGAGCGCAGGCGTCTGACGCGCCACCGTAGTGGTGATAGTAGCCGGAAATTCCGGGGCGGCCGCTGCACCCGCTGCGCGGCCGATCTCCAGGCGTGCCTGTCCCCTGCTCGCTCCAGTCGCCCCCCTGCCCGTGCACACCGCCCCCGACCAGACCGGGCTCGGAGCCGCCGCAGTTCTGAAGGCCGCCAACCCACCAGTACGTCATCGATCGCCGCGGACCCGCTTTCCACCGAGTCGCCAGCGGGGCCCCTGGCCTCCAGGCCAGCGGCCGGACCCCGAACGCATCGCCCTCCCCGGTTCACGCAACGCCAAACACCGCGACGCGTTCCCGACCGCGCGCGGTGCTTTCCGTCCCCCATCCGCAGCCCTGAACGCCTCCCACCAGGCCGCCGAATTCGCCCGCGGCGCCGTCGTGAGCTACTTTGTTATCGTCGGTCGGTGCGTTGCCCAGGATCGACTGACTCTCTTGATCACGACCGTTTGCCCACAGAGGGCGCGGAGCCCCCCGGCTTCGCCCCAACGAGCGCGGCACCGGGGCCCCGCCGGGACCGCGGGCGAACGCCACGTCGACGACCGGGATCCATGCGACCTCCCATGGCCGACGGTCGAGGGATTTCGCTAAGTTCTCCTTGTGGGCCGAACAGCTCGGCCCGGCCGCCGCACCCGAGCCCTGGCTCCTATGACAAAGCAGCCGCGCGCCCCGGCCCCTGGCGGGCGCCGTCGGATCCGGGAACGCTCGCGTGCGCAAGCTTCGTTTACGTCTGACCGGAGGCAGAATCATGGCCAGGATCCCCATACGCGCGCTCGTGGTCGAACAGAAGGGCGCGCCCTTCATGGAGCAGGAGCTCGAGCTCGAGGAGCCCGGGCGCGGGGAGGCGCTGGTGCGCATCGTCGCCTCCGGCGTGTGCCACACGGATGAGATCACCCGTCACGGCGACATGCCCATGCCATTCCCCTCCGTGCTCGGGCACGAGGGCGCGGGCATCGTCGAGCGGGTCGGGGAGGGGGTGACGCAGGTCGCGCCGGGCGACAAGGTGATCATCGGGTGGCCCTCCTGTGGCGAGTGCCGGAACTGCCTGGACGGCCAGCCCCGCTATTGCCTGCGCACGGGCGAGGCGCTCGTGTCCGGGCGGCGCTTCAAGGGCGAGCGGGCCGGCACCACGGCCTACTGGCGGAACGGCGAGCCGATCAACGGCCACTTCTTTGGCCAGTCGTCGTTCGCCACCCACTCCATCACGAACGCGGACGCCCTGGTGAAGGTGCCGGACGACGTCCCCCTCGAGCTCCTCGGCCCGCTGGCCTGCGGCCTGGGGACGGGTGCCGGCGCGGTGCTGAACGAGGCCCGTCCGCGGCTCGGGGACTCCGTCCTGATCGTGGGCGTCGGGGCCGTGGGGCTCGCGGCGGTCATGGCGGCCCGGAACTCCGGCGTCACGAAGATCATCGCCGCCGACATCCACGACAACCGGCTGGAGCTGGCGCAGGAGTTCGGCGCCACCCACGTGATCAACACCCGCACGGAGGACATGGTCGAGGAGGTCCGGCGGATCACCGGCTCCACCGTCGACTACGCCTTCGACTGCACGGGCGTGATCCCGGTGATCGAGCAGCTCGCGGAGACCGTCGGCATGCTCGGCACGCTCGTCCTGATCGGCGGCGCGCCCGCGAACGCCCGCTTCTCCCTCGACCACCTGCGCACCCTGTGGGGCAAGCGGGTCATGGGCGTGCTCGGCGGCGGCGGCCGTTCGGGGCAGCTCATCCCGGCGCTCGTCGAGCTCTTCCAGCAGGGCCGCTTCCCGTTCGACCGCCTCGTGCGCTACTACGACATGGGCGAGATCGAACAGGCCCTCGCCGATTCGAAGTCGGGCGAGGTGATCAAGCCGATCCTGCGGATGCCCATGTGAGCGAGCGGGGTGGGTCGGAGCCCGCTGCGTCGATGCGAGGGCGACGATCGTGTAACGTGGCCTCGTGAGCCGGCGCGCCCGGCGATCATCCGGACGTTCCCGGATCGTATTCGGTTCGGATTCCATGGCGTTGGCCGGGTGCCGCCGCTGCGGCGTCTTTCGGCGATCGGCCGACTGCGCGCCCCGGTGAGACCGACGGCGCACCCGAACGATTGGCCACTGGAGGGTGCCGACGGGGCCAGGACCGGTACCTGCGGGGCGCGCTCCTCGAGGTGGCGGTGTATCGCGCGCCGAGCAAGGATTGGGACCATGACCACTGCGAGTTCTGCTACGCGACGTTCGCGGAGCACGACCTGCCGGGCGTCCTGCACGCCGGCGATACCACGCCCGATCGGCACCGGTGGATCCATGCCGACTGCGCCCGGGGATTTCGCGGAGGAGTTCGGCTTCGTATTCTCGAGATCGCCGGAGGAGTGACGCGCCCTCCTGGCCCTACGGGATCCCGCGGGTTCCGTGCTCGCGGCGGTAGCTGCCGCAGGCGAGTCCGGGAGATCGCGGGCCGTCGGCGCGCGCAACCGGCGGGGGCGTGATCGCCGTAATGCGGTCGGACCGTCGCTGCATCGGTTCCGCCGCCGTTGGTAGGGACGACAGACGTACGTATCGGAGTGACCGATGACCTCGAACACCGAGCTGCGTGATCGGGCGAGCGATTCCACGATCTACGGCCGTCTCCTGCTCTTCCTGAACCATCCGCTCGGCGTGTACTGGGCGCTGTTCGCCGTGGCGGCGGTGGGCGCGGTCGTCCAGTGGCTGATCCTGGACCAGTCGCCGCGGGAGGCGCTCGGCGCGGCCGCGGTGATCGCGGTGGTGACGTCCCTCGTCGCCCGCGTCAGGGGCGTCTCCCCGTGGCCGCCGCTCCGGGCGCGATCGATCCGGGATCCCCACCGGACCGATTGACCGGTCGCGCCGACACCTGGTTCCTCGCCGCGCCGGGCCAGGGACCTTCAATGATCACGCCCACGCTTCTACCCTTTCAGGCGAGGTCCAGCGATGTCGAGCGGCCATCACACCCACCACGAGATCGACTACATCGAGTTCGAAGTCACGGACATGGCGGAGGCGCAGCGCTTCTACGGCGCCGCCTTCGGCTGGACCTTCAACGACTACGGCCCCGGGTACGCGGGGATACAGAAGAGCGACGACGGCGAGGCCGGTGGGCTGCGGCTCGGCTCCGGCGCCGGGCACGTGCCGCAGGGCTTCGAGAAGGCTGCGGCGGCGGTCGGGAGCGCCAGGCCGCCGACAGCTCTGAATACCGTGGGCCGGATCCTCATGAGCTCCTCGAGCGGCGATCTCTGGATCGACCGGCGCCGCCCTCGCCCTTTCACGCGGGAACAGCAGTTCGGCGCGGCGGGCGGCACCATGGACGTCTTCGACAGCGCCGGCCGCGATCTTGGCCGCGCGGTCATTCCCGACGGCGTGAAGATCCAGGGGATCGGCGATTCGGTCGCGGTCGGGATCCGGTTCAGCGAGCTCGATGAGGTGACCGTCGTGGCGTACAGGATCATTCGCTGACGGGCGTGAGCAGCACTCCCATCAACGCGATCAATAGAACACATCGATCGATCCACCCGTGTAGATCGAACCAATGAACGGACGCTCTCCCATGGCGATGCCCTACTTCGAAGCGCCGGCCGAGGCCTCGCGGAGACTCACCCCGGCGGATCTCGTTTCCGCCTGTTACGAGAAGGACGTACGGAACGTCCTCTTCGATGAAGGTGCTCTGCCCCCTGAGTTCTTCGACCTGAGCTCCGGCTTCGCAGGAGAGATGGTGCAGAAGCTCGTGAACTACGGGATCCGAGCGGCCGTCGTCGTCCGGGACGTGACGGGCTACTCCAAGCCGTTCCGCGACTTCGTTCTCGAATCGAACCGATCCGGCCCTATGCGGTTCTTCCAGGACCGCGAATCTGCCATTGCCTGGCTCTCGAATTCATGACCATGAACCATCAGACCCTTCCGTGAGCAGGCTTCCGCCACGTCGCGCTCGTCACGCCCGATCTCGATGTCACCGTCGCGTTCTATCTCGGTGAGGTGGGCAAGCAAGCCGGCGAGGTCCTGGTGGCAGCGGCGCGATCCAGGCTCGGCACTGCTTCGTGCGGCCGTGCGCGGATGCGGCGACCTGGGGCTTGCACGTCGTCGAACATCCCGGCGCGGAGCTGACGCAGTTCCCAGGCGGCCCTGGCGGGCTGCGGGAGGCGGGGTACATCCCCGGCGCGGTCCAGCACATCGCCTTGGCTCTGCCTGACCTCGCGGCGGCGGATGCGCTCCGGACGCGCCCCACCGCACAAGGGCTCGAAACGACGCCCCGGAGAGCGATCGGCCCGATCCGGAACGTGCTCTTTTTCGACCCGCACGGGGTGCTCCCCGAGGCGACCTGGCTACGGCCGACGGAGGAAGCATCGTCGAGCCTCGCCGCGACGGATCGGCCACGTCATCGAACAACCCCTCGAGGCCCACGCCGGCGTGCCCGAGGGCGCGCTCCCGGTGGTGCTGGGAACGAATACGCTCTCGCAGCTCCCCGCTCGTGGATCGCCCGCGCTTCTGGCACTGCCTCGGCGAGGTGGCGGTCCGACGCCCCGTGGGTTGCGTGCCACCGGAGGGGGTGGACATTGCGTCGGCCGTGCGGACGCTCGGCAACCGCCGGACCGCGGCCACCTCGACATCGGCGTTGCCGCATTCGAGTGGTCGGGCGCGCGGATCGAGGGGGTTGGCCCCGGCTCGTGAATGAGGCGGATGCGGGAGTGAACTGCCAGCGATGAAGGAGACCGATGACGACCTTTGCCCATTTACGGAAATCCGCGCTCTCCCTCCCCGAGACCGCCGAGGAGAAGCTTGAAGCGGGCAGCGTCGCCTTCACGACGGCCCAGCGCCGCTTCGCTCTGGCCGAGGGGCCGGTCGTGGAGCTGTATCTCCCGGATGAGGATGCGGAGCGGATGCTCGAGAAGCACCCGACGGCCGAGCGGTTGGACGGACGCGGCGTGCGCGTCCCGCTCGCCGACATCAACGGCCAGCAGCTCAACCATTGGCTCCGGCGGGCGTGGCTGTCCCGGGCGCCCAGGCGGCTCGCGGAGCAGGTCCTCGCCGGGACCGGCGCCGTCGCCGGGTCGGTTGGCGACCTCCCCAAAGCGATCGGCAACCCCGCGACCCGGGCGCTCGTGGGCGCGGGGCTCACGACGCTCGACCAGGTCGCCGAACGGACGGCCGCCGAGCTCCTGGCCTTGCACGGCGTCGGCCCGAGGGCGATACGTATCCTGGAGGAGGCGCTCGCCGCGCAAGGCCGCCAGTTCAAAGCTTGAGGAGACCATGAGTTCATCAACGTTCATCGCGCTTCTCCGAGGCATCAACGTGGGAGGCCGCAACACGGTCCCGATGGCGGAGCTGCGGTCGCTCGCGTCCGGCCTCGGGTGGATGGACGTACGCACGTACATCCAGAGCGGGAACGTCGTCTTCCGGATGGCGAGGTCGTCCGAGGCCGCGACGGAGCCCGGGACCGAGATCGAGGCCGGATCGGTGGCCGCGTTGGAGGCCGAGCTCGAGCGCGCGATCGGGAGCCATTTCGGCTTCTCCGTACCGGTGATCGTGCGCTCGGCCGCGGCCTGGTCGGGTCACCTCGCCGCCAACCCATTCCCCGACGCATCAGCCGTCGAGCCGAACCTCGTCATGCTCGCCCTCTCGAAGGCGCCGCTTCGTGAAGGCGTGGTCGACGAGCTTCGCGAGCATGCGACGAACGGGGAGCGCATTCATCTGGCCGGCGATGCGCTCTGGATCCACTACGTGGGCGGCGTGGGCCGGTCCAAAATCTCGCCCGGGCTCCTCGATCGCATCGTGGGCTCGCCCGTGACGACGCGGAACTGGCGCACGGCGGTCAAGCTCGCGGAGATGGCCGGAGTCGCGGCGCGATGAGACCGGGGCGGGGGCCGCGCGATCGTCGTTCTTCGACGCGACGATCTCGGCGAAGTGCACGTCGTCGCCGTGGAGGCGAGACGGAGGCAGGTGGCTCATGAGTCTCGGCAACGCGCTCCCGCTGCATGGTCTCCGCCGCCTGGCGATCCCATGGGGTCTGGCCCTTGGAGCGGTCATCGCCTGCACCGACGCGGACCGCGCCGAGACCGACCGAGCGCAGCAATCGGAAACGGAGGCCGCGTCGTCGCAGACGGCGCCGTCCGATGCCCACGGTCGCCATGACCGCGAGACCTGCCTGGATCCGTCGGGCCCACAGTTGACGGGCGAATCGGCGGGGCTCGTGCGGATCGGTGCCGCGGAATCGGGCGTGCGGGCGGAGTGCAACGTCGTCGCGGACACCGCACTGGTGTTGGAGGGCGACGTCCAGCCCGCGATACTCGTCGAGGTCGGCACCGACACGGTGCTCGCCGAAATCGTCCAAGGGCGAGTGTGGCGGATCCGCGTGCGCGGCCCAGGGCTCCGAACCGCGGACTCGGTCGGTATCGGCACCCCCGCGCGCCAGCTCCTCACGACGCCGGGCGCGAACGTCATCTGGGGCGAGGGCAATCACGTCATCGTCAGCCCGGAGCACTGCGGGATGAGCTTCCGGCTGACCGGCCTGCCCCGGAGCGCGAGGCCATGGCGCACCGCGGAGGTCGCGGAGATGCCGGACTCCGTACGAGTCGGCGAAGTCCTGGTCCTTGGTTCGTGTTAGGGCCCACGTCGCCGCGCGGGCTCCGGAGCCGCGCTTGCCCCACGCCCGGCTGTTCTACCTCGATGTGGAAGACGCCAAAATCTTCTCACACGAGCCATAGCCGCCCACCGAAAAACGACCCCACCCCCGCCATCCACCGTCGGGCTGAGCCGTTACGCAAACCGTACAACGAGCAGGGATCGCGCTGGGCATCGGAATCAGTCCCTTCTCAGTAGTCCGTTCTCGATGTCCCACCCCCACTACGTCGGCTGGCGATAGACGATGCGATTCCGTTAAGCTACGGCGTCCATCGCTGGGCCGCCCGGCGCTTCCCGAGGCTTCGAGGAGCGACACCTGCTTGGATAACCGCATTTACCTACTCGCGACGATCGCATTCGTCGTCGGGATGGATGAACTGCTTATCGGCGGGATCCTCAATCTCGTGGCGATGGACCTGGGAGTGAGCGTCGGAAGGGCCGGATTGTTGATCACCGCCTTCGCACTCGTGGTCGGGGTCAGTGGGCCGGTACTGCTTTTCCTGGTGGGGCAAGCAGATCGCAAACGCGTGGCCTTGGCGTCCCTGTCCATCTTCATCATCGGAAATTTCGTCGCCGTTTTCAGTACGACGTACGGGACCTTGATGCTGTCCCGGATCATTACGGCCGCAAGCGGCGCGTTGCTCACGGTGCTGAGCCTGGCGCTCGCATCCCAGATCTCCACGCCGGAGTATCGCGGCCGGGCGATCGGCCTGGTCGTCATGGGGATCAGCGGATCGCTCGTTCTCGGCTTGCCGATCGGGGTAGCCATGGGACACGCCTATGGCTGGCGTAGCCCGTTCCTTCTTGTCGCCCTCCTGGCATTCCTCCTTGCCGGGGGTGTCTATTCTTTCCTCGGCAGCGTTCCGACCAGCCCGCCGGCGCCTCTCAAAACGCTTTTACGTGCGTTGGGGAAAAGGAAAGTACTGTTTGCCCAACTGACGACCTTGTTTTTCCTGGCCGGTCACTACACCCTGTATGGATATTTGGCCCCATTTGTAATCATCACGATGGCTTTCGGCGGCTCCCTCGTGACTCTCGTGTACTTTGTTTATGGAGCTGCTGCCGTGACGGGCGGTGGACTCGCGGGGGTTTCGACTGACAAGTTCGGCACCCGACGCACGCTGCTCACCGCGATCGTGCTCCTATCGGTCTGTCTGCTGATCATCCCGTATACGACAGGGGCGCCCGCGCTCTTCTGGATCGTGTTGGTCATCTGGGGCGTGTTGAGCTGGTCGATCACCCCACCGATCCAGAGCCACCTCGTTCGGTTGTCGCCCGAAACGGCGGGCATCCAGCAGAGCCTGAACACTTCCGCCCTGCATCTGGGCATTGCTTTTGGTTCATCGGTCGGCAGTGTGGTCATCGATCGATCTTCGGTCATGCACAACCCAGTGGTGGGCGCCTTCCTTGTCATCATCTCGCTGGGGACCGCGCTCGTGTCGTTGCAAAGAAAGCCGGAAATCGCGTAGACTCGTGCGCTCAGCGTGGAGCCGCTCCGGCGTCGCTCCCCCATTCCAGGCGAAGCCGGCCCGAGCGCGGCCATGAGGCGACGCCGCGCCGCCATGCTCCACGCGCGGCGCTCTACGTTTTCGCCGGGCCGGCCGCCCAGGGCGGACGGGACTCCGGAACGGGCCGCCGCCGCGCCTTGACGCCCGACATCCGATGCCTACCACCGACAGGACGCCACCATGTCATCCGTCGAGAGGGGCTGGATCATCGGAGTGCTCTTCCTCGCCGCATGCGGCGCCACCGTCGACACGGACGATTCCGCCGCCGAGTGGTCGGTGGCCGACGCCGTGTGGATCGGCGCGGCCGATGGCGATGGCCCGACGTCTTCGGCTCCATCTCCGCCCTCGCCGTCGACGCCGACGGGCGGATCCTCGTCTTCGATGACCAGGCGCACGAGTTGAGGACGTTCGCCCCGGACGGCTCGTTCCTCTCGCGCTTCGGCCGGCGCGGCGGCGGACCCGGGGAGTTCAAGCACGTGATCGGGCTCAGCCCCGCACCGGACGGGTCGCTCTGGATCGTGGACGGCCAGAACGCGCGGTATACCGTGCTGCGGGACGGAGCCGTGGTCGCGACGTACCGGCGCGGCGCGGGCGTCTACACCGTCCCGTGGGTCGGCGGCCACGGCGGCGAGTACCTCTATGACGTCGTCCTCGTCCCCGGCGGCGACCCCGGGGAAGTGCTCGTGCGCGTGAACGCCGATGGCGTCGCGACGGGCACCTCCCCGGTCCCGGTCGAGTCCATCGAGATGCCGCGCATCGGATCGATCGAGCTGCCGCTCCCGTTCGCTCCCCGACAGCTCCGGGCCTTCGATCCCGCCGGGTTCGTGTGGACCGCGAACAGCCACGTGTACGCGCTCTACCGGATCGGCCCCGGAGGGGACACCGTCCAGGTCATCACGCAGCCGATCGAGCCCCGGCCGCTCACCGCCGCCGAATCGGACTCGGTGGCGCGATACATCCGCACCATGCGGTCGGAGTTCGGCGTGGACGTGCGGGACGCCCTCGTGCCTCGTACCGCGCCCCTGCTCCGCCGCATCACCATCGCCAACGACGGCTCGATCTGGGTCACCCTGGCGGACCCGCCCGCGGGCTCGCCCCGGGGCACCCGGTTCGACATATTCGAGCCCGGCGGCCGTCGCGTCGCCGAGCTCACGCTGGACTTCCCGTTCACCCTCCAACAGGTCCGGAACGGGCGGATCTACGGCGTCGCCAGGGATGAGCTCGGGGTGGAGAGGGTGTTCACTGCCAGGGTACCGTGATCCTGTACATCTTCGATCTGCTCGGCGTGGCGGTCTTCGCCGCGAGCGGCGCGCTGGCCGCGGGACGGAAGAGCCTGGACCTGCTCGGCGTCTTCGTGATCGCCGGGGTGACGGCGATCGGCGGCGGCACGATCCGGGACGTCCTGCTGGACCGCCACCCGGTCTTCTGGATCGAGGACACCACGTACCTCTTCGTCATCCTCGCCGCGGCGCTGTTCACCGTCTTCTTCGCGCGCACGCGCCCGGCGCCGATGCGGGCGCTCCTCCTGGCGGACGCGATCGGGCTCGCGGTCTTCACGATCATCGGCGCCCGGATCGCGGAGGAGGCCGGCCTGGCGCCGATCCTCGTCGTCTTCATGGGCACCCTGACCGGCGTGGCCGGCGGGGTGGTGCGGGATGTCCTCTGCGGCGAGGTCCCGCTGATCCTGCGGCGGGACATCTATGCGACGGCGTCGATCACCGGCGGCGCGGTCTACCTCCTCGTCCAGTGGCTCGGCTTCTCCTCCCTCGTGGCGGCGCTCGTGGGGATCGCCGCCGTCTCGGTCCTCCGGGCCCTGGCCATCTTCCGCGGGCTGCGGCTCCCCGTGTTCCGGCTGCCGCAGCAACCGAGCTAGCCCCTGCCCGGCCGGATTCCGACAACGCGAATGGTCAGGGGTGCGGCATGGAATGCCCGGCCGCCTGGCTGGAAAGGGAGGGCCCGGCCCAGCGCCCCGGCGACGGACGGCCTCGGTCGGGCTCATTGCAGGGCCCGCGGGAATCGACCCTCGATACCGCGCCATCCCCACGGCTTCTGAAATCAGGCCCTGCGGGTCGCTGATCGGACTCCACCGAGCCAGGCCGTGAGGCGGGCAATCGGGCGCAGCGACCGGAGCTCGGGCCACTGCCGCATCCTTATCTTCCATGGCGTGGAAGATTTGCAAGGATGCCTGCTCACCTGGCCGGGATCACGTCGCCAGCCTGATCTCTCTGTTCTTGGTCGCCTGCCCCGGTGAGGAGTCGCTTCCGGTGAGCGGCGAGGCCGAGGGGATCGGCCGGTTCGACGCCGCGTGGCTGCTGCGCTTGCTGTGCGCGCCGGCCCCGGACGGAACGACACCGCTCCGGTCGATCGAAGGACAATGCCCGCCGGGCCAGGGCGCCGAACGAGGCACAAAGACGATTCGATCACTCGAACAACGCGTTCGCGGAGTCACCGCCTCCGTAGCGATCGCTCGCTGTATGTGGAGTTCGGCTCCGGACGCCGGGCCGGTCCGCCGCAGAAGTCGTCGAGCACGGGCGGCTGACCACGTCTAAGCCCCCGGCGCGGGCGCCCCCGTCCACGGCAGGGGCGGACCGAGCGTGGCGCGGTCCAGGGCGACGTCGCACAGACGAGCCATCACCCGGACCCCTGCCCGCGCGGCGTCTTCCAGCGCCGCGGCGAAGTCCGGATCGATGTGGGCCGCGGCCCGGAATGCCCGGGCCTCCTTCCGGTGGACCACGAACATGACCCCCGCCTCCCAGCCGTCCTGCCCGGCGAGCGCCGCGAGCTCCCGGAGGTGCCGGGCGCCCCGCACCGTGGGCGCGTCCGGGAACAGGGCCACGCCGTCCTCCACCATGTTCACGCCCTTGACCTCGAGCACGAAATGGCGGCCCTCCGGCCCGGACAGGAGGAAGTCGAAGCGCGAGCCGCCGTGCCGCCACTCGGCCCGCTCGAACCGCCAGCCGGCCAGCTCCGGCAGCGCGCCGGCCTCCAGCGCCCGGCCGATCAGCCGGTTCGGCAGCGTCGAGTCCAGGGAGACCAGTCCCACACCCGCCGGGTTCTCCGCCACGAGCGCGGTCCACTTCGTCCGCCGGGCCGGGTCCGCGGACGGCCGTAGCCAGATCCGCCGCCCAGGCACGAAGATGTCCCGGAGCCGCCCCGGGTCGCCCAGGTGCGCCTCCACCACCTCGCCCGTCGCCTCGAGCCGGCAACGGACCAGGAACCGGTTCGGACGCTCAACGAAGCGGGCCGGTTCGAGCGGGCCGGGGATCGGGGTCGAGACGGTCGTCATGAGTGTTCATACCCTGCGGCCGGCATGCGGAGTGGACCGTACGGAGTACTGCGACTCGGCCAATATGGGAGGGTGTGAGACGGTCAGTAGACACAGCCTAGTCCGGTAACGACGCGTAGCCCAGGCCGGCGATCGACAAGTTTTCAGCACTAACTTCCCTGACGGGAATGAGGCCGATTATGGACCTAACACTGCCTAGGCGACGATGACAATCGAGAAGCCACTGGCGAGGGCATTGACCCGCGTCAACCGAAACTTCTCCGGTACACGGATAATGCACAACACACCACCGCAACCGGGCCATCGGCAATGACACCATTGCCTACACTGGGACCGTCTCGACTGCAGCATCCGAACAATACCGATATATCCTTATGCCCAATGGATGCCGCTTAGAATTGTTTTCATAATATCGAGCCATGCAATCACCCGGCAACACAAAACGACTTGGTTGGCCGATGACAAACGCCGAACATTACCTATGCGGGCTCATTAGCTGATTGCACGAGAGCATCCGCTCGAGGAAATCGGATGAACCGGGTCCGAATATATCCGCGTGCACGCTCTGGGGTCAGCTTCACCGTGCTGGGGCCACTGCGCACGAAGAAATCTCCCTCCGGCGCGTCGTTCGTCCCCTCCCGCTTCAGGAACACGGGCTCGGGGCTGCGCTGGCAGCTCACCACGCAAACGGCCTTGCCCTTTACGATCTGGATTCTCGGGTCGATGCAGGTGCCGGCGCGGTCGCCGAGCGCGTTCCTAACGACCTGCGCGAGATGGAGTACGAATCGGTCGTCGCTCTCGAAGCCGTCGGACTCGACGCCGACGACCGCTCCGTCTTCCGCTACACCGATCAAGAGGTCACCACCCTCGGTATTGAGGAACGCCGCGATCGTCTCGAGCACGGCGTACGTGACGTCGTCGTCCGTGCGCCCCTCCCTCGGACTCGAGCGGAGGCTCGGCCGGAACTCCAACGTCTTGGATCTGCCGCGCTTGATCAACTCCTCGGCGTTGCGGTGGGACCGGAGGTACAGGTCGAACAGGTAGTTCTTGAGGACCTCCCCGAACACGCGGTCGTCAGTGATCTGAATCGCCCCGGGTTTGCCGGAGGCTCCAACCTTTGAGAGCAACTGTGTTCAGCTAACCATCGGTTGCGGGTTCCAACGCTGGCCGCTTCGTAGCATTGCATTCAAGATGGTGAGTAGCTTTCGCATGCAGGCAACG